>JACZCU010089465.1_pt1 | contig 10004 bp, 8 predicted proteins | sample 8641851 | NCBI WGS metagenome assembly JACZCU01 (sample SAMN15324605, study PRJNA640507) | soil metagenome | isolation source: monocropping sugarcane control | place: China: Luxin town, Laibin City, Guangxi Province | collected 2019-07-25 | depth 10cm m | reverse complement strand
GCAAGGCCGATGAAGCGGGCGCGCTGCGTGTGGCAGGGGGCACGATCGGCACACCCCGACTCACCGGCGCGTTCTGCGATGCGGAGCGATCAGCGCCATTTGTCTTGCGTTGATCGTAATCCCCATCATCAGTCTTCTCGCGCGACTCGGTCTCAAAAAGTTCAGGGACGACCGAGAATCGCACGGTCAGCGGCGCGCCGAGCACTTCATGCGCCGCCTCCTGGATCGGCCTCGTGAAATTCTTGCCGATCCATTCCCCGATAAAATCATTGGGAACGGCAATCTCCAGTCCATCCTGCCGGAGATCCAGCCGTGTTGAATTGTTAAACCAGACGTGGAACCGTTGCTGCCCAACCCGTTGCGCGATGGCATCAGCCAAACGCGCAAGCTGCAAATCATTTGCGCTAACGCAGCTCACGTCGCACTCCTTCCAAGCGATGTGGCCTTACGAGGGAAGCTTCAATGCTTCCGAGCCCGGTAAGACTTGCCCGTCCGATTCGCGCCCAATGCCGCAAGGGCAAGAGCGCGGCCCACGCCCTGGAGAGGTGCGGCAATGCGCAGCCTGACCACGGGCCCGTGTCCGCCACGCTTCGAGACCAACGTCGTTCGAAGCGTTTTACTCAAGTGGCGACTTCGGCATCCTGCCTGGAATGTCCATCCGTGTTGCGTCGAATCCTTCCGATGTGAATCTTGAGGCCTGGCTGCATGCCCGAAATCTTCCCGCGATTCCTTGCAGCCAAATCTTCCCTTGACCCAACCCTCATCATCCCTGAATCGAGTGTGCGAGAATCTAATCAGGCGAAGCTGTACTGACAAGGCCGACTTTACCGGATTTCCGGTCCACATCGACACAACCATCGGCCAATGCGAGGGACACAGAAGAACAAAAATTTTTGTTCAACGAGTGATGCACAAAGTTATCGGTCGCGTGAACAAGTCGTGGAAAACTTTTGCCCGCAAATGCGTGTCCCATAACAATCATCGAGAAAGAAGCCGCATCATCGCAATCTTGCTCCCCGCGCGGGCAGCGCCGAAGCGACAATACAGTTTCATCGCCGGCACATTGGCCGAGTCGACCGCCATTGAAAGTCGCGTCGCTCCCATTTCCGATGTGCTGGCGATCGCCTGATGCATGAGCACTTCACCCAACCCGCGCCGTCGCGCTTCGGGTACAAGACCCAGGTAAACCAATTCGGCCGCGTCGATGCCGGCGATTTTGCTCAGCAACAACGCACCGCGACCGACGCCGCGCTCAGTCAACACGAACCAGTATCGCGGATTGAATTGACCGGCCCCTTTGTGTCCGGCCAGTACATCATCGATCTCGCGAAGGCCGTTTAATCCAGGGCAATCGAGGCTGTCGCGATAGGTTTGGACAATGGTGTCGGCAAAAAGCCGATGCGTGCGCGGCGAATAGCTTTCCCAGGCAAAGCCCGGCGCAAGGGCAGGAGGCATCGCCTGCAGGCGAACCTGCGCGTGCATGTAAATCAGCTCGGCCATCCGTCGGAAGCCATGCGAGGCAAAGAGCCGCTGGCCACCGATATCGCGCGGATCAAGCAGCAATTGCGCCAAGCGGACATCGCGAGCACCAAAGTGGTCACAGACCGCATCCACCAGCGCCGCCATCGCATCATCTTTGGAAAAATGATTGGGCAGGAACAGCAGTACGGTGCGGCCACGCGTGGGCATGGCCAGCAAGGCCCAAATCATCTGCTGGTCGCGCTGCGCGACCCACATATCCCCAATCCCCAAACCCCGCTGTTCCGCCAAAGTGAGAAAATCGAGCACTTCCTGCGAATCGGCCGGCACTCCATTGGAGCCAAGGACAATTCGAAGGGCGGCGTGCAGCTCGTCGGGGCGCACGGGTCGGCAATCCACTGGGAGGGGGACGTCTGGGCACTGACTTAAATTTGACACGATTCCCACGCTACTTAAGATTAACGGGCTTTCCGGTGCGGGGCAAAAACAGCCTGCCCTCAAACCCGGCGCTCTACTACTGATTCTACACCGCGGAGGTAGCACCCATGCGACACCTGGTTCGATCCACATTGGTCGTCGCGCTGGCGATCGCCGGCCTGCTGGTCTTGTCGTTGCCTTCTTTGACGCAAGCCAAGAAGTTTCCCGAACCCAGTCCCTATCCGGTGAGTTGGGAACTGTCGTTCAAGCATTCAAAGGCCAAGCGGATCGTTGTTGATGTGCCCGGCCACAGCACGCCATCGGCTTACTGGTACATGACCTACACGGTGACCAACAACACCAATGTAGACCGTTACTTCAACCCGATGTTTGAACTGGTCACCGAGAACGGGAAGATCTATCCCGACGACAACAAGATCCCGCTGGCGGTTGTCGCGGCCATTCGCAAGATCGAAAACAATCCGCATCTGGAAACCACTGATGGATTCCTTCGTGAAGGCAAGCTGCTTCAGGGTGAGGATCAGGCCAAAGATGGTGTCGCGATCTGGGAAGAGCCGTCGGCATCCATGCGGGAATTCACCATCTTCGTCGGCGGACTGAGCGGCGAGTTTGTCATCATGAAAGATGATGATGGAAAGATCATGAAAGACCCCGATGGGTCGCCGATCATTCTGCACAAAACGCTCGAATTGACTTATCACATTCACGGACCTGCGGCCACGGCGGACCAGGACCAGATCGAGGCCAGGCCCGAAAAATGGGTCATGCGATAAGCAAAAAACATCCAACTGAATTTGCCGCGCCCGCGTTAAATGCGGGCGTTTTTGTTTCAAAATCAGATTTATCCTTGCGGAGACGCAGCGAAATCGGTCGCTCTGGACTGCGCAGTAATTGGACCGATCTGGGCTTACGACTATAATCCGCCGCCAATCGACCGGCGCTGCGGCATCGCCGGACTCGGGAAGCCTTGTCGATGCAGTCGGGCCGCAGGGAAAGGAGATCCGTCGTATGGCGGATGAAGCGCACGTGGTCCGTTCGATTCAATGGCGCGAGCTGTTTCCATTCATCAATCTGTTTCGCGCTTTTCGCATCGCCATTCAGCCTTCCAAGCTCTTTCTGGGTTTGGTCATGGTGCTGGCGCTGTATGCCGGCGGACGCGTTCTCGATGCGATTTGGGCGTCCAGCTATTACCCCTCGCGCGGAGAGATTGACGCTTACACGACCTATCTCTGGAACAACACGCGCAGCCCCAGTTTCGACAGCCAGCGCCAGGACCAGCATCGCGAGAATGCAATCAGTTATGCCAATCTGCTGGTTCAAGATGGAATCGTCACTGATCGCTCCGCAGCGATCGAGGATGCTTACCATGGCCGATATTTCAGCGAACTGGAATCGAAGACTATCCAGGATCGTAATGAGCGCATTGCCCAGGTAGACCAGTCGCTCGATGCACAGATCCAGCAGATCAAGAACAGCAACGCGTCGGACGATCAGCAAAAGACGGAAATCCGCCAGGCTCATGATCGGCGCGATGCCGATGTTCGCCAGGCGCAGGAAGAGGCTCTGGCGCGAATTGAGGGCTTGGCCCGCATCACGCCTCAGCCGATCTTCGATGAGTTTCTCAACTACGAGGCCCGACAATTCCACAACGTCTACTCGGCAGCCTTGTCCAGCAACTGGCTGGGCGGCGTTTACAACCAGGGGATGTCACAATCGGCTGAATTCACGCGCGGCCGCTCGTTTAACGGAGGCGGTCCACAGGCCGGCATGAACGAAGCGATTCAATTCACCGGCACGATGAGCGTCGCACAGGCGATCGCGAATTTCGCGGTCGTGGGGCCGGGGTGGCTGCTGCGATTTCACCTGGGCTATTTCGTGCTGTACATGGCCTGGTTCATTTTGATGTGGGCGATCTTCGGCGGAGCGATCGCGCGAATCGCGGCGGTTCATTTCGCCCGCGACGAAAAGATTTCGGTCCGGCAGGCGTTGCGATTCAGCTTCAGCAAGGTGCTGAGCTTCGTCTTCGCCCCGATCATTCCGCTGGCAATTGTCATCGCGGGCGGCGTGTTGCTGGCCATTGGCGGGCTGCTGCTTCACCTGCCTTGGGGCATCGGGCCGCTGATCGTGGGCTGCCTGTTTGTTTTCGCGCTGATCATTGGCGCGGTCATGACACTGGTGCTGATCGTCACGGTAGGCGGAGTCAATTTGATGTATCCGACGATTGCCGTCGAAGGCTCCGACAGCTTCGACGCCATCAGCCGATCGTTCAGCTACGTCTTTGCCATGCCCTGGCGGATGATCTTTTACACGGCGGTGGCGCTGGTGTATGGCGCACTGACATTCCTGTTCTGCCGATTCTTTGTTTACATCATGCTGGGGATGACGCATTACTTCCTGGGTTGGTGGCTGCATGGACAGGCAGCGCAGTATTGGCCTGAAATCTGGCCGCCGGTGAGTGACGCGAATCTGGCGTATCATCTTGTGTTTCCAGCCCTGGCGGTTACCGACAAGATCGCCGCCGTCCTCATATCGATCTGGGTTTATATCGTGCTGGGTCTGCTGGCGGGGTTTGTTGTCAGCTTTTACTTCACCGCCAACACAATCATTTACTATGTGATGCGCCGTGAAGTGGACCTGACCGAACTGGATGACATTTACCTTGAGGAAACGGAAGATGAGTTTGGCGACTTAACGGTGGCTCGCCCCGCGGATTTGCCGGCCGACGCAGGTTCTTCCAGCAGTGGATCATTACCTCCAGCGGAGCCAACGCCACCCGCGACTGGACCGCAAACGGGGCCAGCTATTTAGCCAGAGAATGCGATGTTTGGGCATCTGCTCCGTCTAATCACTTTAAGGATGGGCAGATTCTCTTAACTCTGGCATACTGACCTGCGTATATGACACATGAAAAACGCGTTTGATTGACACTAAGCGGACGCGGCAATTAGAATTAGCGGCCTTGCCAGGCTACCGAACGGCACTGAACCAGGTTTGAATCTTCGGGCGACTCGACCAGACCGCATCCTCCGGGGCTCGGCGTTCGACGCCGACAGGAAAGCGATTGCACTATGTGGGCAGCGTCAGCGGCGGAAATCGTGAAAGTCGTCCTCCTGGCCGTCTATGTGACGGTCTTGTTCATGGTCGCGCTGTACGGCTTCCATCGATACATGCTGGTGTATCTGTACATCAAGCACCGGCACAACATCTATCAGCCCAAGGGCAAGTTCGCTTCGCTGCCGCGGATTACGATCCAGTTGCCGATGTTCAATGAGGATGTGGTCGCCGAGCGCGTCATCCGGCATACTTGTCAAATCGATTATCCACTCGATCGGCTTGAGATTCAGGTCCTGGACGACAGCACCGACGGTTCAGCAGATATCGCCCGAAAAGCCTGCGAAGAATGGGCCGCCAAGGGATATCCGATCAAATACATCCATCGCGAAAATCGCGTGGGATATAAGGCCGGCGCGCTGGCTCATGCCATGAAAGAGGCAACGGGCGATTTCATTGCTATCTTCGATGCCGACTTCATCCCGCCGCGCGACATCCTGCATAACGTTGTCGATTATTTCAGCGATCCAAAGATCGGCATGGTGCAGGTGCGATGGGATCACCTCAATCGAGATGCATCACTGCTGACCAAGGGTCAAGCCATTTTCCTGGATGGCCACTTTGTAATCGAGCATACAGCTCGCAACCGCAGTGGCCGATTCATGCACTTCAACGGCACAGCAGGCGTCTGGCGCCGCCAGACCATTGACGATGCCGGCGGGTGGCAACACGACACGCTGACCGAAGATCTGGACTTGAGCTACCGCGCGCAATTGAAGGGCTGGCAGTTTCTTTATCTCCCTCAATTCTGCGCCCCGGCCGAGCTTCCGCCGGAAATGATCGGCTTCAAACAGCAGGCCCATCGGTGGACCAAGGGCAGCGTACAAACGGCCATCAAGTTGCTCCCGCGCATCATGCGGTCGCGCCAGCTTTCATACCGCATAAAACTGGAAGCCTTTTTCCATCTGACCAACACGATTGTCTATCCGCTGATGGTGGTCCTGACGCTGATGATGTATCCGATTTTCTTCGGCTACATCGACAACGTCGAAGCTCCGCTTAAAGGCCATACGTGGGGCCATTTCCTCTTCAGCCTCGGCCTGTTCATCCTGGCAACCTGCTCGGCCAGCACTTTCTTTGTCTTTGGCCAACGGGAATTGCTGGGCAAGGAGGCGGGGTGGAAGAGCGTGCTATATCTGCCATTCTTGATGAGCCTGGGCATCGGGATTGGCTTGAATAATGCCAAGGCCGTGATGGAAGCGATCTGGGGATCGATCCGCCGAAAGCCGAGTGTGGTCTTTGTCCGCACGCCCAAATACGGGGTGACTGGGCATGGCAAAACCAAGTGGCGGCGAGAGCGCGTTCTCACCTTCAAACGACTTTGGTTACCGGCTTTGGAAATCGCCTTCGGCGCTTACATGGCGGTTTGCGTGAGCATCGCCCTGTGGTATGGGTTTGGCTTTACCACGATTCCGTTCCTGTTGATCTTCGCAGGCGGATATTTCTATGTGGGCTTTGCGTCGCTGAAGGTGCTATGGAACATGAATCGCGAAGCGGAGGTAGTCGATCTGCTTGCTGATGCTCCTGAGCCGGCATCAACCTGATTTGCTCGATCCGCCATCAATCTATTCCCGGACTCAAACACATCGCCGATTTTACGCGATTACTCTGCGTCCCTTTCTCGACTTCCCCATTTTTACTATGATCTGGCGGTTATAGGTCGGAACGGCTGGGCGTCGCCCACCTCTGATTGGCCGATTTATCGTTTATGGGGTAAGTCTAGCGGAAGCTAACGGAAGGACGTTGATCCATGAAGGGCGTTATTCTCGCCGGGGGCACCGGCAGCCGGCTTTTTCCGCTGACCAAGGTCACCAACAAGCATCTACTGCCTGTCTACGACAAGCCGATGATCTATTACCCCTTGGAATGCATGGCCAAGGCGGGAATCGATGAAGTGCTGCTTGTCACCGGCGGCAACAACGCTGGCGATTTCATTCGATTGCTCGGAAACGGCCGCGAGTTTGGCCTCAAAGAACTCCATTACACGTATCAGGATGGGGCAGGCGGCATCGCCCAGGCTCTTGGACTGGCCGAGCACTTCGCTGATGGCGGTTCGATCTGCCTGATCCTCGGCGACAACATTCTCGAATACGCGATCAAGGATTGCTGCACGCGCTTCCGCCATCAGGGGCAGGGGGCCAAGATATTGCTGTCGCAGGTGGAGAATCCAAAAGCCTATGGCGTTGCGGAAATGGAAGGCAATCGCGTCGTGAAAATCGTCGAAAAGCCCAAGGAGCCCAAGAGCAACTGGGCCGTCATCGGCGTTTACTTCTACGACAAGAACGTGTTTGAAATCGTCCGCACGCTCAAGCCGTCGGCCCGCAACGAACTGGAAATCACCGACGTCAATAACGCCTATATCCAGCGCGGCGAAATGACCGCCGACCAGGTGAACGGCTTCTGGGCCGACGCCGGCGAAAACATCGACTTTTATCTCAAGGCCTGCAACACCGTCGCACAAAACGGAGCCAACAAAGAGGCGTCCAGCAAATGAACATTCTCGTCACCGGCGCCGCCGGCTTCATCGGCTCGAATTTTGTACGGATGCTCATCGGCCGCGGGGAGCAGGCCAAGATCATTGCGCTCGATAAGCTCACCTACGCTGGGAACCTGGCCAATCTCCAGGATCTGATGAAGGATCCGCGCTTGACGTTCCTGCGCGGCGACATCTGCGACGAGCCATTCATCGCAAAGCTTTTCAAAGAGCACGGCATCACCCATGTCGTCCACTTTGCCGCCGAGTCGCACGTCGATCGAAGCATCCTCAGCTCCGGTCCATTCATTCAAACCAACGTGGTCGGAACGCAGGTGCTGCTGGATGCGGCTAAGGCCAGTTCGGTCGAGCGGTATCTTCAAGTGAGCACGGATGAAGTGTACGGGACGCTGCCTGAAGATCAGCCGGACGTGAAATTCACGGAGGAAACGCCGCTGGCGCCCAACAGCCCTTACAGCGCCAGCAAGGCGGCGGGGGACTGCCTGGTGCGGTCCTACTTCCACACGTTTCACATGCCGGTGCTGATCACGCGTTGCTCGAACAACTATGGGCCTTATCACTTTCCTGAAAAGCTGATTCCGCTGTTTGTCACGAATCTGATGGAAGGCAAAAAGGTGCCGCTGTATGGCGATGGGCTGAACGTCCGCGACTGGCTCTACGTCGAGGACCATTGCGACGCGATTTGGACGGTTCTGCGGAAAGGAAAGCCCGGCGACGTGTACAACATCGGCGGCAACAATGAGCTGACCAATCGCCGGATCACGGAAGTCGTCCTGCGAGAAATGGGCAAGGATTGGGACACCAGCGTGCAATATGTGAAGGACCGGCCGGGGCACGACCGGCGATATGCGATCGACGCAGGCAAGATCAAGCGAGAGCTCGGCTGGGAGCCGCGCCATCGCTTTGAAGAAGCGATCAAGACGACCATCGCCTGGTACAAGGCTCACGAGGATTGGTGGCGAGCCATCAAGAGTGGCGAATATTTAAAATACTACCAGACGCAGTATGCGAGCCGATAGAGCGGATTGTCTGCGTTGCACAGGCTTCTAGCCTGTGATTTGGACCCACAGCCTGGAAGGCTGTGCTACGAGCGTGCATCGAACATGACCATCACGCCCCTTGAAATTCCCGATCTGAAGCTGATCGAACTGAAGATCTTCGGCGATTCGCGCGGGTTTTTCGTCGAGCGATTCCAGGAGAATAAGTTCAAGGATGCAGGGCTTCCGGGACATTATGTGCAGGACAATCATTCACGCTCAGCGCCGGGTGTTCTTCGCGGATTGCATTACCAGCTCAATCCAGCGCAGGGAAAACTCGTAGGCGTCATACGCGGTCGCATCTGGGATGTGGCGGTGGATGTGCGGGCGGGATCGCCAACCTTTGGTCAATATGCCGGTATCGAGCTGACGGACATGAATGGCCGGCTGCTGTGGATTCCGCCGGGCTTTGCTCATGGGTTCTGCGTGCTGGGCGATGAGCCGGCCGACGTGCTGTACAAGGTCGATGCCGCTTACAATCCCGCTGGAGAAGGTGGCGTGCTCTGGTCAGATGCGGAGTTGTCAGTCCCGTGGCCGGTGACCAATCCGACCATTTCCGCGCGAGATCAGAAGTTGCCAGCATTTTCGCAATATAAGCAGCATCCCGCGTTTCGGATGTGATCGAAGGGATTCGATTCGGCAATTCATCCCATGGCTTCCAGCGGCAACATTTCCATCCGCGCAGCCCGCGAACAGGACGTGCCGACGATTCTCGGCTTCATCCGCGAACTGGCCGAATACGAGAAGCTGTCACATGAAGTGGTCGCGACCGAAGCAATGCTTCGGCAGCATCTTTTTGGTGCGCGACCGGTGGCGGAGGTGCTGATCGCGGAACTGGACGCGAAGCCGGTTGGCTTCGCGCTTTTCTTTCATAATTTCTCGACATTCCTGGGCCGGCCGGGCATTTATCTAGAAGACCTGTATGTCCAGCCCCACGCGCGCGGCCGAGGAATCGGAAAAGCAATGCTCGTGCGAATCGGGAAGCTTGCTGTCGAGCGCGGATGTGGCCGGGTTGAATGGTCGGTGCTGGATTGGAATGAGCCTTCCATCCAGTTCTATCGGAAGCTCGGCGCCGTGCCGATGTCGGATTGGACCGTTTTTCGCGTAGCGGGCGACGCGCTGACTCGACTTGCGGGTATTGAGGCATGAGCATTTTTGACTCCATCGTCATCACCGGCGGATATGGGATGCTGGCTAATGCGCTGCTGCGCAAGCTGGCGCAGCGGAAACTGAGCGTCCATGCCGTCGATCGCGACGTGTGCGACATCACGCGCGAGTCGGATGTCGCTTCATTGTTTCAATCGGCGCGGCCCACGCTGCTGATCAACTGTGCCGCACATACCAAAGTCGACCAGTGCGAAGATGAAGAGGACGCCGCCAATGCCATCAACGGCACCGGCGTCGGGCTTCTCGCCGCCGCCTGCAAGAAGAGCGGCGCGATGCTC
>JACZCU010129679.1_pt1 | contig 10030 bp, 9 predicted proteins | sample 8641851 | NCBI WGS metagenome assembly JACZCU01 (sample SAMN15324605, study PRJNA640507) | soil metagenome | isolation source: monocropping sugarcane control | place: China: Luxin town, Laibin City, Guangxi Province | collected 2019-07-25 | depth 10cm m | reverse complement strand
CAGCGCGCATGGCTCATCGACACCGCGCGGCTCGTGATCGCCAACGCGTTGATGATCTTCACGTACGGGTGGCTGAAACTCGTCGTGCCGATTTATCGACACTCGAATTTCGACGGCGCGCTGTGGGAGCTCGATCAATGGCTCGGCCTCGGCGCCGCGCCATCGGTGTTTTTGTTGAATCTCTTCAGCGGTGCGCTGCGCGTGATCGACTGGAGCTACGCGAACATCTTCTACGCGAGCATCATCGTGTCGACCGTCTTCTTCCTGTCACATCCGAGCCGTCGCATTCGCGTGGCGTTCACGAACGGCAGCGCGGCGTTATGGCTCGCCGGCGCGTGGCTCTACTTCGCGATTCCGTCGCTCGGTCCCGCGTATCGCTTTCCCGACATCTGGTTCGCGTACTCCGATTCACTGCCGATCACGCAAAACCTGCAGGCGCTGCTGATGCGCAACTGGCAGAACGTGCAGCGCGCGTGGCACGGGCAGCCGTTCGGCGGGATCTCGATTGCACTCGGCATCGCCGCGTTCCCGAGTCTGCACGTCGCCATTCAGACGTACGTGTTTCTGTGGATGCGACGACTGTGGCTCAGCGGCCAGGTGCTCTTCGGCGTCTTCGCGTTCGCGATCTTCATCGGCTCGATGATCACCGGCTGGCACTACCTCGTCGACGGTCTGGCTGGTCTGCTCATGGCGTGGCTCGCATTCCGCTTCGCATTCGTCACCGTGCGGTTGCGTCCGCTTTTCCATTCTGACGGATCTCGGTAGTACCATTTCGCCGTCCCGAAGGAAAAGGAGCTCGACATGTCCGAAGTGGCAAGCGCCTCTCTGCAGACCCGTGCCCCCGGTTGGATCTCCCGCCTCATCGACGCAAACAATTTCCCGGTCTCGTTTCGCGTGCACACGCCCGACAAGAACGTCATCACCGTCGGCGATGACGCGCCGGAGTTCGACGTGCACATTTACAACGATCGCGGCATGAACGCGATCGCCTCCGCCTCGGAGCTGAGCATCGCCGACGCGTACGTTCGGAAAGACATCGACATCGACGGCGATGTCGTGAAGGCGATGTGGCTGCGCAATCTGCTCTCCGATCGCAACCTCTGGCTCAAGACCTGGCGTCGCCTGCAGCCGATGCTCCTCGGCCGCGAAAAACTCAATCCCGAATGGATCGCCAAGCACTACGACTCGAACAACGTGCAGCTCATGGCGGTCGATCAGGATTACTTCGCGTACACGCCCGGCATCTACCTGAATGACGACGAGACGCTCGAAGTGAGCTCGCATCGCAAGTACGAGTTCGCGTGGAATCAACTCGGATTGCAGCCCGGCATGGAGCTGCTCGAGATCGGTTGCGGCTGGGGCGGCATGACGCGCTACTGCGCGAGCCGCGGCGTGAAGGTCACGGGCATCACGCTGTCGAAACATCAGCAGGCGTTCACGCAAAACCTGATCGATGAAAACAAATGGAACGCGAGCGCGTCGTATCAGGACTTCTTCACGTTCAACCCCGGACGCCGCTTCGATGGCATTTCGTGCATGGGCGTGATCGAAGATCTCTCCGACTATCCGCGCGTGCTGGAGCGTTTCGCCGAGTTGCTGAAGCCCGGCGCGCGCGCGTATCTCGATTACGCCGCGGGCAAGGTTCCGTTCGGCACGTCGAGCTTCATCACGAAGTACGTGTGGCCCGGAACATTTCGCATGGTGTACGTGCCGGAGCTCATGGCCGCGATCGACAAGTCGAAGATTCAACTCGCCGGCCTCTACAACGATCGCCGCAACTACTACCTCTGGGCGCGCAACGGTCAGCGCCGCTGGGTGGAGAACAAGCAGAAGGTGATCGAGCAGGCAGGGGAGGAGATCTATCGCCTCTTCAATCTGCTGTTCATGGGCACCGCGGGCGTGATGAACGATCCGGCGAATACGGTGACGGCGTATCGCATGGTGCTCGAGTTGCCGTCCGAAGCAATGTAGTCCCACGAGCGAATGTTTTGGTGGCCATGCCCGTGGCCACCACTTCGTTAGGCGACGTTCTCGAACAGCGCACCGTCGAAGGCGAGCTTTACGAGAAGCTCGAGAACAATGCCGTGCGTTGTTTCGCGTGCGGACATCGCTGCAAGATCCTCGACGGACTCAAGGGCATCTGCAAAGTTCGCTACAACGAAGGCGGCACGTTGAAAGTGCCGCGCGGCTACGTCGCGGCGCTGCAGGTCGATCCGATCGAGAAGAAGCCGTTTTTCCACGCGTTTCCCGGTGCACGCGCGCTGTCGTTCGGCATGCTCGGTTGCGATTACCACTGCGGCTACTGCCAGAACTGGGTGACGTCGCAGGCGCTTCGCGATCCGATGGCGATCGCGCCGCCGATGGATGTCGAGCCGTCGCAACTCGTGGCGCTGGCGAAGAAGCACGATGCGAAGGTGATCACGTCGACGTACAACGAGCCGCTGATCACGTCGGAGTGGGCCGTGGAAGTGTTTCGCGAAGCGAAGGCCGCGGGACTGATCTGTTCGTACGTCTCGAACGGCAACGGAACTCCGGAAGTGCTCGACTACATCGCTCCGTATCTCACGATGTACAAGGTCGATCTCAAAGGATTCCACGATCGCCACTACCGCGACCTCGGCGGCACGCTCCAGCCCGTGCTCGAAACGATCAAAGGTCTCAGGCAGCGCGGCATCTGGGTCGAGATCGTGACGCTCGTGATCCCCGGCTTCAACGATTCCGATGAAGAGCTCACTGGCATCGCCGAGTTTCTCGCGAGCGTCGACGCCGACATCCCGTGGCACATCACCGCGTATCACGAGGATTACAAGATGACGAACCCCGCGACGCAGGTCTCGCATCTCCTGCGTGCGTACGAGATCGGCAAACGCGCCGGCCTGCGTTACGTTTATCCCGGCAACATCCCCGGCGCATTCGGCGACAAAGAAGGAACGCACTGCCCGAATTGCAACGTGCTGCTGATCGGCCGCACCGGTTTTCGCGTGACGAAGTACGCGTTGAACGATGGTGCGTGTTTTCAGTGCGGGACAAAGATCGCGGGCGTGTGGGATGAACCGGTAGTCGGTAGTCGGTAGTCGGGAGGCCCGTACCAGTCCGCGTGATTCTCGGCGAAGCGGCTCTCCCGACAACCGACAACCGACTCCCGACAACCAACCATCTGATACTCTCCGCCGCCCATGTCCGAGTTCCTTGAAATCGCGACGATTGCCGATGTGCCTCTCGGCCGTGCGATCGCGCGAACGATCGGCGATCGCACGATCGCGATCTACCACACCGCGAAGGGTTACTTCGCGACCGACAACACGTGTCCGCATCGCGGAGGTCCGCTCGCGGAAGGAGATCTCATCGGCGATGAGATCAACTGTCCATGGCACCTCTGGGGCTTTGATGTCACGACCGGCATTTGCGCCGGCAATCCCTCGATCTCCATCGTCACGCACGAACTCCGCATCGACGGAGAGCGCATACTGGTGAAGCTTTGAATCCGAAACCCTTACGTCACGTCGATCTCTACAGCAGCGCCGGCAAACTCGAAGCTCTTTATCGTGAGCTTCAGGATCCGTCCGGTGTCGCGGTTGTTTGTCATCCGCTCACCACGCACGGCGGCACGCTGCACAACAAAGTCGTGTTCCGCGCCGCGCGCGGACTCGAAAGCGCGAACGTCGCCACGCTGCGATTCAACTTTCGCGGCGCGGGCACGAGTCCGGGCGCCTTCGAAGGCGGAGACGGGGAGCAGGAAGATGTCGCCGCCGCGATCGAGTGGGTGAAGAAACGTCATCCCGGCAAAAAGCTGATCGTCGGCGGATTCTCATTCGGCTCGTGGGTGTCGTCGCGCGTCGCCTGCGAAATGCCCGAAGTCGACGCCATCTTTCTCCTCGGCACTCCAATCAACAAATACGACTTCAGCTATCTCCGGCACTGCGAGAAACCGATGCTCTTCATTCACGGCACGCAGGACGAGCACGGCGACGTCGCGAAACTCGAGAAGCTCATCCCGACGATTCGCAACGCGGAGAGCGTGATCATCACCGGCGCGGATCACTTCTTCACGAAGCAGCTCGAAGCGGTGGAAGAGACGATGCGGGCGTGGGCCGAGGAACTGCTCGAGAGTTGACTCTTATGCTGTTGCAGCATAAACTCTCGTTCGGCTGAAGGTGTTCGGGTCCACTCACACTCAATCCTCCTTGCGTGAAACCCCCCTTCTCCTGTCACAGGCGCTTCCGACCTGGGCACCTCAGCCAACTGAATCCCGAAGGAAGCGCAGTCCCAGCAACGTCCGCGTCCCGTGCCACGTGAACAGATGTCCCAGGAACGGGCCGATCACACGCGTGCCGTGAATCGCATTCGCGTCGTCACTCGTGAAGAGATACGGTTCGTCCGGAAGGAAAGTCACGTCGGGCTTCATCGCGAGCACGTCTTCGAGCGTGATGCTCGGATAGCGCTCACGATCGCGAATCACATTCACGCCGCCCGCGGCTTCGATCAATCGTGAGACGTACGTATCGCCGCCGCACCACATCCACGGGTTCTTCCAGATCGGACACGCGAAGGTGAACGCGCGCTTCGGCATCGACGCGAGCTCATCGCGCAATTCATTCGCGAGCTGCGACGCGCGTGCTTCGCGATGATGAATCGCGCCGAGTTGCTCGATCATCGCGATCACATCCTCGACGCTCTTCGGCTCCGTCACGAACACCGGCGCGAACTCCGCGATCGCATCGCCGTGTCGTCGCAGGTTCTCTTCGAGATTCATGTGCACGAGATCCGGCGAGAGCGCGCGAATCTGATCGACGCGCGGATTCTTCGTTCCGCCGACGCGCGGGAGAGCGAGATCCGGAGGAAAGATGCAGAAGTCGGTGATCGCGACGAGGTCTTCGCCCGCGCCTAACTCGAAGAGTGTTTCCGTGAGCGAAGGGACGAGCGACACTACCCGCGAAGGTGCGCGATCGAAGGAGAACCGATGGCCGAGGACGTCGTGAATCACGAGGCGAATGGTATGGCCAGATCCCTCGACTACGCTTCGCTTCGCTCGGGATGACACGCCAGTGCCACACATGTCATCCCGAGCGGAGCGCGAAGCGCGAAGTCGAGGGACCTCTCCAACTCAGCGCATCAACTTCCGATACTTCGGATCGAGCGCATCGATCAAACCATCGCCGAGAAAATTCAAGCCCATCACCGCGAGCATGATCGCGGCGCCGGGAAAGATCGCGAGATGATTCGCGAGACCGAGATAGCGGCGTCCCGCGGAAAGCATCTCGCCCCACGACGGCGTCGGTGGTTGCACGCCGAGTCCGAGAAACGACAGCGATGCTTCCGCGAGAATCGCGCCGGCGAGACCGAGCGTCGCCATGACGATCACGGGATTGATCACGTTCGGCAGCACGTGCAGCAGAATCACGCGCGGTGATTTCGCGCCGAGTGCTTTCGCCGCGGTGACGAACTCCATCTCGCGCACTTTCAACACCTGGCCGCGCACGAGTCGCGCGTAGCCGACCCAGCCGATGATCGAAAGCGCGAGGATGACGTTGTTCAGACTCGGACCTAACACCGCGACCAATGCGATCGCGAGCAGGATTCCGGGGAACGCGAGAAGAATGTCGCAGAGCCGCATCACCGCGACATCCGCGGCGCCGCCGAAGTATCCGGCGATCGCGCCTAACGTGATGCCGACGAGCGACGCGAGGATCACGACACTGAATCCGACGCGCAGCGAAACGCGCGCGCCCCACACGATGCGCGAGAGCACATCGCGTCCGAGATCGTCGAGCCCGAGGGGATGTTCGCGCGACGGCGCTTCGAGACGGCGCGACGTGTCCTGCACGGTCGGATCGTGCGGCGCGAGCAGCGGCGCGGCGAGCGCCGCGATCACGAGCACCACCGTGAGCAGCAATCCTGCCGTGAAGGCGAAGTTGCGAAGAATGCGTTTCAGATTCTTCATTCGAGCTTGATGCGCGGATCGACCACGCCGTACAGCAGATCGCTGATGAAATTCACCATGATGTACGTCAGCGCGATCACGAGGATCGACGCCTGGACCTGCGGGTAATCGCGCGTCGTGATCGACTGGATCAGCAGACGCCCGAGGCCGGGCCACGAGAAAATCTGTTCGGTGATGATCGCGCCGGTGAGCAGCGATCCGAATTGCAGCGCGAGAATCGTGATCACCGGAATGAGCGCGTTTTTCAACGCGTGACGAAAGATTGCTTTCGTGCGCGTCACGCCTTTCGCGATCGCGGTGGTGACGTAGAGCTGATTCAGTTCTTCCGCGAGACTCACGCGAATCATGCGCGTGAGAATCGCCGCGAGTGCGAGACCCATCGTGATCGACGGCAGCACGATCGACTTCCATCCCTGATCGCGACCCGACACCGGGAACCACTGATGGTTGATCGCAAAGGCGATGATGAGCAGCGGGCCGAACCAGAAGCTCGGCATCGAGACGCCGATCAGCGCGAAGAAGCGCGCGACGTTGTCGATCCACGAGTTTCGATAGATCGCGGACACGATGCCTAACGGAAATGCAACGAGCAGCGCGACGAACATCGCTCCGATCGCGAGTTGAATCGTTGCGGGATAACGCACGGCGATTTCTTTCGCGACCGATTCGCGCGTGCGGAACGACGTGCCGAGATCGCCTTTCGCGAGGTTCGTGATGTACGTGACGTACTGCTTCCACAGCGGCTGATCGAGGCCGAGCGACGTTCGAACGTTCTGAATGTCCTTCGCGCTCGCGCCTTCACCGGCGATCTGCGCGGCGGGATCGCCGGGGATCAGGTGAATGAGCGAGAAGATGAGCGTCAGGATCCCGAGGGTAATCGGGATCATCTGCAGGAGTCTGCGGATGATGTATTGCGTCATCGCGTTTTCGAATTCACGCCGAGCGATGAGCGTGCCAGCGCTCTACTCCGCGGATCTGGTCTCCTGTTTTCCCGTGATGTTCCAGCCGCGAATTTTCACGACGGGCGCGAGCGTACCGCCGAACATGTTGTACCAGGTGCCGATGCTGCGCCGCTCGCTCGAGAGCGCTTCGATGTTCGAGAACGCCTCGACCATCGATTGCGTCCAGCGCAAATTCGGCAGCCGCGCTGCGACCTTGCCGTCGCGAATCAGGAATGTGCCGTCGCGCGTCGTGCCGGTCATCAGCGCGGTGCGCGGTTCGAGTAATCCGTTGACGTAGTTGAAGCGCGTGATCCAGATGCCGAGCTTCGTCGATTCGATCATCTCGCCGCGCGTGGATTCGCCGCCGGCCATCGACAGATGAAATGCCGCGCCGTGTTCGGGCGAGCCGAGCGACCACGCGTTCGCGGTTGGTTTCAATCCGAGTCGATCCGCCCATTCTTTATCGAGCACCGGTGTGCGCAACACGCCATTCTCGACGAGCGGCGTGCGTCGCTTCGGCAGTCCTTCGATGTCGAATGGGAAGGGGAGGAAATGCGGATCGGTCGAATCGTCGAGCAGCGTGAAGTTCTCGCCGAGGATCTTTTTGTCGAGATTGCCGACGAAGAACGATGAGCCGTCTTCGTATGACTGGCCGGTGAGCGCGATCATGTTCAGCCAGTCGAAGACTTCGGCAAGCGCGGGCGGTTCGAGGATGACGTCGTACGCGCCGGGCTCGAGATCTTCGATGCGATCGCTCGCGAGCGTTGCTTTCAGATTCGCTTCTTCGCCGAGTGCGGCGATGTCGACGCGCGAGGCGCTGAGTTGTCGCGAGGTCGCGTAGCCGGAGCCGGTGTTGGCGATCGCGATAACCGTGGCGTCGGCGAATGTGCTGCGCGCGTAGCGGCGCACGCCGTGCGTGTTGCCGACGGCGACCGACGTCGCACCGGTTGCATACGCGCCTGCGAATTGCACGCTGGGATGACGATCGAACATCGCGCGCAGCGCGAGTGCTTTCTCCATCGGCGCGAGCGCCGCGGTGTTTTCATCGAAGCCATCGACGTTCGGCAGCGGTTCATTGTCGCGATAGAGGCCGTTGAATCCCTGCACGGCGTTCGAATGCTTCGCCGCTTCGCGCGCGAGCGCCGCGGTGCGCTCGATCTCATCGTCTTCGAAGACGGTGGTCGTCGCGACACCAAACGCGCCATTGACCACGACGCGCAACGTCAGCGCCGCGCTCTCTTCCGACATGTTCTGGTGCAGCTGCGAGTTCGCAAATCGCGAGATGTTGTGATCGACGGCGATGAACGACGCATCCGCTTCATCGGCCTGCGCGGCGGCGAGAGCGCGATCGAGAATGGCGGAGGAGGTGGATTGATCGTTCATTGTGGCGTACCGCCGCAGGGCAGAGGGCTAAGGGCTGAGGGCTCGGTGAGGTTACGCGAAGTGCATCGGCATCGCGATGGCCGTTCGACCACGAAGGCCCGCTTGGCCTTCAGCCCTCGGCCCTCTGCCCTGCGCGTCAGCGCCCTCATCCCATCTCCACGTTTCTGAATCTTGCCGCCGGTGCGCCGTGCGCGACGCGCATCGTTTGCATCGGATCGCCTTTGCCGCAGTTCGGTAATCCCCAGATTTGCCACGAATCGCGATCGCCGATCGCGTCGCAGGAGCGCCAGAAGTCCGGGGTGTTGCCGGTGTACAGCGGGTTGCGCAGCATGCGTCCGAGTTTGCCGTTCTCGATTTCCCACGCCACTTCGCAGCCGAACTGAAAATTCAACCGCAGATCATCGATCGACCATGATTTGTTGGTCTCGACGTAGATGCCGTGCTTTGTGTCCGCGATGATGTCGGCGAGTGGCGTGGTGCCGGGCTCGAGGTTGATGTTCGTCATGCGAATGATCGGAATGCGCGCCGCGGTTTCCGCGCGCACGGTTCCATTAGACGCGCGTCCGATGAACGGCGCCGTATCGCGGCCCGTGAGGTAGCCGACGAACATTCCGTTTTGCACGAGATGAAAACGCTGCGCGGGGACGCCGTCGTCATCGAATCCGAATGAGCCGAGGGCGGTGGGGATCGTGGCGTCGGCGACGATGTTCACGAGATCGCTGCCGTAGCGAAAGTGGTTCAGCATGTTCGGCTGCAGGAACGAGCCGCCCGCGAGCGAGATCTCGAGCCCCATCGCACGATCGAGCTCGGTCGGATGTCCGCATGATTCGTGAACCTGCAGCGCGAGTTGCGCGCTGCCGACGATGAGATCGAATCGTCCCGCCGGTGCTTTCGGCGCGGTGAGCAGCGCGAGCGCTTCGTCGCGCACCTGCAGCGCTTTCACCGGCATGTTCAATCGCTCGATGAACTCCCAACCCTCGGCCTGAAAATCGCCGCCGAACGGATTCGGATACGTGCGCCGCTGAAACTCGCCGCCGTCGATCGCGACCGCTTCGATGCCGCCGCCCATCTGCGTTGTCGTTTGTTCGATGAAACTGCCGATCGTCGACGCGAAGAGTTTTTCCTGTCGATAGCAGGAGATCTCACCCGCGACCTGATGAATGCGCGGATCGCCGCGCATTGGCTCGGTGGCGTTCATCAGATGATCGAGCTTTTTATCGATCGGCACCGACCACGGATCGATCTGATACGGCGATTCCCACGTCGCGACGTGCGGCTCGATTTCGCTGAGCGTGACTTTCTCCGTCGACGCGGCATTGCTCGCGGCCGCGACTTCGAGCGCGCGTTTCGCCGCGCGTCGGATCGATGCCTCACTGATGTCGCTCGACGCCGCGAAGCCCCAGCCGTTGCCGACGAGCACGCGCACGCCGATCGCGCGATCGATGGTCGACGAAAGATGATCGACTTCGCCGTTGCGGACTTTCACATGCTGCTGCCGCGTGGCGGTGTAGCGGACGTCGGCGTAACGAACGCCGGCGAGCCCGCGAAGTACGTCTTCGAGTTGCGCGCGCGTCGGGGTCATGAAGTGCGGCGGATTATAGGAGGGGTTGTCGGCGAAACGAGTTGGCAGATCGTTCTTCTGGAGCGTCCGGGTCTCCGCCCCCCCGCCAAGAAAGATTCGGCGGGCTGGGGGGCCGCCGCCCCCCTTTGTTCGTTGCCTTTCGCGTTTCCGCGTCGGCCACGCCACCAAGCTTCTCCTCCTTCT
>JACZCU010149581.1_pt1 | contig 10033 bp, 11 predicted proteins | sample 8641851 | NCBI WGS metagenome assembly JACZCU01 (sample SAMN15324605, study PRJNA640507) | soil metagenome | isolation source: monocropping sugarcane control | place: China: Luxin town, Laibin City, Guangxi Province | collected 2019-07-25 | depth 10cm m | reverse complement strand
TGGGACCTGCCGGTTATGAGCCGGTAGCTCTAACCGCTGAGCTATGGACCCGGACGCGCGATTCTATCAGACGAATTCGCGCGTCGCCGAATGCTCAACGCACTTCGACCTGATCGCCGACGATGATCTCCTTGCGCGACTGCACGATGACCGCCGTCGCCGTCTCCGCCTGAGTCGTGAGAACGCCGATCTGACCGATCACCTGACGCGGCTGATCGTTGCGCTCACTCGGACGGAAAACAGTGAGGAAGTCGCCCGGCTCGATCTGATCGTTGGTGCCGAGATCGATCTGCACGAGATTGCCGTCGCCAGTGCCGAGGTTCCAGCCGCGGGTGTCGACGATGTAGCCTTGCGAGCGGCCGCTCGGTGCATCGCACCACTGCGCCATCGCCGGTACGCGCGCGATCGGAATCGGGAGCTGCGGCAGCGGCTTGAGTCGCGCGCCGATTGAAATCTCGCGGCACGACTGCGTGACGATCGCACGTGCGCGATTTCCTTCGAGACAGAGAATGCGAATCTGTCCGACGTACTGGTAATGACGGCCGATGATCTCGCCGGTCACAGGATGTTTGACGATGTCGCCCGGCTCGACCGCAAGATACGTTTCACCCGCGACGAGGCCGGTGTCGGCGCCGCCGGAAACGTAAACGAGATCGCCTTCTGCCGCGGTGCCCGGACGTTCCGGATTCGTTTGACGCGGCACGTACTTGATGTCGACCGCCTCGTGCGACTGCACGTAGTTCGGCATCGGTTCCTGCGGATGACCGATGTAGCCGTAGCAATAGATGTCGGATTCGGTTGCGAGCGGAAGCGGACGCGTATCGGCTTCGACGCGCGCGATGGGGATGCCGCTGTCCGTCGTGGTGTCGGCACCGAACTCGCCTTCGAGCTTGTCGCTCGATTTCGGACTCACCGCCGAGAGCGCACCGCTTTCGCCAGATGCATCCGCGGTCGCACCACCTGCTGCCGCGGCAGCATCGCCGGCTTCACCGGTCACGAGCAGCACGTCGCCCGGATAGATCCAGTGCGCGTCGGTGATCCACGTGTTCGCTTCCCAGAGCTGCGGCCACAGATACGCGTTGCCGTAGTACTGCTGCGCGAGGGTCCACAGCGTGTCGCCCGATTTGATCTCGTGGGTTTTCGCGCCCGCGGGATAGGTCGCCGGATCGGGCGGCTCGTAGGCCGTCCAGTGATCGCCGTAGCGATGCAGATTCTTCGGCGGAACGGACGATTGTTTCTGCGCGAACGCAGTCGTCGCAGGGATCGCGAGGGCGATCACTAACGAGAGAAAGGGAGCCACCCTACGCACACTGACCATCATCCCCTCCCTGGTCTTTTCACCAGTTCGGCGGAAAAGTTAGCGCGAATGTGGGAGTTACGTCAATTCGCGTGCGTGCGAATGAGCAACAGAACGCCGTCCGAGCCGTCGACGCGCTGCGCGTGAAGCCACGTCGCGGGCATGCCGACGTCGATGAGTGCCTCGCGGAGATCGAGCGCCGTGTCATCGGCGGATTGGACGTAAATCGCGCGCGGCTCGCGATTCGCGAACACCGCCGCAACTCTCTTCAGCGTCTCGGTCGTGGTCCTGTCGAAGACGCGAACGACGATCTGATCGGGATACGGACGCGTCACTTCGATGTCGTTGATCTGCAGCAGTTCGGCGTATTGCTGATCGAGCTCGAATCCGCTCTTTGCTCCTTCGACGACACCTTTCGCGACGCCGATGGCTGTCGTCGTGGCGATGGTCCCATCACGTGTGATGCGATAGCGCTCGATCATGTCGTCGACGCTTTCGACTTCGTTGCCGCCAAGAACCGCGGCCACGACGCCGGCGACACGACCAATGCGCGCGCCATGTTTCATCGCGTCGTCGTCGTCGGTCGTGGTGGCTTCGGTCGCGGGATCTGGCGCGGAGTTCGACGAAGCGCAGGCGACGGAGAAGAGTGCGGCGAAGGCGACCGTGGCGAGCGTGCGATTCATGAAGCATCTCTCCCCATGCGATTCTGCGCCGCCAGTTCGCAACGGCTCTGCCAGCTTCACGCAGAGAGAAGACGTCGAATTCTCGCGACGCAATGCCGCCCTCGGAGGCCAGTCCTGTGTCCTCGGGGCGACAATCGTGCGATGCGAAGCGTGCATTTTCACGAAGATGACTACTGCCAGATCGAAGCGATTGCCATGGAGAACTTCGAATGGGCCGTGGAGGAGGCTCGAAAGATCGATGAGTTCTCCGCGGCGCATCGCGCCGGACTCGGTTGGGATGCCATGTACCTGCGCACCGAACCCCCACTCGGGTTGAAAAATCGCGGCATCACCACCGAGGCATTCACGACCGCCGTGTCACCACATCTTCCGCAATTTCATCGCGTGACGACCGGCTACAGCACACATGTCGAAGAGATCCGGACGGCGATCGCATTCGGCATCGACAACGATGTCGCCATGTTCGCGGAGCATCGCAACGGCATCGTCGTATCGATGTGGTTCGCGTTGAGCCTTCTCGATGAGGAACGAATCGAGACCGTGCTCGCGGCGCTCACCGCACTTTCGGAATTCGATCTCGCACTTGCCGACTGGGGATGGACACGCATCATCCCCATGAAAGACGAAAACGCGCTGCGCGAGTATCTGCGGCAGCGCGTTGTAACGTTCGGTGAGCGTTCGAAGTGAAAGAGAGCTGGTTGCAGAAGCTGATGCGCAGGTTCGTGCGCTGAATCAGCGCAGAGTCACCACGCCATCCGCATCCGGCACGGAGCCGCCCATCTGCTTCTTCTCGTACGTCTCGAGCTTCTTCGTGTGCTTGTCGTAATTCTTCAGCACTTTCTTCACGTACTGGCGCGTCTCGCGGAACGGCGGGATGCCGCGGTAGCGCATGACGTTGCCTTCGCCGCCGTTGTACGCGGCGATGGTTTTCTTGAGATCGCCGTTGAAACGCTCGTTGAGGTACTTGATGTACTTCACGCCGGCGTCGATGTTCTGCTCGGGATCGTAGAGATCGCGCGCGCCCATCCAGCGGCCGGTGCGCGGCATGAGCTGCATGAGACCTTTCGCGCCGACCTGCGATTTCGCACGCGGTTTGAAGCGCGATTCCTGCTCGATCACGGCCGCGACGAGCGCGGGATCGACGTCGTACTTTTTCGCCTTCTCGTAAATCAGATCGCCGTACGGAATCTCTTCGGCGAAGAAGTCGGCGCGAATGGTGTCGTTGATGCGGCGCATCTCTTCGACAAACACGTCGCGCTTCGACTGCGGCGCGTGCTCGTGCGCTCCGGCCGCCCACTTCCGCGTCTCGATCCAGTTCTGATCGAAGAGCGAGAGCTCGCGCGAGACGTACTTGTCCGGCAGAACCTGCGCGAGCTTGAAGACGGTGTTGCCAGTGAAATCGCCGCCGAGGTTGGCGACGACTTTTTCGTTGGCGTCTTTCACGCGGACGACGCGCACGGTGTCGAGATCTTTCTGCACGATCCACTGCGCGTTGTCGAACGTCTCGGCGACACCGCCGACCGACAAGGCCGTGCCGAGAAGCAGGGCTGCAGCGCCGCGACCGCCGAGGAGGCGGGCGGTGCGAGAACGTTCAGCCGATCTGCGGAGTCGCGCCAAACGAATCGAGAGGGAGTCCTTCATGGGGCGTTTTTGAGGCATTCACGTTTCCAATGGAGTTCTTATTTCGATTCAAATAACCTGGATTGCCGGAACCGCGACTGGAAACGCCCCGTTTGGCGGGGAATATTGCTGGACGAGCCTGGCACAGCCGACAAGCTGTGTCGTGTCAGCAACTTAGTCCATGAAATCTTTTGGGGAAATCGAGGGGATCACTCGCCGAAAACCTCCGCGCTGAAGCGCTCGATCCGGCATTCCGGAGATCGCCAGGCGTCGTGAGGAAGTCCTGCCTTCATGCAGGTATGACGGAGAAACGTCTCGGCGTCCCAGCCGTACTCGGTGGCGACCTGAGGCAGCAGCAACCCTGCGCGGGAGCCGCGCGAGATGATCAACCCGTCGCGTCCGATGACGATGTCGTCGACCTTCGTCAGCGGCTCGATCGGACTCATCACCGAGATCTCGATGTGCAGCGACGCGAGCTCATCGGAACGCACGGGATAGAAGCGCGGATCGCGTGTCGCCGCGTTCACCGCATTCGACGAGACCGATTGCACGAGCGGTGCGACCGGGTGAATCGAGCCGATGCAACCGCGCAGGTCGCCGCCTTTGCTCGCGTGCAGCGAAACGAATCCGCCGGCGGGACGCTTCAGGTCGTCATCAAATGCGTGGAGGTCGAGTTGCAGCCGATTGCCGCCGAGAACTGTCGCGATCGATTCACGGGCGATCGACAGGAGTTTCGTCCGCTGGGGCTGGCTGAGCATCGGGTTTTCGCTGAGCTGGTTTTTGATAGATGAGCACGAGATTGCGAATGTACACGAGCAATCCCGCGCACTGCGCGATCGTGAACACGGTGTCCCGAATGTGAATTGCGTAGATCGCGGTGATGATCCCGCCCGAGAGCGAGAGGTACCAGAACACCACCGGGATGTAGCTGACCTTCTTCTTCTCCGACGCGATCCACTGCACGATGAAGCGCGAGCCGAAAAGGATCTGGCCGGCCAGACCGAAGACGACCCACAGATTGAACTGAAACGCCTTCACGACGAGCGATCCTCGACGTCGTAGTTCAGCATTCGTTTCCCCATCCAACGCACGGCGAAGCAATCCGCGAGGCCGCGGAACGCGCGATTCATCGCGCCGTACTTCGATTGTCCGAATTGCCGCGGCCGGTGATTCACCGGCATCTCGATCACCTTGTATCCCGCGTAACGCACGAGCGTCGGCAGGAAGCGATGCATGCCAGTGAAGAGCCGCACGCGATCGACCGCTTCCTTCTTCACGAGCTTCAGCGAGCAGCCGGTGTCGGTGATCTGATCGCCGGTGATCATGTTGCGCACGCCGTTGCCGATCTTCGACTGCATCTTGCGGCTCCACGTGTCGCGTCGATTCACGCGCACACCGATGACCATGTCGACGCCGGTCTCTTCGAGCTTCTGCATCATGCGCGGGATGTCGGCGGGATCGTTCTGCAGATCCGCATCGAGCGAGACCACGAGACGGCCGCGCGCATTGCGCCACGCCGCATCGAGCGCCGCGGTCTGGCCGCTGTTCTTCTTCAGCGCCAGCACGCGCAGCATCGGATACGTCTCGCGAAGACCACGCAGCACATCGAGACTGTGATCGGTCGAGCCGTCATCGACGGCGACGATTTCGTACGACCAGCCGCGCCCCTCCAATGCCTGCGCGATCTCGCGCAGCAGGAGCGGGACATTCTCTTCCTCGTTGTAAACCGGGAAGACGACGGATAAATCGGGCTGGCTCATTCCGAACGGCTCGCGAGTTTAACCGAGAAGGCCTCTTCGAAATTTGCGGTCGTCTGTTCAGCCACGCGTTCGAGCGGCACGTCCCACAGTTTCGCAAGCAATTGCGCGATGGCCACGACGTACGCGGGCTCGTTGTCGCGACCGCGATACGGCACCGGCGCGAGGTACGGCGTATCGGTCTCGATGAGCACGCGATCGTGAGGCAGTGCGCGGGCGACGTCGCGCAGCGAGTCGGCGTTGCGAAACGTGACGATGCCGGAGAACGAGATGAAGAAGCCGGCATCGACGAGCTTGCGCGCGATGTCGAGCGACTCGGTGTACGAATGCAGAATTCCGCGCGCGCCGCTGCGCGTCAGCGTCTCGACCATGTCGTCGGTCGACTCGCGGTTGTGCACGATGATCGGTTTGTCGAGCTGCTTCGCGAGCGCGATGTGACGCTCGAACACGGCGCGCTGCGTTTCGCGCGGCGAGTGATCGTAGTGATAGTCGAGACCGATCTCGCCGATCGCGACGACTTTCTCTTCGCGCGCCAGTCGCTCGATCTCGGCGAACGCAGCGTCATCGCAATGCTTCGCGTCATGCGGATGAAAGCCGACCGCGGCCCAGCAATCGTCATTGTTGTTCGCGATCTCGACGGCCTGCGGCGCATCGTCGAGCTTCGTCGCCGGAATCACGAATCCCTTCACCCCGGCGGCGCGCGCGGCGGCGAGATTCACTTCCGCGTTCGACATCATGAGATGGCAATGCGAGTCGGTGAAGATCATGCGCGAGGCCATCACGCTTTCTCCACGAGCAGCGAGAGCCCCATCCCGCCGCTGATGCACAACGTCGCCAGGCCGAGCTTCTGCTCGCGCGTGTGCAGCGCGTGCAAAAGCGTGGTGGTGATGCGCGCGCCGGTGGCGCCGATCGGATGACCTAACGAAATTGCGCCGCCGTGCACGTTGAGTTTCGCGGGATCGAGATGCAGTTCGCGATCGCACGCGATCACCTGCGCGGCGAACGCTTCGTTCAATTCGATGAGATCGATGTCCTCAAGTTTCGTGCTCGTCTTCTCGAGCAACTTCTGCGTCGCGGGCACGGGGCCGAGTCCCATGACTTTCGGATCGACGCCCGCTTGTGCGTAGCCGACGATGCGCGCCATCGGCTTCAATCCGTGTTGCCGCACGGCCGCGTCGCTGGCGACGAGCATGCTCGATGCGCCATCCGTCACGCCGCTCGAATTGCCCGCATGCACGCTGCCGTTCTTGCGAAACACCGGCGGCAGTTTGGCCATGCTGCCGAGGTCGACGTCGAAGCGAGGATGTTCATCCTTATCGATGACGACGTTGCCTTTGCGGCCTTCGACCGTCACCGGCACGATCTCGTTTGCGAAGCGATTCTCGTCGTACGCGCGTCCCGCTTTCTTCTGCGACTCGACCGCGTAGCGATCCTGTTCGTCGCGCGAAATGCCGTATCGATCCGCGAGTGTCTCCGCGGTCGATCCCATCATTTCGTCGGCGAGCGGGCACATGAATCCATCGCGGGTCATGCCGTCGATGACTTCATCGTGGCCCATGCGATAGCCCCAGCGCGCACGCGGCAACAGGTACGGCGTGTTCGACATCGACTCGACGCCGCCCGCGAGAATCACGTTCGCGTTGCCGAGTCGAATCTCGTTGAATGCGTTAATGATCGCGCGCAGTCCTGAGCCACACGCCTGATTCACCGTGTACGCCGGCACTTCGTGCTGCAGACCGCTGCGAATCGCCACTTGTCGCGCTGCATTCGGACCAACGCCCGCTTGGCGCGCGTTGCCGAAAATCACTTCATCGATCGCGTTCGGATCGATGCCGCTGCGCTCGAGCGTCGCTTTCGCGCTCGCGGTGCCGAGTTGCGGCGCGGTGAGCGACGCCAGTCCGCCGCCGAATTTTCCGATCGGCGTACGCACCGCGGCAATTAGATAGATATCCATACGATTTACGAGACTCTCCCTTCGAGCAGCGCCACGACCATTTCCTCGTACGTGGTCACGGCATCGAGCAGATCCTGTTTGGCGATCTTCTCTTTCGCGCCATGCGCATCGAGGATCGATCCCGGCCCGAACAACAACGGCTTGCCGAGATTCCCGAGCCACGGCACGTCGGTGTTGAACGAGACGACCTGCGACTCCTGCCCTTCCGGCACGATCATGAATTGCGGAGGATTGCCGCGTGACAGCGTGATGCGGCCGCCGTGCTTCGCGATGAGTTGCGCGAGTTTCTGCTGCGTTTCTTCGAGCGGCGTGGCGAGGCGGAAGATCAATTCGCATTCCGCTTCGGCGGGGATGATGTTCGGTCGCTCGCCGCCGCGCACGACGCCGACGTTGACGGTGGTCTTGCCGAGAACGTCGTGCGAGCCCCAGTCGGTGGCGTTGATCTCGGCGATGGCCGCGACCATTTTGTTGATCGCGCTGTCGCCGAGTTGCGGATAGGCGGAGTGCGCGGCAACGCCGTCAAATCGCAGAAAGCAGGTCAGCGCGCCTTTCGATGCGCGCGCAAATTTCGATTCCGTGGGCTCGCCGACGACGCAGTACTCGGAGCCGAGATTCGCGAAGTGTTCGTTGGCTTGTTTGGCGCCGATGGAGTCGGTTTCTTCAGCGACGACGAGGAGGAACGCGAAGTCGTTCACGCCGCGCGCTTTCAATCGTTCGCCGGCCGCGAGCATCGCGGCGATGATGCCTTTGGTGTCGCACGCGCCACGTCCGTAAATGTGCGTGTCGTCTTCGTACGATGCGAACCACGGCGGCACAGTGTCGATGTGCGAGTTGAGCACGACGCGCGGACGTCCGCCTGCACTCGCGTAGAGATTGAAACGCGCATCGCTGATGACGTGGCGTTGGGTTTCGAAGCCGAGTTGCTGCAGTTCGCGCTCGAGCAGTTCGCCGATCGCGGATTCGCTTTCGGTGGGTGAAGGGACGTCGATCAGACGCTTTGCGAGTGCAAGAGGATCGATGGGCATCGGGGCGGCGATTCTACAAAAACAAAACCGCCGAGGGCTCATCACCCTCGGCGGCTCGGCGCGCCCACCTCGTTCCCTGCTGTGCGCGCTCGCAGCTCAATTTTCGTCGTGATGCGGAGTGATGACGATGTACTTGAATGGCTTGTTCGGAGAGCCGGTCGCGGTGAAGTTCCCGTTGCGGACCGACGCGATGCCGATCGCGTTGCCGTTCGAGACTTCGGTGTAGATCGGCACGATGAAGCTGTCCGACTTCACGTTCGCGTCGCTGATCGTGAGATCGCCGCCGGGAGGGAAGACGTATTCGCGTGAGCCGAAGGTGATGCCGATCTCGCATTCGCCTTTCTCGCCCTTGTCGCCCTTGTCGCCTTTGTCTCCCTTGTCGCCTTTCGGACCTTGAGGACCCATAGAACCTTGTGGTCCCTGCGCGCCCTCGTCGCCCTTTGCGCCGTGCTCGCCGGCATCGCCCTTCTCGCCCTTCTCGCCGCGATCGCCTTGCAGACCGCGCTCGCCTTGCGCGCCGTTGTCGCCTTTCAATCCTTGCGGACCTTGTGCACCGGTCTCGCCTTTCTCGCCTTGCGGACCACGCTCGCCCTGCGCGCCGTTGTCGCCTTTCAATCCCTGCGGACCTTGCGCTCCGGTCTCGCCTTTCTCGCCCTGCGGTCCACGTTCGCCTTGCGCTCCGTTGTCGCCTTTCAATCCTTGCGGACCTTGCGCACCGGTCTCGCCTCTCTCGCCTTGCGGTCCACGTTCGCCCTGCGGGCCGTTGTCGCCTTTCAATCCTTGCGGACCCTGCGCACCGGCATCACCCTTCTCACCCTGCGCGCCCGCCTCCCCCTTCTCCCCGCGCGGACCTTGCAGACCACGATCGCCCTTCTCGCCCTTCTGTCCGAACGCATTCGGATCGGCGACGAAGAAGCCGATGATGTCGACGACGACATCCGTGCTCGCATCCGCGGCCATCAGACCGAAGCGCTGATCCGCGAGCACGACATTCGCTTCATCCATTGCATCCGACGATGCCGCAAACGGCAGAATCGGCCGCGCGCCGAACGCGCTCACATCGCCGCCGCCGAGCCACAGAATCCCCGCGCCGTTCGGACCTTTCGTCGTGATGCGCAGCGACACGGCGATTGCGTTCGTCGGCACACGCTCCGAGCACGGATTCGTGAAATCGCCGTCGACGAGCGTGCCGACCGGTTTGTACGTGCGGCGCTCATTCGGCTGAAACGCCGAGCCGCCCCACGTGTGCGGATAGTGATCCGCCGCGAGCGTGCTGACGAACCGGCACGGCACGATCTCCTGGAACAGCACCGGCACGATCGTCGTCGACGGCGTGGAGCTGAGCTCCATCGCCTGCACGTCGAGCGACTGCGTGATCAGATTCGCGCGCAACTGCATGCCGTCGATCGTGTACGGATTGTGGCGTTCGAGCGACTGCGCGTGGAGGTTGGACGTCAGCAGCGCTGCACTCACGAACGCTGCACGAATGATCGATGCGGAATTGCGAACTCGGTTGTTCATTGCTGTCTCCTCTGTTGCGCGTCAATCTGCGGCGCGGACGGGAATGGAGACAGGACGAACGGACGAAGCGGATGGTCAGCGTGAGGAGTGGTCGTTGTGACGTTCGTCACAAACTCACGGCAGCAGCAAATCTTCCAGATCCGACTTGTTGTGCACGGTCATCGAGGAGCGGCGTC
>JACZCU010049785.1_pt1 | contig 10035 bp, 10 predicted proteins | sample 8641851 | NCBI WGS metagenome assembly JACZCU01 (sample SAMN15324605, study PRJNA640507) | soil metagenome | isolation source: monocropping sugarcane control | place: China: Luxin town, Laibin City, Guangxi Province | collected 2019-07-25 | depth 10cm m | reverse complement strand
CTTTTAGTAGATGTGTTGTGGCTGTGGAGAGTGTGATCCTGGGTCACACTCTCCACAGCCACAACACATCTAACAACTCTCCTTATGAGCTACCATAAGGTAGCGCTAGCCGAGAAAGACGAAACCGGCAAAGTAGTAGTACTAGCGTTCGGATAGCGCCTGTCGTAAGAGGATAGGGCTGAAGTTTGTACGAACGTCGTACGTATCAAGGTTTTCGCTGCGTTTGAGGAAGCCTACGACGAAATAGGTGAAAGGAGTCGCAACGACTTCATACGCGACTTTGAAGACCCATTGGGTGAGGATGGCCTGAAACATCAAGTCCGCCGGGATAATTCCCCAGAAAGCGATGCTGATAAAGATCAGCGTGTCCAGCCCCTCACCTATCAGCGTGGAGCCGATAGTGCGTGTCCATAACCAGCGTCCTTTAGTGGCGATTTTCAACTTGGCGAGGACAAAAGAGTTGGTAAATTCACCAACCAGATAGGCGGTAAATGAGGCCAGCAGTAAACGAGGAGTGAAGCCAAGGATCGTCTCGTAAGCTGCCTGGTTCTTCCAGAAAGGCGCAGCAGGGGCAAGCCCAGCGAGATATATTGCAATGACGGCCAGCAAATTGCACGCAAACCCAAGCCAGATAACTCGTCGCGCTGCTCCATAGCCGTAGACCTCGGTAAGCACATCACCAAAGAGATAGCTCAATGGGAAAACAATAATGCCGGCCGGCACTAAGAATCCGAAAAGCAGAATAAGTTTCACCGCAATAATATTGGCCGTGATGAGACACGTGACAAAAACGGAGGCGATGACAACAAACCAGAAAGATACCTTCAAGCCAAATGCTCCTTATTTTGTAATCCATCATATGATCAAGAAATATATTCATTCAATAATACCTGAACTTTGTCTAATTGTACAATACAATGTTGCTCCTTGACAGGGCTTCGCAAAAGTCTCGCTGTTTGGCACAAGGCCCCACCCCAGGGGAAAGAGATGAGCGAATTGCGCACCTGGCGCTGAGTGCCAGGTGCGCAATTCGCTCATCTCTTTATTTTTTCAGGCGGGCGGGTGGGGAAATGATGAACTTTAAGGATATTTTCTTGCCGCTTTTCCTGGTAGAATGTGAGAAAATAAGATAAAAGGAGAAACATCCATGACCGAAAACTATCCACCGCTCGCAACGTTCTACAAAGGCTGGGATGTCTACCAGCAACACCTCGTCACGGCCATCGCACCGCTTTCGCCTGCGCAGCTTGCTTTGCGCGCTGCGCAACACCTCTGGTCCATTGGCATGATTGCGGAGCATATCATCGCTACACGTGCCGGGTGGTTCCACATGTGGATGGGCGCAGGAAGCTCAGTCCTCGCTTCCCTCACAACATGGGACGAAATTGAGGAGCCCTCCCGCTCCGCTGCCGAGCTCGTTACCGGGCTTGAGGCCACCTGGCAGGCGATCCAGGATGCGCTTGCCCGCTGGACCCCCGCTGACCTTGAGCAACTAATCCAGAATCCACGCCTGGGTGGAGGAGAGCAGGGACATAAACCCTGGCGCTCACGCCAGTGGATTATCTGGCACGTCCTCGAACACGATATGCATCATGGAGGCGAACTCTCCTTCACCCTTGGCATACATGGCCTGGCAGCAATCGATTTATAGGTGGGGAGCAACTATTACTAATTTCCGGTTACTTGCACAGCCATATATAGTATTAATTGGTGAAAGAAAAGATTAAACTCGAGCACCGAGCGCTTGAGTTTCATTAGCGCAAGCAAAAGGAGTTTTTACACATGGCAATTCGTTTTAGTGCGCGTAACCAGTTGAAAGCGACAGTCAAGTCGATCAAGCTGGGGACTGTTATGGCCGAAGTCGTCGTTGAACTTCCAGATGGCCAGCAAATTGTTTCCGCTATCACACGTACCTCTGTCGAGGGGCTGGGTCTAAAGGCAGGTGACGAGGTTGTCGCGGTCATCAAAGCCACAGAGGTCATGATTGGGAAAAGTGAGTAGTTGCTCAAGGCGTTCTCAAGAGGCAAATACCTCATACTAGCAGGATCAGTAGGTGGGAACATATACCTGTTGCGTATTGTTCTTATCTATAGAGGTACAGTGGAGAAAACCATTTGTCATCCGCTAAGCGAGAAGAGACGTAGCTACTTCATTTACGCATTTGCTGATGAGTAATACCTCCGCGAGAGATTGCATTTGATCATACGCATGAGTGTTTGATCAAGAAAGAAGGTACGATGAGTGATCTGAAAAATATGCCGGAAAGCTATTGGAAAGAGAAACTGACACCTGAACAGTACAAAGTGGTACGTCAAAAGGGGACAGAGCGAGCATTCACAGGAGCGCTCTATAACAATCACGCCAAGGGTGTGTATGAATGCGTAGCGTGCGGGCAACCTCTCTTCTCCTCGGACACCAAGTTTGACTCGGGGACGGGATGGCCTAGCTTCGATAGTCCGGTGAATATGGAACACATTGAACTACATGAGGATCGTTCGTTCTTCATGACGCGCACAGAGGTCGTCTGTAAAAATTGTGGCGCGCACCTGGGACATCTCTTCGACGATGGGCCACGTGAGACGACAGGCATGCGCTATTGCATCAATTCCGTCGCCTTGAAGTTTGAGCCGACCGAAGCTGAACACCATGAAGACGCACCCAAGCACTGAGTAATACACAAAATATAGTGGCTCTTCAGGTTTCCCTCTGTGCGTGACACCTCAGCCCCTCCGGTGCTTCGCCAGTATATTAGAGTGCTGCGGGTTGTGCAGCTTGTGGATGCACAACCCGCAGCACTCCAAAAATAGGAAGCTACCGGAGGTGGCGAGACGACCTGAATAGTCACAAAATATATTGAAATGAGGAACAACATATAATGACCTTGCCAACGGATCAGGATCGAGCACGAAATAATGGACACACTCCTCACCAGGAGGTACTTACACATACTTCTCAGCAGGAGGTACTTACAAAGAAGGTCGATCATGCCAAATTACTTGAATTGGGACGCGAACTGCTGATTGCTATAGGTGAAGATCCTGATCGAGAAGGATTGCGAGATACACCCCTGCGCTGGGCAAATTGGTGGCGGGAATTTATTGAATACGATCCCGGAACGACTGACACAAGTTTCAATTCTGTCTCGACAGATCAGATGGTCTGTGTCTCCGGGATGCGTGTCTTCTCGCTATGCGAGCATCATCTTTTACCTATGGAGTGTGATGTTGCGATTGGTTACATTCCTAACGGCAAAGTGTTGGGCCTCTCAAAATTCGCGCGTATTGCCCACAAGTTCGCTCACCAACTCCAGGTACAGGAGCGCATGGGCGAGCAGATCGCCGACGAACTCAGCCGCATCACAGGCACAGAGAATGTTGCGGTTGTGCTCAAAGGAGAGCACCTGTGTATGTCTGCACGCGGCATCCGCACTCCAGGAGTCATGACTACCTCGGTTATGCGAGGCATATTCCGCGCCGATTTTGAGAAGCGCATGGAGTTCTTACAGCTGATCGAGAACGAAAAATAAGAAAAATAATAAAAGCAAGAGCAGCATAGAGAGCAAGCGTGACTTGCTCTCTATGCTGCTCTTGCTTTTATTACAGAAACGTCACAGCCATTGTTTTTTTGAGAAATCATGGTTATACTCTAATAAACATGACAATTTGCTGTATGAGCTCAACAGAAATTAGGCAAATGACGTTAGATACTATAGATTTAAAGATCCTTGAAAAGCTGTTTGAGGATGGTCGCGTGTCATATGCGACGATTGGCAAGGATATCGGCTTAACCGGTCCATCGGTCTACTCACGGGTGCAGCGTTTAGAGCGAGAAGGCATCATCAAGGGCTATACTACGTTGCTAGCGCCAGAAAAGATGGGATTCGGTCTCACAGCATTTATACGCGTTACCATGCAGGGAACAGCCGAGCAAGAGGCTAATTTTGAGCAGTATGTGCTCAAGGAAGCACAGATTCTTGAGTGTTATGATGTCGATGGCGAAGATACCTACCTGTTGAAAGTGCGCACGGCTTCTCCCCAGGTGCTGCGGCAGTTGCTTATTGCTCTGCGCCTCATCTCAGGGGTGACGCGAACAATAACCACAATTGCGCTTGGCAGAGTCAAAGAGGAACCGGTAAGTGTTGCGTTATTGACGAAAACACAAGCAATTCACGATGAGCAAATTTAGCATCTGCCCAGTCAGGCATATATGCAGTTCATCGTCTCCGTATATTTATGCGTTGCACATTCTATCGTTCCATTCCAAAGGAGGCTAACCCTTATGACGAGTCCCAACCACTACGATGTGATCATTATTGGTGCAGGACATAATGGCCTGGTCGCGGCAGGCTACCTGGCCCGTGCAGGCAAAAAGGTGATGGTGGTGGAGAAGCGAGACCGCGTTGGCGGCGCTTGTACACTGGAAGAACCCTTCCCCGGCTTTACCATGTCACCCTGTGCCTATGTAGTCAGTTTGCTGCGGCCTGAGATCATTCGCGACCTGGAACTTCACCGCTACGGCTTTGACGCCTATGTCAAAGATCCGCAGATGTTTGTGCCATTCCAGGATGGTAACCATCTCTTCTTCCGCGCCAGTACCGAAAAAACCATCGAGGAGATTCGTCGCCTATCCCCCCACGATGCAGAGGCCTACCCACGTTTCCTCCAATTCTTTGATCGTGCATCGGAGATCCTCAATCCTATTTTGTTAGAGGAGCCGCCCTCGGTTGCAGACCTGGCAGCGCGCTTCCGTGGCGAAGATGAAGAGATTTACCGCCGCTTAATGTTTGGAAGCCTCTACGATATGCTCGCCGATTATTTTGAGTCGGACTACCTGCGTGCCGCCTTCGCCGGCCAGGGTGTCATCGGTACATTTATCGGACCCAAAACACCGGGTTCCGTCTATGTGATGTGGCATCACATGTTCGGCGAAGTCAACGGCGAGCAGGGTATGTGGGGTTATGTGCGCGGTGGCATGGGACGCATTAGCTTCGCCATGGCAGCTTCCGCCGAGGCGCATGGTGCGGTCATTCGTACCAATACGCCGGTCGCCAAAATTCTCGTGCACAATGGTCGTGCCGAAGGTGTGCGCCTGGAAAATGGGGAAGAACTACGCGCCAATACAGTCTTTGCAAACACTGATCCTAAGCGCACCTTCTTACAATTCTGCGCCGATGCCGATCTGGACAAAGATTTCCTCAAGCGGATCGCACGCTTCAAGTCTGAGAGCGGTGTGATCAAACTGAATGTTGCGCTTAAAGAATTACCGAGCTTCAAGTGCCTGCCAGGAGCTACCCCCGGACTACAACACGCCGGTTCCTGCGATATCACCCCCACGCCTGATTGGGTCCAGGATGCCTTTGAATATGCCGCCCGTGGAGAACTCTCGCCGAAGCCTTACATTGAGGCATACATGCAGTCCGCAACAGATCCAACGGTGGCCCCGGCCGGGCATCACACAATCTCGATGTTCTGCCAGTACGCTCCTTACCACCTCAAAGGCCGCGAGTGGACCGAGGAGGTGAAAAAGGAGATGGTCGGAAATATTATCAACACCATGACCGAGTTCGCGCCGAACTTCGCGGATGCCATCATCAACTACCAGGCGCTCAGCCCGGTTGACATAGAGCAGCGCTATGGCCTGCCTAACGGCAACATTTTCCAGGGCGAGATCACGCCTGACCAACTCTTCTCCTTGCGTCCCACACCCGAGTGCGCACGCTACCGGACGCCTGTTGAGGGGCTATACCTATGTGGTTCAGGCGTGCATCCAGGTGGAGGTGTAATGGGTGCCCCAGGCCACAACGCAGCCAAAGCGCTGTTGAGTGATTTAACTGCGAAGTGAGCTGCCTGAGGACAACTCTAGAGAATACATGTGTGGAGGTGGAGCGTACGGCCCGCGGGCCGTACGCTCCACCTCCACACAAAAAGAATGAGCCGCGCTTGCGGCGCGGAGAGTCACTGCTACATTTTTAAACGGGAAGACAACACAAGATTTAAACGGGGCTTAACTCTCTCTTAATGCAGAAGAGATATGGTGCTTGTGGAGAGACAATTTCTCCTCACTTATTGTTCTAACAGAAAGTAGAGGAACACCACAGCATGGAAAAAATTGTGCGAACGCTGGCAAAGCATATGTCCAACCGGTCGCTAGGTCTGTTAGCTACAGCCCTTATCCTTATTTTAACTGCCTGTTCAACTGGAGGAAATCAGGCAAGTACCACTACTCCTACGCCAGGCTCTAGCAATTCCAGCCCCCAGCAAAGCAACCTGCCAATTGTGGCATTGCATGGCTATCATGTTTCCCTCTTCGCTTCCGCCGCTTCAAATTACTCAGCTCCCGACGCAGTTATCGCTGATGGCGGTCATATCTTTATTGACTATCAAAATAATACAGCGAAGAACTGCACGGATAACATGAACAGCACCATTGTTGAGTATACGATGGATGGCAAGGTCGTAAAAACCTTTACTATGCCCGGTCACAGTGATGGTATGCGCGCCGATCCGACTACTCATTTGCTGTGGGTGACATCATGTGAAGATGGAAACCCGAAGATGGCGACTATCGATCCTAACAGCGGAACGGTTACACCCTACACATTTCCGCCCACTGCGCATGGCGGGGGCTATGATGACCTGTATTTCCTGAATGGCATGACATTTCTTGCCGCATCGAATCCAAGCCTGGATAAGAATGGAAATAATGTGTTTCCCGCCCTGTACAAAATCACGCTGGGTAGTGGGAAAGTGTCGCTGACACCTGTGCTCATGGGTAATGCAAGTGCAAAAGACAACACGTTGAACAGCAAGATAACCCTCAACCTGATAGATCCTGATTCACTATCGGTGGATAGCAACAGCAATGAGCTTGTCCTGGTTAACCAGGCGGGGTCCCAGCTCATCTTCCTGAGCAATCCTGGCACACCTCAACAGAAGGTAACTAGTACGACAGTGGGCACCCAGTTAGATGATACCGTCTGGGCTTCATCAGCTCAGGGCCACCTGCTGATTACTGATGGAACAAGCGGTAATACATACTGGCTGAGCACCACCTTCAAACCTGGCTCAGTATATACTCAAACACCTGATGACTCCGGTGTAGCTGGCCTGGTTGCCCTTGTTGATCCAGCGAGCGGCACACTTTCACCGGTGGCTATTGGCTTCGGTAAACCAACAGGTATGATCTTCGTACCCAACAGTCAGAGCTAAGAATTTGTCCATTGTGAGTACAGCGCACCCTGGGCTCCGGCCCAGGGTGCGCTGTACTCACAATTTGTTTATATATCCTGCTTTACTAGTTCTGCTACGATCTTACCTGAGAGCACTACACAATAAGAGTTTAAATCATATGCCACCCTGACCGACTACAGCAATGACACGCGCATATGCTTCAGTCTGGACAACGGTCGCCACTGCACCGGTCGAAATATCCAATACATAGATGGCGTTGTCAGCGTAGAGTGTGAGCATATGACTATTGAGCCATACCCCCAGTTCAAGCAATTTGGCTGTCGAGGTCGCAAGCAGTTGTGGTTTACCAACAGACAAATGGTTCCCCGAGCCGCTGATATGCGCCGAGAAGACGGCGCTACTGCGATCGTATGGTGCCTGTGCCAGGCTGGAAAATTCGACGTATAGCAGGGTTTGACCATCAGGCGTAAAGGTTGGCGTTGTTACCCAATGATAAGCAGCACGGTTATTAAGCTCATGTTGTTTTTGCAGGATCTCCTGAGGCTTGCCCAACGCTAATGGGTGTCCCTGGAGCGCTGCAACACTCAAACTATTCGCATAGTTGAGCGTAGCCAGGTCATCGGGTACGCTTTCATCGGTAGGCACAGGAACCTGAGCCTCATAGGTCGAATAGAGCAGCGTGTTGCCATAAGGAGCAAGCAACAATGGTCCTTGCTGTGAGTCCCCATCCAACAAAGATTGGGGCGCGGCCAGCAGCGGTTTTGTAATATCGAACGACCACAGGCCAAACTGTATCGCTTCGAGGCTTTGCTGGCCGTCCGTAAGCAGAAGCGTGGTATTATCCTGCGCACCTGGACCATTCATAAATGAGAATATGCGAAAGCAAGGACAATGCGCGGATGCCTGCTCAAAAACTTTCGTAGGACTATTTAGTGGACCGGCATAGATATCATCCATGCCACTACCATTTGCTGGTTCTGTCGTCCAGGCAACTGTTGTACCATCGTTGCTCAATGCCATGGAGGTAACCACCTGCTTAGCATCCAGGGAAGCCAGTTGATTGGCGGTTCCACTAAAAATATCTGCCAGCCAGATACCATCGCCACTATAAAGCAACTGCCCCGAGGGTGTAAGAATGGGAGGCACAGCTTGATTATAGACGTAGCCAGGCGTAGATATTAATTGAGGCGTTGCGCCCGGAGCAGTGGAGATCATGTACAAGTAGTTTTGCTGTTCGTAGATAATAAAATGCCCAACGGGCAATTGTAGAGCAGTAGTCGAGGTATTACCGGGAGCAAAGATAGGAGGAGTGGCCGTGGATGTGGCACCCGGACTGTTGGCCTGCGTGGACGTGCCGGTCAGGCTGCGAGCTAGCGTTTGCTGTGCCGCGGGTGTTCCTGTCTGCGCAACCATCTGCGGTATCCCCTGCCCCAGGCTTATGATCAACAGGCCTGAAGACGAGAGGATGACCACGCCTATCAGTATGAGCCAGAAGATAATTCCTGCCATGGATAAGCGTGTAAGCGGCCGAGCTAGTGGTTGCGAAACATGCGGCTGCAATTTCTCAGATTCAGGTGGTTTACTTACTTGCTGCGCCAATATTGTTATACATTCCTTAAAATCTGTTAGTTCTCTACCAAGATATAAGTATACTCTAAAACAGGCCCATTGGTGAAGCTCTCTAGTGTAGAGGTCATTTTTTGCGTAAGGAGTTATGCGCTCTGATGCGCTGCCTTTTTATGTGGCCGCGCTTTATCGGCGTGACGTAGAATAAAGGCTGTTGTCTTGGCGAATACCTCATCGCGATCATAATCTTTCATGATGACGTGATAGGAGCGATGAAAAGTGACGAGATGCTTCTCCTGGGAGCCAATGCGCCGGTAAATTTCTCGTCCATCGCGTGCAGGTACAACATGATCGTAAAGTGAGGTCATAATAAGGGCAGGGACAGTTACGCGGGGCAGTTCAGCGCGCAGGGTAGGCAAAAATTGGAGCATGCTCTCAACCGGGCGCATCGGCGTCCATCGATAGACATCACGTGCGTAGCGGCGACGCCCCTCCGGGTCATGCACATCTTCGCGAATAGTTGGCAGCAGTGGTGTAAAGCGCCTGGCAATACGTACAGCCAGGAGTGTTAAGGGATACATATGCAAAGGGGCGCACATCGTCACAACACCCGCCACCTCTTCGTGGGCAGCAGTATGTAATATGAGTGCACCACCCAGCGAATGTCCCACCATAAAAACCACGTCACAGCGCTGCTTGAGGGCATTGAGTTCATCGCGTACAGCAGCAGCCCATTCCTGCCAGCCAAGGGGCAGCATTTCCCGGACATGAGCTCCATGTCCAGGCAAGAGCATATTCGTAGTAAGTATCCCCTGTTCCTGGAGCATCGACTCCAGTTCGGCCAGATCCTTCCTGCTGCCGTTCAGCCCGTGTACCAGTAAAACGCCAATAACGGGCTTGTCTGAGGAAGAATGAGTTGTGTTTTGGGATATATCGGAAGTCTGCATAGTTATGGTTCCTCGTAATTGATATATTGTATTATGAATGGCCAACAGTCATTATCTGTACAAGGGCATCTTTTTATTATTACGTTTCGACAAGCAGAATGGTTAAGCCGGAATGGTTCATCTACATAAAAACGTACATTGCTCTTTCTTTTCACACATGATATAGTCGCATGCATAGAGCGTTACTGTCAGGGGAATACCACCATAAATGGGCGATGTTCCAGGGCGGGGGGCAAGCCCTGCCCCTACTATACAACGAAAGGACCTCTCACGCTATACCGTATATAGTAGGGGCGACCCTTGCGGTCGCCCTGGCCCTTGCGGTCGCCCTG
>JACZCU010168629.1_pt1 | contig 10044 bp, 7 predicted proteins | sample 8641851 | NCBI WGS metagenome assembly JACZCU01 (sample SAMN15324605, study PRJNA640507) | soil metagenome | isolation source: monocropping sugarcane control | place: China: Luxin town, Laibin City, Guangxi Province | collected 2019-07-25 | depth 10cm m | reverse complement strand
TAAAATAGCAAATATACACCCACATGTAGATTAAATTTGCTTGTAAAATTATCATTTTGTCTAGACAAAGATTATTGGGTGAATTTTATTTCTATAATTCTGTTAAAAGATATTGAATACTAATCGTTTTTCTTTTGTTTTTTAGTTGTTTAGTGGTGTGGTGTTGGGGGGAGGGTCTCCCCCGTGCGGCCCCCCCCCCCCCACAACACATCCATTTATTTTATCTGTCCCAACTGCCATTGCTAGCTGGCTGACCAGAATATCGAGGATCATACCATTGCTGGTTTTCAGCCCAGTCACCATTCTGGCTATTTTGCCCATTCCAGCCGCCATTTTGTCCGTTCCAACCATCACTCTGGCCATTATAGGGACCTGGCAACGGTGGATAAGAGGCATAAGCTCCTGCTGGTCGTGCTGGGGGCAGAGCTTGCTGCTGCCCCATACCTCCAGGAAGTGCAGTTGCGGAAACAGTACGGAAGATGCTGCTCACCGATAACTGGTTATCCTGTTCGTCTTCAAACGAAACACTGATATTTGATGGTGAGACAGAGTAGACCTGATTATCTCGCAGTTTGAACGCCTCCGTAGATGCGCGTAGCTGCTCTACCAGGCGGGCCAGTCGTTCGGTACTGTGTGAGGTAGAGCGTGTACTCACATTACTTTGTTGCGTTGAGTTAGAGACACTGCGCATGATTTGCACAATGTTGCTCGACGTTTGCAATTGTTGCATTGCGGCCTGGTTGATATTTTCAATTTCTTTTGCCTGATACTCAACTGCGCTAAAGATAGATTCTAAGGCGGAACCGGCTTCTTGAGTAAGTTGAGTTCCTGCAAAGGTTTCTCGTTCAGTATCTTGCATCGAGACTGCGGCGGCGGCGATATCTTCACGGACACTGCGGACAATACGCGCAATCGAGCCAGCCTGTTCTTTGGCCCGCTCAGCCAGGCGTCGGATGTCCGCTGCTACCGCACCGAAGCCCTTACCGTTTTCACCAGCCATAGCAGCCTGGATAGCGGCGTCAAGGGCCAGGCGGTTCGTCTGATGGGCAATACCGGAGATCACCTCTACGATGTTATTGATTTCGCGCGAGTTCTCACCGAGCGTTTGTACTTTACCGGCTGTTGTCTGTACATTCATATGGATACGTCCCATACCCTCAACAGCTTGTTGTACAGCTTCACGACCGCCTTGCGCATTACGACGGGCATTTTGCGCCACAGTGTAGAGAGTTTGCGCTCGATCAGCCACCTGACGGCTTGAGTTGGACATGTGCTCTACTTCTATTGCTGCTTCCGCAATCTGGTTGATCTGAACATCTCCTGTCTCCACCAGATGTCCCATATGATCAAGAATAGCGATTGTTGAATTTTCTACTTCTTGCGCGACTGTCTTTACGCGCACAATCAGGCCGCTCAGTTCCTCAACCATATAGTTAAATGAGTCTGCGAGGACGCCCAAAGCATCGCTGGTGACCTCCGCTTGTATACGCAGGTCTCCTTCACCGACGCCACTGACTTCGCTAACCAATTTCTCTACCTGTGTTTGTAGCTGATCGCGTTGAGACTGGGTCTCTTGAATAAGGCGCACAATGTTGTCTAACATATTATTCATGGAAACAGCCACTGTATAAATTTCATCACGACCCGTAATCCTCGCGCGTGCGCTGGTATCACCGCGGCTAATACGTCTTGTGAGGGCGGCCAGTTGACGCAGAGGTTGAGTGATGGTGAGGTTGACCACATAGCCGGTAGCAAGTACCACAAGAACGACGCAGAAGAGGGAGATAACCGTAGATATGATAATAGGCTGGATTTGTGAAGGTCCAACCGTCGTAACGGTCTTACCAATATCCACGGCAATGTTTACCACGCTCTGCCAGTTGTTCTTCAGATTAGTAAATGCAAGGTTGGCTTCATACAATGTCTTGTAGGCTTGTGTATAAGCCTGTTCGATCGAGATAGGTTTATTATTTTGTATGTCATTCTGCAAGGTCTGGAGCTGCGCCAACTCTTGCTGCTGCAAATTTTTATACGTAGGCCAATCGGTGTTGATGACAGAATCGAGAGCGCGACGCTGATCAACGCTAAAGCGGCTGTTATTGGGATCATCACTCATTAAGATGCTTTGAATATTATGCATATTAGCAGAGGTAGCTAATTCAAAATTGTTTTGATAATCCGTGAGTGAATGCTCAAATTCCGCAGAACGCGCGAGGATGTCACTGTTTATCAATGCTCCTGAAGCCTGGAGCGAAGGATCCGTCACTTGAGCGTTGAAACTTGCAAATATCTGGTTGTGGCGAGTTTGCAGCAAAGCATTCATACGCTGCAGACTGGTTTGCTGTGTGGATGCAGCGTTTTGTGCATCAAAACTGGTTCTAACCGCCTGACCTCGCATATCGACCGAACTAAGGTTAGTGTTACCTAGAAACACGATAACAATAGCTGGTACTGCAGTCGCGAGTGCAAACGCTATGAAGAGGCGGCGGAAAATAGGCATATTTCTAATGAATCTTATCATGGCAGCTCAGGTTCCTTCTCAGGTAGCACGCGACTCCGTGTTACATGTGCGCTCTTAACAAATAAAGTGACGATCGTTAATACAGTGACAACTAGCTCAATAAAGATAAGCCTGAACTAGTATATAATACCTTTCGCAAGGAATGAAGCTTCTAGATAGGGAAATAACCCAATTATCCTACTCAAGATTACGATAAAGCATACTCTACCACGTTTTGGACTAAAAAAATAGCCTGCTAACTCTACTGTCTGGCTATTACAAATCCGCGAGGCCATGCAATGCTGCATGCCAGGCTAGAGATGACCGATGAAGCATCTTTGGTCTGGCATCATACGATGCTGACCCTCTCAAAGAGTATATAGCCCGATTTTCCTAGTGTGAAGCATGTGAAACATGCTATACTCTTTGTTAAAGATGTTTTTTTAAGTTCGTTCGAAGGAGCTTCCCTGTGAATACGACCTCCATAGCTGCATGGCCATTCCAAAAAGTACTTATCGCAAATAGGGGTGAGATCGCGCTACGTGTCATTCGTGCCTGTCGCGACCTTGGCCTTACTTCAGTGGCTGTCTATAGCGATGCTGACCGCAATGCTCTCCATGTACGTATGGCGGACGAAGCTTACCATATTGGACCGGCTCAGGCCGCGAAAAGCTACTTGCATATTCCTACAATCATCGAAGTAGCTCGGCGAGCTGGTGCCCAGGCTATTCACCCAGGGTATGGCTTTCTCTCGGAAAACGCGACATTCGTTGATGCTTGCACAGCCGCAGGCCTTATTTTCATCGGCCCTTCAGCGGAATCACAAAGGATGATGGGCGAAAAGACAGCAGCGCGCCGTACTGCGCAGGCGGCTGAGGTACCGATTGTACCCGGAGCAATGACTGACATAGAAGATGACACGGAGGCTGACGCCATTGCTGAACGCCTGGGCTATCCTTTGCTGCTCAAAGCTGCTGCTGGCGGTGGCGGTAAAGGTATTCGCTTTGTGCGCGATCCCAAAGACCTGCTTTCGTCTTTACGCACAGCGCGTAGTGAGGCCAAAAGTGCTTTTGGCGATGGGCGTGTGTATATTGAAAAAGCGGTGACCCCTGCACGGCATATCGAAGTACAATTTATTGCTGATACACATGGCAATGTAATACACCTGGGTGAACGCGAGTGCAGTATCCAGCGCCGCCACCAGAAATTGATAGAGGAGGCTCCTTCGCCCGTGCTGGATGAAGAACTACGCGCAAAGATTACACATGCTACCGTTAATCTTGTGCGCATGATTCATTATGTCAACGCGGGCACAGCCGAATTTTTATTAGGGCCGGACCGTAACTTCTATTTTCTGGAGGTCAATGCACGTATTCAGGTTGAGCACCCGGTGACAGAATGGTATACGGGCATCGACCTGGTCCAGGAACAGTTTCGCGTTGCCGCCGGTCTACCGCTCTCGTTCACGCAGGAGCAAGTGATGTTTCGGGGGGCCGCTATCGAGTGTCGTATATCTGCGGAAGATCCAGAGAACCGTTTTCTGCCTGCTACGGGGAATGTTCTGGCGCTACAGGAGCCTGCGGGGCCAGGTGTGCGCGTTGATAGCAGCCTGTATCCAGGCTTACAGGTCCCGCTCTTTTATGATCCGCTTTTATCCAAGCTGATTGTATGGGGCAAAGACCGCACCCAGGCAATCGCTCGCATGCGCCGAGCGCTGGCAGAGTATCAGGTGGTTGGCGTACGTACAACGCTGCCCTTCGCACGCTGGCTCATGAATCATTCACGTTTTATCGAGGGTGATATATCTACAGATTTTATCGCTGAAGAGTGGGATACACGGGAAAAGGAGATTGTAGGGGCAACGGCTGAGCCACCTGCAACTACACAGCAAGCAGTTCCCTCGGATGCCGAGGTTGCAGCCCTCGTGGGGAGCATGTTAATGCATGAGTACACGGAAGCAGAGAAACTGCGGCGACGGCCCACAGCTGAAACAAACGGGACAGCCCACAACTGGCGTGACGCTGGCAGACGAGAAGCAATGCGCGGTAGATAAGGCATATTCCAAAAGGTGAGCCGTTTTTCGCAGCTCACCTTTTGGAATATTATTTTTCCTCTACAGGAGGAGGCAACTCAAATGGAGGGGGCGTCTGACCGTGCCGCCGGGCTGCCGCCGCTTTGAGCCGTTCGACGGCCTCATAAGGTACGGGACGACCGCCTAGAGGAGTGGGATGAATGCCTGGACCGTGGAAATCGCTACCGCCGGTTGGAATAAGGCCATACTGGTCGGCCAACGCGCGCAGAGCCTGTTCATCTTTATCCGAATAAGGACCGTAATAGGTTTCTAAACCGACCATGCCAGCCGCGCACAGTTCGGGCAGCCAGCTACGTAGTTCCTCAAGTCCAGGGAGTTCAAGGGGATGGGCGATAACAGGAAGACCATTAGCACTTATAACCAGGCGTACCGCATCTACAGGGGTTAGTCTGTAGCGCGGGACATAGGCGAAGCAGCCTTTACCGATGTATTTATCAAAGGCCTCACCGATGCTTTGTACATATCCTGCCTCTAAGAGAGCCTGGGCAACATGTGGTCGGCCAACGGCACCTTGAGCTATCTCGCGTACGCGTTCCCAGGACACATTGATGCCATGCTCATTTAGCAATTCCACCATGCGTTGTCCCCGTCGCTCGCGGGCATCACGCAGCACTTTGAGTACAGCCTGGAAGGCGGGCCGTTCATATTCGAGGTAGTATCCTAGAACATGGACTTCGCCCCCACTCACATCTGTATTGATTTCGATGCCAGGAATAAAATCTATGTCAAGCGTTCCTGCTACCCGTGCTGCTTCTGCGAGGCCGCCAGTGTTGTCATGGTCGGTGAGAGCCAGCACGCGCAAGCCAATAGCTTTGGCACGGTGGAGCAGTTCCGCCGGTGAATAGATACCATCCGAGGCAGTCGAATGGGTATGCAGGTCAACGTAATTAGGCATTAACTCCTTTTCGCTTTCTAAAGACTAGCACTATTTGTTCTATCTCGCGTAATCAACTGAGCGCGTTTCGCGTACCACGCATACCCTGATCTGCCCAGGATAATCCAGGCTCTCTTCGATCTTATGGGCGATTTCACTGGCGAGACGACTTGCGGCAAATTCATCAATTTCTTCAGGCTTGACGATAATGCGGACCTCGCGGCCAGCCTGGATGGCAAAGGATTTTTCCACGCCAGTAAACGAGTTGGCGATATTTTCAAGGGCCTCCAGGCGCTTGATGTAGAGGTCGATTGTTTCACGACGCGCACCGGGCCGGGCTGCCGAAATGGCATCTGCCGCCTGGACGATAGCAGCTTCCAGCGTCTGCGGCTCCGCCTCGGTAGCATGGTGCGCGACCATGGCATGAATAATTTTAGGAGACTTGCCGAAACGGCGCGCCACCTCGCCGCCGATAATCGCGTGAGGTCCCTCGACCTCCTGGTCAATGGCTTTACCCATATCATGGAGCAGAGCAGCGGTCTTACACACATTAACATCGGCTCCCAGTTCGTGGGCAATCGTTGCAGCCAGAATAGAGACCTCTACAGAGTGAGCCAGAACATTCTGGCCGTAACTAGTACGGAAGTGCAGACGTCCCAGGATTCTCAGTAATTCAGGCTGCAGGCCATGGACGTTAGCATCCAGGGCGGCACGCTCACCAGCCTCGCGGACGACGGCATCGACTTCCTGGCGCGCTTTAGCGACAACTTCTTCAATGCGCGCAGGATGGATACGCCCGTCAAGGATAAGCTTAGTTAAGGCTAGGCGGGCTACTTCGCGCCGTACAGGGTCAAAACCAGAGAGAATGACAGCCTCTGGCGTATCATCGATAATCAGGTCTACACCGGTGGCAGCCTCAAGAGCGCGAATATTGCGACCCTCGCGTCCAATGATGCGTCCTTTCATTTCATCATTGGGCAAGGGAACAACCGAGACCACGGCCTCGGCCACCTGATCAGAGGCGCAGCGTTGAATGGCCAGGGTAATGATCTCACGAGCGCGCGCATCAGCCTCTTCACGAGCCTGCTCTTCGATCATACGCACACGCTGAGCGGCCTCGACGCGTACTTGATTTTCAATGCGATTAAGCAAGAGTTCTCTGGCTTGTTCCTCAGTTAGCTGAGCGATATGCTCAATTTCACTGAGTTGCTTAAGCTTGAGCGCTTCAAGCTCTTCACGTGTTTGATCCAGGTTCCGTTCGCGCATATTGAGCTTGCGCTCGCGCTGCTCAAGGGCGTCAATTTTACGTTCAAGAGTCTCTTCTTTTTGTTGTATCCGTCGCTCCTGGCGCTGTAGCTCGTTTCTGCGTTCGGCGTTTTCACGTTCTATGGTAGAACGAAAGCGCGCGTTTTCTTCACGGGCTTCGCGAAGGGCTTCATTTTGTTGAACCTGGACTTCCAGGATACGCCGTTCGCTGGCATCTTTCTCGGCCAGTAATAGCTCTTCGTAGTGAGCCTTATTGCGCTCGCGCCCAATCTTCTCACCGGCCCAAAGAGCCATACCAGCTCCTCCGAGGATTGCCAGTATTACTACCAGAGCAATAAAGATAATTAATGTTGGCGACACGTCGGCCTACCTCCAACCGTATAAGGCAACATCAAACCGTTGCATAGATGATGCAAATAAGCAAGGGGTTGCCCAGAAGAGAACATGTGGGTACATTCTGTAGAGGAGCTTCTATCTCTGGGGCACAGTTGAGTTTCCATCTATACACACACGTTCTACTTGATAAATTGCATCGTCGCAATAAAGAGTTAATGAATAAGGATAGCTACTATGTACGCAAGCTAATGAGTAGAAGATCCCCTTAGCGAGGATTTCCCTCATTGCAATAATGAATAAAAGCATACTTTACGCCAAGCTTACTATACTTATTGTTAACCTCGCTGTCAAGCACCTTGCTGTTTTTCTCCACCATTCAAGCAACTGTATAAGCCCTTCTCAGGCCGCTCAACAACCTTCTATACGGCAAATGCTCTATCTTTCAACCATACGCACCACATCTCTTTGCGCTAACGATCAGGTACTGACAGGTACATGTGTGTGAGATTGAATCAGGGTGTGATACCATGATGTGAGTTATTGATACGGCTGGAAACGTATTATAAAGTACCGTGAAAAATTGGCTTATTGTGTGTGGTCTTACTGGAAGAAAAGAGTATTGGTATGGGGACGCAACCGCCGGATAAGGGCTCTGCTCAGCAGACATTACGCCCAACACATGTAGTGACATCTTTTCTGATGCGTACGGATATGACCAAACCACATATATTGATTGTGCAACGGAGCCAGCGTGTTGGCAGCTATCATGGCCAATGGGCGGGCATCAGTGGTTTTGTAGAGCCTAATACGACTCCGGAAGAACAAGCTTATACGGAGATTCGCGAGGAAACGGGCCTGCAGCGCGAACAGGTACGCCTATTAAAACGTGGGGAGGTCGTGGAGCATGTTGACCCCGCACTGGGACGGCATTTTTATATTCACCCGTTTCTCTTCGAGGTCCTAAATCCCGAGGCCATCCGAACTGATTGGGAGGCCAATGCGATGCGTTGGATAACTCCCTCCGAACTGAGGAACTATAATACTGTGCCGAAATTGTTGGAAGTATATGAATCCGCAATGCGTGGTCAAGCTTGAGGGGGGGGAGCCGTTGTATGTATTATTGCACTGGGGATGATGGTACGCATTGTTTCTCGTCCATCAATTAGTCATACGCTGCGGCTTAATGAGGAGTATATATGTCGGAACCTATTGTCATGTGTGATAACCTGGTCAAAATTTATAAAGTGGCAGACCTGGAAGTCGTCGCGCTGCAAGGATTGGATCTAGAGGTGGTGCCAGGGGAAATGATGGCAATTGTTGGCGCATCTGGCTCAGGCAAAAGCACGCTGCTCAATATCCTTAGCGCGCTGGATACACCCAGTGCAGGCCGCTGCATTGTAGATGGCAATGATTTGACACGCCTGAGCGAAGCGCAACGCATAGCTTATCGCCGCTTTGTGATTGGCCATATCTGGCAACAGAGCGGACGCAACTTGCTGCCTGAATTGAATATACTTGAGAACGTCGAGCTGCCGCAGCTACTAGGTGGTATCGAGTCGCGGCAGCGTCTGAACCATGCTCAGGAGTTGCTAGACATGGTTGGTCTGGGGCATATGCGCAAGAAACGCCCTGATCAGCTTTCCGGGGGAGAACAACAGCGTGTCGCTATCGCGGTCGCCATTGCCAACGAGCCGAAGCTGTTGCTGGCCGATGAACCAACAGGTGAACTGGACTCGGTGACCGCCAGCGAAATTTTTGCATTGTTACGCCAGTTAAGCCGCCAGCTTGGCCTGACGATTATCACCGTCACCCATGATATCGCGATTGCCGCCGCAACCGACCGCACCATTGCTATCCGTGATGGGCGTACCAGTACGGAAACTGTGCGCCGCGAGACAGCGGACATGGTCGTAAATGGACAGACAGCAAGGGGCAGCGCAGTCATCGGCTTATCGAGCGAGACGCACCGCGAGTCTATCCTCATTGACCGCGTTGGACGGCTGCAACTGCCTAAGGAGGCTTTAGAAAGTATACTTTTCAATGGGCGCGCCGAGGTGCGCATTGCTGATGATCATGTAGAGTTGTGGCCGCTTGCAAGCGGGACAAATGGCGAAGGAAGTGATGAGATACTAAATGCACTGGATAGAAACAGCACGGCATAGTTTCTATCCAGTTTAGAAGGAGACACATGCATGGAAGCACAGCCAGCAGCAACAACGGTCGAGGTCGCCAGCAGTACAATTGTTGAGGCACGTGGTATAACCCGCGACTTTCGCTCAGGAAGTAGCATCGTCCATGCTTTACGAGGTATAGACTTGCGAGTACAACCCGGCGAGCTTGTTGCGCTGCGAGGACGCTCTGGCTCGGGCAAGACAACGCTGCTCAACATCCTGATTGGCCTCGATAACCCAACTCAAGGCAAGGTGTTTATCCTGGAGCACGACCTGGCCAGGCTGGATGAGAATGCGCGCGCACGTTTACGGCGCGAAAGCATTGGCATGATTTTCCAGAGTGCGCATCTCTTTCCTTCACTCACAGCCCAGGAGAATGTTGAGATCCCTCTGCGGCTGGCACGTATGTCGCCAGAGCAACGCACTAAACAGTCGCGTGAGGTGCTGGAGCGCGTCGGACTTGGTCCGCGTGCTCACCACCGTGGCCTGGAGCTATCTGGTGGTGAGCAGCAACGCGTCGCCCTGGCGCGTGCCCTTGTGCACCAGCCACATTTTATCGTCGCTGACGAGCCAACGGGCAACCTGGACTCAATGACGGGACGTGACATCACCAATCTTTTACGCGAGATAGCCCATCAAAGGCAGATTGGCCTGTTGGTAGCTACCCATGATGCGACAGTTGTTGCCGCTGCTGATCGTGTACTGCACATCCAGGATGGTTTGCTGGTAGACGCTCCTCAAAGCTAAAAAGATATTATACCCAGGAATGCCCCCTGGCGAGGCGATGTGCGCGCACATCGCCTCG
>JACZCU010081996.1_pt1 | contig 10056 bp, 14 predicted proteins | sample 8641851 | NCBI WGS metagenome assembly JACZCU01 (sample SAMN15324605, study PRJNA640507) | soil metagenome | isolation source: monocropping sugarcane control | place: China: Luxin town, Laibin City, Guangxi Province | collected 2019-07-25 | depth 10cm m | reverse complement strand
GCGGCGCGGCCCGCTTCGGTCGTTGGACCCGTTGAGAGCTTTGCATTGGCCTGATTGGCTGCGATTTGTGCTTCGGTTGCCATAACGCCCACGAGTCTGGCGCAGGACGCGTCCGGACCACGACTGGGATTTCCGGCAAGATGCTGCAGAAAAAGGAAATACAGAAAGTGCAAACTTTTGTGACCGTGTGCGGAACGAGGCTTCAGCCGAGCGGATCTCAGGCCGGCAAGCGAACGTCGAAGCGGAAGGGCCGCTCCTGTTTTCGCCGCAATCTCGTTGTATCCCGATGAACCGGATTTAGAAGGAAGTTCCGTTGTTCCGGGACAATCGCGGATGGCACTGAAAGCAGAGCTTGCGAGCCGCCGGCCAACCACCGAGCACCGCATGCCGCGGTTTCCGTTACGTCCCCACCAATCCAGTTCATCGGAAGTTGCATAAGATTTTCTATGAGCGCAACATCGATATCGATTTCGAAAACGCCGAGAAGATAGTCGTCGTCTATAAACTCAGGATCGAGATGAACCAGTTTTTCGAGCACCGCCAAGGCAGGTGTGTCACTGAAATATACGACTCTATGACCGCGCTGGCTCCAGCGTCCACCTGTGAAGAGCCCTCCAACTCCGTCGAGCCCGGGCCCATGGGTCGTTCGGTAGATTCGCCACAGCTGCAACTAGAGGATCCCGTAGCGGATTCGGTATAGTTCTTCCTGAACCAGCTGCGTGCCGGCGTCGGTATCCAGCAACGCAAGCGGGACTTCTCCGTGCAATGCGCGATTGGGGCGAGTTAGCCAGAGACCGGCTTTGTCGGGTCCTATAGCATCCTGCGTGAGCGCATAGATTCTTTTTACGCGCTCGATTCTGTCCGAAATGTTGATGTCCAAACGGCTGGAACGCGCTCGCTTCCTGAGCATGGTACGCGGCGAGATCCCGAGGATTTTCGACCAGGTCTCCACCGGCTGCTTCAGTTCCGAAGTCAGCGACGTCAATTCGCGGAGCGGAAGCCCGCGCCGGACGTTTCGGATGGAGGCAGGCGTCTTTTCGGCCATATGTCTATTGTACAGTGACAAATGACTGCTTACATTATATGGTCATGGGATTATCCGGAGCTTTCTCCCGCGGGCAAGGCGGAGCACGCTAAAGTCGCGCCGGTCCAAAGTGAAAATGGTTTCGATGCCCTCCCGGTTCGCCAGATGTATCAGCGAGACATCAGCGAGTTGTATGCCCAGACCTTCGTACTTGGCGAGAATCGCGGCAATTCCTAGCAGATCCCGCTCGTCGAGCGCAAGGAGCTTAAAAGGGAGACCTTCGAACGACGACATCAGCCTTCCAATGGCCTGTGGGTACGCTCGTAAGAGCCAGGCTGCTTCCGTGATTACGGGCCAACAGGTCAAGAGCGGTCCGCGGATGGTCCGAAGTTGCTCGACGCACGCTTTGTGATGTTGATCGGAGTCGGATAGAATAGCAACTATCGGTCCGGTATCGATCAGTACCCGGCCGCTCAAGATTTGCCAAAATCCTCGAAATGTTTTGGATTCGTGCTGAGGTCAGGGGGCGCTCCGCGCACCGCTGCGATCAGGCCCGCCTTTTTCACTTGCTCGTAGGCGGCGAGAGCCGCCTCCTCTGCCGCTAGCTGCCGTTCTACCGCTCCCCGAACCAAGTCCGACTCGCGGGTTTGAGTGCGATGAGCTACGTCTTTCAGTCGGCGGCGCAATTCAGCCGGGAACCGCACGGTGATGCGATAGTCCTTCACTGTCGGACATTCTATCACTTTTGTCTGACGCAGGAAACGAGGACATCCCTTAATTCAATGTGAATTCCTTGACCATTCAACTCGCGGATGAATACACTGTCAAATCAGGCGTTTATTTCGTGAGTAAGAAAAAAATCGTTATTTGTTTTGATGGAACAGGAAACAGCTTCGACAACCACAATGAAGACTCGAACGTCGTGAAGCTGTACAGCGCACTGGTAATAAACGAAGAGCAGCGAGGCTACTATCACCCAGGCGTGGGCACGATGGGCGATCCGACTCATGGCAGTGCAATTAGCCGCTACTTCTATCAATTAAGGGGACTGGCCTTTGGCAAGGGTCTATTGGAGAACGTCGGCGATGCCTATCGGTATCTCATGGATACCTATGAAGATGGCGATGAAATCTTTCTCTTCGGATTCAGCCGTGGCGCATTCACGGCGCGGGCGTTTGCCAGCCTGATTCACGTCTATGGCTTGCTTTGCGCCGGCAATCATGGATGCATCCCCTACATTCTTGGAATGTATGCCAAGAACTCGAAGAAGGCTCAGCATCGGGACAGAACCTTTAGGCCGGATCATGTTTTCCAGTGGCAGTTTTCGCACAAGCATTCAGTGGGAATCCATTTTTGCGGAGTGTGGGACACGGTAAGTTCGTATGGCTGGATAACCGATCCAGTGCAATTACCCTTCTTGGGGAACAATCCGATCATCAAGATAGGACGGCACGCCATATCGATCGATGAACGGCGCTGCTACTACCAGGACAATATCTGGGGAAAGCCGAACCACGACCAGGACATTAAGCAGGTCTGGTTTCGCGGCGTGCATTCGGATGTGGGAGGCAGCTATCCGGAACGACAGAGCGGTTTGGCCAAAATCGCACTTGAATGGATGTTCGTCGAAGCGGAACGAGCAGGCTTATTGTTAGATAGCAGAAAGGTAGAAACCATTCTTGGGCGGGCTGGCCATGGCTATCTGCCCGATTATGCGCCGCCTGATAAGTGCGGGATGCTCCACAATTCGCTTTGTGGATGGTGGTGGGCCCTTGAGTTTCTTCCGCATAAAGACCCGCACAAGGGCAAAGGCTGGTATATACCTGTGGGACGTGTGCGAAGAATGCCACCCGACGCCGTTATTCACGAGAGCGTGCAGGATACCGATTCATTCCCAATTTCGGACGATCATCCTATTGAGCCGTGGCGGCCTTATAAAGGGCCGCTTAGTTATTCGGCTTCCTCTTGATCTTCATTGATTGGAAGCTCGCCCAAGGCGTCGCAAACAAGTGGGTGCTGGCGGACACTAATGGGAGTCGCCGCGGTGACACGCAGAAGTGCCGCACTCCGGCTTTGGCAAACAATTGGCACTTCTTAGCTGGGCGTTGCCGCTATGCCGACATTTCCGCCATTGCCACCCGCTCCTCGCGTGAGCCGCATTGGTGGGATAGGCGGGTGTACAAATGTCAGTGCATTCGGGCGACAACGGAAGTGTAGAGTTTGAAAACCGGAACGAGGTGACCTGAAAATGGATCGGACCAAGAACATCGACGAAGTGAAAGCCGAAATCGCCGATCATGTTCCTATTGACGCGGAAACGGAGCGAATCGTGCGGGAGCGACTGCTCACCTTGGACGAAGGTGTAAAGACAGCATCGCCTTGGGCTGAGGTGGAACTCGCCTTCTTCGCAGACTCAAAACCCGCAGCACAATTGAAGCCAGTCGTCCTCACCCGGATCGCGGAAGTGGATATTGCCCGCGCGATAAATTGGTATGAGGAGCGCAAGGAAGGGCTTGGAGCGGAATTTCTTGTCCGAGTCCGTGATTGTATCGAAAAGATCGGCCAAACCCGCAAGGTTATGCCGCATCGAGTGCATTCTCGGAGGGCACAGTACCGGCAAAGCCATTAAAGACTTGCTCTAAAGCTGTTCGCAGATCGCCCAAACATGGGTGAAAATCGTAAAATCGGCGGCAATCCTTAACTCGCTGCTAAAAGCGATTAGAGAATATAGAACTGGTGAACCCATCCGTAGCTCACTCTCACGGCCCGTGTTCCATATTGAACCAATTTATTTTGCACTTCGATTTTCCTTACAATATTTCACGTACAATGATTATATTACTTCCAGGCGGAGAAAGGAACCAATTAGCGTGCTCAAGTGTATCTTTTCTTGTACGGCTCTAAGTGTATTTATTTGCCTATTTGCTTTACCAACTATGGCTCAACGTCCCCACTCACATTTTGAAATAATCCGTCATGCGGCGATCGGTGCTAACTCTGGACACCGTGAAGACGTACGACAATATGTCTCGACCGTTACAGATGCATTTCTGCCTCATGGTCCAATAAAAGATCTGATTGACGATCGTATAACAACTCTTCATCTTAAACACCTGGCTGCGACTCTTTCCTCTGTTTCAGAGGACACACTTGTAACGGCTCTTAATCGGCTCGCCGATAAAATTGGGCTACCGGAATATGGCAAAACAAATCCGATTGAGTTCCGGCTATTTAGGGTTCGTATGCTTCAGCTGATGCCTGAACTGAATTCCGCAGCTCTTACGAAGCCGGACGAATTCATGGGTGCATCGGGGCAATCACAAGAGCGCCTTTCCTCGACTATGCAGCCGGTCGAGATAACATACTTGATCTGCTCGCTGGCTCTTCAGAAGCGCGTCAATCCCGATTTTCAAATGACTGAGCTCGAAATGAGGCAACGGTATGATGCTCATCGTCGAAATTATTCGACAGGCAAGGAGCCTATCGAAACCAACAACTCTAATACAATAGGCGACCATCGCGCTCTTCACGCGAGTTTCGATCCAGAGAGGGGAAAAACTATTAATGCCGCAATGGCTTCATTTGCTAGTAAAACGGCGAGTGTCGAGAATTTTAATTCGATACTAAATTCTTTTCTGGGGGAAATCGGCTATGCCCAATAGATCAGTATCGATTTTACTCACCATCGGTGTATTCACTTATAAGCATTACGCAATCGTGTGATAGCAATCCGAATCCGTCGTCGCCATATGGGCCCGGGTTCACACTTACTTATTTCCACGCTGTCCCAGGCTTTTTAGGTGGCGTAATATTGACACCCGACTCCGGCGTCGAAGTCGATTCGACGATGGTAGCACTATATGCGAATGCTCAGGGCAGCCAGGATCACATCATTGGCGTCACGCTAGACAATAACGGATCTTACTATTGCTCCAATTGCATACAGCCTGCTGGTTGGGTATTGACTGACATCAATGGCCCGCATTGTGGAGGGCAAACGGGCCCGCCAAATTCACAGGGGGTCTTGGCAAGTAATCATGTCTTGACATTTGCCTGCGGTCCTATTATTAATCAGTTGGGTTTTTTAGCGAATCCGACTCCATATAATTTAGACAATCCATCGGACTTGAACTTAACTGGAAGTGGAACAGATACTACCTACGGCCAACCGTTAGTTGGGATAACGGATGATGTAGGTACGATCCTATATCAAGGTCAGGCAGATGGAGTATCTCCGGACAATCAAACAGTGACCATAGGTGTGAACCACACTGCTTCGTTATATCCGGGTGCGTTCTATGCGGCCGTGGCAAATCAGATATCAGATGGCAGTTATTATGTCTTTGGAGGTGCAAACTTTACAGCCGACGGTACAGGTGGCGGCAGCGATCCCTGTCCTGAATGGTGCTCTTGCCATCCCTGTTACGACTCGCGTATACGGCCATCGATTCGCAATGTTGAGCGGCCATCTGTTTTGGCGAAGTCTTTGTCAGGCGCTGCGAATCGTCATGAGCGAAATGTATTATCGCGAGCTGCGTTTGGACCGTACCCGATGACGCGCCGCATTTCCCTGGAACAGATTGCTCTCAACAAACGATAACCGCTAACGTCCCGGCGCTAAACTGGTGACAAGATCGCACAGGCAGCATTCCGTTCCGGTACTCACGCGGAGATATTTCGAAAAGTATTCGATGTGCCAGACGAGGTATGAGCCGACCGCTCGCGGAGAGTATTGTTGCGCTCGATTTCCCGAAGCGGATGCTGCGCGGGCAGAGGAGCTGAACGCGAAAGCGAATAACGGCGCCTTAACAGACGACGAACGATCTGAACGTGAGGCCTACGCTAATATCAGCGACTTGCTTGCCTATTGGCAATCGAAAGCGCGACAGGTATTGCAGCAGGCTTGAGGAGCGAACTCCAGGCGGAGGTTCGTCGCCGCGCTGGTAATCGGTGTGAATATTGTCATCTGCCGCAGGCCGCTTTTCGCGGCTATTTCACATCGAGCACATAATCGCCAAGCAACACGGTGGTCAAACGCAACCGGACAAGCTGGCGCTCGCCTGTCGGTACTGTAATCTGAAGAAAGCCCCAATCTGACTGGAATCGATACTGATTCCGGAACGGTTGTAGCCAGATTTCACAGATAACTTCAATACTCCTGGCGGAAGCTAATGGGAGTCGAACCCACCCGTGACACGCAAAAGTGCCGCACTCCGGTTTTGAAGACCGGGCCCTACACCGGCAGAGTCTAGCTTCCGACAGCAATTGTAGCGTCAGGGGCGGGATCGGCGGGCGTGAACAAGCGCTCGGCGATCGCGTAGCGCAGAGCCTCGATGCCTTCGCCGGTCGCACTCGAGATCCGCAGAAACGGATACCCGTGCTCCGCCGCCTTCGCTTCCACTGCGCGAATGCGCTCTGAGTCCTGGCAAGCGTCGATCTTACTTGCCACGACGATCATCGGCTTATCGAGAAGATGCGCGCCGAATTGCGCGAGTTCGTTCAGGATCACGTCGAAATCGTGCGCCGGGTCGCGCCCGCTGAAATCGGACACATCTACCAGGTGCACGAGTAGACGCGTGCGCTCGATGTGGCGGAGGAATTGAGTCCCCAGCCCATGGCCTTCGTGGGCTCCTTCGATCAGCCCGGGTACATCGGCCATTACAAATGTTCGGTCGTCTCCGGCCTGCACTACGCCCAGATTCGGAACCAGGGTAGTAAACGGATAATCGGCGATCTTCGGCTTCGCCGAGGAAAGGCGAGCGATCAGCGTGGATTTGCCGGCATTCGGGAAACCCACCAGGCCCACATCAGCGAGCAGCTTCAACGTGAAGCGGACTCTGGCGAATTCGCCGGGCTTTCCTTCTTCGTGTTCGGTAGGAGCTTGATGAGTGGCCGTGGCGAAACGAGCGTTGCCTCTACCGCCGCGGCCGCCGTGCGCCGCGATCCAGCGTTGTCCCGGAGCGGTGAAATCGAACAACAGCTCCCCGGTTTCCGCGTCGTGCACTTCGGTTCCGACCGGCACAGGCAACTCGATGCCTGCGCCATCGCGGCCGGTGCGGTTGCTGCCTTCGCCGTGCCGGCCGCGTTGCGCGGTGTGCTCGGGATTGAATCGGAAATGCAGCAGCGTATTGTAGTGTTCGCTGGCGACGAGCGTGACATCGCCGCCGTGGCCGCCGTCCCCGCCGCTCGGGCCGCCGCGCGGCACAAACTTCTCGCGCCGAAAGGCCATGCAGCCGTTCCCGCCGTCGCCGGCCTTCAGCGAAACTAGTACTTCATCAATGAACACGAAATAAGAGACGCCGCCGGCGCCTCAATGCGGGCAAACTAGTACCTGCTTGCAGAAATCGCTTAATGCTTATCGCGCGACCGAACTGCCGATGCAGACCAACTTCGTCACATTGAATATTTACGACCGCTCCCTCTGGTCGCGGCTCTGTAAGCTGTTGAAAACACCGCAAGCTTTTTAGCGCATTCAAAGTCGCTTACGCTCCTGGCTCCATATCAGCGTTTGCCTAGTCTTGGGCTGCGACGATGGTGACGAATTTACCGAGTCTTCCGCGATCGCGGAACTCGACCGTTCCAGGCACCGTGGCAAATAGCGTATCGTCCTTTCCAAGCCCGACGTTCTTGCCCGGCTTGTAACGGGTTCCCCGCTGCCGGACGATGATCGATCCTCCGGTGACGAATTCTCCGGAAAAAGCCTTGATGCCCAGACGCTGCGAATTCGAATCGCGACCGTTCTTAGAACTGCCTAAACCTTTCTTATGTGCCATGCAAATCCTCTTGGTAAACCCTTCGCGGCTCTAGGCCAAAATCTCCTCCACCGCCACGCGCGTATAGTTCTGGCGGTGACCGATGGTGCGCTTGTATTGCTTCTTTCGCTTGAACTTGAAGACGATGACTTTATCGCCGCGTCCGTGGGCCGAAATCTTGCCACGTACCCGCGCCGACTTCACCGCATCGCCCAGCAGCAGTTCGTTGGCATCGTTTGAAACGGCAAGCACCCGGTCGAACTCTACCGCCGACCCGACCTCTCCGGCGAGCGTGTCCACATCAATTGTCTGTCCAGGAATTACGCGATACTGCTTACCGCCCGTTTCAATCACAGCGTACATAGATTCAGCCTTAAAATCCTAATTATTGGTGTACGGTTCCAGGGATGCAGCGCGAGCGCGCTCGTACAACCGTGCTGGAATGCAACCCTACTATCATAGCCTACTGCCCGCGGCCTACTGCCCGCGCCGCAAGCGGCGGCGGTACAGCCAGACGATCGCCAGGACGACGGCCCCTACAGCGGTGGCGATCAGGGTATAGCGATGCACCAGCGCGGAAGTATTTTCCCAACGGTCGCCGAATACGTACCCGAGCGTCAGGAACAACGCCACCCAAACGGCCGCTCCCGAATAAGCGAATAGCGCAAATGTGAAGTAGCGCATGTGGCCCATACCCGCGACCAGCGCCGTGAAATGACGGATTCCGGGTATAAAGTAGCCGATGCTAAGCGACCAGGCGCCGATGCGCTCGAACCAGCGGTCCACTCGCTCCAGATGCGCGGGCGTCAGCCGGATGTATTTGCCGTAGCGGTGCACGACCGCGCGGCCAAGACTCCGGCCCAGGTAAAAACTGAGCGTGATACCGCACAGGCTGCCCGCGAAGCCAGCCAGGAAGGTGGTGGTGAAATCGAGCCGCCCGCGATAGATAAGATAGCCACAGAAAACCAGCAGGGTTTCGTCGGGAATCGGCAGGCCGAGGATGCCAAACAGCAATCCCGCGAACAGGCCTACGTAACCGTACTGGGACAGCCACTCAAACAGCCAATCCATTCGCGGTAGTCAGCACGGCCTGCGGCAGGGCGGATTGAATGGAAGTGACACCAAGCGTCGAGACGAGTCTCGACGCGGCACGCATGAGTGCGTGCGCCACGGGCTCCCAGGCCACCAACGAGGCAGGGGCGGTTTCACAGGTTAGAGGATAGCAGTACGCATGTGCGCTACGATTCCGATATGGCGCTTTTTGACGTCCAGTGCCCGTGCTGCGGCGCGACATTACGGGTCGATGCGGAAACCCAGGCCGTGATTCATCATCGCGAGCCGGAGAGAAAGGCGCCAATAGAGGATTTGCATGCGGCCGTCCAAAATCTCAAAGGCGAGGCAGCGCGCCGCAACGACATCTTCGAGAAAAGCTTTACATCGCATTTGGGCGCGGAAAAGGTCCGGGAAAAGAAATTTGAAGAACTGCTGAAGCAAGCCAAAGAAGACAAGAGCGGCAAACCTCCGAACCGGCCATTTGATCTGGACTAAGAAAGCGTTTCCGATCAAATCAAAATCCTAGTTCGCCGGCGAAATCGCCCCGCCCGAGCCGTTTTACGAAGTCTAGATCTCCCGCCAAAAAATCCAATGACTCCAACTCCCTTAAATCGACCCAGCTAATCTGTTCGAAGACCTGCGCATCCGGCTCGCCGCGAAACTCCTTTACCAGGAAGAACAGCAAATGAACACGGCTGCCGGTCGCATATTCGTGCTCATAGCGAGCGAGCTCGGCGCCTACTTTCGCTTCGATCCGTAGTTCTTCGGCCAGCTCGCGAACCAGCGCCTGCCGCGGGCTCTCACCCGGTTCCACTTTTCCGCCGGGGAATTCCCATTTCAGCGAATGGCGCCCGCCCTTGCGCCGCTGTCCAACGAGTATCCGCTTACCGCGTGAGATGATGCCCGCTGCAACCAGCAAAGGCGCCCGCTTTTTCATCAATCGCTAGCGCCGGGTTAAGAAGCGGTTGAGGACGCCAGAATTTGGCGGTAGACAAAGGGCAGGATGCCGCCGCTGCGATAGTATTCGGCCTCTTGCGGCGTAACGATGCGGGCCTTTACCGAGAATTCGATTTCTTTGCCATCCGGTTGCGTGGCAGTCACGCGAACGTAGTCGGAAGGCGAGGCGAGCGCTTGGCGAACGCCCGTGAGGCGAAACCGTTCTTCTCCCGTCAAGCCGAGCGATTCACGATTTTGCCCATCCATAAATTGAAGCGGCAACACACCCAT
>JACZCU010156416.1_pt1 | contig 10057 bp, 9 predicted proteins | sample 8641851 | NCBI WGS metagenome assembly JACZCU01 (sample SAMN15324605, study PRJNA640507) | soil metagenome | isolation source: monocropping sugarcane control | place: China: Luxin town, Laibin City, Guangxi Province | collected 2019-07-25 | depth 10cm m | reverse complement strand
GTCGCTACATCTTCCAGGCGGTAGAGCGCCTCTGCCAGGCTATCGGCGTACTCTTGCAGGCTTTTGTCGAGGCGCACAAGTTCAGTAAGGCTGCGCTGCGCAAGTCGCAACTGATCGAGCGCGGGCTTAAAATCGTCGCTGCCAATGTCCGCTCCCTTGATCGATCCATACACCAGAGTACATAGTTCGCGCAGGCGCTCCGCATTGCTCAACACCTTGCGCTCCTGTTCCAGTTCCTCAATTTCGTTGGGTTGGAGCTTGGCGTTCTCGATCTCTTCAATCTCAAAGCGCAGAAATTCTGCCCGGCGTACCTGGTCGCGCTCATCGCGTTGGAGTTCTTGCAGGGTTTTGCGGGCGGCACGCCACTCGGTTACCCTGGCTGCCAGTTGTGCGCGCAGGGGAAGTACGTCCGCGTAGCGGTCGAGGAAATTGACATGCTGCTCGGGGCGAAGCAGGCTCATATGCTCGCTCTGGCCGTGAATGTCCACCAGCCAGCTAGCCACGTGCTGCAAAACCTGTTGTGAAAGGGCGCGGCCATTGATGCGCGCTACCGTCCGACCGGAACGGAAAATATCGCGAGAAAGGATCAACTGCCCATCTTCGGGGACGATATCGTACTCACCCAGCAGCGCCGCCAGGGCAACACTCGCGTCAGCGCTGCCCGCATCGTTCTGCAAACGCTGCACGCGCTGCGCTTCGGCGGCATCGAAAGCATCAAACATCGTGGCGCCATTGCCACCATTAGCCGAGACCTCATCCATGAACTGCCAGTGCTCGGTAATCGAGGGTAACGCTCCGATCGAGAAGACGCCCTCGACGGTGGCACGCTCACAACCCGCGCGCACAAACTCCGCGCCGATTTTGCCTCCCAGGAGAGCGTTGACCGCGTCAATAATAATCGACTTACCGGCGCCCGTCTCGCCTGTAAAGACATTGAAGAGACGATGGAGCCGCAAGTGCAGCGAGTCGATAATCGCGAAATCTTTGATAGTTAGCTCAAGTAACATAGCAATTCGTAACTACTCGTCATCTTTCAACTTGGCATTGATAATCTGGTAAAAATACGTTGGTGGTCTACGCCTAAGAAATTGGGTCACATACTTACTGCGATGTATAGTAACGGTTGCGCCATCCTTGACCAACCGGTTTATTTGCCCATCGGCAGAGAAAACGCCATCCTGCCCGCCGGTAAAAATCTGTAATTGTATCTGAGCTTCTGGTGGCAGAACGAGCGAGCGATCAGAGGCGAGATGGGGTGCGATCGGCGTGATAACTGTGCTTTTCACCTGTGGGTGCAGTAGCGGTCCACCTACGGCCAGGTTGTAGGCGGTTGAGCCGGTAGCAGTCGAAATAATCACCCCATCGGCAAATGTCGTACTATAATAGTAGTCATCAATCGTGATACGTACCTGGACGACGCGCGGCCACGTTCCACGGGCAATTATAACATCGTTCAGGGCCAGAAGCTCTTCACACTGCCCATCCTGCTCGAGCGTTGCATGCAGCATAGCCCGTTTATCGATCCATACCGATTCGTCTTTTTGCAGGTAATAATGTAGCTTTTCCATGAGCTCATCTGGCTCCAACTCGGTCAAAAAGCCTACGCGTCCAAAGTTGACGCCAACAATAGGAATATCGACGAAGGCACAGATACGGGCAGCATGTAAAATAGTACCATCGCCACCTAACACTATCGCTAACTCAAAACCCTTGAGGGATAGATCAGGCGTCTCTTCCCCCTCCGAACGGCTATCGATGCTGCGCACCTCATAACCATGCTCCTGCAAGAGTGGAATGAGCTGTTGAGCGGCTTCCGAAGGAGCCTCTTTGCGACCCTGATAAAATATTGCGACTGCTTTCAAAACAACATTCTCTCCAAAATGACCATTCTTCGCCTCTGTAATGGTACGTCATGTGGCATGGGTTGTCAACTATTTTCAGAAGGATGTTCTAGTTGCTGGAATTACCGGGAGATTCTGGTATCGTGCTGGTGGTGATCGGCCTCTACGTATCCCATTGCATGTGCCGCAAACGCTCCTCGGCAAACCAGAAAGCCTCTTCCTTGGAGCGTACAGTACCATCGGCCTGGGCCTCGGCAATATATTCCAGCAAAAGCCCTACCCAGGGACCGGGCTTGAGGTTCAGGTGGCGTATCAACTCTTCCGCGCTTACCAGGCGAGGTGGCAAGATAGTCTCGCGCTGGCGAATGTAGTGGGTCAGCAATAGGCACACTACGGCGATGTGCTGCTCCCATGAATGCAGCGTCTTGTTGGCATCATTTCCCTTATCTCCTAAGAGTGGGCCGCGTGTAGCCAGGTGATCGGCCAACGAAATGAGAGCTACCGCGATACCTGTGGGTCCAAGGTCGACGAAGTAGCGGCGAATAGCGCGTGGCGATACCATGCCAAGCTGCCCCAATTGTCCTGGGCGCATGTGATGTGCTGTAACCTGTTGCACGAGGCGGCGATCCTGTGTGCTGGCAGCCAGGCGGTTCATTACGTTTTGCGCGAGTGGGACGCCTGCCTGGGGATGTCCATAAAAATGAATATGGCCCTCTTCATCAATTGTATAGGTCGCGGGCTTGCCAATATCGTGCAGCAGGGCCGCCGATTTCATACGCGGAGCCGTTAACAGAGCTAATTGAAAGATGCCTTGCTGCTCCGCCTCCTGGAGTAATTGCTGGATTTCGCGCAGGCTACCTCCCGGTGTATTGTTTTCCAGGGGGGATAAGGCCAGTGCATCTGGTGGCTGCTGCAAAAGTGCTGCCAGTTGCTCGAGCTTGCCCACCGTCTGGAGAGAGTGTTCCAGCACATCCCAGTAATGCGGCTGTGGTTGGGGCATGCCTCGCGCAGGAATGAACTCGGGTATCAAGACCGTCAGCAGGCCATGGTCATCGAGAAAATGCAACTGCTCGGCCGCTCCCTCATATTCCAGGATCGCGTAAAGCTCATCATGAATACGCTGAGGAGCAACTTGCAGGAGCAGCGCAGCATCACGCATGAGCAGGCCCTGCGTCCAATTATCGATACTCAACCGGTAGCGGGCCCTCAGCCTCACAGCGCGCAGCATGCGCAGCGGATCATGGCGAAAGATTTCGCTATCTACAGCCTTGAGGCGGCGTGCCTCGCTATCTGCCTGCCCATGCAAGGGGTCAATCGGGTGCAATCTTTGCCCCGTTGTCAGGTAATGCACGACGTCATCCAGCGGAGCCGCCATCGCATTGATCGTAAAGTCGCGTACGCGCAGATCTTCCTCGATTGAACGACCTTTCAGAGGCGCAATATCGAAGACGATGTCGCGCCTCTGCCCACCAGGCGCGGTTCCAACCACAACGACGCGACTGGCCTTCTCATGTAAATGCGCGTAGTGCCCTCCCAGGGCAGCAGCCAGCCGCCGGGCCAGCGAAGGCGCATCGCCCGCAGTCACAATATCCCAATCGCTACAATCCTTCCCCAGCAAAAGATTGCGCAGCGATCCCCCCACCACATAAGCCTGGGATCGCTGGTGCGTAAAAAACTGTGCCGTCTGTTGTAAAAGGCTTAAGGTTTGAGTATCCAATAAAACGCCGCCAAATTATGTAGATATTACAAAGTAGTACGATACTCTTCCTCATAATATCACCTCCTTCTACGTGCCGCCTCGCGAATGCTCTGCAGATTGAGCAGTTCAGCGACTTCGTAGCTGGTAACAGGACCGGATTTGGGACGCAGGCGTATCAATGATGGGAAATGACCTATACGCCCGTGCAGTTCGGCGAGCAGCACGAACGCTGCTGGCGCGTAACCCGGTGGGTTAATCAGTAGGGAACGGGTTTGCCATTCTTCGGATGTGAGGCCAACGGCGTCTACAATGGCAGTGATTTGTGGCTCCAGTGGTTCGGCCTGGTCGATCTGCACCGGAATGGTGCGAACCTCCTCAATCGGAGCGCCAGCAAGAGCCTCGATTTGTGCCCGCTGCTCGCGAGTTAGGAGGTGGGAGAAGTTTAGGATGAGCATGATTGCCAGCTCACTTTCTGTGTTTTGTCTCTTAACTGTTCAGAGCATAACATTTCATACATCGAAATACATCAGAAGTACCTCTGAAAAATCTCAGAACTCTTTCTGATGTAATAGCTGGTGAAGAAGAGTATACTCTATCCATTATCGTCAAAGTACTTTTCAAAATTATCTCGTAAGAAGTAGTAGTTGAGCCATTGGCCTTCTGGCATGTTCCAGGCATTACGACACGCCATAAAAATTTTTGATGTGTGTGTACTTACCGTACTAGGGGCAATACAGAGCGTGTTGGCTACCTCCGATGGATTCATCCCTCTGGCGAAGGCTTGCAGAACTTTTAACTGGCTTTTGGTTAATACTTGCTTTACTTGTTGGCAGCGTTTAAGTAGCTGGGCATCTATCTCGGCGATCTCGGAGTCTAGAACAGCTTGTGCACTGGGATTGTCTTGTTGTGGAAGATTGCCGAAGTACGTTCTCCATGGCACAAAGGGTATTTCAATCAGGTTAATACCAGCTTCGGAGGTCACATGCATTACTTTGCCGTCTTTGGCGGCTTGTTTGATTGCTTCGGGCGTGTAGATGTGCCAGATATGGTCAATGTTGTGTTTAAAATTGATCTGGGCAGCTGAAATGGCTGTTAATGCCATTAGGCGACGACCACCTGTGACAGATAAATGAATGCAGCGATGCTGCTGTTTCAGATCGCGAATAAGTTCGTTAAGACATATACAAATTTGGGGGATTTTTATCAAAGACAATTTCAGTAATTGCCAAAGTGGATTTCAACAGGGAGTGACCAAGAATTCTGTTTGTGGGTCGGTATTGAAAAACTGCATAGGTCTGAACTTACCCACACCACACCCTCGCCAGCAAAATTTGAATTGCGCTCGGCGAGTATGGATAAGTTCCATCTTTGCGATCTATGATTATGCGGGTGCCCCATGTTTAATCACTTTCGACTTCATAATCGCGCTTCCTCAACTCCTTGCGCTGTTCGGAGGAGCGTTGCTCACTGGCAATTTGTTGCTCCATGCTCTTCTGATCGAGAGAAGCAAGGGACGTGCTGTGCTTGTATCACAACCATAGAATACATGTAGATACCGAATTATTTACCAATCCCTCGACCTAAGCAGAAAGAAAAAAGAGGAGGCATCATATGACTACTCACGACAATCTTCAGCTCATGCAAACGTTGGATGACTCCTGGAACAATCAGGATTGGGATACATTTAGCAAACGTCATGCTGAGAATACCGTCGTTTATTGGCCAGGGAAGCCTGAACCAACACGAGGCGTACATGATCACAAAGCAGAAAGTATTGCGTTCTTTAAGACGTTCCCAGACAACCATATAGATAATCGTCCGTATAAGGTGTTATTCGGTCAAGGCGACTGGACATGCTCAATTGCACGTTTCACTGGGACGATGAAGGGTCCCATGACAGGGTCTGACGGCAAGCAGTACCCGCCGACGAATAAGTCGTTTGAAGTGGACTTCTGTACCGTTGCCCATTGGCAGAATGGTGAAATTGTGGAAGAGAACCTCTTCTATGACCTGGTTGGCTTAATGAAGCAGATCGGCCTGGGGTAGCCGTCTAGGGACAACGAACTAGTGAGTATCTGTTGAGATGCTCTCGCCATAGTGGCGAGAGCATCGTTCATCATCAAGGTGCTGGCGACCTGTGCTTTGCTCCTTTTGGAGTAGGAATATAGGCAAAAGCCCGATTGATGCAACAAAGCTGCTACACCCACTACACCTGCTACACCCACTACAGTTGGAAGAGGCCAAGGTCCGAGGGGGAGTGCCACTACACCTGCTACTCTTGGTTGGAAGAGGCCAAAGCCCGATGGAGGGATTGCAACTACGCTATTAGAAACAGCAGGCTCTTCTCCTGGCACCTGTCGTACATTTCCCTCATCTGAACGCCATCTGGTAATGTGATGGTATATCGCGCATTATACATGCGCGGAAATATCTCCTCTCGCATCGTTCCCTCTGGAAATGTCACTATGCAATGGTCTGCATGCTCGACAATGTCGCAGCCATAGCTACGAATCACCTTCTGGGCTTCATCGATCATAGGAGGCGTCTTGAGTTGGTGCAAAGGGACAGAAGGCAGAACGCTCTTGAAAGGTTGCACATCTTGTTCGTCGCTGTCCATGACCTGGTTGTAGGTTTGGACGGTGATATCGGTTGCCTCTTCCTCGCCAACGAGCGTCTCAAGCTGCTTCTGACACCTTCCGATGGCATTGTACTTATGCGAAATGAACTCATGCCTTGCAACCGTGGCATAGCCGTACATGGCAAGCTGCATTGCCTGAGCCTCTAGTTCGATTTGTTGTCGTATGCGTGCTACCTCGCTATTGTTCATTTTCGCCTCCTTGCCTGTCGATTACCTCTAAAGGATAACCACTTATCCATAGATATCAGGTTAACATACTAATACCAATACTGTTAACTGCTAAGGTCTGGTAAAATCACTTCAAAAGTGAAGGCATGGACAGGATGAAGATACGATTAAAGGTTAAGGAAATAGCCGAAAAAAAGGGCTTTAATCAGTCAACGTTGTCGCGCAGGGCTGATGTGGACTTCAAAACTGTCCAGAGGCTGTTTAGAGATCCGACCAGGGATATCTCAATCAGTACACTTGTGAAGATAGCAAAAGCGCTCAAAACAGATGTGAATGATCTGATAGAAGTTATTCCAGAAGAAGACGATTAGAGGTTCTCCTATTGTGCCCAAGCGGGGCGCAGTCCGCGTTGGTTAGTAGTGGTCGAGCTTGCCTCGACCAGTGCCCACGCCTCGACCATCCCCGCGCAAAGATTTGATGCCCTTTCCTGGAGTTTCGTTGCTTCATTAGCCCTCACTTTCATCCCTCATACCTTCAACCATTCCCCATCCCTGCTTAAGCTAACGGTTGTGCAATCCAGGCTGTCCAGGCTGTGTCAATTCTAGTTTCGCCAGAGGAAATGCTGAACAATACTCTATCTTCTCATCAGATAAACCGGCTGCTTGCATTTAGTTTAACACTTTGTCCAAATTTTCAAGGTTTTCTGCTGGTTGACTGACAAATCTTATCTGCCTGAGAAAAGCATAAGAAGGCTCGACCTTCTCAGCCCGACTCCCCATGTTTGTCTACATCCTGCGATGAGTTTGGGATCACATTGGTGTCCTATGAGTGAAAGGGGATCGACCCCTCTAGCAAACCACTGCGCAAGTGGACTGCTCCTGATCAAAAGGAAGCTGTTCGGAAGCAGGAGTAAACCATCCCGTAACATGGAACGGCTTCCACGAACAAGCATTGGAGGAAAATGAACGCATGGATACACCATTGACACACACACCGCTCTTAACACACAAGCACGCCGTCATTTTTGGCGCAGGTGGCGCCGTTGGGACGGCGGTGGCCAAAGAGTTCGCGGCCCAAGGGGCCACGGTCTTTCTTTCGGGCCGGATGCTGGGCGCCGTTGAGCAGGTGGCGGAGGAGATTCACCAGGACGGCGGCGTTGCCTACGCCGCGCAGGTGGACGCGCTTGATGAGCAGGCAGTGAACGCGTATCTCGATCGCGTGGCACAAGAGGCAGGAAGCATTGATATATGCTTGAATGTTATGGGTCCACAGGCAAAAGACTATGGCAACGGGACAAGCACCATCGATCTCCCCCTTGAGCAGTACCTGTTGCCGTTGACCACCATAGTCCCCTCGCAATTCATCACGGCGCGTTCCGCAGCACGACACATGGCCCGGCGGCATTCAGGGGTCATTCTGTTTGTCACAGCGACCCCCGCGCGGGGGACGCCAAACGCCACTGCCATTGGCTCGGCCTTTGGGGCCATGGAAGCGCTCTTGAGATGCCTTGCAGTGGATCTGGGGCCTGCTGGAGTCAGAGTAGTTGGCATTCGTTCCGGGCCCATGGTGGAGACCAGAACCATCCAGCAATCGTTTGAGAATGTCGCACACACGCTGGGGATCTCGCAAGCGCAAGTCGCGTCCCTGTCTGAAAAGGGATCGCTTCTGAAGAGCTCATCGACCGTCGCCGACACGGCACGGCTGGCTGCTTTTCTCGCCTCGGATGGGGCGCGAACCCTCACCGGTGCTATTCTGAACGCTTCAAGCGGAAGAGCCATCGATTGATCTCTCCTGGGAAAAGTGGCAGTAGCGATTGTCCGTTGAAATCGGAGTCGCTGGTGGTGGACGCGATCAGGAAGGAAGGGTAGGCGAGAGCGCAAAGGACGAGGGGCTGGACAGCTCCAGGAACGCGACGAGGCTTCCAATCTGCTCGCCCACCACACCCAGGACCAGCAGGCCAATGAGCTGATAGACGTCTGCCCCGGCTTCCCGCTGGTAGAGCCCGAAAGCCGGGCTGCCATTGGCGCGCGTCGGAAGTAGGCGCCGTTGCCTACCGGGAGTGAAGATACTCGTCCGCAGCACCGTGGCGATGGCCGCTCGTCCCTGGAACCAGACAGGAAGCGGCGGCATGGTGAACCAGGCGTCCTCTCGCAGCAGTGCCACGAGTCCAGGGATGTCCGCTTGCTCCCACAGGGCCACATAGCGATCAAGCAGGGTGTGTACATGGGGGCGAGGCTCCGCAAGCGTGGCCTCACTAGATTCGTGGAGCTGGTGCAAAGCGCGCCGGGCACGCTGCAAGGCGCTATTGACGGCCGGAACCGAGAGGTGTAACCACTCGGCCACTTCGACTGCCGGCCACTCCAGCACCTCGCGCAAGAGCAGAATGGCCCGCTGCGTTGGCGTTAAGTGCTGGAGCGCCACCAGAAAGGCCAGGGTGGTCCGTTCGCGCTGGAGTGCGCGGTCTTGCGGATCGTTGTGCTGATCGGCGAGCAAATCATCGGGGAACGGCTCCAGCCAGATCGGCTCCCGCAGCCGTGACGGCGCAGGGCTGCTGGGATCGCTCTGTGGATGCGTGTCTGGTGGCAAGGACCGCCGAGGGACGCGGGTGAGCGTATTCAGGCACAGATTAGTGGCGATGCGGTACAACCAGGCACGGTACGATGCCGGGCTCGTGAGGATCGTACGTTTCTCCCATGCGCGCAGCAGGGTCTCTTGCACGAGGTCTTCGGCGTCGTGGAGCGAGCCCAGCATCCGATAGCAATGCACGAGCAATTCACGCCGATACAGTCCCACCAGGGTATCGAAAGCCATCTGATCGCCCGCCTGAGCGGCGAGCACCAGAGCGGTTTGGGTTGAAGTCTCCATTGCGGTACCTCTTCCTCTTGTCTCTTCCCGTCGGATCCGGTGATGTTGGCAATGAAATGGGCATCGATGCCGCAGGATTTGGGTTGACCAGGTCCTCACTGAAAACCAAGGATTTTGAAACACACCCCATCCACGACACTATGATACCACTTCCGCCTCACGCTTTTTCTGTCTGGCGAGGATTTTTCAGCAGGAGGAAGGCTACCAGCGCCATGCTCGCGGACAGGGCAGCACCGATGGCGAAGGTGATCTGTGGCGTGATCCAGGGACCAACGAGCGCCTGAGCAAGCGGGCCGAGCATGACGGCGAGCGAGATGGCTGATCCACGCATGCCCATCACCTGGCCGCGATTTTCGTCGGTGGTGGCACCGAGGTAGATGCTGCCCATAGCTGGCTCGACGAAGGCGCTGCCCAGTCCTGCCAGTGCCGCTCCCGCCAGCAAAAGCGGATAGAGAGGAGCCGCGAACATGAACACGTTCAGAGCACCGAAGAGCAGACTGCCGGTAACGATGAGCGGCTTTTTCGGCCTTGTCTCCGAGAGGCGTCCCAGGAAGAGCGGGAAGACCGCCAGAGCCATGCCATAGGCACTGAATACCATGCCATATTGTGCCGTGCTGTAGTGGAGCACCTTCTCAAAGAAGAAGGGATACTGCGGGAACACGAAGGGGTAGGTGAAGATCATGCCGAAGTCGATGACGAGGAACGGAGCAATGAGCCAGATCAAGCGAGCAAAGCGCAATTCCTTCGGCTTTTTGGCTTTTGCCCCGCGATTGGCTTGTTGCAGTCTCGCCTCGACCCGCACGTGTTCTGGCAGGGTTTCTGGCCCCATGAAGATTGCCAGCAGAG
>JACZCU010117623.1_pt1 | contig 10073 bp, 9 predicted proteins | sample 8641851 | NCBI WGS metagenome assembly JACZCU01 (sample SAMN15324605, study PRJNA640507) | soil metagenome | isolation source: monocropping sugarcane control | place: China: Luxin town, Laibin City, Guangxi Province | collected 2019-07-25 | depth 10cm m | reverse complement strand
TCACCCTCTCCTGCGTGTGCAGGAATTTCATATGCGCCGACATGGCGCACATCAGTGGCCCATTTTCTGTTAGGAGCTTGAGCAGTAAAATCTCGCTGCAACAGATTGGGGGCGACGGGGTTCTCATGGCGGCTGTTGGTGGTCACTACACGACGCCGTTTGCGCGAGGCTGTGATCCCATTTTCGCGCATGAGTCGGGCAATCCGCTTGCGTGAGTAGCGATACCCCTGGTCAGCCAGCTCCGCATGAATCCGCGGGCTCCCATAGACTTCTTGATGCGAGACAAAGATCTGCCGAATGTGAGAGCTGAGCTGAGCATCTTCTCGTTGGCGCTGGCTCGATTCCTGCTTAAGACACGCTAAGCCTTTCTGTTCAAAGGCATGGATGGCGTTGCGTACCGTTTGTGTCGCACAGCTCAAGTGGCGGGCAATTTCTTTGGGACGTTGCTCTCGACTGGAGGCCAGGAGGATTTGGCTCCGGCGCAGGGTGAAGGCATCGGATGAGCGCAATCCAGCTTGTATCCCTTCCTGCTCGGCTGGACTCAAGGCTCTAATATACACAGGAGCTTTAATATCCGCATTCTATCAGATTCTCGCCTCACACAGGAGCCATTTTGAACTTGCACTAGCTTGACCAAGCGTTTGATGAAGCGATGATCTTGCTCGATAAGGTTGTTGAGGTACTTGCTCTGCCGCCATTCACACGCATCTGGCATGACCCTTTCCGCTTTGAGCTCCTTGAACGCTTTCGGAGAGGCCGCATTTTGATCAACCGTGATGACGCGAGGAGGGCTGATAGGTGGTGCAGCAAGCGCCTTTGAGAAGAAGCGTTTGGCCGCTTCCGCATCGCGCCTCGGGCTCAAGAGAAACTCCAGCGTATTTCCCTGAGAATCCACAGCGCGATAGAGATACATCCACACCTTTTTTACTTTGATGGACGTCTCATCGACGCGCCACGAGTCATTCGTCACGTTGAGATGAGGGCGACAGCGCTTCTCCAGTGCGGGTGCATACTGCGGCACCCAGCGGAAGATGGTGGTGTGATCGATGTGCAATCCTCGCTCGATCATCATTTCCTCCAGATCTCGGTAACTGAGCGGATACCGCAGGTACCAGCGGACACACAACAAAATCATCTCGGCCTGGAAGTGACGCCATTTGAACGGTTTGGAGGTATCCATGAAAGCAGTCCCTCGGCCCTTGAGTATGAACGGAACGAAAAACAACGCTAAGGAATTTACTCTTCTACTCGGGTCTTTTGAGACCATTCCAAGGGCCTAACTCTTATGGTTTGGACACATCACCTTCGCAGCAGCCCTGCGCGCTGGCTTGGTAGAGCTGGATGGGACGCCGCCGCTGGTGCAGGCCTTCCCAAGCTGGTTTGCGTTTAGTCCATTTGCGAGCGTAGTGCGCGCTGCAGGAGCCAACACACCCACACCCTCAGGAACCGCCGCATCGTGAGGGCGAAGTCATCCTGGGTGGCTGAGAGTGGTGGAGAGGCGTCAGGCGCGAGAGACGCTCTTTCCTTCGCCTCATGATGGTCACCCTTTCACGTCAATAAGAGGCATGAGATGAAAATCAAAGGGCTTTGAGAGCATGATGCACTCAAACTCCTCTCCTGCTCTATGAGCGTGACGGAAGACGCGACTAGCTGGCCTGTTCGGGCGCAGGAGGTGCAAACTGGCGCACCTGCCCACCGGTCTCCAGATGGTACTTTTGCTGTAGAGAGAGAACCAGCGCAGGGTCAGGCGGGTTCCCTGTCGCTAAGTGCTGGGCCATCTCCTCCCAATAGCCCTCATACCCTGGCGGTGTCAGCATGATGAGGAGTTTTGTAGGCCCAGGTCCGGGGTTGGCTAGAGTATGCCACATCCCTCTTGGCACGTAGACAAATGAGCCGGTTGGCATCCTCCTCGTCTGCTCCCCGAGCGTCACATCAAGTTCCCCTTCCAGGATGTACAGCGCCTCATGCGCATCTTTATGAAGATGCAGTGGTGGCCCTGGCGTTGGGGGTGGAGCCAGCGTAAACTCGGTGAGCGAGTAGATGCCTGCCGTGTCTTCCCGCCTTGCTAAGAAGGTGACGATGTTGGCGCCCAACGCAACGGGCTTCGCTTCCCCCGGTTGGTAGGCAAGAACTTTCGGCTCTTCTATGGACATGGAACATGCTCCTTTCTCAGGCGGCTGTTCAAACTCAGTTTCAGGTCGCGACAACGGAACCAGCGGGCGCCGATCACCTCACACGGAGTCCACCAGTCACATTATACATCACGGCCTCATGAAAAAAGGAACGTGCTAGCAACTAGTGAACAGCTGGCGCTCCTCTGCTCCTCTGAGGCTCTGCGTGTGACGTGCTTAGGCCGTGGGCCTGATGTTCTGGTTGAGGCGGAAAAAATTCGTCGGATCGTACTTGTTCTTCAAGGCGACCAGCCGCTCGTACGTCTTAGGATCGTAGGCTGCCCTGACGCGGTCTTCCCCCTCGTTACTCAGAAAGTTGACGTAGACCCCTCCAGCTGAGAAGGGTTGCATCGCGGACCAGAAGTCGCGCGCCCATCCAATGTGCTTCTCGGATTCGTGCGGGTCGGTCCACATGGCGTTGATGTTCAGCAGAAATGGCGCAGCGCGATGGATGTAGGCCGTTTCATCGAGGCCGACCCGGCTGATGGCACCCTGCAGGTGGCTGAGCAGGATCTTCGAGTAGGGCGACCGCATGCGAGCCGCATACTCCACAATGGTGTCGATGGCCTCATCGCTATAGCCCGTGAAGTACTCTGCCTTCCAATAGTTGAGTCGCCCCCGAGGATTGGCCGCGTCGAGGAGGGTCTGCACCTGGGTATACGGTTTGATCCCCACGAGATCCGCCTCGGGCGGACCGAAGGCCCGCAGCGGGTGGAGGACACGTTCTCCGTCTTCGATCCGTCCCGCGTAGCAGACGACCAGGTAGAGCACGGGTTGGCCGTGCAGGTGGGAAGGCACATGCGGTGCGGCGGGCGCGGTCGTGAAGAGAGGGACGGTAAAAAGCTCGTCGGGGACCGTGCTCACATACTCGCGGTAGAAGCGCAGCACCTCTCTGGCCCTGGAGGCAGGATAGATCAGCATCCCACCCAGCACCGGGCCGAGCGGGAAGAGGCGGAATTCAAAGGAGGTGACGATGCCAAAGTTGCCCCCACCTCCTCGCAAGCCCCAAAACAAGTCTGCGTGTTCGCTGGCGCTCGCCACGAGGAACTGACCATCAGCCGTGATCACGTCGGCAGACACCAGATGATCACAGGTAAGGCCGTGCTTGCGCGCCAGGTAGCCAAAACCGCCCCCAAGAGTAAATCCGGCAATGCCGGTCGTGGATTGGATGCCGCCAGTCAGAGCCAGGCCGAAGGTCTGGGTCTCATGGTCGAACTCGCCCCAGGTCAAGCCAGGTTCAGCACGAGCAATGCGCCTGATCGGGTCAATACGGATACTTTTCATCGGTGAGAGATCGATGACCATCCCGCCATCGCAGGTTGCGTTTCCAGCCACATTGTGACCGCCCCCGCGCACCGCCACCATGAGATGGTGGGTGCGAGCGAACTGAACCGCAGTGAGCACATCGGCGACACCGGCGCACCGCACGATCAGGGCCGGGTACCTGTCGATCATCGCATTCCACACCTGGCGAGCCATGTCGTACCCCTCATCGCCGGGGGTGATCACCTCCCCACGCACTTTGGCCGCCAATGCCTGGACTTCTTGGTTAACTGCCTCGGTGGGGACCGTGCTGTTGGAAGCGTTGTGTACCGTCATGAGAGATACCTCCTTCTTCGCTACGATACGTAGCCTGAATCGTTGTCGTCAGGCATACTGACTTCTATGAGCAAGCCTACTGGACAATTGGGTACCTGTCTAGTACAATAAATGGACTGGCTGAGTCCATCTCATTGAAGGGAGTGATCGCTATGGATTCCTATGGTCAATACTGTCCGATCGCCAAAGCGGCGGAAATCTTCGCCGAGCGCTGGACGCCACTCATTATCCGTGAGATGTTGTACGGGGTCTGCCGCTTCAATGAGCTGGAGCGCGGCCTGCCCGGTATTCCGCGTTCCCTGCTGGCGAGCCGGCTGCGCCGTCTCGAGCAGGCCGGGGTCATCGAGCGGTCCGTGGCCCCCAACGGACGTGCCAGCGAGTATCGCCTGACACAGGCGGGTCGGCAGCTTGAGGCCGTCGTGGACGTGCTGGGCACCTGGGGAGCGCAGTGGGCATTTGGCGAGCCTGAACCAGACGAATTGGATCCGCTGTTACTGCTGTGGTTTATGCGAAGAAGGGTCAATGTCCCCTTGCTCCCTTCGCACCGCGTCGTGGTGCAGTTCGACTTTCGCGGCGAGCGCACCGGCAGCTACTGGCTCGTCATGGAGCCAACGGATGTGTCCCTGTGCCTGCAGCACCCAGGCTTCGCGATCGATCTAGTGGTCACGGCGGATATTGCCGCCCTCTACCGCGTGTGGTTTGGACGCCTCACTTTAGCAGAAGCCCTGCGCGACGGCCTGATCGAGCTGGACGGGACGGCGCCCCTGGTGCGGGCCTTCCCAGGGTGGTTTGCTTTGAGTCCATTTGCCAGCGTGGTGCGCGCTGCAGGAGCCAACACACCCACACCCTCAGCAACCGCCGCATCGTGAAGGCGAGGCCATCCTGGGTGGCTGAGAGTAGTGGGGAGGCAGCTCAGCTCCCGACTTCCCGCAGGAAGCGGCGCACCTCGGCATTGAAGCGCTCTGGCGCCTCGATATCACATAGATGACCGACTCCGGGGATGACAACAAGCCGCGACCCAGGGATCTGGGCGTGAAGGGCCTCGGCCACGTTCAGGGGGGAGCGCACATCCTTGTCGCTGTACAGCAGCAGAGTCGGCACTTTGATGCGCGGAAGCACTTCACGCAGATCCGCTTCGGCAAACGCACGTACCCATGTGCGGAGCCCGGCTGGATGGAACCCCGACACGATCGCCGCCACCTCGTCGACCGCCTCCAACGGTGCCGATTCCGTGAAGAGGGTCGGAAGAAATGTGGACACTAACTGGTCGGGTAGCTGTTCCGTTAGCCGCAGCATTTGCTGCAGACGTTGCTCAACGACGTCACGGGGAAGGGAGCCGGCCCAGCCCGCGTAGGCAGAGGCCAGCACCAGCGTCCTCGGAAGAGCGGGATGTCGGCGGTAGAGCTCCAGAGCGAGCCCGCCGCCGAAAGACAGCCCGAGCACGTGGGGCCGCTCAAGACCAAGAGCCTTGATGAATGCGGCGAGACAATCGGCATAGTCCGGGTGGCGGAACGAGCCGGGCGGATCCGAGGAGTGGCCAGAGCCGGGCGAATCCCAGGCCACCACCGTGAACTCGTCGGACAGTCCTTCGAGTTGGCGGCGCCACTCGCGGCTGTCGAGGCCCATTCCGTGGAGCAGGACAAGAGGCGGCCCTTGGCCCGCCCGCTGATAGGCAACGCGGAGGCCTCCCACCTCAATCTGATTCATGTTGTCCTCCTTCGACGCCAGCGTTCAACTGGGCTCCGACTTCGCGCTTAACACTCTTTTTTGACTTTCCTCATAGTATATCATGCACCCATTTTGATGCGATTGCCCTGATTGTATGCTTCACCAACTCGATGCTGTGTGCGAACCAGGTGAGCCGCCCCTTATTGTGGATAGATGAGACGATAGGCTTCTCGTGTACTGGGTAGGTGGTGGGCTTGCTCAAAAGCAATGGCTTCTTTGATCAAATCGCCTGTTCGGTAGGCTTTGACAGCTTCTTCATTTTCCCAGATGATAATGGTGCTTTCATCCCCTTGCTCAGGTCTAGCGTAGTGATAAATAGCCAGCACCCCAGGCTCTTGCTTCAGACGAGGGAGGAACTCATGCAGAAACATTTCGACCTTCTGGAGTTGTTCTGGGGTTGCTTTGCTTGTGGTGATGGTGATAAACATGCTTGTCCCCCTTGTTTCTTATTGACCTGTGGGCCGTCTCGTCTGGTCAGATACGCGTAGAAATTACATGCGGCAACAAAGGTGTGCTCCTCTACCGATCGCCGTTGCTCCAGCAGCCAAACTTCCACTGGTCGGGCAGTTACTAGAGATGCGCGATTTGCCCTGCTTCCGCGAGGAACTGAAATACCTCGCGAATGAACAACTCAGGTGCGGTATTCATGGCTGTATGTTGTTGCCCAGGCATGACGACCACCCGGCTCTCGGGCAAAGCTGCATGAACTGCCTCTATCCCTGCTTTGAAGAACGCCGGACTATCGCCTCCCAAGAGCAGAAGTGTCGGGGTGGTCAGGCCAGTGAAGCGGGCCGGCTCGAAGACATACTCATTTGACCCGCGCATTTCGCGGAGGATGGTATGTGCTGCCGCAATGCGCGCCGGCCAACTGGGTGCAGCTCGTAGAATTTCCATCTCATGGGGTGGCACACGCACGATGTCCCGCATAAAGATGATGACCGCTCCTTCCCGATCGCCCCTATCGAGCGAAGCCTGGATTCTCGTTACCACTTCTGGCGGGTAGACCTCGACGCCGGTGGGAATGGGAGGTTCATACAGGACGAGCTTCCTCACATTGCCAGTGCGGCGTGCTGCCTCAAGGGAACAGATCGCTCCATAGGAGTGTCCCAGGAGGAAGACCGGTTCCTCTAGTGAGTTCACCAGGGCCACAATATCTTCGAACTCTCGCTCGATCACGTATGGCTCGGTGTCTCCACTGCCTCCACGTCCTCGCCGATCAACGGCGTACACGGTGAAGTGCTGCTCGAAAGCGGGAAGGACGGGAGCCCAGCGGGTATGATCTGCCGTTGCACCGTGAACTAAGACGAGCGGCGACCCTGTCCCACTACGCTGGTAGGCAATCATTGTCCCGTCTGTGGATGTAATCGTTTCCATAATCAAATCCCTCCTTATCTTAATGCCTGTCATAGCGAACGAGGAAGAAGATGCTTCCTCGCAGTCTCACCAGGCAACTCGTGTTACTAAGAGGAGTGTATGTGAATCTTTGCGAAGATTCATCGACTGATCGATCTATTTTTCTGCTTCATAGAGGCTCAGGACAGGAGGTTGTGCTGCATGGCAAAAAGTGCGGCGGCGGCTCGTGTGGAGACGCCAAGCTTGTTGTAGATGTGTTGAATATGGTGGTGAATGGTACTCTGGGAGAGCGAGAGCATAGCTGCCATCTGGCTGTTCGAACTTCCACGCGCGACCAACCGCAGCACCTCGATTTCGCGGTCACTCAGCCCCGCCACCCACGTGCGACGCGTCGAGCGCAGGCGGTGGCCTGCGACCACGAGCACGGCGTTGACCGCTTCATCATCCAGCAGACCCGCTCGAACCTGACGACGGAGTTCGTCAGCCGCTCCTTCAGCTGAATGGGCAGCACGATGGGGACGAGGAGAGATCAGGGCGTGATAGACGTCGGCTGCGGCAAGGATGCGGGCGGCCATCGGGAGCAAACTCGCGGGGAGGCTGCGATGGTAGCCTGAGCCGTCCAACCGCTCATGATGCTGTGCCGCAATGCTACTGACCGGCCCAAGCGCTTTCAGCCGGGCGAGTACCCGCTCGGTGTAGTAAGGATGCAGGCGTACCCGCTCCCACTCTGTCTCCGAAAGTGGTCCCGGCTTGTCCCAGATCGTGTTGGGGACGCCGATGCGACCCACATCGTGGAGGAGGCCTGCCCGTTGGATAGTCCTTACATCGACTTCTGGCAAGCCACAACGCTGCGCTGCCTCTGCTGCCAGGTTGGCAACGCCGCTCGAATGACCAAGCGTGTACAGCGATTTCAAATCCACGAAATCAGCAACAGCCCGCAAGACTTCGTCTAAACGCGCCTCGGAGATGCAGGAGCGCGAACCAGGCTCAGCAGCCAGAACCGCCTCCCACACGGAGGAATCGCCTGGGTCTTGAAACACCTGGTCGGCCTGGCAGCAGCAACAGTCAACGATGGCAGGATCATACATGCCGCCTGCTCGTTTCTGGAGTACAGAGAGCGCCCCGTCCTTTCCCCGCAAGCGAGAAAAGATCTCCGCATCTTGCGCAATCCGCACGACTCTTACAGGCAGCAGGATCGCCTCGCCCTTGAGGTGGTGCGGCAAGCCTTTCCCATCCCAGCGCTCATAGACCTGTCCGAGCGCATCCCGCAGGCGTGTGCCCAGGCCTATGCGATCGGCAAGGCACTGCGCTACCTCGCAACGCCCGGTAAAGATCTCCTCAGTCTTTTTCGGTCCGGTCAGCAAGGCGTGCGTGAGGCGTTGCGCGCGACGCAAGGCCGACTCTCCTTTGCCAATATGCTGGAACATCGCACTGAGCATCTCCGTGGGATGCCCTTGATCGGTGGTCATGAGCCAGGTATAGGCCTCAAGTTCGTCTCCGAAGAAGGCTGCGGTTTCATCGGCATATGCTGTACAACCCAGGTGCTGAATCAACCCCAGGTAGTAGATGTCCACGAGATCTTGCTCGCTCACGCCAAGCACCTTCCCCAGGCGAACAGCCAGCAGGCAGGTACGGAGGTAGTTTTCCATTGGTTGACCTAACCCGAGGTCGATCGCCAACGAGAGGGCGGCGAGCAGTTCCGCAAGCCGTACACCAGGAACCTGCATGTGATTTGTGGACATACTGGCTTTCCTCCTAGTGTGAAGCATGGTGAAGTTGGAGCCTTCGCCATGCTCGCATTTCCGCATCAGCGGCTGTATCAGATTGCTCTGCATAGCGTAATGTGGTTTGCAGGTTCTTATGCTCCAACCGTTTGCGAATGGTCGGCAAACTGACCCCGCCGTTGATCAGTTCAGTCGCATGCGAATGCCGAAGTTGGTGGAGCGTGCAGGCAACCCCGGCCCGCGAACAGTAGTGGTCCCAGCGTTCCTGCATCGACTGGTAGCGCAGTGGTCCGCCGCGCCCGTTCTTTTCCGCTCGGAACAGCGGCCCGTGCTTGTAGCCCATGCGTCTGAGGCAAGCCCGCAACTGCTGTACCAGGTGCGGATCGTCGAGCAGGATCGTCCGCTGCTTGCCACCTTTCCCCACCACGGTCAGGTGTTCGTTATCAAGCGAAAGGTCAAGATCCTCCACATATAGAGAAAGCCCCTCGCTCACCCGCAGGCCGGTCTCGGCGAGCAAGCGAAAGAAGAGCCGGTCACGCAGATGCGAGGCCGGAATCGCTTTGAGAATGCGCTCAATCTGGTCGCGCTCTACCCCACGCGGCTGCGGCGGATCAAGTTTCACCCGTTCGATCTTGCGCATCGGGTTGGCTTCGAGCAGTTCCTGTTGCTCGGCCCAGGTCAGAAAGCGTGCCACAGCGGCCTGTTTGCGCGCTCTGGTAGCCGGGCGAAGATGGGCATGCCTCTCGAAGAACCCACGCAAGACATCCGCGGTAATCGTCTGGATCGGACCCTGGTGAAATGCGCACAACTGAGCTAAATCGCTTGCGTAAGCACGGCGCGTCTGCAGAGAGTGATTGGCATGAGTCAGATCAGCGAGGAATGTTGCGACCTGGATTTCCAGGGATTGCTCTTCAGTTGCCATGGACTCCATCTGTATTGCCTCATTCCTGTGATAACGATAAAGATGCGTTCCTTGAACAGCCCCTTCTTCACGCTCACGATCACCTGATTTCGGCAGAATTCCTGAGATAAAGATTATTCTAGCAGGAATCCTGGGCGATTGGAAGGGCAACATGAGGATGTTTCACCCAATCGTCCAGAAATACTCCTCTTTGCGATTCTTCTTCGTTCGTTAGAAGGAACAATCCCGTTTGATGGGGAGAAAGACGAGGAATGCAGCATGCCTGTTGATTATCTGACCGAAGAACAAGCGCAGCGGTATGGCCGCTATGTTGGCGAGCCGACACAAGAGCAACTGGCCCGCTATTTTCACCTGGATGATGCGGATCGCGCCCTGCTTGCCCAGCGCCGGGGCGATCACAATCGGTTGGGTTTTGGGGTGCAGATCGGGACGCTCCGATTCCTGGGTACCTTTCTCACCGATCCCGTGAATGTTCCGGTGGGAGTCATTGCTTACGTGGCCTCCCAGCTTCGCATTGCGAACCCCCAGTGCATTGTGCGCTATGCCGAACGCGTCCAGACCCAACAAGACCACGCG
>JACZCU010069239.1_pt1 | contig 10078 bp, 6 predicted proteins | sample 8641851 | NCBI WGS metagenome assembly JACZCU01 (sample SAMN15324605, study PRJNA640507) | soil metagenome | isolation source: monocropping sugarcane control | place: China: Luxin town, Laibin City, Guangxi Province | collected 2019-07-25 | depth 10cm m | reverse complement strand
CGTCCCCGCCCCCGTCGCGGTCGGTGACCAAGTACCCTTACCGCGCCCCCGCCGTGAGCCCCTGCAGCACCGAGCATAGCCGCTACTCCGATGTCGCCGCCGTGACGATCCTGCCGCAGAAGCCGGCGACGTCGCAGCAGCACATCAGCGCCGAATTCGGCGGCACGAATCCGGTGACGCAGACGATCTCCCTGAAAGGCCAGGCGTCGCCGGTGACGTTCACGGCGACTGCGAACAAGCCGTGGATCACGATCACGCCGCCGTCCGGGACGCTGCCGACGACCGGCACGACGCTCACCGTCACCGCCGATCCAAAACAACTCAACCTCGGGACGAATACCGGCACGATCACGATCACCTACGCCGGCGCGAGCTCGGTTCCGGGTGCGTCGATCCTGTCGACGACCAGCACGCCGATCCCGTTGTCCGTTTCGCTCGTCACACCCGTTTCGCTCGGCGGCAATACGTCGCCTCCACCCGACACGCTGATCATCCCCGCGGTTGGACATGCGGCCGGCGTCGGCAACTCGCTCTTCGAGTCCGACGTGCGCGTCGCAAACACGTCGTCGGACGTCATGAAGTACGAGGTCGACTTCACGCCGACCGTCACGGACGGTACGGTGAACGGCAGCTCGACGACGATTCAGATCGATCCCGGCGCGACGCTCGCGCTCGACGACATCCTCGCCAGCTTCTTCGGCTCGACCTCCACCGCGGCCCTCGGAACGCTGCAGATCCGCCCGCTGACTTCGACGTCGTCGAACGCCGCCTTCACGAACCTCGGCCAGACGCTGACGACGGTCGCATCGAGCCGCACCTACAACTTCACGTCGAACGGCACGTTCGGCCAGTTCATCCCCGCCATCCCGTTCTCGCAGTTCATCGGCAACACCAGCGGCGTTCTCTCGCTGCAGCAGGTCGCGCAGTCGGCCGCGTACCGCACGAACTTCGACCCCGTGGAAGGCGCAGGTGAGCCCGCAACCGTTCTTCTCACCGTCTTCGACAACGCGGGCAACACGCTCGGAACGATCAACCAGTCGTTGCTCCCCGGAGAACACGTGCAGCTCAACTCGCTGCTCGCCGCGAACAACATCGCGCTCACCGATGGACGCGTCGAGGTCGCAGTAACGTCGTTGACCGGAAAAGTCTCGGCGTATGCATCGACGATCGACAACCTGACGAACGATCCCCTGATGGTCTCGCCCGTGCTGCGGCCCTCTGAGGCGGCGACGCGGTTCGTGCTGCCGGGCGTGGGCGACTTCAATTCGGGATTCGCGCACTGGAAGAGCGACGTCCGGATCTTCGACAGCGGTTCGAACGACACACCGATCACCATGTCGTACTACGCGCAAGGGAAAGCCGCCCAGCCGATCACGATTATCTCGAGCGTGAAGGCGGGACAGGTGCTCGCTCTCGACAACTTCATCGGCTCACAGATGCCGCAGGCCGGCACGAACACCGCCGGGTCGCTGGTCGTCAGCACGCCGTCGAGCTCGAGCCTCGTCGTCACCGGACGGACCTACACCGATACCGGCAACGGCACGTACGGGCAGTTCATCCCCGCGGTCACGCCTGCGGATTCGGTCGGTGTCAACGAGCGTTCGCTCCAGCTTCTGCAGCTCGAGCAGTCGAGCCGGATGCGGACGAACATCGGCGTCGTCGAGACCAGCGGGAACCCGGTGACGGCGCAGATCTCGGTCATCCTCCCCGACTCGCGCGTCACGCCGGTCGTCACGCTTCCGCTCGCCGCGAACGAGTTCGTCCAGATCTCCCTCGGCAGCTTCGGCTACACCGACCCGATCTACAACGCGCGCGCGGTCGTGAAGGTCATCGACGGGACGGGCCGCGTGACCGCGTACGGGTCCGTCATCGACCAGGTCACGCAGGATCCGGCCTACGTGCCGGCGCAGTGACGGCCAGCATGCGCGACGGATGAATGAGCGCCACCATCGTCCGATGATTGAGCGGGAACTCGAGCATCACGTGCAGCAGGCTCAGCGCGTACAGCACTGAGATCCCCATGCGGTAGTCATACGCGAAGACGGAGACGGCGGCGATCCACAGCAGCACGATCGCGATCCCGCGCGAGCGCGCCACCTCGTGCCATTTGATGATCGACGTCTTCGAGAACCAGTTCAGGTAGTGATACGTGTACGAGAAGGCGATGAAACGCATCACCGAGGCCCCTCCGCGCGAGCCGAAGACGTCGCGGGTCGCATAGCCGAAGAGCCTCAACACCTGCGTGTTCAGCGGCGCGAAGAAATCGTAAACGGCTCGAAGCGACGGTGAGGGCGGCGAAGCTCGAGGCGTGACGACGAAGAACGAGATCGCGCACGCAATCATCACACCGAGCGATGCGATCGCCGACCAGCTCCGTGTTCGAAGCGCACCATGCATCACGAACATCGCCGTGAAGATGAAGACGTGAATGATCGTGACGAGCAGGTAAGCGAGCACGAAGTACGCCGGTGACGTGCTCGCCAGCGCGATCGCGGCGGCGGTGACGGCGATCAGCGCCACCGCGCTCGCCGCGTGGCGAACGTAGTGCAGCATCAGTGCGGTGAAGAAGACGAGATAGACGAACCCGATCTCATATTTCGGAGGTGCGTCGGTGGCATAACCGAGCAGGAGAACGCCGACCGTTACCGCGACGAGCGCGAGCCACCATCTCCGCCCGCGCCCTCCAGAGGCGAAGTAGCCGCGGTCATGCAACCACGAGATCTCGGTGAGGTAGTGCAGCGGACCGAGCACGGCGTACGAGAACAAAAAGAGCTGGAAAGGGAGCGCGAACGCCGCGGCGGATGAAAGGACCATCAGCCCTGCGTTCAACAAGTTGAGGCGCGCCAATGCCGTCAACTTCATCTGCATATAATGCGCGCCGCACTCTCACTGGAGGTATTTCTTGGCAGATCAGCAATACGACGTCGTCGTCATCGGCAGCGGGCCGGGGGGCTACGTGGCCGGCATCCGCGCCGGCCAACTCGGCCTCAAAGTCGCCGTCATCGAGAAGGACCCATTCCTCGGCGGGACCTGTCTCCATCGCGGCTGCATCCCCACCAAGTCGCTGCTCGAGAACGCCGACATCTGGCAGAAGATTCAGAAATCGAAGGAGTTCGGCATCACGGTCGGCGACGTGAAGCTCGACTGGAGCGCCGTCCAGACGCGCAAACAGGGCGTCGTCGATCAGAACGCGAAGGGCATCGAGTTCCTCTTCAAGAAGCACAAAGTCGAGCGCATCACCGGCTTCGGCAAGCTGCTCGACAGGAGCACCATCGACGTCGACGGCAACAAGATCTCGACGAAGAACGTCATCCTCGCGATGGGCTCCGTCCCGCGCGACCTCCCGCACATCAAGGCGGACGGCAAGCGCATCATCAACTCCGATCACATTCTGAAGATCACCGAAGTCCCGAAGTCGATGCTCGTCATCGGCGCGGGCGCCGTCGGCTGCGAGTTCGCCTCGATCTTCGCCCGCTTCGGCACGAAGGTGACGATCGTCGAAGTCATGCCGCAGCTCCTTCCGCTCGAGGACGAAGAGGTCGCGAAGGAGTTCACGCGCGTCTTCAAGAAGAAGGGCATCGACGTCTACACCGACGCGAAGGTGATGTCCGCCGAAGTCGGCGACAGCGGCGTCAAGTGCGTCGTCGAGACGAAGGGCAAGCAGCAGACGTTCGACGTCGAGGTCGTCCTCTCCGCGACCGGACGCAGCGCAGTAACGAAGGAAGCGGGTCTCGAGAAGACGAAGGTGCAGGTCGATCAGCGCGGCTTCGTGCAGGTCGATCCGTTCATGCGCACCGCGGAGGCCGGGGTCTACGCGATCGGCGACATCGTCCCGACGCCGGCCCTCGCCCACTGCGCCTCAGCGGAAGGCATCCTCGCGGTCGAGCACATCAAGGGTCTCGAAGTCCGGCCGCTCAACTACGACCACGTTCCGAACTGCACGTACACCGACCCCGAGGTCGCGTCGGTCGGCTTGACGGAGAAGAAGGCGAAGGAGCGCGGCTACGACGTCAAGATCGGCAAGTTCCCCTTCACCGCGAACTCGAAGGCGAAGATCCTCGGCGAGGCGAACGGTCTCGTGAAGTACGTCTCCGACGCGAAGTACGATGAGCTCCTCGGCGTCCATATCGTCGGACCGAAAGCGACGGAGCTGATCGCCGAAGCCTGCGCCGCGCTGGAGCTCGAAGCGACGAGCGAGTCGATCGCGAAGACGGTCCACGCGCACCCGACGCTCTCCGAGGCGATGATGGAAGCCGCCGAAGACGTGGCGGGACACTCGATTCACAAGGGATGACAGACACTCACGGCCTGAACCGCGACCAACTCCTCGAGATCGAGTACTACCTCCGCCTCACCCGGACGCTGGAGGAGCGCCTCGTCGCGCTCTTCCGCCAGTCGAAGGTGATCGGCGGGCTCTATCGTTCGCTCGGACAGGAGGGCGAATCGGTAGCCGCCGCCTACGCGCTCGACTACTCAAAAGGCGACGTCGTCCAGCCGCTGATCCGCAACATGGGATCGATCCTCGTTGCGGGAGCGAAGCCGGCCGACATCGTCAAGCAGTACATGGCCAAGGGCGACTCCCCTACCCGCGGCCGCGAGTTGAACATCCACTTCGGCCCCCCGTCGCGCGACGGCTTCATCGGCCAGATCTCGCAGCTCGGCGACATGATCCCGGTCATGGCCGGCATCACCCTCGCCGGCCGGATGCAGAAGCGGAACCTCGTCGGCCTCGCGTTCATCGGCGACGGCGGTTCGTCCACCGGCGCGTTCTGGGAAGGGATGAACTTCGCGTCGGTGCAGCGCCTCCCATTCGTCGTCGTCATCGAGAACAACGGCTACGCCTACTCGACGCCGACGTGGAAGCAGAGCGCCGTACGGACGCTCGCCGACAAAGCGATGGCGTTCGGCTGCGCGAGTGAGACGGTGGACGGGAACGACGTCCTCGCCATGTATGCCGCGACGAAACGCGCCGTCGATCGTGCGCGTAGCGGCGGCGGCGTGACGCTGCTCGAGGCGGTGACGTTCCGGATGAAGGGACACGCCGAGCACGACAACCAGGCGTATGTCCCGCCGTCGATGATCGAAGAGTGGAAGGCGAAAGACCCGGTCGAGCGCTTCGAGAAACTGCTGCTCGAGAACGGCTTCGCGACGCAGGACGACCTCACCGCGATCGCACAACGCGTGAAGCGCGAGGTCGACGCGGCGACCGACGAGGCCGAGCGCTCGCCGATGCCGCGCGCCGAAGAGGCCGCGATGGGACTCTTCGCGGGTGACGGGTACTGGAATGGCTGAGACGTTCTACATCGACGCCATCCGCGAGGCGATGCAGGAAGAGATGGAGCGCGACGAGCGCGTCTTCCTCATCGGCGAGGACGTCGGCGTCTACGGCGGCGCGTTCAAGACCAGCGCGGGCCTGATCGACAAATTCGGACCGCAGCGCGTGATCGACACGCCGATCAGCGAGATCGCGATCGTCGGCGCGGCGTCCGGCGCGGCGCTCATGGGCATGCGCCCGATCGCCGAGATGCAGTTCATCGACTTCATCACCTGCGCCTACGACATCCTCGTCAACTTCACGGCGACGTCGCGCTATCGCGTCGGCAGCGCCTGCCCCATCGTCGTGCGCGGCCCCGCGGGCGGCGGCGTGCACGGCGGACCGTTTCATTCGCTCAATCCCGAGGCGATGTTCATGAATCGTCCGGGCCTGAAGATCGTTGCGCCGGCGACGGCGTACGACGCGAAGGGGCTGCTCAAGGCCGCGATCCGCGACGACGACCCCGTCATCTACATCGAGCACAAGTTCCTCTACCGCCGCATCAAAGAAGAGCTGCCGGCGGACGACTACATCGTGCCGATCGGCAAGGCGAACGTCCGGCGCCGCGGGCGCGACCTGACGATCCTCACCTGGGGCGCGATGGTCTACGTCGCCGAAGAAGCGGCCGCCGATCTCGCGAAGGAAGGGATCTCGGCCGAGGTCATCGACCTCCGCTCGATCCTTCCGTTCGACGAAGAGGCGATCCTCGAGTCGGTCGCGAAAACGAACCGCGTCGTCATCCTCCACGAGGCACCGCTGACCGGCGGCGCGGGAGCGGAGTTCGCGGCCCGCATCGCCGAAAAAGCATTCGACTATCTCGACGCACCGATCAAGCGCGTTGCCGCGCTCGACGTGCCGACGCCGTATTCCCCGCCGCTGGAAGCGTTCGCGCTTCCCGACAAGGCGCGGCTTCTGAAAGCGGCGCGTGAAGTGCTTGAATATTGATAGGAGCTATCCATGGCCACTGATGTGCTGATGCCGCAAATGGGCGAGTCGATCGCCGAAGGAACCGTGTCGCGCTGGATCAAGAAGGTCGGCGACAAGGTCGAGCGCGACGAGCCGCTGCTCGAAATCTCGACCGACAAGGTCGACGCCGAGATCCCGTCGCCGGCGTCCGGGACGCTTTCGGAGATTCTCGTCAAAGAGGGCGAGACGGTCGCGGTGAACTCGGTCGTGGCGCGGATTGCTGCCGAGGGAGGCGAAACTGTTGCGGCGCCTCCTCCGGCGCCAGCCCCGGCTCCCGCTCCTGCGCCAGAACCGGAAAAGCCGGCCACGCAGGCGCCTCCCCCGCAGCCACAGGCGGCGGCCGCTACGGAACAGAACGAAGACGAGAACGTCGCTTCGCTCGAGGAGCGGCGCCGCACCAAGTCATCGCCGCTCGTCCGCAAGATCGCGCGCGAGAACAACATCGACATCTCGCAGCTTCAGGGCACGGGGATCTCCGGACGCGTCACCAAGAACGACATCCTCGACTACCTGCAACAGCCGCAACCGCAACCGCAGCCACAAGCGCCGCCACAAGTGCAGCCCAGCATGGCGCCGGCGCCCCCGCCGGCGCGCCCGACACAGTCCATCCAACTCGAGCCTCTCTCCGTGATGCGCAAGAAGATCGCGCAGCACATGATCCAGTCGAAGCAGACGTCGGCCCACGTCACCACCGTCTTCGAGTACGACTTCACCGCGATCGAGAAACTGCGCCGCCAGTACAAAGACGCGTACGCCGAGCGCGGCGTCAAGCTCACCTACCTCCCGTTCATCGTGCAGGCGATCGTCGCCGGCCTTCGCGAGTTCCCGATCATCAACGCGTCGATGGATGACACGAACGTCATCTACCACCGCGACATGAACATCGGCATCGCCGTGGCGCTCGATTGGGGCCTCATCGTCCCGGTCGTCAAGAACGCCGACGAGAAGAACATCCTGGGCCTCGCCCGAGTCATCAACGACCTCGGCGAGCGCGCTCGCACCAAGAAGCTCTCGCCCGACGAGGTGCAGGGCGGTACGTTCACGATCACGAATCCCGGCATCTACGGAGGCCTCTTCGGAACGCCGATCATCAACCAGCCGCAGGTCGCGATCCTCGGCGTCGGCGGCGTGAAGAAGCGGCCGGTCGTGATCGAGACGAAGGACGGCGACTCGATCGCCATCCGTTCGATGTGCATCATGTCGCTCACCTTCGATCACCGCCTCATCGACGGCGCGGTCGCCGATCAGTTCATGGCGCGCGTGCGCCAGATCATCGAGTCGGGGCAGTTCACGATGTAGTCCTCCCGTGATCGCCCCGCTTCTCATCTTCGCGCAGCTCGTCTTCACCCCTCCGGTGAAGACCGGTGTCGCCGGCGAGGGGAAAGTCCGCAAAGTCACCGCGCCGATTCCCTTCCCCGCCGAGAACGAGAAGTGGTTCCGGGTGGTCACGCCGCGATTCGACATCGTCAGCTCCGCGAGCGACTACCGGACGCGCGAGGTCGCCCGCGATCTCGAGACGCTCGCGACGGCGCTGCACGAGCTCCAGCCGGAATCGCACGCCGCCGCACCGCGAACGCGTGTCGTGATCTTCGCACGCCGCCGCGACGCGCAGCCGTACTTCGATGCGATGCTTCAGCGTGAGAAAGCAACGGTCGGCGGTCTCTTCATGGGGAGGAACGACCGCGGCGTCATGCTGATCGACGGATCGTCGTCGATCGACGACCGCACGCCGTATCACGAGCTCATTCACTCCCTCCTCGCCTCGGCCGGCCCGCGCCCGCCGCTCTGGATCGAGGAGGGGCTCGCGGAGTTCTACTCGAACGCGCAGTTCGGCCGCGGCGAGATCACCTTCGGCCTGCCGATCCGCGAGCGCGTCAACCTGATGCGCTCCCGGCCGCTCGTTCCGATCCGTCAGGTCTTCGCGACACGCTACGAGTCGGAGGCATCCTTCAACACAATCTTCTACGCCGAGAGCTGGGCGGCGGTCGATTCGCTCATCGCGCTCAAGCGGGGGGAGTTCCCATCGTTCATGGCCGACCTGATCCGCGGTACGGACGTCGAAACGGCGCTTCGGACGCACTACCGCCGCTCCGTCGACGATCTGATGAACGGGGTCGCGATGTACGTCACGTCCGATCGCCCGGTGATGACGTTCCGGGTCGAGGCTCCGCCGGCGCCCGAAGTGGAGCCGCCGCGTCTCCTCTCGCGCGCTGACGTGCTCCAGCACCTCGGCAGCGTCCTCACCATCGTCCCGGGCCTCGAAGACCAGGCCGAGCGGCACTTCCGCGCCGCGCTCGCGATCGATCCGAAATGCGTTCGCGCGCTCACGTCCATCGGCTCGCTGCGCGCGGCGGACAAGAAGTTCGCCGAAGCGGACCGGTTCTTCGAACAGGCGACCGAGATCGCGCCGAACGATCCCGATGTCCTCCTGGTACGCGCGGAGTCGCTCCTCCACGACGAGCTCGGCCCGTTCGCGGAGACGAACGAGATCACCCGCGGAGACATCGAGCGGTTTCACGAGGCGCGTGCGATTGCGCAGGAGGCGCTCGCGAAGGGAGGCGACCCAGGCCGCGCGTACGGCGTGATCGGAACGTCGTACATTCGCGATGCCGACGTCACGCCGGGAATCGCGGCGCTGGAGAAAGCGCACACGCTCCTCCCGTCGCGCGCCGACTACGCGCTCCACCTCTTCGCGATGCTGCGCCAGACCGAGCAGACCACGAAGGCGGACGCGCTCTTCGCCGGCCTCGACTCGATGCACGATCCGCAGGTCTCCTTTGCCGCACGCGCCGTGATCCTGCGGCTAGAGATCGACCGCGCGAACGCCTTCATCAAACAACAGCGCTACGCCGACGCCGCCGCCGTCCTCCGCGCCCTGGTCGAGAAGACGGACGACCAGGAGACGAAGAGCAGCCTCGCGCGCCAGGTGTCCGAGATCGAGTCCCTCGCGAGTACCAACACCCAGATCACCGCCTACAACGACGCGGTCGGGCTGTTCAATGGTCATCACATGAAAGAGGCGATCGCCGCCGTCGACGCCCTCCTCGCCACCGCCACCGACCCGAACGTGATCTCCCTCGCCAAGAGGCTGCGCGAGCAGGCCACGGCGCGAGTGAAGCGCTAACCCAGTGCACAGTGCACTGTGCACAGGGGCAACGGGAATGTCGCCACCACGCGATGCGCTTACCCCACCCGTGCGGCGGCCGTGTGAGCTCCACCAACTGCATCTCGTTACCTACGACAACGGCTTGAAGTTGCAGCAGAAGCTGGTCGAGATGCGTCAGCGCGAGGAGCTTCCGGACCAGTTCCTCCTCCTCGAGCACCCCCCCGTCATCACACTCGGCCGCGGCGGAGACGCGAAGAACCTCCTCGCCTCCGACGAGGCGCTTCGCGCCGAGCGCGTTCGCTTCTTCGAGACCGAGCGCGGCGGCGACATCACCTACCACGGCCCCGGCCAGCTCGTCGGCTATCCGATCCTCCACCTCGGCGAAGGCAACCGCGACGTCCGGAAGTACGTGACGAACGTGGAGGAAGTGCTGATCCGCACCGTCGCCGAATACGGCATCACTGCGGTGCGCATCGACGGCCGCCGCGGCATCTGGGTCGGCAACGACAAGATCGCGGCCATCGGCGTCCGCATCGCGCGCTGGGTCACCTCCCACGGCTTCGCGCTCAACGTCAACACGAACCTCGGCCACTTTCGCTTCATCACGCCCTGCGGCCTGCACGGAACCGGCGTCACGTCGATCGCGGACCAGGTCGGGCACGAAGTGCCGCTCGACGAAGTGCGCGAGATCG
>JACZCU010223360.1_pt1 | contig 10082 bp, 8 predicted proteins | sample 8641851 | NCBI WGS metagenome assembly JACZCU01 (sample SAMN15324605, study PRJNA640507) | soil metagenome | isolation source: monocropping sugarcane control | place: China: Luxin town, Laibin City, Guangxi Province | collected 2019-07-25 | depth 10cm m | reverse complement strand
GTAGTCTCAGCAAGTATTTTGTCATAGCGTGGACGAACTTTATTGGCGGATTTCGCAGATTGAGCCTGTGCAAAGGCCTTTTTGAGTTTCCCGCGTAGTGTGCAGCGCAAGACACCATCATCAGTATGCACGTCGTAAATGCCATGTGCGCCGTTGAGAATTACTCCGGTCAGTATTTCCGGGTCATTAATCAATGCGTTCCCTCCAGGAGAATAAAAAAACACGGTCCAATGGTTTGGGATAATTGTCTACCGTGTGTGGAGGGAATGAGGCATGAGTCACGTTTTGCCATCGAGCCATGGATTAGATGCCAGTATCCTTCTTTTCTGCAATCATAACCAGGCTCCTATCTGGCAGCGTTCGCTCGTTACCCCTCTGCTCAACAAGCGGGTAGACAAGGTGCAGACAAGCACAAGTGGTGAATAAACTTGCCTTCTCATACTGTGCACCTCCTTATGAACTAACTGGCTAAGCCAGAACTTAGGCGAACATCTTTCCTGAGCATAGAGTACTAGAACACAGACATGTTTGTCAATATCTCTTGTTGAGATGGGTACCAGAGCGCGGCATCCTGGATGCTGTGCTCTGGTACCCATCTCAACCTATAAAGTAAACCTCAACGATCGTAGTACAGGATGCGACCACAATTGGTGCATGTCTGTAGCTCTGAGCTGGTACGCACATGCTGTAATTCGCTGCGGGTCAAAATGACCCGGCACCATTGACAGGAACTCTGTTCAACTTTGGAGATGGCTCGCCCCTGTTTTGTGCGGCGCATCAGCTCATAGCGGTTCACATGTTCGCTGTTAATACTACTGACCAGTTGGACGCGCTTCGCCTGTAAATCTTGTTTGCGTGTCTCTAACTGATCACGACGTATTATGCTGGTTGTGCTCTCCTGTTCCCAGGCTTTTTCTGCCTGTTGCAGCGCCTCAGTTTTGCGACGTACCGTCTCTTGCGATGTTTCTGCGGCATCGATTGCCTCCAGAGTTCTATCTTCCTGGCGGCTTTGCTGGGTGCGTAAATGCTGCACTTCTTGTTGGAGAGCATTTACCTCCTTGGCATTGGTTACGACTCCACTGTACAATCGTTGTTCTTGCGTGGCGAGACGACGGCTCAAATCATCCAGCGTCCACTCAGCCTCTTTTTGAGCTTGTAAACAGGCTTGCAACTGCTGCTGCGCCTGCTTATGCTCCGCACGCAATTTTTGTAATGTGACACTACCTTGTAGGGATTTAACTACGGCTTGTTGTTCCGCTAACACGCGTTCCAGTTCGAGGTCAAGCTGCTGCAACTGATAAAGTGCAGCAGCTATCTGTGTCGTGCTCATCGGTAGCCGCTTCTCCTTTCGAGCTTACGACATGATGTTCCATAAAGTTGGACTCTTATTGTATCTCAGTGTCGGGTTTAACAGCAAGTGATGTGATCACAAACCCAGGGCTTCTTTTCGAAATCCTTGCCCTTCATTCAAGCCATGCAGTGTCTTGAGCGCTTGAGATGTTGCCTGGCACTACACAAACAATGGCTGTATCTGCAGCTCCTTAACTAGCGCCGCCATCTCTTTGTCGCTTGGGCCTTGCTGGAAGCGGCTGGCTGCGTCAAGCACTTTTGGCAGCAAGCGGATATCTCCCGCCGTATCCAGAAAAATACCCGGCTGCTTTAGCACCCAGTGTACCGCCATGTCGATATGCCGTTGATCCTCCAGTGGCTCATACCATGTCGTACTGGTATGCGGACGCCCCATCCAGTATTTATAGGCAATAGACTTGATGGTCTGGACGGCAACATTGCGCTGCCGGCAGGTCGCGAGCAAGGCGTTGAAGTTCTCGGCGTAATAGGGGTTTTGCATCATGATGTAATTATAGGGAAGCAGCACAGAGTCGAAATCGAAGCGTTCAAGGCTGCGCCGGTGTGTAGCTGCTGTCTGCGTTCCGTGGCCGGTGACGCCTATGGCGCGAATCAAGCCCTGTTGTTTGGCCTCAATTGCGGCTTCCAGTGCACCGCCAGGGCTGAGCGCGGTATCCCACTCAATGGGATCTACCAGGTTATGCATTTGCCACAGGTCCACGTAGTCGATGTCCATACGCTCGAGGGAGTGATGTAGTTCCTCCTTCGCCTCGTCGGCTGTGCGCATATCTGTCTTGGTGGCCACGTAGAATTGGTCCCGGTACTGTGCCAACCAGGGTGCGATGCGTATTTCTGCATCTCCATAACTGGCTGCCACGTCGATATGGTTGACGCCGTACTGTAACAACACCTCCAACGCGCGATCTGCCTCGCCCTGGGTGACCGAGCTAAGGGAGGCCGCGCCAAAGATTGTACGTGTGCTCATATGTCCGCTGCGACCAAACGGTTGTAATGCAATCGTCATTTTGTTTCTCCTGATCTCCAGAATACTGGAACAGCTATTTCGTTCCGAGCTTCATCTGCCTCTCTTGCCCCTACCCTATCCGCCTGCTAATAGTCCCTACCTCTACATGAACGCCTATACTTCTCAAAGCGTTTCACAAACTCCCCCCCATATTATACCCTGATGCCACTCTTGTCGCTCTAAGCATCCGGTGAGCCGGGCATCACCTCACTTAACACAATGTCAGTACCTTCAGTCACTCGTTGTACGTATTTCTCATCTACTACAGCTGTTACATGCAACTGTGAATAGATGCAACAGGAAAAGACTGAAGCAGATAAATACGGTTCTTTCATAAGAATTTCATGATTCTCGCTTATACTTGCAACGTACTAATAGCCAGCAGCTTTTCTGGCTCGACTCCTCAGCGCCTGCGACGCTTCGCAAGGAGGTTGGAGTGCTGCGGGTGGGGCAGCTACCGGCCGCACCACCCGAAGCACCCCAACCTAGGAAGCCGCCGGTGGTAGCTGGACGACCTGCATAGTTACCATTCTTAACGCAGAGCCGCGTTTCTGCACAAACCTGTTACAAAAATTGAATCACAATGGCTGAAGATGTCAACTATTCCATTATATAATGGAGAATAGGAGAGTATCCTTGTATGTCACAACAACGACAAAGTACTCAAAATGCTGCAAATCAATTGCTCGCTCTCCCTGGTTTTAGTAATGGTAATGATCTCAATGCTCACGGCAATACGAACAAACCGGCGCGTCCCTGGTGGAGACGCCGTCCAGTGATTATTGGTATCGTGCTCCTCCTACTGGCTGTTCTCATTGGCGGCTTCGTTTTTTCCAGATTTGCCACTGCATCTCCTCCCACCTATCAGAATCAGGCGGTAACACAGGGTGACCTGGCGCTTACCGTCAATGCAACCGGGCCGGTGCAGAGTCCCGCGACATATAACCTGGTTGCGGCCTCTACCGGCAAAATCGTTGCTATTGATGTCAAGGTGGGGCAGCACGTCACGCGCGGGCAGATACTGGCCCAGCTCGATAAGACTTCGCTGCAGGATGCTGTCAATCAGGCCCAGGCAACCGTCAACGCCGACCAGGATGCCCTCTACAGTACGGAGGTCAACGCCAACTGGTTCGACACTCCTGCGGTCATTCAGGCGCGAGATACGCTCAATATCGCCCAGTCCCAGCTTGATGCAGCCAAACACAACCTGGACGCCGCCACGCTCAGAGCACCCCAGGCAGGTGTCGTTACCGCTATTAACGGGACTCTCGGTGGAACACCTGGCGTTCCGGTCAATGGCAGTGGTAGCACCTCAAGCGGTAGTTTCTTCATCCAGATCGTTGATCTTTCGTCCTTGCAGATCCAGGCTAATGTCAACGAGTCGGATACCGCTAATCTCAGGATCGGAGATACTGTACAATTCACCGTCAATGCCTATGGTGACCGCCAATTCAAAGGCACCTTAAGCGCCATCTCCCCCAACGGCGTGTCATCCTCAAACGTGGTGACCTATCCGGTGACCATCGATGTGGATATGCACAGTGTCAAAGGAGCGAACCTGTTGCCCAATATGACGGCCAGTGTCACCATCACCGTCATCCAGCATCACAATGTCCTGCTCATCCCTGTCAATGCCATCAACTTTGCGCGCCTGGTAAGTAGCGGCAACTCTGCGGGCGGCAGTCAATTGCTTAGCCCACAAGATGCCAGCGCGGCGACCAATCAAGCGCGCCAGGCCCTCAATGACCTGGAAAGCCAGAATGCTAGTATCGCTGCAGTCAATCCGCTTCCTGCCTTCGTAATTGAATCCCGCCAGGGAGGGACAAGGTTTATTGCCGTACCTGTTGTCCTGGGATTAACCGATGGCACATCATACGAGGTTTTAAGTGGCCTCTCCGCGCAAGAAAACATCATTGTTGGTAGCAACTCCAGCTCCGGCTCCAATTCCAACTCCGCCCCAGGTGGTAATGGTGGTAGTTCGAGCAAAGGTGGTTGATTTTCTTTGAGCATGAAAAGATGAGTTGATCTGAGATTGAGAGAGCTTAAAAATGGCAAATACAGATCCAAAGCTGCCGCTACCAGAGCAGGCAGCCGTGAAAAATATACAGCTTAGCAGCCAGGAGTTAGCTACACAGGAACAAGCTGCTGTTGCAGACCAAGCGCAGGCTGCGCTTGTCACAGCAGCGCAAAAGAGACATACCTCTAGTTCGCTGCCCGTCGTAGCCGTGCATAACCTGACCAAGATCTACCTCCTGGGGGGCAAGACCCGCGTACCGGCCCTGCAAGGAGTTTCCCTAGAGGTCTATCCGGGTGAATTCGTGGCGATCATGGGTCCATCGGGATCCGGCAAATCAACGTTTATGAATCTCATTGGTGGCCTAGATCGACCAACGGAAGGTGAATACTGGCTCGCTGGTAATCTGGTTAGTCACCTGTCAAATGACAAGCTGGCCCACATGCGCAATCGGCTGATTGGCTTCGTGTTTCAGGGCTTTAACCTGCTCGGCCGGGCCACGGCCCTCAGAAATGTGGCCCTGCCTATGGTCTATGCAGGACTCTCCAGGCGCGAGCGAGAACGACGCGCGCATAAAGTGCTGCAACTCGTTGGCCTGGGAGACCGCGTGAACCACAGGCCCGCGGAACTCTCCGGCGGCCAGCAGCAGCGTGTGGCTATAGCTCGCGCGCTTATCAACGGTCCCGCGCTGCTGCTGGCGGACGAACCCACGGGCAACCTGGATAGCCACACCAGCGTGGAGATCATGGGCGTCTTGCAGGCTTTGAATGAGCAAGGCTTAACCATCGTGCTGGTAACCCATGACCCCAATATTGCCCAGTATGCTGCACGCCGGGTGACCTTTCTCGATGGCCGTGTCGTACGTGATGAGCCTGTGCTGCCTCGACGTTCAGCTGTGGAAGAATGGGCGGCTCTGGTCAATCCGCCTGCCCTTGCGAATAAGACGGTAGTGAAGGAGGAATCCTCGTGAGCAGCAGTTCCACACAATCCTCGCTGAACAATGCAACCCCATCGCTAGCGGCCGCGCAAGCTTCACCCCTGGAAAGCATGCTGGCGGAACTGCGTGTGCGCCAGCGCAGACCTGGAAGCATGCTGGTGGCAAATGTGGGCAGCGCACTGGAGGCGCTGTGGGCCAATCGCACCCGCTCTTTCTTGACGGTGCTTGGCATCTTCATCGGTGTGGCTTCCGTGATTGGCGCGCTCACTTTGACCCAGGGAGCGGATGCCTACATCAACAATGAAATAGCCAGCCTGGGTACGACCATTTTTGTGCAAGGGGGCGTTGCCTCAGACAAGTTTGGCGTTGTACAGGGGAGCGGCTCACTCAGTACTCTCACCCCACGCGACGTTCAGTCCCTGGCCAACGCGCCTCATATCACAAGCGTTAGCCCTCTGACGTCAACAGGTGAACAGGCGGTCTATGGTAGACAGAACTGGTCGACCCAGGTCCAGGGCGTGAATGTGGACTTCCAGTCGATACAGAATTTGCAGTTGGCCCAGGGCGCGTGGTTTAGCAGTATGGACGATACCAATGGGGCCACCGTTGCGGTACTCGGTGATACTGTTGCGCAGAATCTCTTTGGTCACTCGGGCACCAACCCCATCGGGCAGCACATCCGCATTCGCGATCAAATTTTCCGCGTGGTGGGCGTCCTGACCGTACAAAGAGGGGGTTTCACCTCGGATGATGTGATCTATATCCCGCTCAAAGCGGCACAGGTGCGTTTGAAGAACACCACGACGGTTGATCAAATTCTCATGCGTGCGGATACTATCGCCAACGTTGACTCGGCTGCACAAACGATTACCACCATTCTGCGTCAAAATCATCATCTCAGCAAGCATCGCGCTAATGATTTCCGTGTGCAGACCTTTACGGAATTCTTGCAGCGAGCCGGGCAAGGAGATCAGGTCTTGACGTTTCTGCTTGTAGGTATCGCGGCCATCTCGCTAACGGTGGGAGGCATCGGCATCATGAATATCATGCTGGTCTCGGTCACCGAACGTACCTGGGAAATTGGCATTCGCATGTCTATCGGCGCGCGCCGGCGCGATATTCGTAATCAGTTTCTTATCGAGGCGCTCCTGTTATGCATCATCGGTGGTATTATCGGTCTGCTGCTCGGTCTGCTGATTGGCTGGGCGCTTACCAATAGCTTTGGCCTGCCGTTCGTCGTGACCACGGTGACACTCGCCTTACCCTTCGCCGTCGCGGCCACCATCGCCATCGCCTTTGGTCTCTACCCTGCCATCCGGGCCTCGCGCCTTGACCCTATCGTGGCTATACGCACCGATGAATAAAAAATCTGTAGTGCTTCGAATATGTCTGATGTATCACTTGTATCCAATGTATCAGTTGTATCAGTTGTATCAGCTGGTTTAATAGCGCTTTCCATGCTCTTCTGAAGAATGGACATGAAAGGAAAATTCGAGTGAGCCGTTTAATAGAAGAACCAGCTCTGCCAACTCCGCCTGCACAGGAGACTCCCCTGGAGAGCCTACTCCAGGAACTGCGTAGGCGCGAAGATAGCCCTGGCAGCTTTATCGGTGCCAATGTTGGCAGTGCACTGGAGGCCGTCTGGACGAACCGTACGCGTTCGCTCTTGACCATGCTGGGCATTGTAATTGGCATCGCAGCCGTCATCGGAGCCCTTACCCTGACCCAGGGGGTGGGCGCGTACATTGACAATACCATTCTCAGCCAGGGAGCCAATACCATTTATGTCTGGACGTCCAGCAATGGAAGCAGTGGACAGGCTCAGCCACTTTCGCTGCGCGACCTCCAGTCCCTGAAAAACCTCCCGCATGTGGCCGCCCTCAGCCCGGTGTTTGGGATAGGCGGACAGGTCACATATGGTAATCAGAACTGGCGCCCTCATATCAACGGCGTAAGTACGGATATGCAGACGATCCAGAACTGGCAGTTAGCCGAGGGTTTCTGGTTTAGTCCCGCGGAGGAGGCGGATGGAGCGCCTGTCGCGGTCATTGGTGATACCGTGGCGCGTAACCTCTTCGGCCCTTCACACACCGATCCCATCAGGCAGAAGATTAACATGTTCGGTCAAATCTTCCGTGTGGTGGGCGTGCTGGCGCCCCAGGGTGGCTTTAACCAGGATGATGTCATCTTCATCCCTTACACAACCATCCAGGCGCGCCTGTTCCACGGAGCAAATAACTTTTTCGGTGAAATTGATGTTGAGGCCGATAGCAGGAGCAACCTTGACCAGGTGGTGCAAGAGATCACTACCGTCCTTGAGGTCAATCACCGTATTCGCAGTGGCAGTCCCGATGACTTTGAGGTGCAGACCTCTGTACAGATCATTCAGCGCGAGGATCAATCAACACAGATAATTACCGATGTTCTGACAGGCATCGCGGCCATCTCTCTAACCGTTGCGGGCATCGGCATAATGAATATCATGCTTGTCTCGGTCACCGAACGCACGCGCGAAATCGGTATCCGCATGTCCATTGGCGCGCGGCGGCGCGATATTCGCAACCAGTTTCTAGCCGAGGCGCTCTTTCTATGCCTGCTCGGTGGAGCTATCGGCCTGCTCATCGGTGTGCTGATTGGCTGGTTGATGATCGGCGTGATTATCGCTGCTATCACCGGTACAAGCGCCGGTGGAGGTGTGCCGCTCATCATCACGCCAACTACCCTGATTCTGCCCTTCACGGTCTCAGCGGCCGTCGGCATCATCTTCGGTCTCTACCCCGCTATCCGGGCCTCGCGCCTCGATCCCATCGTAGCGCTGCGCCGGGCTAAATAAGGGAAGGTCGTGAATCATATCAAAGTTGGTTGGTTGGCTCAAAGCGCTCTGAGAGCGCTTTGAGCCAACCAACCAACTTTGATGGAACTCATGCCTTGCTCTATGCCTATCCCCGGGCTATCCGCAGATTCCCGGCTGCCGCAGCTATCATAGAACTGATATCAGTGGTCACACTGATCATCTGGAAGCCCTGGCGTATACGCTCAGCCGCGGCTTCTCCGTCGCTGCTAAAGATACCAACTGCCACCTGCTGCGTGCGCGCTTCCGCTTTAATGCGTTCAAGGGCCGCGCTAAATTTGGGTTCAGCGCCTTCACTGCTTGGTGTCAGGCCAAGTTGAGCATGGAGATCATTTGGACCTATGAATGCCACGTCAATTCCCGGCGCCCCGAGGATCTCGTCAATGCTCTGCAGCGCGTGGAAGCTCTCAATTTGAATGATCACCATGATCTCCTCGTTCGCTGCATGTCTATAGCTGTTCCAATCACTGACGCCAAAACCGTATGGGCCGAAGGCACCGCCAATGCTGCGCGTGCCAAGGGGAGGATATTTCGAGTGCCTTACTGCGCGACTTGCTTCTTCATGCGAGTTAACCATTGGCACTACTACACCCCACGCTCCTGCATCCAACGCCCATTTGAACCATTCGACACTATTGTAGGGAATACGGACAAAAGGCGCGCTGGTGCCTGCATCGGCGATGGCACCTACCATATCAGCCATCAATGCAGGCGTCTGAGCGCTATGTTCCATATCTACCACCAGCCAGTCAAAGCCGAGCCGGGCCATCACTCGTGCCGAAGCAACGCTGGGCAGGCTCAACCATGCGCCTAATACAGGCTGGCCTCGCCTCAGTTTTTCCTTCACATGATTTGTTCGCATCTCCTCCTCCTTCTCTTTAACTTGTTTATTGTGCTGTGTTTGAGGGAATGCTCATCACTTATTATCGTATCACCGTTGGCGAAGATGCAAATATTATCAAATAACGCTATTCCTTCCTTTCCGATGCATCACTGTGCTTCAGCTTACGCGGTTGATACATTTGTTCTACAATACAAAACGATCACTTGAAAATATGTGCTGAAATAGAAAGGAGGCTCTATGAGCCAGACACATCGCACACAAAATATACCAACACATACTTCAGATGATGGGCGTAGTGAAAATCTTAGAGACTCAGCAATGATGGCACATTTATTGGATGCACTGGAAGCAGGAACAGATATCGGCCATTATGGCCGACTTACTTTCGTGATGGTTGCCCGTCACTTCCTACCAGAAAACAAGCTGGTTGACTTGCTTAGCCGCCAGCCTGATTTCATGCCAGAAGATGCCCATGCGCTCGTCATACAAGTTAAAGGGCATAACTATAATCCTCCCAAGCGTGAGCGGATTCTTCAGTGGCAGGCACAGCAGGATTTTCCGATTTGTCCGACACCGGATGAGCTTGGAACATGCAATGTCTATTCAGAGTTACGTTTCCCGGACAGTATATACGATCACATCAATGACTTCTGGGAAGCCGAAGTGAACAAGAGTGATAGTGATGCATCCTGACATGCGCATAGCGTAATCTCGCCCATCACTGCCGGTAAAGGCATAACATGAATTATCCCTGAATTTGATATTGCTGGCGAACCTTTGCTTTGACTGCTCAGCGCCTGCGGCGCTTCCGAAGGATGTGAGGTTGTGGCTTGTGCAGCCTGCGGCTGCACAAGCCACAACCTCATATGAAATGAGCCACCGGGGGTGGCGAGATGTCCTCAAGAGGGAAGGTTCGCCAGCAATATCAGAATTTAGAAGAAACTTCTTTCGGGTAGAACTCGCCGGGTCAAGGCGCCCGGCAGCCGCGTTGGCACGGCGGGGTCTACCCCCTTTTCTGTGTTGTATGGCGGCTCCGCCGCCGCTCCACACCCAAAAACAACTCAT
>JACZCU010083363.1_pt1 | contig 10086 bp, 10 predicted proteins | sample 8641851 | NCBI WGS metagenome assembly JACZCU01 (sample SAMN15324605, study PRJNA640507) | soil metagenome | isolation source: monocropping sugarcane control | place: China: Luxin town, Laibin City, Guangxi Province | collected 2019-07-25 | depth 10cm m | reverse complement strand
GTTCGCCGATCCAAAGAACGCTGCTTCGCAGCAGCTTTGCGGCGCGGCTACATCCAGCTGTTACGGTTATGTAGTAACTCCTTCCGGCTGTGATAACGGCGCCGGCGGTGACTGCACCAACTACACGCTGACAGCCGACCTAGAGTCCGGCGGCACTTTCCAGGTCCAGTCGAACAACTAGACAATTCTGAACTGACTTAAAAATCCCGGGCCGTTTCCCGGGATTTTTATTTTCAGATAACAGTTATAATAAGACATAAGCATGAAGCTTTTCCGGCTAAAAAACAATCAAAAGGGTTTTACTATCGTTGAAATCGCCACCGCCTGCGTGATTTTCCCGATGGTCGTAGTTTCAACCTACTCGGCTTTCCGGGCCGTAAGCACTGACTACGCACGCGCCCGGCAATACAACGATATCTACGCCGTTTTAAGCGCCTGCCCGGAAATCGACAGGGCGCTTGATTACGATATCGTGACCGGCGCTAATAACTGTTACCCTAATAATACTTTTTATGGGGAAAACAGCGGCACGGCCGTATATAACTACACCCCTAACCTGACCGTTACCCCGACCAGCAGCCTGCCTGGTGCCGACCCGCTGCAAGCCGTACCTGACAGCAAAGTTATCGATATAACCGTCAGCCGGCCAAACAGCTCCGCGCCGTCTATGGAGCTAAGGATGTTGATCACCCGTAACGGCATCGGACAGTTATGAAAAATAAGACACCCCTTCGGGGTTTCTTATCGCGCCGGGCGCGGAATAAATCCGACACTCGGGCTATTTTCCCGATGCAATTAAACGATAAACGCGATGAATCGGGCTTTACTATCACCGAGCTGCTGATTGTAATTATCCTTACCAGCATCCTGACTTTGATAGTTATGCTGTTCGCTTTCGATCTGTGGCGTAATTCAGCGGTCCAGGAGGCCGATAATGATACCCTTGTGACCCGCTTTAATGCCAGCGACACCTTGCGTGAATTTATCGGTTCATCGTCCGGATTGATCATCCAAAACAGTATCCCGGATTCGAACTCTAATGTCCCCGACCCTAATATAGCCGGCGGTAACTTCTGGCTGCCGATCCACGCCATACCCAGCACGGTTGCGGTCGGTACCAGCGGTACCTATACGCCACTGATCTATTTCCAGCGCTACAGTTTCGATAACAGCAACAACTACATCATGAACGGGACTAATCCATACGACGACGAGTTCATCTTATATCTTGATGGCACCACCAAAGACTTGATGATGCGAACGCTGGTAAACCCATCGGCCAGCAGTGACAAATTAAAGACCACCTGTCCGCCGGCCTCGGCCACATCCGCCTGCCCGGCTGACCGGGTGGTGGCGTCCGATGTCGGTTCGATAAGCACTAGGTATTTTTCCCGAACCGGCAACCTGATAGATTACACATCGATTACCGACCCGGATACCGGCCAATACGCCGGCCCGGACTTTCCGGCCGTCGAGGTCCTGGAACTAACCATTAACTTATCCAAGAAACCGGCATATTCTTCTACTAACCCGGTAAGCAATAGCACTGTTATAAGGATCGCTTTGAGGAACTCATGAAAAGACCTAGACCAGCTATAAATGATAAAGGCGCGATAATAATAACCATCTTAATTATTACGCTATTCATATCAGTGGTGGTTTCGGCGCTGATCGTTTACGCCACGTCCAATGTTTCCAGGGGCCGCAATCGGGTTTTGACGCTGGAATCTCAGTACGCCGCCGAATCCGGGGCTGACGCCGCTATCGGCTATCTTAATAATGATCCAGCCGCCAGCTATACCGGCACCGGCGGGACTGAAGTGACCGTCTTGTCAAACAGTCTGTACAAGGCCACATTCACGACTACGGTAGCGGCCGGTTCGGCGGGAAACGAAAAGATAATCACATCTACCGGCAAGGTTTACGCTCCTAAAACCGCCGCGACAGCCAGTTATACGCGGAAGATAGAAGTAGTTACCCAGCGGACTTCTGACACGGTCGGTGTGACCGGTATATTAAGCCGTAATATAATCGAGATCCAAAGCGGCGTTAAGAATATCTACGCCAAGGATCTTTATGTCAATGGCTACATAAATATGAATAAGAACACTACTAATCTGGTGGCCGAAAACGTCACGGTAGGCGGCAAAAACACCGGAGCATCCAACTGTTCCATCGGCGGCACCGGCAACCTGATCAAGCCAGCTTCGTTCACCACGCCCGGTCAGACCAAGACTAAACTGATTTTGGCTTACAACAACTGCATCAACCCGCCCGGCAATACCAGCAACGCTAATTTTGACGTCCAGGCTAACCAAACCAGTATCAGCAAGGTCCAGTCAACGTTCATACCTTGGTCGCAATACATGGACAGCTCTTATACTAACGCCGGTAACTGTAACGATTGGACGGCCGGTGCTTCGCCGCGGCAGATACCAGCTACTTTGAACAGCAAAAAGACCCACTATCCGGACAGCGGCAGCAACGTCAGTACGACATGCGGCACGTCCGGCGATCTTAACCTGGGCAGCAGCCAATACAACATTACTGATAATGTGCATATCCGGGCGAATCTGTGCGCCGCCAGCGGCTGCTCGCCGACCTTCTATAACCCCACCAGTACGACCAGATATATATTCGTGGAAGGTTCGGTTAACTTCAATAGTGTGACTACCGCCAACGGCAGCGGGCCGATGATACTTATAGTTTATGGCGCGGATCCGTCGTCAAAGACCAGTGTTTGCCCTTATGGAGGAGCTATATACCTAGGTAATTCCGGAAACACCAGCGCCCCGGCCATGTATTTCCTGGCCAATAACGGATTATGTTTGGACAAGACTAAATTCAGTTCCAGCCCGGCCCTGGGCGGCCTGTCTGGTAAGAATATCTATATTGCCACCAACCCTGGCACTCCTTTCGATCTTAAGCTGGATACCACTTTCGATTCGACCAAAGTACCGATTAACCTGTCCTGGCACGCTACCCGATACCGCCGGTTATGAACACTGTCATAACAGATTAAGGCTTGCTATACTTTAAGAAGGATAAGCTAAATAAAAAATCATGGGCACCGTAAAATTTTATAGGGACGAGCCGATATTCGGTTTGGACATCGGCCATTCTAACATCAAGGCCATGCAGATCGGTAAGGAAAAAGGCAAACCGCCGGTGATCACAGGCTACGGCATGAGCAGTTTTGACCCCGGGGCCATCCAAAACGGCATCATCATGGACCCGGAAACCGTCGCTAACGCCATGCACCAATTATTTGAACAGAACCTCACCGGCACGATTGATACCAGGCGTGCCGCCTGTACCCTGCCCACCACTTACACCTTCAGCCGGCCGATGCAGCTGCCGCTGACCGGCCGGGAAGATCTTAAAGAAGCCGTCCGACTAGAAGCCGAACAATACATCCCTATCCCAATCGACAACCTATACATCGATTATGAAATATCTCACCAGGACGACAAAAACACCGAATTATTACTGGTAGCGGCATCCAAAAAGATCGTTGACAGCTATCTTGAATTACTGCAGTCATTGGATTTAGAACCGGTAGCTTTTGAACCCAGCATCAACGCCAGCGCCCGGCTGCTCAAATTAGCCGGCGATAACAGCCCGGAACCATCTATCCTGGTGGATATCGGTTCGGTAGCCACCGATATCGCCATTTTCGACAGAACGCTGTTGGTTTCCAGTACGGTTAATGGCGGCGGCGACACGTTTGCCAGCCTGATTTCCAAGTCCATGAGAATGTCCATGGAGCAAGCCGTCAAACTCAAGAACGAAGTCGGCATCGCTTTCAGTGATAAACAGCAGCGGATAATCGACGCTATCAAACCGCAAGTCGATACGCTGATCCGTGAAATCCAGAAGTCCATCCGCTTTTATAGCGAAAGAACCGATAAATCGGGTAAGAAAATTTCCCGAGTCATTACCGTTGGCGGCGGCGCCGTGATGCCGGGCTTTAACCAATATCTTTCCAAACAGCTGCGTCTGCCCACCAATAATCTTGAGCCTTGGCAAGAGATATCATTCGGCGGCCTGGCGATGCCAGAAGAGCCGGACCGGTCCATGTATATCACGGCCGCCGGCGAAGCCATACTTGATCCGCAAGAGGTAGCGTCGTGATAAACCTGCTGCCGCCCAGCCATGCTGACGCCATCCGCTTTGGACGGCAAAACACCACGCTGCGCGTCTGGCTGATAGGCATGCTGGCGGCCATCGCCGGCCTGATCGTCATAATCTTTGGCGGCTGGGTCTATATAAACCAGCAGGAAAAAGGTTTACAGCGCAGTATCAACGTCACCAACCAGCAGCTTAAAGCCCAGAATCTGGCGCTGGTACAATCCGACGCCAAAGAAATCACCGGTGACATCCGGGTAATAAACCAAGTGCTTAGCAGTGAAATTCGTTTCTCTGACATCATCCAGACTATCGGTCAGCTGATGCCGCAAGGCACCGTCCTGGGTTCACTAAGCCTTAATAAGGTTACCGGCGCCCTGGATCTAAGCGCCAATGCCCGCGACTACAGTTCCGCCGCCCAGGTAGCCGCCAATTTAAGCGATGAAAAAAACGGATTATTCTCTAAGGTTGACGTACTTAACGTGAACTGTAGTTCCAATGTGCCGACTTATCCCTGCAGCGCCAGCTTCAAAGCGCTGTTTTCTAACGACGCCAAGACTAAGTTCTTAAGCGTGCCCAAAGAAGGTCAGCTATGAACCAGGAGAAACCGGCTGACGCCAAAAAACCAAAACTAAAATTCAACTTCAACAGCAAGACGATCAGATTGCTGCTGGTAGCCGGCATCGCCGTATCGGTCGTAGCTTTTCTGGCCGCCACGGCTGTGGGATTATCGATACTTAAAAGCAAAAGTAACAGCATGGTAGAGCTTAAAGTAAAAAGCCAGACCGCTGACGCCCAATTATCCAATCTAGAGAAAGCCAAAAAACAAGTGCAAAAGTACGCATACTTCAAAGACGTGGCCAAGACCGTCATCCCAACCGATAAGAACCAGGCCGAAGATATAATAGAAATCAACCGGGTGGCCAACGAAGCCGGTATATCGATCCAAAGCATAACCTTCCCCACCAGCACCTTAGGCCTTACCACTTCCACGACTTCTTCAACCGCGTCGGCTGACGCTACATCTAGCAGTTCGTCAAAGACGGCTATCAGCCAGGCTAAGCCCGTCACCGGGATACCGGGACTGTACAGTCTGGAACTGACCATCACTCCGGAATCCACCTCTACGGCGCCGGCGTCTAAGCAGCTTACTTACGCCAAGATGCTGGATTTCCTGAATCGTATCGAAAACAATCGCCATACCGCTCAAATCACAGAGGTCGATATCACGCCTTCCGGTATTGGCAACAGTGTCTTGGGATCGGGTTTTACCTTCGTGCTTAAACTTAATATATTCATAAAGCCATGAGTAAAGAAATCTCATTGAAGTCATTCAACCTGCTGCCAGCCGCCCGTAAGATTTATTCCAGGTATGGCGGACACGCTGTGTTTAGCGCTGTCCTGCTGGTGCTGCTGGTTTACGTCTTTGTGGTGGTGCGGATAAATTCCTTCGCTAACGCCGAACCATCAGCAGATCAGCAGACTGCCGTGACCAATTCGGTGCCGCGCATCGATTCCAAGACCATCGATCAGATCCAGAACTTAGAAAATAACAATACCGAAGTCCACAGCCTGTTCGAACAGGCCCGCAACAATCCTTTCTCGGAATAATACTTAACTTGTTAAGTATTTTGTTTTTCGTTTTCTTCTTGGACGGATTTGGCGTAGGCTTCGCGGGCTTCTATTATCCGGTCAGCTAACGACGCCGGATTAGGGCACAATGTGAAAATGAAATTCTCCATAGTCCCCGCGGTCTGCACCGTAAGCGTGCCGTAATTAAAAATCGCCGCCAATATGCCCCTCTGTTCTTCGCTGACGTCTTCTACGTTGGACATGCTCAGACGCGACACCTTGCGGATAAACAGCGTTTTTTGCATTATCTGTACCAGGCTGCGGTCGGTCACTAACAGTCTGCTCTGCCGATAGACATGGGTGATGCTAAACAATATCAGAGCCAGTAACAAGGCCGACAGACCGAATATGGCGCTGATCGAACCTGAATCCTGATTACCGGTTGATTCGAACGTAGCGGGTGATATAACGATAATCAAGGTCACGATAGCCGCCACGGCTATGGTGGTGACCAGGTATATAGCGATAAGGCCTACGATCGAACGGCGGACCACTTTAAGCACGCACTCGCCCGGTTCCAGCATGTCCTGGTCACGATTTTTGGATACTCCCTGCAGCGGCGGCGGAGCGGCTGGCGCCTTTGGCGCGTCATTTTCCATTTAGAAAGATTATAACAGGCTGGGCTGGGTTTTTGTCGGCTTTTTGCCCAGGTGTTCCCAGGCGCGCATCGTCACTTTCCGGCCGCGCGGCGTGCGTTCCAGCAGCCCGATCTGCATCAGATACGGCTCATAAAAATCTTCGATTGTAGTCCGTTCTTCGGCGGTCAGCGCGGCCAGGGTTTCAACACCGACCGGCCCGCCGTTATGGTGTCCGATTATGGCTTCCAGCAGCCCGCGGTCGGCCGGGTCCAGGCCCAATGAATCAATCTCTAACAAACCAAGCGCTTCAGAAGCGATTTTGGCATCGATTATCCCATCGCCGTTAACGTCAGCATAGTCACGAACCCGTTTAAGCAAGCGGTTGGCGATACGCGGCGTCAGTCGGGCCCGCCCGGCCAGCAATACCGAAGCCTGGTCGTCAATCGGCGCGTTAAGTATACCGGCGGCCCGTTTTATAATCCGCTTGATTTCATCCGGTTCATAAAATTCCAGCCGATGGATCATACCAAACCGGTCGCGCAGCGGCGCCGCCAAAGCGCCGGTGCGAGTAGTGGCGCCGATTATCGTGAACCTGGGCAGATCCAGCCGCAGACTGCGGGCACTGGGGCCTTTACCCAGCATGATATCCAGTTTGAAATCTTCCATAGCGCTATATAAGACTTCTTCTATCACCCGGTGCAGCCGGTGGATTTCATCGATGAATAAGATGTCGCCATCCTGCAGGTTGGTCAGTAATGATGCCAGGTCACCGGCCCGTTCAATCGCCGGACCGCTGGTGACGCGTATCTGGGCGCCCATTTCATTAGCGATAACCGTGGCCATAGTAGTCTTGCCCAACCCGGGCGGACCGTAAAGCAAGACGTGGTCAATCGGCTCACCGCGTTTCTTGGCGGCGGCGATGGCCAGTTTAAGATTCCTTTTTAGACGCTCCTGTCCGACATAGCTTTTAAAGTCCCGGGGACGCAGTGTCTGTTCTAATTCCTCTTCAACCGGGTCTTCCGCCGGTCCGGCGGTATTTACTATGCGTTCAATCGCCATAGGTTCATTTTAGCATTGCGCTTGTTTTTAATTTGTTGTGATTTATCAGTTTTAATAGAGGCTGGCGGCTTCTGGCATATGGGTGCCTTCCAGCAGTTTCACTACTTCGGCGGCTTCTACGGTCTCTTTTTCCAGCAAGGCGTCTTTTAGTACCTCCAGCTTCTTAACATTGGCCTTTATAACCGCCCTGGCCCGGTGGGCGGCTTCGGTTATAAGGGCTTCGACTTCGTCGTCGATTACCTTGGCGGTTTCGTCCGAATACTGCCGTTCGTGCATCATCTTATCGAACATCATGCCGTCATCAGTATGAAAGACCTGATCGCGCAGCTTTTTGCCCATGCCTTGGTTGACTACCATATCACGGGCCAGTTCGGCGGCTTTCTGAAGGTCACTGCCAGCGCCTGTCGTGACGCGGTCGTGACCATAGACTAGTTCTTCGGCGATCCGTCCGCCCAGCATCCGGGCCAGAACGTCCTTATATTCGATGATGCTGTGATAACTTTTGTCTTCCGGCGGGATGAACCAGGTTACACCGCCGGTGCCGCCACGGGGGATGATAGTTACTTTATGCACCATGTCACTGTCTGGCAGCACGTGACCGACTACGGCATGGCCGGCTTCGTGGTAAGCGGTCAGTTCTTTATCTTTTTCGCTCATCACCTTGCTCTTGCGCTCCGGACCGATAGCGACTTTTTCAAATGCGTTAACCACGTCTTCGTTTTCGATGACTTTACGGTTATGGCGGGCGGCCAGGATGGCGGCCTCGTTGGCGATATTAGCAAGATCGGCGCCGGAACTGCCGGCGGTTTTGGCCGCCAATGAATCCAAATCGACGTCTTTGCTGACCGGTTTTTCGCTAAAGTGGACTTTTAGGATGGCTTGACGGTCCTTGCGGTCGGGTAAATCGATGTTTACACGGCGGTCAAACCGTCCGGGCCGCAATAAAGCCGGATCCAGTACATCCGCCCGGTTGGTAGCGGCCAGCACTATGACGTTCTGGCCTTGTTCAAAGCCGTCCATTTCTACCAGTATCTGGTTAAGCGTCTGTTCGCGTTCGTCATGTCCGCCGCCCATGCCGGAACCGCGCCGGCGGCCCACGGCGTCGATCTCGTCTATGAATATGATGCAGGGAGCGTTCTTTTTGGCTTTATTGAATAAGTCGCGCACCCGGCTGGCGCCGACGCCGACGAACATTTCCACGAACTCCGAACCGCTGATAGAAAAGAACGGCGCGTTGGCTTCGCCGGCCACCGCCCGGGCCAGCATGGTCTTACCGGTTCCCGGCGGCCCCACCAGCAGCACGCCTTTTGGTATCTTGGCGCCGACGCCTTCGAATTTCTTAGGATATTTCAAAAACTCCACGACTTCTTCCAGGTCCTGCTTGGCTTCTTCGTTGCCGGCGACTTCTTTGAATCTGATACGGTCCTTTTCGTTACCATACAGTCTGGCCCGGCTCTTGCCGAAACTCAGGGCCTGATTGCCCTGTCCCTGGGCGCTGCGGAACATGAATATCAGCAGGCCGCCGATTATGACTACCGGCAGCACCGTACCTAACAGCAGGCTCAGCCAGGCGTTACCGCCGCCGCTGCTTGGTTCGTTATAAATGGTGGCCTTGCCCTGCTTCAGCCCTTGCTCAAAGATGCTGGAACCGGTTTCCTTAAAGGATTTTTCGGTCGCCTTAGTGGCGCCTTTGGGGGTAATTTCTAATTCATCGCCCTTTACGGTGATCGTCTGAATCTTACCATCGTTGGCTTGGCTGACCACCTGCGAAAACGGGACGGTCTTTAACTGGCTGGGAGTATTCACCGCGGCGTAGATGATCAGGCCGAACAGAACCAGCAGCGCTACGAATCCGGCGTTCTTAAAGTGGTTGCGTCCGCCATCGCCTCGGCGTCCGCCCATGCGGAATGGTTTCTTCTCCATACGCCCACTATTATATCACCCTGTTGTACACCTTAGAGCTTAACGCGTAAAACGGGCGGTCTTATCAGTCAGTTTAAGCTTTAACCCATCCTTGACCGGATATTCCATGTTTTGCCGTCCGGTCCTGATATTGGCGTTAATTCTTATAATGGTCCGCTTATCGATATCCCGCACGTCCAAGCTTCGGAACCGTCTTAGCAGCAGTTCGTTCCCAACCTCGGTAGGCAAAGCCGCGAACCGGGAGCGATCCAAATCGTTCTGTTTAAACATCTTTGATTCGATATCCGTCAGTTCCTGCTGGATAAAGCTGTCGATTTTTGCGACTTTATCTGAATTACCGATGATTTGTACGCGCTGACGAGCTGTCAGTTTCGGCATGATATTAATCCTTATATAGTTACGCAGATAATCATCTTGCCAATTGGTCGGATCCTGAATCCATTCGACGCTGTGCTGTTTGGCGTATGCCAAGATTTGTTTTTTAGAACAGCCTAACATAGGTCTTAACACCTTCGGATTAGCCGAAATGGCGTACAGGCCACGCCGGCCGGTACCGCGCAACAGATTGATTAACGCCGTTTCGATAAGGTCATCCTGATGGTGAGCGGTAATAATTGACTTGGCCTGGTATTTATCCATAACACCGGCCAGGAATCCGTAGCGCGCGCTGCGGGCGGCCGCTTCGCTGGCATTCACACCCAGGTTTATTGATTCCGATTCATAGGATAGATCATACTTGGCAGCCGCCTGTCTGACGAACTTCTCG
>JACZCU010083084.1_pt1 | contig 10093 bp, 11 predicted proteins | sample 8641851 | NCBI WGS metagenome assembly JACZCU01 (sample SAMN15324605, study PRJNA640507) | soil metagenome | isolation source: monocropping sugarcane control | place: China: Luxin town, Laibin City, Guangxi Province | collected 2019-07-25 | depth 10cm m | reverse complement strand
CGTTCGTCCCGGCGTGTGTTGCGGCCCGGCCCGGAGGGCGCCCCCCCCAAAAAAGAAGGCGGCGGCCGAACCCGCCGCCGTTCGGAGTCTGAATCTCGAAACGCTTACTGACCGATCGCCGAAGCCGCGCCGGCGCTGCTGGCAGCGGCCGGATCCTCGACGATGATTCCGATGTTCTTCGCACCGCTGGCGCGAGCGAGATCGAGGAAGCGCATCGTGGTCTCGTAATCGACGTCACGGGCGCCCGCGAAGAAGACCATCTTCGACGAGTTTCCGCGGAGGATTTCCCGAATGCGATTCGGGAACTGCTCCATCGACATCTCTTCCTTGTTGATCAAAACGCGCGGTCCCGCTGCCAGCCGCAGGACGATCTGGTCCTGCACCGCGGACGGAGGGAGGTTCGCAGGCGCTTTGGGCGGAACCTTGACGAGGTAGCCCATCTGCACGACCGGCGTGATGACCATGAAGATGATCAAAAGCACGAGCACGACGTCGACCAGAGGCGTGACGTTGATGTCGGACTTTACGGTACCGCTGCCACCGACTTGCATGTGACTATGCCTCTCCCGGAGCTTTCTTCGGCTGAGCGACCAGTCCGACGTCGTTGAAACCGACGTCGCGGCAGGCCTTCAGCACGTCGAGCACATCGCCGTACTTCACGAGACGATCGCCTTTGACCGCGACTTCACGATCGGGCGTGCGGCTCTGAATGTCCTTGAGCTGCGACTCGACTTCTTCTTTGCGAACCGCGTTGGGGCCGATGTACACGATGCCATCGGCCTTCACGGAGATCTGCAACTGTTTCTCCGTATCCGGCGTCTTCTCAGGATCCTCGGTCACCGGCAGGTTGACCGGCACACCCTTCTGGAGCATGGGCGTGACGACCATGAAGATGATCAGGAGCACGAGGCAGACGTCGACGAGAGGAGTAACGTTGATGTCGGAGTTCAGCCCGGCAGCCGAAAGCTTCTTCAGCGAGCTACCCGACAGCTTTTTCATTGACGCCCGCTTCCTTCATGAAATACATCGCCATCTCGGAACCGGAGTTGGACATCTCGACCGTGAAGCGGTCGACACGGTTCTGGAAGTAGTTGTATGCCCAGACGGCGGGGATCGCGACGAGGAGACCACCTGCAGTCGTGATGAGCGCTTCTGCGATACCGGCCGAAACCGAGGCGATACCGCCGCCCGACTTCGCCATGCCTTCGAACGCGCGGATGATACCCATGACCGTGCCGAAGAGACCGACGAACGGCGCGGTCGCACCGATGGTGGCGAGAACGCCGAGGTTTTCCTTCAGCTCGGCGACGGTGATCATCGCGGTGCGGTCCATACCCTGACGGGCCGCTTCAACGGCGAGCTCAGGATCGCTGTAACGCTTGTCGCGGCGCGATGCTTCGAACTCGAGGAGACCAGCGGCGATGACTTTCGCCAGGTGGCTCTGCTTGTACTTCTTGGTGACTTCGATGGCCTGACCGTAATCAGCCTTGGTGAGGAGATTCGACAGTGCGCCGAGCAGGCGGAGCGACTGCGTTTTCGCCTTGTTGAAGACGATGAAGCGCTCGACCATGACCCAGAGCGAGTAGACAGACATGAGGACCATCAGAACCGCGACGGCCTTACCGACGAAACCCATCGAGTGCCAAAGTGCTGCAGGTGACATATCCATGACGCGTTTTCCCTCCTGACAGGCCGGCGAACTGTGAGCCGGCCCGCGTGACTTTTAGTTCAGTTTGAAATTGACGGTGAGATTGAAGATGACGTCGACCGGCTGTCCGTTCAGAGTCCCCGGGCGGAATTTCCACTTCTGAACTGCATCGGCGGCAGCCTGATCGAGGCCGAATGGCAGCGGCTTGAGCACCTTGACGTCACGGACGTTGCCGTTCTTGTCGATGATGCACTCCACGATCACGATGCCGGAGATGCGGGCCTTACGGGCCACCTCGGGGTAGTGCGGCTCGACGCGGCTGATGATGACCGGCGCCTTGACGTCACCACCGACGCGCAGCGGCGCATCGGTTTTCGGCGGAGGCGGCTGCGTATCGGTCACGATGCCGCCGACGACACCGCCGACCACACCACCGAGGACGCCGCCCTCGACACCACCCTCGACGCCGCCTTCGACACCCGCATCAGCGGAGGCCGCGGCTTCGACCGGCTTGACCTGATCAGGCACGGTAGTTGGCGCGAGGTTCTGCAGATCTTTCGGAACTTCCACCGGCTTCACTTCCACCGGCTTGACCGACGCGGCTTTGGGCGGCGGCGGTGGTGGCGGAGGCGGTGGCGGCGGGGCGGCAGCAACGGAGTACTGCGCGACCTGCGCCGGAGAGTTCGTCGGGAAGTCGACGTTCCAGACGGCGCCGAAGATCATGCCGGCAATCACGACGACGTGAAGACCCAGCGAGACCGGCAACGTCAGGTACTTCTGAATCCCGACTTTTTGCTTTTTGGATTCGACGACTGTGGTTTCGAACATGGCTGTTAGCTCTTCTTGCCCGCGGCGGCAGCAGCGGCGTCCGCCTTTTTCTTCTTCACGATCGCGATCGCATCGTTGCGGACGCGATCCGCCTCGGCGACGAGCTGCTGCTGCTTGGCCGGATCCGTTTCGATCGGCGCCTGCTGGCGGTACAGAAGGCTGAGATACACCATCGCCTCGAAGTAATCCTTCTTGAGGGTGATGGCTTTTTGCAGCGCACCTTTACCCTTTTCGATGATGGTCAGGCGCTCCGCCATGTCCGCCGGCGGATTCTTCGCCACCTTCTCGTAGCACACGACGCCGTACACGTAGTACGACTCCGGGTTCTTTGAGTCGAGCAGCGTGATCTTCTCGTACCAGTTCAGCGATTCGTTGAAGTTGCCCTGCTTCGCGTAGAGCGTGGCGATCGAGCGAACGGCCTCGATGTCGCCGGGGTGCGTCTGCAGCCACTCGCGGAAGTAGTTGATCGCGTCGGTGATGCGATCGGCATTGAGGTAGAGATTGATGAGAGCTTCGCGCGCGATCGTGTCATCGGGGCGCTTCTTCAAATACTTGCGAAGCTCGACGATGGCCAGGTCGGCCTTCTTGACGTTGTCCGGAGACTTGTCTTCCGGAACATACATACCGATCAGCGAGTAGCCGATCATTCGGTCCAGATCAGGAAAGCCCGCCGAATCAATTTCGCGCGCCTTCTGATAGTGCGTGAGAGCCGTCGCGTATTCTTCCTTCGCGTACGCGTCGTTGGCGTCGCGAATTTCCATGCGCGCCTTAACTTTGGAGCAGCCGACGAATAGGGAAAGAGAAAGTGCCGCGACAAGGCACAACTTCTTTTTCATGTGATTCCGAACTCCCTGATGAGTGATCGCAGAACTGTATGCAGGGGGGCGCTGTCAGGCTGCTTCCCGGCCCGCGTCAGGCAATGGTGAGCGAATATACAGATCGACCTATTCACCGTCAACCCAAACCCCCATACCTGAAACCGAAAGTTTTAGCCGATGAAAAAGGCCCGAAAATCGCGCATTTTCAATGCTTTTTCTGCGATCCCACATGACTCTCTCTCTCGACCCTTTGACACCCGACCTGCGCGAAAGAAAACCTTTTCTCGCAAGCTTCGTAAACTGCTGCGGCACCCGCTCGCCAACCCCACAGATGCGCCCGCCGCAATGCGCGTCACCATGTAACGTTCCGCGCGTCACTTTGCAAGCAGAAATCGTGCGCTGAATGAACGTTTACCTTTTCGTCGGATCACGCAACGCGGCTGTCCCTCCCTCTCATCCTCGACTTACCGACCGCCACAGAAGCGTTTCAATACGTCGGCTTCCATTCGCCAGTCAGATCGCTGATCGCACTCCAGAGCTCCGGAAACAACGGCTCGCGCGTGCCGGACTCGAGTTGAGCCGCGGGCACGTTCTTGAGCGACATCACACGATCGCCGATGATCCGAAACGCGAGTCGCATGTGCGTGTAGCGCCACTTCAGGAACGCTTCGTCGTAATCCATCATCGCCTGCACGAGGCGAAAGACTTCGTAGTGCTCGCGCGGCTTGCGCTCGATCTCGAGAATCTGCAATCCGCGACGCGCAAGCAGGTCCTGAAACTTCGGCCAGATGCGCTTGCCCACATCGAGCAATCGATGGAAGCCCGGCGACTCCTGTCCGCTGCCACGGCCTAACGAGGTCGTACGCAGCACGTGGTAGTCGGCCGGGGCCATGGTTTCGAGAATGATGATCTGCTCGCGCAGCAGATCGATGATCAACCGGCAGCGATGCAGAAGGTCAGCCGCGAGCTGCGGCTGATCGTTGTCGAGGAAAGGCAGCGCGCGATCGATCTCGTAATCGATGTGATGCAGCCAGAGCTCCGCGGTCTGGTGCATGACCTGAAACAGCCGCTCTTCAGGATTCGAGAGTTTCTCGATCGGTTTCTGCAGTTCGAGCAGCTCGGGAACGCGAACGTAGCGCTCGTAATCCGAGGCGCCTTTTCCTTCGAGGATGGGTCCGGTATGTGGCATCGCGGCGCGGATAATACTCGCGCGTTCGCAATCGCACTACACGAAAATTTGACCACCGATTCGACGCGTGATCCGCGTTGCGAATCGCACTCGCTCAAACGAGTTCGAGGATGTGTCCGAGCTTCTTCTTTTTCGTCTCGAGATACTTCTGCGTCGTCTGCGACGGCGCGATCTCGAGCGGCACGCGCTCGACGATCTGCAGGCCGAATCCTTCGATGGCGACGTACTTCGCAGGATTGTTCGTCATCAGACGAATCTTGCGGACACCGAGGTCGCGAAGGATTTGAGAGCCGGTGCCGTAGTCGCGGATGTCTGGTGCGAACCCGAGCTTCGCATTCGCTTCGATCGTGTCCGCGCCCTGATCCTGCAACTCGTACGCGCGCAGTTTGTTCACGAGACCGATGCCGCGGCCTTCCTGCAGAAGATAGAGGATGATCCCCTTCCCTTCCGCCGCGACGCGCGCGAACGCACGATCGAGCTGATCGCCGCAATCGCAGCGATTCGAGTGGAACACGTCGCCGGTGAGGCAGGACGAGTGCACGCGCACGAGCACTTCGTCGTCTTCCTTGATCTCACCCTTCACGAGCGCCACATGCTCTTCGCCGGTGATGTCGCTCTTGTACGCATGCACGCGGAACTCGCCATACTCGGTCGGCAGAACAGGAGCAGCAAGGCAATGCACATGCTTCTCGTTCTGCATCCGGTATTTGATGATGTCCGCGACCGAGATGATCTTCAGTCCATGATGAATCGCGAACTCGCGGAGATCCGGAAGCCGCGCCATCGTGCCGTCTTCGTTCATGATTTCGCAGATCACCGCCGCGGGCGTGACGCCGGCGATGGCCGCGAGATCCACCGACGCTTCGGTCTGGCCGGCGCGTTTGAGCACGCCGCCTTTGCGCGCGCGCAGCGGGAAGACGTGACCCGGCCGCGCGAGATCGTGCGGTCGCGTTCGAGGATCGATCGCGACACGCACGGTCTCTGAGCGGTCGAATGCGGAGATACCCGTCGTCACTTTGCCTCGTGCCTCGATCGACACCGTGAAGGCCGTGCCGAAGTTGGTCGTGTTGTGTTCGACCATCAACGGCAACTCGAGCTCATTGCACCGCTCCTCGGTGAGCGCAAGGCAGATCAATCCGCGGCCGAACTTCGCCATGAAGTTGATCTTCTCCGGCGTCACACGGTCCGCGGCGATGCAGAGATCGCCCTCGTTCTCGCGGTCTTCGTCATCGACGATGATGACGAAGTCTCCGCGGCGGTACAGCTCAGCGGCTTCTTCGATGGTGGCAAACGGCATAGAGGGATCCGTGACTGACAAAACGTTGATCGCTTTTACTGAATGACGCGGAACTTGTCCGACATCGTGTACGACTGCTTCTTCACGGTGTCGATCGCTTTGATGGTGAAGGTGTATTCGCCCGGCTTGAACGTCGCCAGAGGAATCGCGTTGCCGACGCCGTAGTGGCCCGGAACGCCCTTCATCGGAATCGCTTCGATCTCCATCGGCGGCGCGGTCTTCTTGACCTTCTGCTTCTCGTTGGTCACGCCTTCGATGTCGATCTTCACTTGGATCTTCGGCATCGCCGGAGTCGCTTCACCCGACACGCTCACCGGCTGCGTTGCTTCCGCAACGGCGGCTTCCGGCACGCCAGGATTGCGCAGCTCGATGAAGTACCAGAGCTCATCGCTCGTCTTGAAAACCTTGTCGGCTTTCGAGATGACTTTGATTCCGCCGAACGCGTACGGCTCGTTCGCCATCTGCGCTTCGGTGAGCGGATAGAGATTGTTGGAGAGGATCAGAGGCGATGCTCCGGTCGAGGTCTTGTCGATCGCGCCCGTGAGCTCCATGTCCGCGGCGGTGATGCTGAGCGGCTTGCCGTCCTGCGCGAGGCCGAAGTAGCCGCGATACTTGCCAGCCGGCAATGCCGCGAGCGACTTCTCCACGAACTGGTCGTCTTTGCTCACGGTCACTTTCGCCGGCTCTTCGAATGCCACGACGTTGTTGCCGCTCGCGTCCTGCACTGCGCCGAAGAACGTGACACCGGTCGTCGGAACGGCGGCCGACTTCGGAACGTAGAGCTGCACCGGAACGAACGTCTCGCCTTCGCCGGTCACGAACTCACCGGTCGTGACGAAGAGCTTTCCTTCGTACGGATTCTTCGCCGCGGCCTTGAATTCATTGATCGCCGTCTGCAACGCAGGCGTCGTCAACTCGGTGACCACCGCGGCCGGAGCCGGTGCGGCAGGAGCCGCGGGCACCGCGACCGGAGTCGCAACAGCGACAGTCGGAGCGGCGGTGAGGTTCGGCTGCTTGATCGACGCCTCGATCGACTTCTCGCGCTGGCTCTTCAGATCGAACGTACCGCGCTCCGCGCGGAACTGGCCGTTGCCGAAGCGGTCGATGAACTTGACGGTCGAGCGCGGCTGATTGAACTGCACCGCGTCCTTGCCTTCCCACAGCCACGTCAGCTCCGTGCCGGTGCTGGCGTTCATGTCGTTGTTGTCGTCGCGGCCGCTGGTGTTGGCGCCGCCACGAGCCATCTTCGTCGGCGGACCGTAAAGCACGAGAACCTGACCGCGATCGGTCATCGAGCCCGCGACCTTCCCTTCCGCGAAGTTCTTGTCCGCGGTCGCGACCATCGTGTCGAAGTTCTCTTTGAACTCGTTCTTCGCCGGAGTGTCGGGCGTCGGATCGCGACGCGCCCAGAAGAGCGCGATGAACGCTTTCGCCTCGTCATCCGACTTGATGTTCTTCCACTGCGCCGCTTCTGATTTCGTCATCAGGAACTGCGCCGGGCCTTTGCCCCAGTCGGAATACTGCGTGGAGAGATCCGCGAGCGCGCTGACGCTCACGGCGGTCACGGCGAGCGCCGTGAGGAAGTTGCGAATCTTCATGAAGTCTCCAGTCGTGAAAATATCCGCCGAGTCGAAACATTGACCGGCGGGTGTAATTCCACGGCTACTGCTGCTCGAAATTCTCCATCTGGTCGTACAGACGGTCCATCTCGGCGTCGATTTCTTCCTGGCTCAAAATTCCCTTGCGCACCAGAAGCGTGGCGAGCGAATGGAGCAGAATCCCGTTCTCGATGATCATCTGCTCGATCTGTTCGTCGTCATCCTCGTAGTCCGCGCCGTTGCTGCGATCTTCGTTCATGCGTCCCTCCTTACGATCTACTGCCAAATCCCGCTCCCGTGTACCACTGGCCAGCCTGAACTGGCAACCCGTAAAATCCGCCGCCATGAAACGAGCTCTGCTAGCTGTCTCACTTCTCGCGTTCTTCGCCTGCCAGCAAAAGGAGGCAGCAGTACCGGACGGCGCGCCGAGATCCGCTGCGACGACCACCGCTCCAGCGAAACCTTTCCGCATCGGATTGCTCACTCCCGGCTCGGTCAACGACGGCGGCTGGAACGCGATCGCATACGAAGGATTGCAGCGCACGAAAACGGAGCTCGGCGCCGAGATCTCGAATCAGGAAACGAAAACTCCCGCGGAGATTCTCGAAGGATTCCGCGCATACGGCGCGAAAGATTTCGATCTCGCGTTCGGCCACGGCTTCGAATATCAGGATGCCGCGAAAGCCGCGGGCGCCGAATATCCGAAGACGATCTTCATCACGACGTCGGGCACGACGATCGCGCCGAACGTCGCGCCGATGCGCTTTCAACTCGAGCAGGCGACGTATCTTCTCGGCGTGATCGCCGCGCGCGAATCGAAGACGGGCAAAGCAGGTCTCGTCGGCGGGATCAAGTTTCCGTCGATCGATTCGACGTTCATCGCGTTCAAAGCGGGCGCGCATTCGGTGAATCCGAACTTCGACGTTCGCGAGATCTACACCGGCAACTTCGATGACCTCGGCGCCGCGAAACTCGCGACGCTCTCGCTCATTAACGCCGGCGCGGACTTCATCTTTCACCAGGCCAACGAAGCAGGACGTGGCGTGTTTCAGGCATGCAGTGAGAAGAAGGTGCGCTGCTTCGGATCGAACAAAAATCAGAACGACCTCGCCCCGGACGTGATCGTCGCATCCGCGGTGCTCGATGTGCCGGGCGCGATCGTGAAGATGGCCACGACGGTGAAGGAAGGAAAATTCAAACCGGAGATTCAGAACTTCGGCATGAACGAAGGCGTCGTGACGCTCGAATGGAATGACGCGCTGAAATCGCAAATCTCGCCGCAGACCGTGGCCGAAGTCGATCGCCTCATCGGCGAGATCAAGGCCGGCACGCTGAAGGTTCCGATGGGATTCTGACGTGCGCCTTTCGCGCATCTCGAAGTCGTTCGGCACCGTCAACGCGGTTGACGACGTTTCGCTCGACATCACGCCGGGCGAAATCCTCGCGGTGATCGGCGAGAACGGCGCGGGGAAGACGACGTTGATGCGCATCGCCGCGCGCGAATTGCACGCGGACAGCGGAACGATCGATGAAGCGGATCGCGTGGAGCTCGTGCATCAGCACTTCATGCTGGTGCCCGAGCTCACGATCGCCGAGAACCTCGCACTCACCGAACGCCGTCGCTTTCGCTTCGCAACACGGCGCACGCTCGAGCGCGAGGCAGAAGCAACGATCGCGTCGACCGGCATCGCGCTGCCGGATGTCTCACGTCGCGTCGATGATCTTTCGGTCGGAGAAAAATCGAAGCTCGAATTGATCAAGGCGATCGCGAAGAAACCGTCGACGTTGATTCTCGATGAGCCGACGTCGGTGCTCACGCCGCACGAAAGCGAAGAGTTGTTTCGCGTGATGCGACGACTCGCAAGCGAAGGCACCGCGGTCGTGTTCATCAGCCATAAGCTGCCCGAGGTTTTGGCGATTGCGGAACGGATCGTGGTGATGCGCGCGGGACGCGTCGTGCTCGAAACGCGCGACGCGCGCGCAGACGTGCTCGCAAGTGCGATGGTCGTCTCACGCGAGAGCACGTCGCGCGAGGTGGTGCAGCGCGGCGGAAAAATCACGGCGATCGTTGGTGTCGCGGGCAACGGGCAAACAGAACTGGCCGCGAAGTTGCGCGAAGAAAATCCGCACGCGGGGCACATCCCCGAGGATCGGACGCGCGATGGCATCGTCGCGGAGATGACGATCGCGGAGAACCTCGCGCTGCGTGCGAAGCGCTGGCGTCCGCGCGAAGCAGTGCGCCACGCGGAGCAGATGATTCGCTTGTATTCGATTCGCGCGCACTCGCCGCGACAACGCGCGGGCGAGTTGTCGGGCGGAAATCAACAGAAAGTGATTCTCGCGCGCGAGCTCGATCGCCGCCCGCAACTGATCGTCGCCGCGGAGCCGACGCGCGGTCTCGATGTCGAAGCGACGCGCTTCGTGCACGAGCAGTTGCGCAACGCCGCCGCGGCCGGCGCATCGATCGTGTTGATCACCTCGGATCTCGACGAAGCATTCGCACTCGCGGATGAACTGCAGGTGATTTATCGCGGCAAGTTGGCGACGAACGTCGAGGCTCCGCAAGTCGCAAACCTGATGGCAGGCATCGGAGCGCCGGCGCCATCGCCGGGTGGGTAGGGGGGGGGCACCGCGGCGCCCCCCCGGGGGGAGCGCGGGAAGGCGGGGGGGGGGCGCCCCGCCCCCCCGGCGGGGACGCCGCGGGCCCCCCCCGTG
>JACZCU010201753.1_pt1 | contig 10094 bp, 9 predicted proteins | sample 8641851 | NCBI WGS metagenome assembly JACZCU01 (sample SAMN15324605, study PRJNA640507) | soil metagenome | isolation source: monocropping sugarcane control | place: China: Luxin town, Laibin City, Guangxi Province | collected 2019-07-25 | depth 10cm m | reverse complement strand
TCATATATACTTAGAAGCCAGCTATTTTAGACAGGCGCTTGTTTCAACAGCTTTTGAGCTGCATCACCCGCTGTCATCATACATAGAGAAGCCAGCTATTTTTATACAAGCGCTTGTTTCAACAGCTTTTGAGCTGCATCACCCGCCGCCATCATACATAGAGAAGCCCGTGTAGATCTGAATAATCAATTAATCAAGTCTCTTTAGAGTATAGACGACCGGCAGACATCACCCGAATAATCATTAATGCAGTCTCTTTAGAGTATAGATGCTTTGAAGCTATCAAAAATAGGGTTATATGACCCATTTTTTAGAGGAGTGATGAATTCGCCAATATTCGTTGATACAAGGCAGGGAAAAAGCTATACTTCTGCTTAAGTACAGAAGGGAAAGGCAAGCATATATGGATATCGGAGAAACCCTGAGCGTCAGTTCGCGGCAAGAATGGCGAACCTGGCTGAGTCAACACCATGCCGTCTCTAAAGAGATCTGGCTGGTCTATTACAAGAAAAGTTCAGGCAAAGCAGGGATCACTTACGAGGAGTCAGTGGAAGAGGCCCTGTGTTTTGGCTGGGTTGATGGCGCCATTAAGGGTATTGATGAAGATACTTACGCAGGCCGCTTCACGCCACGACGCGCGAAGAGTCCATGGGCGGAGTCCAATCGCAGCCGCGTGGCCCGGCTGTTGCAAGAAGGGCGGATGACCGAGGCGGGACTGGCTGTGCTGCCAGAGGATTTACGTAGAGGGAGTTGATTGGACTCCGAGGAGAAGAGCCTGGAACCAGGGCGACCGCATGGAGGGCAGGGCGACCGCAAGGGATGTCGTCTCCCCCGCAGACCGAGCGCCCCTACTATACACGGTGCGGCGTGAGAGGCTCCTTCGTCATATAGTGGAGGCATCAGTTTCGTCATGTCGTCAATGTCGTCTCCCCCGGAGACCGAGCCCCCGGAGACGACATCTGCCCTTACGGATGTGGTATGTTTTGCTTCTTTTCTCGTAACTATTCAGTTGCCTAGCGACTCGCCACCGGGGTGACGAGTCTATTTGTGGAGTGCTGTGGCCGCAGGCGTCAAGGATGCCAGCCAAGCAAAGAGAGATTCTGAATAGTTTCCTTTTTTCTAAGTTTATACGTGATAGATGGTAGTGAAGAAGAAGGGAAGCAAGAGATGTTCAATTTCAAGCGGTTTATGGGGTGGAATACGCTGTTACTCGGCAAAACTCTGCTGCGCGCTGTTTGCATGCTTCTTTCTGTAGATGATAGAATGAATTTAGATTCTAAAAGTCACAGGACAGACAGAGATATGCATCAGAACCCGATGGCCTCGACTTCTACTACGGAGTTTGACCGACCTGAACTCTATATAAATCGAGAATTAAGTTGGATCGAGTTTAACCGCCGCGTCTTTGCAGAGGCACAAGATAAACGCCATCCCTTACTGGAACGTGTCAAGTTTCTCTCTATTTACGATTCAAATCTCGATGAATTCATGATGATTCGTGTGGCGGGACTCAAGGATCAGATTGCAGCCGGGGTAACTGCGCTGAGCCCAGATGGTTTGACCCCGGAACAGCAATTGCGTGCTGTGCGTGAACGCCTGACACCGCTTACTCACGAGGTTCACCAGTACTGGATGAATACGCTTATGCCCTTACTCGCGGAGAAGCATATTCACATCTTAAACTATGAACAACTGGATACGCTTCAGCGGGAAGCGATGTTCTCCTACTTTGAACGCGAGGTCTTTCCTGTACTAACGCCGCTAGCCGTCGATCCTGGTCATAAATTTCCGCATATCTCCAACCGCAGTCTGAACCTGGCAGTCGTAATCACCGATCCAGGACATAGCGAGCGCTTCGCACGCGTCAAGGTTCCACCAAGCCTGCCGCGCCTGGTGCCTGTACCCGTTACCGAAAAGGAGTCACATGCTGTAGCATTTGTGTGGATTGAGCAGATCATTGCCGCCAATCTGAATATGCTCTTCCCAGGCTTTGATGTATGGGAGTCCTACCCTTTCCGTGTGCTGCGCGACGCGGATATCGAATTGCAAGAGGACGAAGCCGATGATCTGCTTGAATCGATTGAGCAGAGTCTGCGTTCACGCCGTTTTGGCTCGGTGGTCGACCTTGCTGTCAACCCCTCTATGCCGCTGCGCATTCGCAGCCTGTTGCTCGATAACCTGGAGATCACGCCTGAAGATATGAGGGTCATCGATGGGCCGCTGGGGCTGGCAGACCTGATGGAGTTATACAGCCTGGATTGCCCTAACCTGAAAGATCCGCCCTTTATACCACGTGTACCAGTGGCTTTACGCAAAGAGCAAAACCTCTTTACGTTGATGCGCGAGTATGACATCTTGTTACACCATCCCTACGACAGCTTTAATTCGGTGGTAGATTTTATTCGTGCTGCCGCACATGATCCACAGGTGCTCGCCATTAAACAAACACTGTATCGCATCGGCTCTAATTCACCCGTAGTCAATATGCTGCTGGAGGCTGTTGAGAATGGCAAGCAAGTAGCAGTCCTCGTGGAATTGAAGGCGCGCTTTGACGAGGAGAATAATATTGAGTGGGCCAAAGCGCTGGAACAAGCGGGCGTGCATGTCGTTTATGGGCTGGTTGGCTTGAAGACGCATGCGAAAGTAGCGATGGTGGTGCGTAAAGAGGAAGATGGCTTACGGCGCTATGTGCATCTGGGTACAGGCAATTATAACGCCTCAACCGCGCGTATCTATGAAGACTTCGGCCTCTTTACCTGCCGTCCTGAGCTCGGCGCGGATGCAACTGATCTCTTTAACCTGCTCACGGGCTACTCACGCCTGCACTCCTATCGCAAGCTGCTGGTGGCTCCTGTAGGTTTGAGGCATAGCATTATCGAACGTATTGAACGCGAAATCCACGTACAAGAAAAGCATGGCAGCGGCCGCCTTATCTTTAAGATGAATGCGCTGGTGGATCCAGAAATTATTCGTAAGCTCTACCAGGCATCGCATGCAGGGGTTAGCATCGACCTGATTGTGCGCGGAATATGCTGCCTACGCCCGGGTCTCCCTGGCATCAGCGATACTATTCGAGTGAGGAGTATCGTGGGACGCTTCCTGGAGCACAGCCGCATTTATCTCTTTGGCAACAACGGTCACGAGGAAATCTACCTGGGCAGTGCCGACATGATGCAGCGCAACTTGAATGGTCGCGTGGAGGCGCTCTTTCCTATAGAAGATCCGCTTTTGCGCGAAGCCATCCACGAAGGTATTCTGAACATCCTCCTGTCTGATAACGTTAACACCAGTGAATTGCAGCCCGACGGAAGCTATGTACGTGTTCAGCCTGAGCCAGGTGAGGCTCCGCTGGATTGCCAGGCCTGGTTTATCGAGCATCCCCTGTTAGAATCCGAACCCGATGACAATAGCATCATCATCAGCGCTCTACCTGCGGGCTAGTAGGTTATAAAGTTAAAAAAATTGCTGAGGTGTTTGTGCGTTGAAAGCGCACAAACACCTCAGCAATTTTTTTACAGAGGATGGCTCTGACCTTGTTCGAGGGGACTGCGATGTTCGGCCTGGGGACTCTCTGAGTCATCTTCATAGACAGAAGGCTTAAGAATGCCGATATAGGGCAGGTTGCGGTAGCGCTGGGCATAGTCCAGGCCGTAGCCAACCACAAAGCGATCTGGGATGCGAAAACCGGTGTAGTCTAGCTTGACCGCTTTGACACGTTCGCGTCCCTTATCTAAAAGAGCGCAAACAGAGAGACTCAGGGGCCGCCGCTGGCGCAGAACGTCCATCAGGTAGTGTAGTGTCAGACCGCTATCGACAATATCCTCAACAATTAATAGATGTTTCTGATCAATGGGGCCTTCTAAATCTTTGAGGATACGCACTACGCCACTTGATTGGGTACTATTGCCATAACTAGAGATAGCCATATAGTCGATTTCAAGCGGCAGAGCAATGGCCCGGGCTAAATCGCCAATGAACGGCACCGCACCTTTGAGTGTACCTAGCAGCAGCAAATTCTTATCACGGTAGTCGTGAGTGATGCGCTCACCCAGCTCGGCAACTTTGCGGCGTATCTCTTCCTCAGATATCAATATTTCAGAAATGTCCTCGTGCATGTTTACCTCATCCATATGTCTGTTCAACGATGTATGTATTATTGCATGCCTGCCTGCGAAACCGCTTTGACAGGTTCAATGGATAACCGTATGATCTGTTGTGTTTTACTGGTAAGCTTTACCCGTTCATCCAGGCAAATACCGGCCAGCCATACGCAATGCAAGGTAGAAAAAAAGAGCGGGATGGATGAACGATCTGCGCGAGCAATATGGGCGTCTACCAGCACATCCTGCACTTTTTTCTCGTGGGTCATCCCCAAGGGTTGAATACGGTCACCTGTACGTCGTGTTCGTACCTGTAAACAAGTATCAATACTTGAGGCATCGATATACACAGTATGACGAGTTGATGGAAGCAATCGCCACACCTCTGGCCAATCTTCACGTAACAGGGCCTGCTGCACCTGGCGCAGGTAATCACCGGTTATTGGCTCAGCCGCAGCCACCCAGGGAGTTCCTACTATCTCGATGCGCCCTGGCACAGGTAAAAGTTGCGCACTGTCTGCCGCGGAAAAGATAGCCTCTACCCGCTCACGGCCGGAAAGACGTTCAAAGACCAGGACATTCTTAGTATAAGAAACGTGCAACTGTCCTGGCAAATCCAACTGTATAGGTGCGCTCAAGGAGCGCTGTGCGCGTTGCAAAAGCTGTTCAATCAATTCATAGTGACGTAGTTCCAATGGCGATTGTCCCGCAAACAATTCGGCTGTGACGCGTCGTAGAAGGTACCGTTGGATACTCAGGGGCAGGGTCAGGAGCGCTCTGGCGTTCAATTCCGTGCTGGTCTCCTGGGCTGAGACGACGACCTCTGGCCAGGCGCTATCCACCTGTGCCTCTATCCATGCTGCATCCACACGCACAACCTCCGCATTCCGCAAGAGAGTTGTACGTATACCTGGATTCATAGATTCTAGCACAGGCAGCAACTCGTGGCGAATGCGATTACGTAAAAAACGTGGGTCAGTATTGCTCATATCTTGCAGTGGCTTCAGATTGTGTTGCTGGCAATAGGCCAGGATCACTGCCCGACTGGTACTCAAAAGGGGGCGAATAATGTCTTGCTGGCGGGGCAGCATACCAACCATGCCAGCCACGCCGCCACCGCGCAGCCAGTGAAGCAAGAGGGTCTCAACCTGGTCGTCAGCATGATGTGCCACTGCGATACGCTGCCCGGCAGCGACCGCGCGTAAGAAACGGTAGCGCGCTTCACGCGCTGCATCCTCCAACGAACGTTTCTCCTGGCGGGCCAGGACGGGTACATCTATTTCTCCGATAGTCGTAGGCAGACCCCAGGAGGCAGCAAATCGCGCGACATATGCGGCATCTGCAGAAGAGGCCTCGCCGCGCAGCTTATGATTGAGGTGGGCGACATGTAGCTGTACTAAGGGGTAATGCTTAGCAGGATCACCGCAGAGCCGGTGCAGGATATGCAAGAGACAGAGCGAGTCTGCCCCCCCGGAGACAGCGACAATAACTGTTCCGCTGCTCGGCAAGAGCTGGTAGCGTTCGATATATGTCACAATAGCTTCTAGCATGTTTACGCCCATTGAGAGATGTGATACGATATAGGCAATTATACCCCATCGGGTCTACGCCTTCGATGGGATTTGAGGTCTATAGGGGGCTGACGCATTGCGCTCCTCATGTGCAGGTAGGAAATAGCATTTATGGCAATACACAAAATCATTACAGCAGAGAATCCAATTCTTCGTCGCAAAGCAAAAAAGATTCATCGTTTTGACCCATCGATCGCAAAGTTGGCCGACGATATGTTCGAGACGATGCACGAGGCAGGAGGTGTGGGTCTGGCAGCTCCCCAGATCGCTCAATCGATCCGCTTTTTCGTGGCTGAGTACGAAGATCACAAGGTAGCCATGGTCAATCCTGAGATCAGCAAGGCCGAAGGAGAAGTACTGGGCACAGAAGGATGCCTCAGCATTCCTGGCTACGTGGGTGAAAATATTCGTCGTGCCGAAAAGGTCGTGGTCAAGGGACAGGACGTACGGGGCAAAGCTATGAAGGTGAACGCCGAAGGTTGGTTCGCGCGCGTACTCCAGCATGAGATCGATCACCTGGATGGCATTCTTTTTTTGGATCGCCTGGACCGGCCAGAAGATTTGCGTGAGGTACTCAGCGAAGAGGAAGAAGAACAATTAGAAAAGGCGGCGATGATAGAGTAGCGTGCTGCGCTTCTATTATCGCCACCTCCACTATTTTTGCTGCTGTCTCAGCATGGGTATCGAGTGCTTACCTATAGCACGTTCGCAATCGGAGCATGTATAGAAGCCCTCTTCACGATAATGCAGCTCACCGAGCGAGAAATGCAGGTAGCAGATGCCGCAGCGCGCGCTATCGGCTTGACTGGCAACCTGCCGGTCGTGTTCAAACAAATCATGTAAAGAAACGAGCATGGCCTCAAAGTCAAATTGACCAGAGTAGCTCCGGACCGCGCTGCCGACGTTGATGGCAGGTAAAGCTCCGGTAGTATTATTAGCTCGAATATCGCGACGGCTTACAAACGAACTACTATTTGACGACGATCCATTGCTAGAGCCAGTTGTATGGAAATTGCTCAAGGCAAAAGCCTCCCAACGTTAGCTAGGGATAATACTTCCCTAATTGTAGCATATTTGGGGGGCTTTTTCTATATAGTATGAAAAGTTGCCTGGATAGATGTTGACACGGCCATCGTTGCCAATGGCTATGATTTTTGTCACGATCTTGTCCAGGAAGTAACGATCATGGGAGACCGTCAAGACCGTGCCTTCAAATTCGTCCAGGGCTGCCTCCAGGACCTCGGTAGAGGTGATATCAAGGTTATTGGTGGGCTCATCCAGCAATAAGAAATTTGCCTCGGTGAGCATCAGGCGCGCCATTTGTAAGCGGCTCTTTTCGCCGCCGCTCAAAAGCCGGATAGGCGTGTGCAGGTCTTCGTAGGCAAAGAGCAGGCCGCGCAGAAAACTGATCGCCTGTGGCTCGGTCATCTTTTTCAACCTGCGCACAAAATCTAAGGGTGTGCTGGCAAAAGGCAGCGTTTCCTGCTCCTGGGCATAATAACCCAACACAACACTTGCGCCGATTTTTACGCTTCCTGTAGTGGCGGGCAACAGTTCCATCATAGTTTTCAGCAAGGTAGTTTTACCGCTGCCATTCGCGCCCACGATACCCACACGCTCACCATAGAGCAGCGTAAAGTCAAACGGTGCAAAGAGCACGCGCCCGTCGATGGTCTTACTTAAGCCTTTGATCTCTAATACCTTCTTACCACTGCGTTCCGCGTCCAGGTCAACTTTGATTTTATCGCGTTCCAGGATCGGACGATTGACGGCATCCTCCCTAGCTTTCTCGACACGTTTAGCCATATTTTCGGCGCGGCCCGCGTGTTTTGAATTGAACTTGGCCCACATCTTAAGCTGGCGCATACTTGCCTCGAGGCGTTTGATCTCGTTCTGCTGCAAGGCGTACAACTCCTGCTGTTTGATGAGACGCCTCTGGTGCTCTTCAAAGTAGAAGCTGTAGTTGCCGACGTACTCTGAGAGTTGTCCATCTTCCAGAGCAAAAATCTTCTTGACCGCGCGATCTAGCAGGCGTCGATCATGCGAGATGATCAACACCGTGCCGGGATAGTTCTGAATATATTGCTCCAGCCAGGCCTTGGCGTGCAGGTCAAGGTGATTATCGGGCTCGTCAAGCAGTAGCAGGTCGGGCATCTCGATCAGAATGCGGGCAAGGTTGACCAGCTTTTTCTCGCCTCCGCTGAGGATACCCACCTCCAGGCCAAGCTCGCCAGGGTTAAAACCCAGGCCATTAAGGACGGTTTCTACGCGGTGCCCAAGCGTATAGCCACCCAGGGCCTCAAAACGCTCCTGAGCCCGGCCGTACTCCTCCAATATATGCGTCATGGCAGCCGCATCAGCGGCTACTTCTGGATTGGACATCTGAGCCTCAAGAGCGTTGAGAATTTCTGGCAGTTCCACCAATTCTGGTGAGGTCTCCGCAACAGCCTCGTAGATGGTCTTATGTTCCATCTGTGGATCGACTTCTTGCGTCAAGTAGCCAATCGTCAGGTTGCGCCTGCGCGAGATGACGCCGCTGGTGGGTGTCTCCAGGCCGGCCAGCAATTTAAACAGGGTTGATTTGCCGCTGCCGTTCTCTCCCACCAGGCCGATACGCTCACCATCTATAAGCTCTAAATCAACCTCATCAAAGATGGGATTGCCACCAAAGTCTTTGCACACTTTAGAAAAATTTAGCATAGTATAAGGCATTTATTCACCGTAACCTTCCATATTGAGAAAGGAGAGCGGCTAGTGTTGCCAACGTAGCAGGTAACATAGGTATTTGTCTCCTCGCGATACAACTAATAGGGTATATCAATAAACAAAAGAGGCAATACCTGGCAGCAAAAACACTGCTATGCAGAGAAGAGGAGCGCAAGATGAGCGAGCTTACAATGAGAGGGGGAAAGAAGCACAAAGAAGACGATAACATCACTTGCTCACGGAACATGAGTAAGTATGCTTTCGCTTCGGCGCTGCTATTCCGCCGCATAAGCAGAAGCGCCAGGCTTATGCGGCAATATCATGTGACCGATATTTTGCTGGATGCCAACCGGCCAGAGTGTAATTTACCCGGCCTATAATATTGTAGCTCATGTGTTAATGGTAACATGGATTTGCTTTTAGTGTCAAGAAGAGAAAAATACCTAGAGCGAAGACACGCCTGCGGCCAAAATGATCACCCAACGAGCCATCTACAAGAATCAGGGCTGCCAGGAAAAGTGCGTATGCTTCGACGACCCACTGGGCATCATATGATTTACATCTTGTTTAGGAAGGTAAGAAGCCGGTCGACCAATTCTTGCGGCTTCTCCTCAGGTATCCAGTGACCTGAACCGGTGATCACGCCTCCGGTAACTTTGGTAGCGTAGCGTGCGACCTGTGTTGCAACGGCAGCACCCAGGCTATGATCTGCACCAAGCGCGAGCACTGGCATCTGCAACTTCTTCTTGCCGTACACTTTCACCTGCTCAACATCTGTTCTGAGAGCACTAAAGTAGCTCACCTGGCCGTGCAGCCGCGCCGGATTGCGCAGATTCTGCGTTGTATAGAGTGCTATCTCGGCTTTCGTGATACTTCCTTGTATTTGAGCTGGAACGCTGTACTGAAAGAACAGGGTTAAAAAGTCAGATTCATGGCCCTGTAGAAGTTTTTCAGGCATCTGTGGTGTGCTAAAAAATCCGAACCACCATAATCCAGGCCCATTAGCAGTGAGTGCCGGGTAACTGTAGACACTCTCATCAGGGATTGGCGCTTCTAACAAAGCCAAATGTTTTACGTTGTTGGGATAGCGAGCAGCGTAAGCATAGGCAACCATTAAACCGATATCATGACCCGCGAGGTTGATAGGTCCATGGCCAAGTTGCTGCACGAGTCCTCGGATATCTTCCGACATCGTCACATCGTCGTATCCTGTTGGCGGGGCGTCGGACTGGCCTGCGCCACGCAAGTCAGGAGCAAACACAGTGTAATGCTTTGCAAGGCTGGGAAGTACTTTTCGCCATGCATACCAGGTTTCTGGGAACCCGTGCAGGAGCACTAATGGCTCGCCTTCTCCACCGCGCACGTAATGCATACGTATTCCATTCGTCCTGACGAAACCCTCAGTAAAGCCGTTTGGCAGAAGAGAGTGCGGCTCCTGAGAATGGGCCATCGACGGGAGAACCCCGATAGCCAGGACGATACCCAAAAGCAAGACAAGAGTGAATGATAGTGTCCAACGCCACCTTCTCATCCCAGGTCGATGCTTCATGATCGCGAACCAACCTTGTAGCATCTGACGATGCCCATCAAAGCACTTTATTGCCTTTGCCCTGTTAATATGGTCAATGTTGCATGTTTTCATAGAGAATCTCCTTGCACAAAGGCGCGAGCTACATGGTATTTAGGAGCCAGCCACCATCGGCCGCGATCTCTGCTC
>JACZCU010109267.1_pt1 | contig 10110 bp, 9 predicted proteins | sample 8641851 | NCBI WGS metagenome assembly JACZCU01 (sample SAMN15324605, study PRJNA640507) | soil metagenome | isolation source: monocropping sugarcane control | place: China: Luxin town, Laibin City, Guangxi Province | collected 2019-07-25 | depth 10cm m | reverse complement strand
TTCAGCGCGAATCCGGAGGACTACACGAGCCGCGGCAACATCATCACGCCGCTCAAAGACCGCATCGACTCGCAGATCCTGACGCACTACCCGCAAACGATCGACACCGCGCGCCGGATCACCGATCAGGAGGCGTGGACGAATCGGGACGAGGGCGCGACGGTCGAGATCCCGACGTACATTCGCGACCTCATCGAGAGCATCGCCTTCGTCGCGCGTGAGTCGGAGCTGGTCGACCAGTCGTCGGGTGTCTCGGCGCGCCTCACGATCGCGGCGATGGAGCTGCTGCAGTCGAACCTGGAGCGCCGGGCGGCGATCACGGGCGACAAGCACGTCTTCCCGCGGCTGTCGGACCTGGCGATGCTGCTCCCGGCGATCACCGGCAAAGTCGAGATGGTCTACGAAGGGGAGCAGCAGGGGGCGGAGGTCGTCGCGCGGAAGTTGATTGGACAGGCGGTCGCGAAGCTGTTCGAGTCGAAGTTCCCGCCGGTGGCGCGCGCGGGGCAGTCGTCGTCGCGCGAGCGCCAGCGATACGACGTCGAGTCGGACGATCTCGACGACATGTTCGCGGGGCGCCGCCAGCAGAAGCGGAAGGCGCCGCCTGCCGAGGAACCGAAGAACGAGCCGAAGTCGGATCCGAACTATGACGTGATCCTCGCCTGGTTCGTGGACGGTAACAAAGTCACGCTGTCTGACGAACAGAAGTTCAGCGACTACTTCGCCGAGCTGAAACGCGTGCCGAAGCTCTCGGAGACGGCGCAAAAGTACGTGCAGCCGGGAAGCGACTACGAGCTGGCGTTCTGGATGGAGATGATCCTGGAGGGGATGCACCAGTCGCTGCGGCTGGCGCGAGAAGATCTCGACTCGACGATCACGTTCCAGGAGCTGATGAAGTTCAATGTGCTGCGGACGGTGAAGTGACGCGCGCAGACGCGTCATCCTGAGGAGCGCAGCGACGAAGGATCTCAACATGCCGAGAGTTTCCGCAGAAATTACGTCCGAGCTGGCGCGGCAGATCGACCGGATCATCCGCGACGGCTGGTACGCGGACGAGGAGGCGGTCGTGCGCGAGGCTCTGCTCGAGTTCCTCGAGGCGAAGTCCTTCCTCGGCGACTCGCCGCGCATGCCGCACCGTTTCGCAGCCGACGCGCTCACCGACTCGAAGCCCGACGTGGCGCTCAAGTTCGTCGACCGGGCGCTGGCGCTCATCAGCGCGCAGCAGATGCCCGATTTCACGCTCTACCAGTCGCTCGTCGAGCTGCGGGTGCAGATCCTGTTGATTCTCGGCCGCGAATCGGATGCGCTGGCGACCCTCGAGGAAGCGCGCGAGAAGATGCCCAACAATCCGACGATCGCGAAGTGGATCGAGAAGGTGAGGAAGAATCAACCCAAGGGAGTTGCATAGTGGCAGAGGTGCATAGAGACAGAGTGAGCTGCTCCGAGCCGCTGCCTCTCTGTCTCTCCGCCACTCTGCCACTCTGTATCTCGTCATGAGACACCGCTACTCGTACCTCGACCCTGACCTGATCCGGCAGCTCCTCGCCCAGATGGGGCTGCGGCGTCTCTTCAACCATCTCCTGCTGCAGAGCGGCGGCGACGTCGAGGAAGCGATGCGCTGGATGCGGATGCTCCAGCAGCGCGGCCTCATCGACGAGAACATCGATCTCGATGCCTTCTTCGCGCAGCTGATGGAAGAGAACATCATCGGCGAGGACCAGAACGGCAATCTCGCGCTGGCCGCCGGAGGCGAGCGGCAGATCCGCCGCGACGCGCTCGACGAGATCTTCGGCGGGCTGCAAAAATCGATGACCGGCTACCACTCCGTCGCGAACGCGGGGCAGGGGACGGAGCGGCTGACGGAGACGCGGCCGTACCAGTTCGGCGACGATCCGATGTCGATCGACTCGATCCGCTCGCTGCAGAACGCGATGAAGCACAACGATCCGGCGGACGACATCTCGATCACGGAAGACGATCTCGAGGTGTTCGAGACGGAGCACAACTCGAACTGCGCGACGGTCGTCATGATCGACATCTCGCACTCGATGATCCTCTACGGCGAGGACCGCATCACGCCGGCGAAGAAGGTCGCGCTGGCGCTGACCGAGCTGATCCTGACGAAGTATCCGAAGGACTCGATCGACGTCCTCGTCTTCGGCGACGAGGCGGCCGAGATTCCGATCTCGGAAATTCCGTACGTCAAGGTCGGCCCGTATCACACGAACACGAAAGCCGGCCTGGAGCTGGCGCAGCGCATCCTCCGGCGCCGGAAGCACAACAACAAGCAGATCTTCATGATCACCGACGGCAAGCCTTCGGCTCTCACGGAGAATGGCCACCTCTACAGCAATTCCTTCGGTCTCGACATGAAGATCGTGAACCGGACGCTCGAGGAGGCCGACCGTTGTCGCCGGGCGAACATCCCGATCACGACGTTCATGCTGGCGACCGACGCGATGCTGGTGAACTTCGTCGAGCAGCTCTCGAAGATCAACCGCGGCCGCGCGTTCTACTCCTCGCCCGACCGGCTCGGGGAGTACATCCTGGCGGACTACATTCGGAACCGCCGGAAATTCGTGCACTAGTTCCGCGTTCTCCTGACGCGATGCGCAAGTTATTTGCGATCCTCCTCGTCGCTTTCACCGCCTCGGCCAACGAAATCTCCTACCGTTCCCTGCAGTCGGGGTCGCAGAACGGCCCCACGCCGCTGTACGACCACGGGATTCACGGAGAGGGGCAGATTCTCGCGCTCCTCGATGTCGGCGTCGATTACTCGAGCTGCTATTTCGCGGAAGCCGACGGCTCGCTGCCGCCGATCAACACCGGGACGCCTGCGGGCGGCCTCGACTGGACGAACGTCGATCTCAACCGGAGAAAGATCATCGCGTACGACTTCGTCTACTCGTGCGACCAGTATCCCGGCGCGGCCGACTGCGACGATCCCGCAAGCGGACTCAACGCGTTCGACAATCAGGGACACGGGACGCACGCCGCCGGAAGCGCGGTCGGCGACCTCGCGCCGTACGGCTCACACCAGATTGGCGACGCGATCGCCCTCTCCTCGAAGTTGATCGTGCAGGACGCCGGACTCTCGCTGACCGACCACTGTACGTTCCGGCCCGGCATCGGCTGTCCCGTCAACATCACGCCGCTGCTCGATCAGGCCTACAAGCAGGGAGCGCGGATTCACTCGAACTCGTGGGGCGACATGCAGGGCCAGAACCCGCCGCCGACCGCGAACTACACGGCGGCCGCGCGCGACATCGACGCGTTCGTCTACTCGCATCCCGACATGCTGGTGCTCTTCAACACCGGCAACAACGGCAACACCGGCTGGGCGCCGGCGAGCTCTCTCTCGGCGCCAGGCTGCGCGAAGAACACGATTCAGGTCGGCGGCACGCGGATGCCGGGCACGAACGACGACTATCTCTCGACGTTCACGCTCCTCGGCCCGTCGCGCGACGGCCGCATCAAGCCCGATCTCGTCGGGCCGGCCGTCGTCCTCGCCGGTGACGCGCACGTGATCGTGGCCAACTCCTGCAATACGACGACGCAGGCCGGCACGTCCTGGTCGTCGCCGACGATCGCCGGTGCCGCGCTGCTCGTCCGTCAGTACTACACCGACGGCTACTACCCGACCGGCATGGCGACGGCGTCGAACGCGCTCACGCCGAGTGCGGCGCTCCTGAAAGCGACGTTGATCGCGTCCGCCCGCCGGGTACCGAACAAGTACAACGCGCAGGGACAGGTCGTCCCGACCGATCCGGTGCCGTCGTATGAACAAGGCTTCGGTTTTCCCGTGCTCGACGACGCGCTCTATTTCCCGGGCGACGTTTCCAAGTTGCGCGTGCTCGACGTGGCGCCGGGCCTTGCGGCGGGGGAGTCGTACACGACCACGGTGATGGCAAATCCCGGAACGCGCCTCAAGGCCGTCCTCGTCTGGACCGATCCGCCGGGCGTTCCGCGCAACGACGCGACGCCGCAGCTCGTGAACGACCTCGACCTGCAGGTGACTGCGCCTGACGGCACGTCGATGTGGGGCAATGAGTCACTGCATCCGGGGCTGCCGGACCGTGTGAACAATGTCGAGGCGGTCTCGATCGACGCGCCGATGGCCGGCAAGTACACGATCAACGTCACCGCGCCGCGTATCAGCTCGGGACTCCGGCAGCCGTATGCCCTCGTGATCACCGGCGACTTCGTGAACAACACGACACCGCCCGCGCGCCGCCGCTCGGTTCGCCATTAGAATGCGCGGCCATGTTGTCACGCGAGTACCTCCGCGAACGGGCGGATGAATATCGGATCGCACTGAAGAACCGCGGCGCCTCGGTCGATATCGAGCGCTTCGTGGAGCTCGACGGGGAGCGCCGCCGCACGATCGCGCGCGTCGAGCAGCTCAAGAACCAGCGCAACACCGCTTCGCAGGAGATCGCGCAGCTCAAGAAGAACAAGCAGGACGCGTCGGCGCAGATCGAGGCGATGAAGAAGGTCGGCGACGAGATCAAGGAGCTCGACGCCCGCCTCGCCGAGATCGAAGCGGAGCTGGAGAACCTCGAGCTCTACTTCCCGAACGTTCCCGACGCCTCGGTGCCGGTCGGCCCCGACGAGTCGGCGAACCGCGTCGAGCGCACTTGGGGCGAGAGGCCGTCGTTCGACTTCGCGCCAAAGGCACATTGGGACATCGGCGAAGCCCTCGGCATCCTCGACTTCGAGCGCGCCGCGAAGATCACTGGCGCGCGCTTCACGGTCCTCCTCGGCGCCGCCGCGAAGCTGAGCCGCGCGCTGTCCGCGTTCATGCTCGACTCGCACACGGCCCGCGGCTACACGGAAATCCTGACGCCATTCATGGTGAACGCCGACTCCATGCGCGGGACCGGCCAGCTGCCGAAGTTCGAAGAAGACGCGTTCAAGCTCACCGACGAGAGAGGCTACTACCTCATTCCGACGGCCGAGGTGCCGGTGACGAACCTCTATCGCGACGAGATCCTCGACGGAGCGACGCTCACGCAGTCCTTCTGCTCGTACTCCCCATGCTTCCGCGCGGAGGCGGGAGCGGCGGGGAAGGATACGCGGGGCCTCATCCGGCAACATCAATTCGAGAAAGTGGAGCTCGTGAAGTTCACGACACCGGACAAGTCGTGGGAAGAGCACGAGCGCCTCACCGGGGACGCGGAGGCGATTTTGCAGGCGCTGAACCTCCACTATCGCGTCGTCACGCTGTCGACCGGCGACATGGGATTCACGAGCGCGAAGACGTACGACATCGAAGTGTGGATGCCGGGGCAGAACACCTATCGCGAGATCTCCTCGTGCTCGAACTTCCTCGACTTCCAGGCGCGGCGGGCGAACATCCGCTATCGCGACGCGAACAAGAAAGTGAACTTCGTCCACACGCTGAACGGGTCAGGCCTGCCGCTCGGCCGCTCGCTCGTCGCCGTGCTGGAGAACTACCAGCAGGCCGACGGCACCGTCGTCGTTCCCGAGCCGCTGCGGAAGTACATGGGGATCGACCGGATCAAGTGAAGAGCACTTCGTAGAGGTAGTCGGTCCCGCCGAGCCGCACTTTGTCGCCGCTCTTCAGGACGGCGTGGAAGACGCGCGATCCGTTGAGCCAGACGCCGTTGCGGCTCTTGAGGTCCTCGATCACATAGCCGTCCGGGCCGCGGAAGATGCGCGCGTGGAAGCTCGAGACGCCGGGATCGGCGAGGCGAATGCCGTTGTCGCTGTGCCGGCCGACGAGGTACTCCGCCTCGACGATCGGAATCGTGGTGCCGTCGCTCGCGGCGCGGAGCTGCGCCACCACCGGCTTGACGACGTCGTTGTACGACAGCTTCGCGTCTTCCGAGATGAGCAAGCTCGTGTCGTCGTCGCCCTCCTCGTCCCGAATGGTCGACTCGCTGCCGAAGAGGGGCGCCTCCGCCTGCTTCATCGTCTGCTCGCCGTGCATCGTGACGGTGCGGACGAGCGGCTCGATCAGGCGATTCGACAGCAGGCCGTAGACGACGCGATAGACCTCCAGCCGGTCGTCGTCCGCCGTCTGGCAGAGCTCATCGAGCGTTCGCTGCCCGTTGATGAGAAAGAGGATTCGCCACTCGTCGGAGGTCAGCGTGATCTTCTCTTCGCTCGGCCGCGGCACGACGCGGAAGACGATTTTCTGGTCGGGGAGGAGGCGAATGCACTGCTCCCACTCCTCGATCCGGCGAGCGCCTTCCATGATGAGATTCGCGAGGTCGACCGAGATCGTGACCGCGTAGCCGGGCAGGTCGAGCGCCTCGCTGAACGCGAACGTGCCACCGCTCCAGACGAACGCGTCGTAGAGGATCTCGGAGACCTGGACCTTCAGAAAGTCGCGGAGCTGTGTCTCGCCGAGGATCCCTTCCTTGATGGCGATCTCGCCGAAGCGGCCGCCCTCGCGCCTCATCAGCTCGTCGATGAGGTCGCACTCGGCGCGGGTGAGCCGTTTCTTCCGGAGCAGGATCGCGCCGAGGCGAAGCTGCTCGTCGGTCGAGTGAGCGAAGACCAGCGCGCCGTCGCGAAAGAAGACGGACGACTCCTTGCTGCCGCTGTGAATGGTCAGCGTGCCGCTCTTCCGCGCGCCGGCGAGGAAGGTCAACACCTCGGGTAGCTTGAACGCGCCGAGGTCTCCCTGGAGTACGTCGCTGCTCATGAATCTGTGCACGCAATTGTAGAATGCGCGCGCCCATGGATCGCTCCGCGTCGCGTCATGCCGTCATGGCAGGCTTTCTCGGCTGGACGCTCGACGCCTTCGACTTCTTCGTCGTCGTCTTCCTGCTCGACGTCCTCTCCGCGAATTTCCACGTTCCGAAGAAGCAGATCATCTTCACCCTGACGATGACGCTGGCCTTCCGGCCGGTCGGCGCCGTCATTTTCGGCTGGCTTGCCGACCGGTACGGACGGCGCAAGCCGCTGATGGCGAACGTCATCTACTTCTCCGTCATCGAATTGTTGTCGGGCTTCTCGACGACCTACACGCAGTTCCTCATCCTCCGTGCGCTGTTCGGCATCGGGATGGGCGGCGAGTGGGGCGTCGGCGCGTCGCTGGCGATGGAGCAGTCGCCGAAGCGCTGGCGTGGCGTCCTCTCGGGGATCCTGCAGAGCGGCTACTCGATCGGATACCTGCTTGCCGCCGTCGCGATGCGCACCGTTTTTCCGTCGCTCGGCTGGCGCTGGATGTTCTGGCTCGGCGCGTTGCCGGCGCTGCTGGCGCTCTACATCCGGCGCAAGGTCCCGGAGTCGGCGGCGTGGGAAGAGCATCGCGTTGGCAGCACGCGCGAGATCGGCGCGGCGGTGGCCGAGAACATGCGGAGCGTCATCTACCTCGTCATCCTGATGACGTTCATGATGTTCCTGTCGCACGGGACGCAGGACCTCTATCCCGATTTCCTCAAGCACTCGCGCGGCATCGCGGCGACGACGGTGCCGTACGTTGCGATCCTCTACAACATCGGCGCGGTCATCGGGGCGATCATCTTCGGCGAGCTGTCGCAGAAGATCGGCCGGCGACGGTCGATGATCGCGGCGCTGGTGCTGTCGGTCGTCGTGATGCCGATCTGGGCGTTCGGCGGAACACTGTTCATCCTCTGCGCCGGCGCGTTCTTGATGCAGGCTGGCGTGCAGGGGGCGTGGGGGATCATTCCAGTGCATTTGAACGAGCTCGCGCCCGATCGCGTGCGCGGCCTGATTCCCGGCCTCGCGTATCAACTCGGCATCCTCTTCGCCGCGCCGACGAACACGATCGAGGACGCGCTCCGCGATCGCGTCGGGTACTCGTGGGCGCTCGCCGGCTTTGAGATCTGCGTCATCGCCGTGCTCGTCGTCCTCCTGCTCGTCGGCCATGAGCAGCACGGCCGCAGCTTCTCGTCAGCCGACGAACTGCTGCTCGAGCGGGACTAGACCGTCGTCATCACGGCCCAAAGCGAGACGCAGGAGATCACGATCCAGAGGAAGACGCCCAGGAGGAGGGGGCGGGCGCCGACGGCGGCGATCGCCTTTCGGGAGAGATTCGCGCCGATCAGGAACAGCGTCGCGGTCAGGCCGTACTTCGCGATCGTCGCGATCAGGTTCCAGAGCTGCGGCGCCGCGACGTAGGTCCGGACGATCGACGCGAGCAGAAAGAGGAAGATGAACCACGGGATCGCGATCCGGGTCGACTTGCGCCGGAAGACGAGCGCAGTCGCAAAGGTGAGTGGCACGATCCAGAGTGCACGCGTCAGCTTCACGGTCGTAGCGATCTCCAACGCCTCGTTGCCGTATTTGGCGGCGGCGCCGACGACCGACGACGTGTCGTGAATCGCAATCGCCGACCAGATGCCGAATTGCGTCTGCGAGAGATGCAGGAAGTGCCCGATCACCGGAAAGATGAAGAGGGCGATGGAGTTGAGGATGAAGACGGTGCCGAGCGAGACCGACATCTCTTCGTCGCTCGCTCCGATCACCGGGCCGACGGCGGCGATCGCGCTGCCGCCGCAGATCGCCGTCCCCGAGGAGATCAGGTGCGACGTCGTCCGCTCGACGCGCATCAGGCGGCCGGCGATGAAGCCGAGCAGCAGCGTCCCTGAGATCGTGATGATCGTGAAGACGACGCCGCGTTTGCCCGCCTCCACGACCTTCTGCAGGTTGATGCCGAAGCCGAGGCCGACGACGGAGGCCTGCAGCAGAATCTTCGTGAGGCGCGAGGTCGTCTTGCGCGGCAGCGGATTCCCCACCGTGAGCGCGATGACGATGCCGAGCGCCAACGCGAACGGCGGCGAGATCAGTGTTTCGAGCAATGCTTACCGGATGTTCGCGCGGAAGAAGTCGAGCGTCCGGCGCCACGCGTCGGCCGAGGCTTCCTTGTTGTAGACCTCGGGACGCGTGTCGTTGAAGAACGCGTGATCGGCGTCGGGGTAGGTGTGGACCTCGACCTTCTTGCCCATCGATTTCAGCTTCTCCGCGAGCTCGCGCTCGCCGGTGGCCGGGACGCCGCGATCGCGTTCGCCGGCGATCAGCATGATCGCGGCGCTCATGTTCGGCCAGTCGTAGTCGACCTTCTTGAATCCGCCGTAGAAGCCCACGGCGGCGCCCACGTTCTTGTCCTTTGTCGCGGTGTACTTCGCGAGCGCGCCGCCCATGCAGAAGCCGACGACGCCGTACGTCTTCGACGAGCACTCGGGCCGCTGCAGCAGGTAGGCTCCGGCGCCGGAGATCTCGGTGATGGCGCGCTCGGCATCGAGCTCCATCAGCATCTTCCCCGCTTCGTCGGGCGACTTCGTCGTTTTGCCGTGAAAAAGGTCGGGGGCGATGGCGACGAAGCCTTCGCGCGCGAACCGCTCGACGAGGTCTTCGATGTGCGGCACGAGGCCCCACCACTCCTGGATGACGACGACGGCGGGACCCTTGCCCGTTGGAGCGGCAAAGTAGCCTTGGCAGGTGTGATTGTTGGACGGGAACTCGACGCGCTGGCCCATCGGCCGATTCTATGCGAAGAGACGTTTGTTACGTCCCATTCGTATAACCCGTGCGAGAATGCCTGTCGAGAGAGGCTGGTGGATGGTTTACACGAATGAGGACGTCAGTCGCCTGGCGAAGCGCACGAGCTGTCCGCGCTGCGACCTGAACAAGACCGTCGGCAACGCGCTCTGCCGTAGCTGCCGCAGCAAGCTGCCGGCGAACATGCGGACGGGACTCGAATCGGTCTCGGACAAAGACTGGTTGAGCGTCGGCCGCGCGTTACGCGCCGCGGCCAACTACTTCAACGTCCACTTCCAGTCGGTCCGGAACTTTGGAGGCGGGAGGAAGCGGTAGCGAGCATCGCGAGCTCGCGCGCTTTCGCGTCTTTCGGCTCCTGATTCGCCAGCTCTTCGGCGCGCCGCGCCACGTCCGTTGCGCCCGGAGCGTTCCGGAGCGTCTCGCTCCACATCGCGCCGAGGGTAGCCAGACGATGGCGGCGTGACGCCTCGCTCCACGGCCGGGCGACGTCCGACGCGTGCACGATTCGCGTGATCGTTCGGTCCTTCCCGGTCGCGACGCTCTTGTAATGGAGGCGAACGGTGGCGATCGGCTGCCGCCACGGCAGGTTCGCCCGCAGCTCGACCTCGAACATCGCCG
>JACZCU010056331.1_pt1 | contig 10143 bp, 7 predicted proteins | sample 8641851 | NCBI WGS metagenome assembly JACZCU01 (sample SAMN15324605, study PRJNA640507) | soil metagenome | isolation source: monocropping sugarcane control | place: China: Luxin town, Laibin City, Guangxi Province | collected 2019-07-25 | depth 10cm m | reverse complement strand
GCGCCTTCAGGAGTGGCGGCATTGTCAGTCGAGATCGACGAGCTGGAACGAGTGATTCTCCTTTCGGAGGTCCGACGGGAATTCGTGCGCACCGCCCGCGCGGCTCAGATGTCCGCGTTTGACGCCGATGCCGTCCGGCGGCGACTACGCGCCGCAATCGCCTCGGAGCATGACGTGGTGCCGCATGAGATTATTCTGCTTTGTCCCGGCGCACTCCCGCGCACAACCAGCGGGAAAATCAGTCGTGCCGCCGCGCGCACGGCATATCTAAACAAAACACTCGAGCAATTTGGGGAGACGTCGAATGTCGCTGATGGAAAGTAAATTGCCGGAAACCTATGCCAGTCGAAAGGCCTGCGACATTCGCGACTGGATCGTCGCCGAACTGGCCAAATCGATGAACATGGCGGCTTCGCAGATCGACGCGTTCGCACCCCTTCATTCGCTGGGCATCGATTCACTCGCCGCCATCGGATTGAGCGGCGGGCTTGCGTCCTATCTCGGGCGCGACGTGCCTGCCACGTTGATGTGGGATTATGAATCGATCGATGCGATTGCCCATGCGCTTGCCGAAGAACCGAAGGCCCTTTCAAAGCCGCGGCTTCCGCAGGGCGTTGTCGAACTCCAGCCGCCCGGCCGACGTCCGCCGACCTTTTGTTTTCCTGGAATCGGTGGGCAAGGCAAAGATTTTGCCTTGCTGTCGCGACATCTCGGCCCGGCTCAAGCATGCTACGGCTTAGCTATTCCGGAGTCGGATGAGCAAGGCCAGTTGCTTTCTAAAATCGAGCAGATGGCCAGCATCATGGCTGCGCGCCTGTGCGAAGTGCAGCCGGAAGGGCCTTATCAACTGGTTGGATATTCACTCGGCGGTTTGCTTGCTTTTGAAGCGGCGGCACAACTCACTGCGGCCGGTAAGTCAGTATCAATGTTGGCCATTTTCGACACGTTCACTCCAGAAGGAAAAACGCTGCGTCCACGCTGGCAGCGCCTGTTTCTCCATGCCTGGTTTCTCACCACGCGGAAGGACCGTCTGCAGCAATGGTATGACCTGATGGAAAACCGGCTGGAAGCTCGGCAGAAGGCTCCGAACGCACGCAGAGTTCGCGAAAGTGAATTCATTTCTCGCTGTCGTCAGGCCAGCGCTCAATATCAGCCGCGCCCCTATCCCGGCGCAATCACTCTCTTCCGTGCCACCGAACGTTCGCCACAGAGCGTGTTTTTCAAACTCGACGAATCCAATGGCTGGCGCAGCGCCGCGCGCGGCGGGATTCGTATCATCGATGTTCCTGGCGGCCACACTTCCCTAATCGATTCGTCCCACGCGCCAACTTCCGCTGCCGCGCTGCTGGCGGAGTTGGAAAGACAATTGCACTGAACCTCGCTATCACGGCATCGATCAGAAGCCATACTTTTCGGGACCGCTCAATGCAAACGGCGGTAATACGCCTCACATCGTCGCGCGCCTGCGCCTATCACATATGTCATAAGTTTGCTTTGCAAATGTGCGCGATGTAATATGCTGCCCGCGGCTTTCGGGGGAATCAGGGCTCCAATTTCGACTCGGGCTTTTGGTTCATCGGCATCGATGTTCTCCAGAATCGGTCGGCTTTCCAACCTCGGGAGCAAACATGGCCACGACACTCACAGACCTCAAGCAGGCGCTGCGCGGCGAAGTCATTGCGGCAGGCGATCCAACCTACAACGAGGCGCGCAAGCTTTACAATGCGATGATCGACAAAAAGCCTCGGCTGATCGCGCGGTGCACCGACGCGGCAGATGTGATGGCCTGCATCAAGTACGCCCGGGCGAGCAAGCTTCGTTTGGCCATTCGTGGTGGCGGGCATAATGGGCCGGGCCTGGGCGGCTGCGATGATGGAATCGTGATCGATCTCTCGCGCATGCGCGGCGTGCGCGTCGATGCGGCAACTCAAAAAGTGTACGCCGCGGGCGGGAGCGTGTGGGGCGACGTGGATCATGCCACGCATGCCTTTGGCATGGCCGTCCCAAGCGGGATTATTTCAACGACCGGCGTCGGTGGTCTGACATTGGGCGGAGGAATCGGGCACTTGTCGCGCAAATATGGCTTGACAATCGATAATCTGCTATCCGTCGATATGGTCCTCGCCGATGGGAGCCTGATCGTTGCTAATGAGTCTGAAAATTCGGATTTGTTTTGGGCCATCCGCGGCGGCGGCGGAAACTTCGGCGTGGTCACCAACTTTACCTATCGCATGAATCGGGCACATACGGTGGTGGCCGGGCCGATCTTCTGGGCGATGGAAGATGCGCCGCAGATCATGCGCAAGTATGAGCAGTTCATCACCGATGCCCCCGAAGAGCTCAACGGCTTTTTTGCATTCATGACCGTGCCGCCGGCGCCGATGTTTCCCGAGGCGTTGCACATGCGAAAAGTGTGCGGCGTATTCTGGTGTTCGCTGGCCGATCTCGACACGACCCGGATGTGGCTCGAGCCCGCACAAGCATGGGCCAAGCCGCTGCTGGTCGGCTATCAACCGATGCCGCTGCCGACGCTGCAAAGCCTCTTTGACGGGCTCTATGCGCCCGGATTGCAGTGGTATTGGAAGGCCGATTTTGTGGACACGCTTCCAGAGGAAGCGATCGCGAAGCATCTCAAGTTTGGCTCCGAGTTGCCGACGATGCACTCGACGATGCACCTTTATCCGATCAACGGCGCGGTGCATCGCAAGCGATCGGGCGACACCGCCTTCAGCTATCGCAAATCCAAATGGGCCGAGGTGATCGTCGGCGTCGATCCCTCCCCCACCAACGCCGGCAAAATCACGCGCTGGGCCAAAGACTACTGGCAAGCCCTGCACCCCTATTCCGCCCCCGGCGCCTACGTCAATTTCATGATGGACGAAGCCCCCGGCCGCATCGAAGCCACCTATGGCGACAACTATCCGCGCCTTCAGCAGATCAAATCCCAGTTCGATCCAGACAATCTTTTCTGCGTGAACCAGAACATTCCGCCGATGACAAGCGGCGGTTGAGCGCGTCTGTCAACTGGAGACACCGGAGCGAAGCTCGAAGATCATCCGCCACAGAAGATCGACTTTGCCCTTGGCGATCAAATCAGCGGGAGCATCGCCATCAAATGCATCGTTCGGTTCGGTCAGCCAATGCCCAATTGCCTTTGATCGCACCACCTTGGCGAGTTCACGTTGCAGCCGATCCAATTCCGTCAAGCGCCGACCCACCCCTTCGGATAACGGCCGCCCTCCTTCCAGATCGATAACCGTGCGCTCCGTCACGCCCAGAATTCGGGCCATTACTTTCTGGGTCACATCCAGCTTTCGCCGGACAGCTTCGATGCGATTGGTGGTTGCGACAGCCATGGGCAATACCTCTTCACCCATTCTACGTTTCACTAGGGCCAGATTCAAATTCTTTCATGAAATATTTCATGTTATGCCTTCGAGGGCCTCGACGCCTGGTTCTCGAAGCTTATGCGGGTTTCGGATCGTCGCCTTTGACCCACCCAGCAAGTTGCCGGGAAACCAGACCAGGTTCTTCCCACCATCACACGCCGGCACGACCAACCCTTCGAGACTGCTTTGATATGCTGCTCGTCCAACCGCTTGTGTCAGGGATTCTTCGCCCCGTCGATACATAGGCCGACAGTCATCCTCCCGCATCCTCGTGGCGGAAACTCCCAGGGATTTGCGAACCACGCCATCGGTGAGATCAAGAACCTTTGACAATTTCAAATTGACCGCAACGATCATTCGCGGCAGCACATCGGCAGGGTCCAGGCCATAATAAGGATGATTCGCCTTGGCTTATGCAAGAGCGGTGGCATCGGTGAAGGCAGTATACACTGTCGCAAAAGAAGAGGGCGGATTCCAGCGGCCGACGTTGATGCGACTGCCCTCGCCGGTCAACAAATCCGCTTCCGTCGCGTAGGTCGGTTCGGCGCATCGGAAAACCACGTCGGCTACCGGACCGGCGCGTGCCACGATGATTGATATGCGATGAAGGTACTGATCGAAATCCGGATGGTCGATCTTCAATGGGCCCGACAAGATTCGAACTTGTGACCTCGTCCTTATCAGGGACGCGCTCTAACCAACTGAGCTACGAGCCCGGCTATTTCTTTGCTGGCCATCCTGACGGCCGGGCGTCAAGAGGCGAAGGATTTTAAGCGGCATTGGACGGCTGTCAAATGGCGTTTCAAGCCGAGCTTAATGCTTCAGGCTCAGCACCAGCAGCAGCACGTCGATCAGGAAAAGCACAGCCATCGCCATTTCCAGCGTCAGCATCCAGCGGGTGCTCTGCTCTGTTTGCATCAGGTGATACAGGTCATCGAGCGTTTTGAGCTTTTCGTCGATCGTGCGGTGCCATTCGGGGAGGTGGAAGCGGGCCGACAGGCCCTGGTAGATGCGGGCGAGGTGCCAGTCGCCGAAGAATTTGGTGATGTTGGACAGCTCGTCGCTCATGCGGGCCAAATCGATGCGGATTTCGCGGAGCTGGCGCTGCAGAGCCACGCCTTGGCGAAAACGCAGTCGCCGAATGCTTACGTCACGATAGGACCGCTCGACCTGTGCATCGAGAATGCGATCGTACGCCTCCAGCTCGGCAAGCTGCACGTTGGCCAGTTCCATCACATAAAGCGTTTCATCGAGATAGGCCGGCTCATCGACGACGAGAGCGGCATCCCAATCGATGACAACCAGATCGCGATCGTAATAGCTGTAATACCGGCTTGAAGATTCCATCGCCTCCTGCTCGGAAATCTGAGCCGGGTCCGATTCCTCGATCAGCAGCGAAGCCACCTGTCGGCGGTGATGTAGAAGCCAATCTTCCGATGCAACCGGCTGGCCAGTCGAATCCTTTAGGGGCCCATGCAAACAGAAAACGGTGTAAGCCTCTTCGTCGGCCAAGTGATCCATGGGCCGCACGAGATGCGGCGCAAGCTCTTTGCGGACTTCCTCGGCCAGGTCGCGCACTTCATCATAGAGATAGCTGCCGCTGGAAAACCGAAGATCGTGAAACTCCACCAGTTCATCGAGCGATCGGCATTGAAACGGCACGCGCACGGTGATGCTCACCGCCCCCACCGGCAGCAGCTTCACCGCGCGCTCGATGCGCACCGGTCCGCGCGGCCCCAGCCGCTCGCTGGGCGGCAGGCGAACCATCACCGGCCGGTAAAATAAAAGCTGCTTTGGCCCGCGCTTGCTCGCCCCCACCATGAACTCCGCCACCGGCTGCCCCAACAGTGTATCGACCGGCTTGCGCGCCATCTCGTAAGCCACATCAAAGGCGTAGAGATAAACCACTTCGCCGGTGTATTGGTCGACGGATTTCGAGGCGGCTGCGCGGTCGGCGACTTGTGGCGTCAAAGGGGTCATCCATCCTCATCTTACGCAAGCCTGTTTCACAATACGATCTTTCGCAGCAGTGATGCAGACACGCGAGATGGGATGCTGGCAAATCACTCGGCTCAACTTTACATCGCCATGCCCCCGGCTAAACTGGCGCGACCGTGGACGGCAGGATGCCGCCAGGGCGAATGGGAACAAGGGAACCGGGCCAAGCGTGAAACGAATCAAGGTGCGAAAGCCGGCGTCGCGAAAGCTTTGCACGCCGCTGCTTGGCTTGGCGCTTCTGGTCGCATTTTTATGTATCGCGCCGGCGCAAGCCCAGGCGCCTCAGACTCAGCCGGTCATTCTGCCGGGGGCGACCCCGGAGTTGGCTGGCCGAATCGTGGAAGACATCCACATTGTCGGCAACACGTCCGTCTCCAACACATTGATCCAAAACCTCATCCGCACGCAGCGCGGCGATAAGTTCGACCCCGTCACCGTTCAGCAGGATTACCAGCGGATTTACGATCTGAAGAAATTCGCGAACGTCGAGGCCACCGTTGAGCCGACGCAATCCGGCGGCGTGATCGTCACGTTCATCGTCTCCGAGCAGAAGCTCATCACCAAAATCACGTATCGCGGCAATCGAGCGATTGGCACCAAAGATCTTTCTAACGACGTGGACCTGAAGGAAGGCCAAGCCATCGACAATTTCCGAATTTCGCTGGCCCGGCAGACGATCGCCAACAAGTATCGCGATCAGAATTTCCCCTTCGCGCATGTTGAAGTGCCCTCCGAGCCGCTTTCGCAGCGCGGTGAATTGATCTTCGACATCACCGAGGGGCCGAAGGTCACTATCCGCATGGTGGACTTCAAAGGCGCGCTGACGATCAGCAAAGATCATCTCCGCGAGCGGATCAAGACGGCGTCGTGGTTCCCGATATTCAACTCCGGCAAATATGACCCGCAGCAGGTGGATGAAGACGTCGCATCGCTGCAGCGCTATTACGAAGACCGCGGCTATTTCGATGCGCGGGTCGGGCGAAAACTGATCTTTTCGCCGGACCAGAGCGAGTTGGAAGTAGATTTCCTGATCGATGAAGGCCGGCGGTATATGGTCAACAAAGTCAGCTTCGTCGGCAACAAGAGCCTCACCGAAGCGCAGCTAATGGCCGGGCTGAAGCTGACGCCTGGTCGTCCTTATGATCTGGAACTGGTACAGCTCGATCAGAAACAGATCATCAAAACCTACAGCCCGCTCGGTTTCATTTACCAGGAGCCCAACGCCGCCAATCCAAGCAGCGATCCGGAATATTTCCACATCACGCACCGGGAGATTTACGCGACGCAGCCCGGCAAGGTGGATGAAGTCTACGTGATCTCAGAAGGAAAGCCCTTCCGCCTGGGACGAATTCAGCCGAAGGGAAATTATAAGAGCCAGGACAAGCTGATCCTGCGGGAATTCCGCGATACGACGCCGAATACGATTTACAACTCCGGCGAAGTGCAGGACGCGGTTGATCGCCTGCGCGGGCAGCCCTATTTCAGCACGATTACCGTCACGCCCATCGGCGAAGATCCGCATTACCGCGATCTTCTGGTGGAAGTTCAGGAAGCACGCACGGCACAGTTCAACCTGGGCGCCGGCATTACCAGCAACGGCGGCATCCAGGGGAATATCAGCTACACGCAAAACAACTTCGATCTGTTCAACGTGCCCAACGACTGGCGCGACATTCTCTCCGAGCATGCTTTCACCGGCGCAGGCCAGCAGCTTCGGCTGGAGTTTTCGCCGGGAACGATTTTTTCCAACGCCAGCGTTTCGTTCACCGAGCCGTACATGTTCGATCAGCCGTATTTGTTCCGCGAGCAGCTTTACCTGCACGATCGGCTGCGCGAGCATTATGACGACCGCCGAATTGGTGACTCGATCACCTTTGGCAAGCGATTCAACTATGTCTGGTCGGGACAAATCACGCTTCGCGGCGAGCAGGTGGACATTCGGCAGGTGGATGACGACAAATATCGCCCCGAAGAAATTCTTGCCGCGCGCGGCACGCATCCGCTGAGCAGCGTCGCCTTCCAGGTGCGGCGCGATACGACCAATCCGGGACTATTCCCTTATAAAGGCTCGGTGACCACCGCCAATTTTGAACAGTTCGGCGCGATGGGCGGCGACAGCAACTTCAGCAAATTCACCCTCAGCTCCGATTTCTATCAGACCGTCCACACCGATCTTCTCGATCGCAAGACGGTGCTTCGCTTCAGCGGATTTGCCGGAAGCATCGCCGGCAGGTCACAGTTCTACGAGCGGTTTTATGGCGGTGGCAGCGGATCGGTCCGCGGATTCCTCTATCGCGGCATCAGCCCCCGCGCAGGGCGCGGCGATGACCCCATCGGTGGTGATTTCGCCTTCTCCGGCACCGCCGAGCTCAATTTTCCCATCTATGAGGAAACGCTGCGCGGCGTGGCTTTCGCCGATGTTGGCGATGTCGAACGCGATTTTAAAGTCGGCACCGTGCGGTCGAGCGTGGGCGTCGGCATCCGCCTGATGCTGCCAATCCTCAATCAGGCCCCCATCGCGATCGACTTCGGCGTCCCCCTCACCACCGGCCGCGGCGACGACAAGCAACTGGTCAGTTTCTCGCTCGGCTTCTCTCAATGACCCGCCTTGGGTTAACATGTCACGCCCTGATGAACGGGCAACTATCTAAAAAAGCGAAAGGATTGCTTATGCGAATCGGTCATTTGATGGCGATTGTCGGATTGTCGGTCGCTTGTGCGGCTCCATTTGCCAGCGCGCAAGGAACTCCACATATCGCTGTTGTCCGCCCCTTCCAGATCATGCAGCAGATGACTGAATACAAGGAATACGCCGAGAAGTACAAGACCGAGTCGGAACAGTTGGACGCCGCGCTGCACAAGAAGCAGGACGACATCAAGAACATGCAGGCGCAGCGATCGCAATATAAGCCGTCGGCTCCCAGTTACACCGAGCTGAGTGCCAAGATCGATCAATCCATCAGTGAGCTTGATGCATGGAAGCAGTTCGTTGCCCGGCAAGGCGAGCGCGAAAAGAAGGGGGTTGTCCGCCAGATGTTCACCCATCTTCAGCAGGCGACGGCAAAGGTGGCCGAGTCCCAGCACATTGATTTGGTTCTGACTCAGGGCGAAGACGAGCTTCCGGATATTGAAAGCCTCGATTATCAGGCACTGATGCTCAACATCGCTGGCCGAAGCGTGCTTTATTCGACTAAGGCGATGGACATCAGCAATGCGGTGCTGACCCAGGCTGACGCCGATTATGCGGCTGGCAAAAAGAGCGGCTCGGCTGTGACTCCGTCGCCAGCGTCAACACCCGACATCAATGCGAAGCCTCAAGGGCCGGCTTCAAACGCGAATCATTGATCTTGCGTAACCTTCTATTTCGGTACTGAACCGCCACCACTATGCCGCTGCTTTCGGACATCGCGAAACTGATCGGCTCCCCCGCTCCGGCGGGAGCCGACATTGACATTACCGGCCTGGCCACGCTCGATGAAGCGCAGGCCCGCGAGCTTTCGTTCGTCGGCTCCGAGCAGTATCTGCCGCAGCTTCAAAATACGAAGGCGGCGGCAGTCATCGTGCAGAAACGCGTGAAGCTGCCGAGCACGTGGACTCGGCCTGCGCTGATGGTGGATGATGCCGATCTTGCAATCGCAAAAGTCCTTAGACTTTTCGCGCCACCGGTTCCCCGGCCACCGCAGGGCGTCGATGCGATGGCACGCGTCGAATCCACCGCGACCCTAGGCGAGGGTGTTTCGATTGGCCCATTCGTCTACATCGGCCATCGTGCGCGAATCGGAAATCGCGTCGCGTTACATGCGGGTGTTTACATCGGCGACGACGTCATCATCGGCGACGACTGCGAGCTATTCCCCCACGTCGCGCTCCGCGAGCGCATCGTGCTCGGCCAGCGCGTGATCATCCATGCCGGCAGCGTCCTTGGCGCCGCCGGCTTTGGCTATCGCTGGGACGGCAAACAACATCAGAAAATCCCGCAGATCGGCACCGTGATCGTTGAAGACGATGTCGAGATCGGCTCCTGCGTCTGCATCGACCGCGCCAAGTTCTCCACCACGCGCATCGGTCGCGGCACCAAGATCGATAACCTCGTGCAAATCGGTCACAACGTGCAAGTCGGCCCCCACTGCATCATCGTCGGACAGGCCGGACTCGCTGGCTCATCAAAACTGGGCGCTGGAGTCGTGCTTGGCGGGCAGACCGCCGTGCGCGATCACATCAACATCGGCGACGGCGCGATGGCCGCCGCCTGCAGCGCGATTGCAGAAGATGTCGAAGCCAAACAAATCGTCAGCGGCATGCCCGCCCTCCCCCACCGCCAAAGCCTTCGAGAACAAGCCGCCCTCCGCCGCTTGCCAGATCTGGTCGTCCAAATTCGAAAGCTCCAGGACGAACTGGATTTGCTCAAAGGAAATTAGTTCGCACCGTCCCTCGCGTGAGACGAAATGCAACAATGCGGCGCGCCGCAGCGATGCAAAAGCGATGCATCAGCTTGGCGAATCGTTCATAAATGATTATATTATAATTACTTACTATTTTAAAGATATTGATGAGCTCGGTGCGGCGCGCGCTGCATTTGTGCTATGTCCATATGTACATGTGTTGGCTATCTTACAGTGACTGATCGCCGCTCGAGTAAGTGCGACGTACGCCAGTAACAGGAGCCAACACGATGCCGCGGTCATATTCCAGATGATCGTGAAGCGGGGGCCGATCGGTGCGATGGGAAAAATCAGGGCGAGTGCAAGAAGGATCG
>JACZCU010241817.1_pt1 | contig 10145 bp, 9 predicted proteins | sample 8641851 | NCBI WGS metagenome assembly JACZCU01 (sample SAMN15324605, study PRJNA640507) | soil metagenome | isolation source: monocropping sugarcane control | place: China: Luxin town, Laibin City, Guangxi Province | collected 2019-07-25 | depth 10cm m | reverse complement strand
TTGTCCTTATGGCAGACGTTGCATGCGTTAGGGACGTTCGATCGCTCAGTCATATCGGGATACACGAAGTGGAACGTATGGCTGCGAACATTCACATCGCCGAGTGTTGTAGCGATCTTGGGCATGTGGCATTCGATGCACTGGCTTCCGGGACTCCCCGCAGGGTGGTGAGTGTGAGCCTCGAGGGTTGGGTCATGCGGCCCATTGGGGGAACTTGGGCCGTGGCAATCCAAGCACAGCACATTCGCAGGCTTGCGCAAAAGCGCATTGTTGTCCGTGCCGTGCGCATCGTGGCAGGTGAAGCACGACACGCCATGCGTGTACATCAGGCTCGTGACAAAGTCGTTGCCCTGCATCCGGTTTTTATGTGCGGTGCCATCGGCGAAATGCGTGAAGGTAGTTTCTCCCAGCTTATGATCTTCAAGCTTCCAGTAATCGCTCAATTTTTTGCCGACGTGGTAACCCACCGCCCAATCGTAATAGCGGTCGCTGATTGGATTGGTAAGGGGTCGCCCCTGCGAATGGCAACTGATGCAGATGTCGTTGCCATCGACGTAATCGAGCCTGGTCGGGTTCACGATGTTGGAATCGGATGGATTCTTCACGTGCTCACTGCCTGGGCCATGGCAGCGTTCGCAGCCCACATTCCATTCCGTAACGGTCTTCGTCGTGACGTCGTAATTCACCGAATGGCAGCCATCGCAGGTGCTGCCGGTAGGCCTTTTGAAATTGTCAGGGGGATAAAGAGGAGACCACCAATCCTCCTTCGCAAAATAAGGCTTCCACACTTTGTGCGTCACGTCCCACTGTGCCGGCAGCGGAAAGTAGTCATTGCCAACTTTCTTGAAGTAACGCTGTTTCCATTTGCTCCCATAGACAAATGCGATGTCGTCGATCGTAAACGTCACGAGAGGATTTTTCTTGGAAAGATCGGGAATGATGGCTTTGGGATGCTCGCGGGGATCGCGGACAACATTGGCCATTAACGTCGTTTTCCAATGATTGTAAATGTCCTGGTGGCAAGGAGCGCAGGCGGTCGATCCCACAAAACGAGCATTGCTCCCACTTGGCGTTTCCACCGGTGGCGTGGAAGCAACCTTCGGAAGATTGCGAATGTAGGAAACAAGTTGCCAGGTCTGCTCATCGGTGAATTGCCATCCGGGCATGCCAGTATTTCGAACGCCGTTGCGAATCAAATAAAACAACTCGCCGTCCGATCGGGCGGTTGTTGTTGGGCTGCGCAAGTTCGCCGGCGGTGGATAGAGCCCGCCGCCAGATGCGGTTTTCCCATATCCGTCAAATCCATGGCAGGCCATGCAATGTCTCTCGTATAGCACGCGGCCCGCCGCCATATCCGCCCCGTCGGGTTTGGTGTTGAGCGGGTTCTTGAGCTGCCGCGCCTTAGAGGGGATGCTCCAGTTGACCAATGTGCCGGCGACGAAGGCTTCAATTCCTGGCGCCTTTCTACGAGCCGTCATCCCGCCATGCGTTACATAGAGATAAGCCGCTCCGACAACGATCACGCACATCAAAATCAGGCCTCCGACCAGCGTAAGAGCCGTGCGCTTCCAAGTCCGGAACAGTAAACGTCGGCTTCGATGAGTGAATCGAGTAAGAGTTATCAAAAATCGCATGATGCCCTCGAAAAGAATCTTGCAGCATCGATTAAAACTTAAATCCCAAACCCGCGTAAAGCAGAAGTTGCGGGGAGTCGTTTCGGTCGTAGATGCTCCTGCCGATCGCGAACAGCAGGCCGACGTGGTCGCTAAATTCCCAGCGCGTGCCGACGTTGCAAATGAGGTCGTTAATATGTCGAAAGGATTGATCTTCGGTCATGCGGACCTCAGCCAGAAGCTCAAGCTTGTCGGTGACCTTATAACCAGTCGCCACGCCAAAGAACCATTCATCCCTGTCGTGCTGAAAAAACTGATATCCAACCTCGCCTCCCAATTCGAATTTGCCAAACTTGCGCTGGATCTCAATGGGGAGCAGCGGGTTGGCCGAACGACGCAGTCCTCTTTGGTCAAACGAAAGGGTCAGATTGTCGAACGCGACCTGCGGATAAAATGACATGGCGACGCCGGCGCGATCTTCTTCCAGAAATCGGTATTTGAATCCAAGAAACACCTCGCCCAATCCGGCCCGCGTGCCGACCCGGCGGTCGTCGAGGAAGAGCAAGGGAACCTGAGCCTGCAATTTCATGTTGTCGCCGAGGCCGTAATTGATGTCGACCAGAGGTGACTGATACTGTGTCATCTGCCGGTTCTTATCCACGGTGACGGCGGTGTTGATTTCCCACTTTCGGTCTCCCGGTGTTCCGGTGTCTTCGGTAATGAGTGGTGGCCCGGCTTGACCAAGCGTCACAATGGGACGCAACAGCACCAAGGCTGCTGAAATCACCGACATCAAATATGCAATCGGTATTCGGTGAAACATGGCGACCTGCGTAAAGGACCTGGCCTAATTTGTTCTCAGACTCATCAACTGCTCTGTGCTTGAGTCTCCAGCGCCGCCTTCAGCCCAGCGGCCAGTTGTTCAGCCGGCCCGATGGCCCAGTAGTGCAGGAAAATGATCCTTGGATTCTCGGAGGTCATGTGGTTGTGGATGGCAACGATGTTGATGCCGTGGCTCCGCAGCGCTTTCAGTACTCCCTGAAGTTCCCCCTCGGTCATGGCGTAGTCACCATCTACGACTGCTCTCTCGTTACTTCCGGCGAAGGCGGCCCACGTGTTGACGCCCATCTGGTTGCCGACCTCGTGGCCCATCATCTTCGTGGTCCGGCCGATGGCGACCTTATAGACGCCCTTATCAAGTTGGCCTTTGCGACCGAGCACCGCCTCGATCTTTGCGGGGTCCAGGGTCGTCTTGGCCGGGTCGATGTTAGAGGCCGGCGTCTCGCCCTTGCCACCGCTAGTCTCCTTGATCTTGGCGAAAACCTTACCCACGGCCGCCGCCAGCTTCTGTTCGTTACCCATTCCCCCGATGTGCATGAACATGACCTTGGGGCTGTCCCAGAAAAAGTGGTTATGCAGGGCCGTCACTTCTAGTCCGTTCTCCAGCGCCACGCTCATCACGGGGTTGACCTGATCCTCCAGCAGCACCTGATCGCCCATGACCATCGTGTGGCCGTCCATCTTCGTGAACGCCGCCCAACAGGTCAGGCCCAGCGCTGGCGTCAACTTCACGCCGTCGGCCGTAACGTTCAGGTCCGAGCGGGGCATGCTGACCTTGAACACGTGTTCCTTCTCGTCGAGCTTGCCCTTCGTCCCGGTCAACTCCTCGATCTTGGCCGTGTCGAGCTTCGCGTCAGCGGCGGTAACAACTGCCGGTGTCACCAGGGTGAGAGCTGCAAATGTGACTCCGACGAGAACGCGCAACAGGTTCTTCGTAGACATGTGAGCATCTCCTTTCAAAGATTCGGGACGGTAACACTGGATGCGGTTGCAAAGATGGCGCTGTTCAGCCATTGATTGCCTACTTCCGCTGAATCAGGAACGCACCCGCGAGCAGTAAGACGACCCCAACGACACGAGAGACATTGACCCGGACCTTCGGCACGTCGAGCCAGCCGAAGTGGTCCACCAGGACAGCGGCGCTCAACTGGCCCAGGATGGTGACCGCAATCACGGTGGCCGCGTTACTCTGCGGCAGGGCAAGGATGGCCACTACCACGGACACTACGCCGCTTAGTCCGCCGACCCACGCCCACCACGGGGCGTCCGCCGCGCCGGCCGGTCGTCCCCGGCCGCCGAGCACGCCACTGGAGACCAGCGCTAGCAGCACAGCGGCACCAATAGTGAACGACAGGCACGCCGCCAGGACCGGTGATTGCACCGCTTGCCGGAGTTTGGTGTTCGCCGCGACCTGCACTGGCTGGCCCATCCCTGCCACAAGGACTAGTCCCAGGATCAAATACTTGCCCACGATGATCTCCAGTTAGACGCACCGCGTGCGACTCACTTGCCGGGGTTGTCGGCGCTCTGGGCCGCGTACAGACCGTCGTACACAATCGCCCCGCGTTCGAGTGCGATCTGGTCGTCAGCACTGGCAAGCCTGATTCCACGGCAGATCAAGTCTAGTCCAGGCGCCGTGGCCTCCAGTGACACCTCCTGCACGGTGTCAGCCTCGTCGATAATCCGAGCGATCCGCCGCAATACTGCGTCTTTCAATTTGTATTCGTCGAGGAACGCGTGGAACGAACAGTGGCCCTTGTGGTGCGAGAGCTTCACGCCGGGCATGTCGAATGGCTCACCCGCCGACTGCGGCGGCTTGTGGCCCTCTGGCACGAACGAAAAGTGAGCCTTGGGGTCGATGAACCGGCGAATGAGCCACGCACAGCCGATCCGGTCGACTCCCACGTTCTGCCAGGTCACCCATTTCATCTTGTTAGGTCTCCTTTGGCGGCAAGCACGCAGACCTGACCCACTTCACTCTTGCACCTCCCGCTTGGCGGCCATCAAAGCCGACCGCACCTTTTGCCCTAAGGCGCATTTCATGTGGTCGACCGACAACGCCTGCTGATATTGAGCTGACAAGCCGGTCAAATCGGGATTCTTACCCTTGACAGATTTGAGAATCGCGTCATACATCGGCCTGACCTGCTCATCAAATTGCCTTGACAATCGTTTGTCCTGTCCTTCAAGCAATTGCTTTGATTCCCATAAGGTTGCCTCGCCATTGAGCTCCGTGATCTCGGCGGCGAGCCATCGAAAGTGTTCGAGCGTTTGAGGGTTGGATGGCAGGACCCAAACCGCATCCTGCAATGCCAGCGCTCCAAGCTTCTTGAGCTTCCGCCAGATGTACACGCGAGCAGCCGTCGGCTTTCGAGGCACTTTATAGGCGAGCAAAAGCCACGCCCGACTCTTTTCCACGTCGTTCTCCTGCCGGAGTGCGAGCCGGCGAAGCACGATCCGCGCCGCCATGTAACCACGGTTACATCATACCGTCGCCGCCATTTCGATCCAACTATGTAAATTTCGGGTTTCAGGAATGAACCGCTATTGCGGTACAACCCTGGCGTCGGCGATTACTGGGAAGGCTGGCCTGCGAGGACAACGGAACATGAACCATCGCATGGGACCGACGAATAGCAGGAACAGAAGTGCTGGCCAGAGCGGCATCCACAAGGATGGTGCGGTCCGGCGCGAGGAAGGTGCCGTAGACGGCTTGGTTGGAAGCCATGCTGGTGATGGCGATCGAACCGCCGACGCCGTTCATGTCCCAGATGATGTTGTTGGAGGTAACGCCGCCAACGAGGTTCATCGTCATGCCCGGGAGGGTCAGGACGACGTGGCCCGGATCGTTGGAAGTCAGTTGAAAGATGAACTGGTCCGAGGCGGTGCCCTGAAGCGTGATGCTGGTTTTCAACGTCACGTCACCGGTGACGCGAATGACATTGACGCCGCCGTTACCGACGATCGTTTGTCCTTCGGTGAGGGTCGAATAGGTCTGCGTCGGCGTCAGCGCGGCGGCGGCGGTTGAAGCGGCCAGCGCATCAGAGACCGCCTGATTCACGGCAGGCGTGTTATGAGTGATGCCGCCGGTGATCGTGCCGGTGGCAATCGGATCAACGTTGCCATCGTTGTTGACGAATCCGTTGATCGTGGCATCCATGCCGTGCGTCCAAGTGCTGAATGGCGCAACGCCGACGTTTCCGTTGATGACCGTTGCCGATTGATAAATCTCAAACTGGCTTAGTTGGCTGGAGCTGCTTCCGCCGATGCCCAGCACCGCATAGTTAGCGGCAGTGCCGAGATTCACCGCGTTCGCGTGAGCCACCGGCAAGGAAAAGGCCAGCCAATAAAGAGGCGCCCAACGCCAATGGATTAAGGCGCTTTCGATGACCCGATTTGCATTCCCGCATCGTATCCCCAAACAGTTAAATTAACGTGACAAGCCAGCTTCGGCGTCACATTCACCACATTGAATTTCGAAACAAAAACCCCGACTGCCGAGAAGCCCTTCTCAACGACCAAGGATGCTATGCGGGACCAATGAGCAATACAAGCAAAGAAATGGCAACGGCAAATTGGGAAGGATACGACGTTTCAAAGGTTCCAAAGGAAAGGCGTGGATGCCCGGCAAGATGTGATACGCTTACCCTGGATACTGGGAGACCGCGCAAATGTCCCGCGCCGCGCGCGAGCACTTCGCGCTGTTTAGCGGGCGGCCTTGCCCGCCGTTTTAGGCGCTTTTAAATCAAATCGCCGCAAATGCGCGCGCCGCATCGGATCGATGCCCAAGGAGAAAACGCCGCGCAACGGCAATTGTGGTCCAATGTCACCGATTGTCTCGAACAGCACATTCTTTTGTGACATTTGGGCACGTCCGAACATCGGTGCTTCGGGCCGCGGTCGCGGTTTGGGCTGTCATTTTACTTGGCACAAATGCAACCCCTTTTGCGCGAAGATCGCGCACGGCGGGCAGCTATCGGACCTGAGCACAGCATAAGGCCGGTTTTTTCGGCAGGGCTTCTCAATCGGTGCTCATTCCGGTCCGATGACAAGCGTGGGGGGGTTTGCGATTGAGCCGCAACACGTTTTGCGCACCGCGGCCTGATGCCATGGACGAACGCCAGCAGGGAGAGGCTTGTGGCCGACAATTCAATCTTGAGTCTCGTTTCGATCGAACAGGATGGGTGCATTCGCGTCGCGTCCAGCGGCAGCATCACTGCGGCCGCGGCCCATTTCCTGGGCAAAAATCCTTTGGAAACCATTCTTGGCGCGACCTGGTCGGCCAACCGGGTGCTGATCGACATGTCGCGGACCGATTTTATCGACTCAGCCGCCATCGGCTGGCTGATCGCGACGGCACGCGAGTTTTCGCGTCGAGGCGGGCGGCTGGCGGTGCATTCGGTGACGCCGCGTGTGCGGCAGATGCTCAATCTACTGAAGATCGGCCAGCTTGTTCCCCTGCTGAGCGACGAGGAATCGGCACGCAGGTTTATCAACGGCAATCCGCCGACGCTTTTTGCCGCAAGTGCGTGATCGCACCGGTTCAAGACAGCAGACGATTTCAAATCAACTCAATTCAGGTCAGCGGAGGCACAGCGTGGACGGCATCGCAATCAAATCGGAGCAGTTGATCGAACTGGGCAAGATGACGCCGGAGAACGCGGTTTCTCTGATGATCGAACATGCGATCCGCGCGGGCGCCAGCGATCTGTTCATCAACTCGGGTGAACGACATTTCACGGCGCAGGTGCGCCATCTGGGCATCGTGCGGCCGCTGAGCATCATGCCGGTGGAACAGGGACGCCGCTGCCTGTCGCACATCAAAGCGCGGGCCAGCATGGATACGACCGAAAAGCGCCGGCCGCTGGATGGGCGGTGGATTTTTGAAGTTCGCGAAGCGGAAGGCGACGCATCGTCAGCTGCAAGCAGTGCGAAAACGAGCGTCGATCTTCGCATCAATATTATTCCGACGCTGCATGGCGAGGACGCGACGATCCGATTGCTGCCGCACGATCACGCACATTTTGTGATGGAAGATCTGGGCATGACCCGCGGCCAGCTCGAGCAATATCGCGGCATGATCGAAAGTCCCAGCGGCTTGATCCTGATCACTGGCCCTACCGGTTCGGGCAAAACCGCGACGCTCTATTCGACGCTGCTGCGCCTCAACGATGGCGCGCGCAAGATCAATACGATCGAGGATCCGATTGAATACGCGGTCGAAGGACTCCACCAATCGCAGGTGAACAGTGCGATCGATCTCAATTTCGCGGAGCTTTTGCGTGGCGTATTACGGCAGAGCCCCGACATCATCATGGTCGGCGAGATTCGCGACGAGATGACGGCACAGACAGCCGTCCATGCGGCCAACAGCGGCGTGCTGGTGTTTGCGACGCTGCATGCGACCGATGCCCCTGCCGCGATCCAGAGCATGCGGAGCCTGGGCGTTCGGCCGCACTTTCTGGCGTCGAGCCTGCGCGGCGTCGTCGCCCAGCGGCTGGTGCGCACGCTTTGCCCCGGCTGCCGATCGACACTCGATCTGGCGGACGCACCGCACGTATTTGATGAAGTGCGTCCGTGGTTGGGTGCTGGTGAAGGCACTGCGCTTCATGCCTCAACCGGCTGCAATGCCTGCGGGATGACCGGATATGCGGGCCGATCGGGCGTGTTCCAGGTGATGCCGATTTCAGCGGGTATTCGCGAACTGATTGCCGACGGAATGACCAGCCGGGACATCCGCAATCGTGCGGCCGAAGAAGGCATGCTGCAGTTCCGCCAGGCGGCGCTGCTTAAGGTTGCGGCCGGACAGACGAGCACCGAGGAAGTGTTCCGCGTTATTCCGACCGAGCATCTGCTAGATGATTGAGCGGCGGATCAGGTGCCGCCGAGCGCGTTGCCGCCGTTGACCAGCAGGTTTTGGCCGGTGATGAAATTGGCGGCATCGGATGCGAGAAACGCAACCGCCTCGGCCACATCCTGTGGATTTCCCATCCGCTTCATGGGGACTTTTTCGGCATAGGCTCGTTTGTCGCTTTCGGCATCGTTCGCGTGGCGCTCCGTGGGAATCCAGCCGGGGGATACGGCATTTACCGTAATCTGCCAGGGGGCAAGCTCCATCGCCCACGATCGCATCAGGCCTAGTTGCGCGCCCTTCGCCGCGACGTACTGCGAAAAGCGCGGCGTACCCTGTGAAAATACTTCCGATGCGATATGAATGATCCGGCCATGTCGGAGCGATTTCATCGATGGCAGCACAGCCTGCGTCAACAGCATCGGGCTTTTGACAAAGAACTCGAGCTGATCGAGGCAGGCCTGCCAGGTCAATTCTTCGATTTGCAGGAACGGCTGCGGGCCGGTGGCGTTGAGGACGAGAATGTCGATTGGGCCGAGATCGGACGTGATCTGCCGAACCATTTCATTGATGCTTGCCGGCTCGCGCACGTCGGCTCGATATCCGCGGGCCCTGCCGCCGGATTGTTCGATCTTTTGAATAAGCTGGTTGCCCTTCTCGGCACTGGCCCAGTAATTGACCGCAACCGCCGCGTCGCATTGAGCCAGACGTTCGGCAATCGCCGCGCCAAGACCGCGCGATGCACCGGTCACCAGGGCAACGCGATTGGAAAGATCATGCATGAGAGCCATTGTGACTTTGGCCTGCTGTTTCAAGGACGCTGAACCCGAGAATTAAAATTTCAAATTTGAAATCTCAGATTTCAGATCACACTCGCTCCTCTATCGAACCGTATCGCCTGAGCTACCCGGTCGCGTTTGTGATCCGCTTCGTCGGCTGCGCGCATTGCCAGCGGGAATCGCCAGCAATTCTTTCTCGGTCCATGCCGCCTGTCGGTCACCGACTTCGCGTCGCACACGCGTGACGGACGATGCGGTGATGGGCCGAGCGTTATGATCCCACTCGTGGCGGACGTACGTGAGCAGATCGGCGATCTGCTCATCAGACAGCACCGCCAGTGTGGGCATCTCGATATTCGGCGTCCATCCCTGCACGTGGAATTGTCCCTTTGCGCCGTTGAGGACGATGCGAATCAGCCGATTCTCCGGCCCCAGCGCAAAGGGGGATTCGCGGAGCGAAGGAGCCTTTCCTTCCATGCCTTTTCCATCGGGCTGATGACACTGTGCACAGATCGCGCCAAAAAGAACTTTGCCGCGATCGAAGCTTTCCTGCTGCTTGGCGTTGAGAACGATCCGCACTTCCTTTGGCGTGTCATCCGGCTTGCCGGGCCAGGTGAGAATGGACGCGGCCAGCTTTGCATCTGCTGAAATTCGCTTGTCGGTGCCCTTCTCCATCGCCAGCAACGTTGATGGAACCGCCTTGAGCGCGACTCTTGGCTTACGACCTGGAGCTTTGGCGATTGATGCCAGGCCATTGAGAAGCGCCGCCTGGCGCCACTGATTCGCCTCCTTCTGCGAGGTGATCAAATCGACCAGCGTGGCGACCGACTTACTATCGCCTGTATTGAAGATGCAAGTCGCCAGTCCGCTCAACACCGCGGTGCGCCCCTTCGACTCGCTTTGCCATTTCGAATCAGCAATCACGCGTTGCAGGAAACTAAGTTCTCTGCGGCCAAGACCGCTCAAAACCGCGTCCTTGATGTACGGTTCATCCGCCGATTGCGCGACGACGTCAGCAAGCGTCTGCTCGGCAGCCGGATTCGGAACGGCGCTGATGCTCAA
>JACZCU010180713.1_pt1 | contig 10150 bp, 9 predicted proteins | sample 8641851 | NCBI WGS metagenome assembly JACZCU01 (sample SAMN15324605, study PRJNA640507) | soil metagenome | isolation source: monocropping sugarcane control | place: China: Luxin town, Laibin City, Guangxi Province | collected 2019-07-25 | depth 10cm m | reverse complement strand
TTCCCTTGCGCGTTTTGCCGCCCATGGAATTGTCAAGATTCCGCTCACAGAGTGGTTCTGTCTCACTCTTGGTGAAGCAGGTTGCTTGCTAGTCATCCATGAAGAGATCGTTCTACATCAATAAAAGACTTTTGTGGAAGGATCTTAGTGAAGATGGGAGTGAAGCAAGTGGTCGCTCTCCCAGAGCAGTTAGAAGTCATGGCTATCGAGAAGAGTGATGATGTACTCACCATCACAGCAGTTTCCATATGCTCGCATCCCTGCTGTCCACTCTGTGGCAAACCATCCACGCGTACGCATAGTCGCTACATCCGCCAGGTTGCAGATCTTCCTTGCGGCGGGCAACAGGTCCGCTTGTTGATCCACGTGCGTAAATGCTTTTGTGATGCGCTCGACTGTCCACGAAAAATCTTCGTGGAGCGCCTGACGCCTTTGGTTGACCCCTTTGCGCGAGTCACGCGGCGCTTGTATCAGATCGTGCAGATCATCGGCCTGGCGACAGGCGGAAGACTTGGCGTGCGTGTCACGGATCGCTTAGGGATACAGCTCTCGCGGCATACTCTTCTCCGGCGCATCATGGCGCTGCCAACAGCGCCAGTCGAGCAGATAGTAGAGCTTGGTATCGATGATTTTTCCTTCCGACGAGGTCGCCGGTTCGGCACCATTCTCGTGGACCTGCAAACGCGCCAGGTGATCGATGTTTTAGCTGACCGCAAAGCAGAAACAGCGGCAGCCTGGATGGCTTCCCACCCAGAAATCACGCTGGTGAGTCGCGACCGTGGGGTCGACTATGCCTCGGCGGCAACCACAGGGGCTCCTCAAGCGGTTCAGTGCGCCGACCGGTTCCACATTTTGAAAAATTTAGGGGAGGCATTGGAGGGGTGCCTTGCGCGCCACCTGGCGGCGAAGCGAAAGACGCAAACGCAAAAAACGCTTGAAGAACACACCCTCATTGAGGAAGCTCCACCAGTGGCCCGACGTTCTGCCAAAGTGGAGCAACTTCAGCAGGCGTATCGAGAAGAGCGCCTGACCTGTTATGAACAGGTCGTTGCCTTGCACCAGTTCGGCATGAGTCAGGCGAGGATCGCTGAGCAGGTAGGAATTGGCCACAGCACGGTCAGCAGATGGCTCGCCGCGAGAGGACCGGTTGAAAGAAGGCCTGGTCCCTATGTCAGTCGGCTCGATCCCTACTTGCCTTACCTTTTTGAGCGCTGGGAGCAAGGATGCCACAATATGGCGGCTCTCTATCGCGAACTGAGGGATCGTGGCTACAAGGGAGGGTATGAGAGTGTGCGGAATCACCTGGTTTGTCGGCTTCCTGAAGGCAAGAAGAACGCATCAAAAGGGGCCAAGCTCTCTCCGGCTCCTTTGCCATCGCGACAAGCGACCTTCCTGTTCCTGCGGCGACAGGAAGACTTAGACCAAGAGGAGCAACAGACCGTTCTCCAGCTTCGCCTCAGCCATCCAGAAGTGGAGCTGGCTTACGATCTGGTTCAGCAGTTTGCCCAGATGCTGCGCAATCGCACAGGGGAGAAACTTGATGCCTGGCTCTCTCTGGCCTTAGCCAGCCAGATTCCTGAATTGAGGAGCTTTGTCGCCGGAATTGAACGAGACAAAGAAGCAGTCAAAGCGGGCCTCACTTTGCCGACCAGCAATGGTATCGTCGAGGGCAAGGTCCACAAACTGAAGCTGATTAAACGCATGGGCTACGGCAGGGCCAGATTTCCCTTGCTGCGCCAGCGAGTCCTCCACGCTTTGTAACCCGAAAGGACTTTTACACACGAGAAATGATCCTATCACGGAAAACAAGCAAGCTTCACCAAGAGTGAGCCAGACCCACAGAGTTCCAAAATTTACATCCGTACAGCAGGTAATCCACTGCGCAGCCGTCCAAGTCGCCCGCTGACCATAACAACCTTACTCATCGTTTGCGTGGGCATCATTCTCCCATTCACACCGCTAGCCGATACTCTTGGCTTCACACCGCTACCGGGCCTCTACTTCCTCTTCCTCGCCGCTATGTCGATTACCTATTTACTGCTCGTGGAGGTGGTGAAGCGCTGGCTGATGCAGCGGCTCGTGAACTGATTTGATGAGAGCCCTGCAAGCTGGTGACGCTGTTTGTGCATGTATTCACTCTTGTCTCGGGTGAGCCACAACACTGCAATTATAGGGCTTCTGCGATTCCCGTATAGCAAGGAATACAGAAAGACGCTTCACCTTTCGCAGGCGAAGCTTGGCACGAACTATCTACGAAGCCGACGTTTACACGCTCACCATCAACGTCGGCTTCTATCAAGCTCTACCTATTTTTTCCGTAACGCTATAGCATTGCAATTCCACCCGTCAGGGTCTCTCCTTGAGACCCTTCAATGGGTCGCTTCATCTTCGGGAGAAGAAGTCGATATGACCTACGGCGGGCGGACAATAAGCAGCGGTAGCCTGCTTCCGTCTAGCACACGCTCTGCGATGCTGCCTACTATCCACCGTTGTATCCCGCTTCGAGCGCACGCACTGAGCGAGTTCCTTTTAAAATTCATGAATCTGCTTCCATCGTCTGCCACTTGTATCTCAGCCTCGATCGGCTGATCCGCAACCTAGTGCCCCCTGGTGATCACATCTGGTGGGCGCACGATTAAGAGCGGAAGCCTGGTGGCAAGCAGAACACGCTCGGTGATACTACCCATAGCCCAGCGTTTCAGCCCACTATATCCATGCGTTGCCATTGAGACTATATCGCTGCCGCCGAAGACTCCTGCCCCTTCGGCATCTTCACCGTTCTCCGCCATCCTGACGATACCCGCTGCGATATCGTCATCAATGGTGACAGACCAGGTAACGGAAAATCTGTGATCTATTCCAGGGGCTGCAATCATACCTGCACGCATCTCTTCTACAGTGGCATTGAGATTCTGCTTCGCCTGCTGCAAGATGGCTTCTCGCTCGGTCTGGCTGATCTCCCCTCCTCCTATCATAATAACTACCTGTGTGAGATGAAGCGCACCTCGCCCAGGAGCTGATAATGCTGCGACGAGCTGCGCAGCAGGTGCAATGGCCGCTTGTGCACGTACAGAACCATCGAGCGGGATGAGTGCGCGTAAAGTACCTCCATCATGTGGATGGAGACCTGCAAGTAGAGGCTTCCCTTCACGCAGGAGAAGCACGGGTACTGGAGAGTGGTGGGCTACCTTTTCTGCAACACTTCCTAAAACCCAGCGTGTCATGCCTGTGTAACCGTGGCTGCACATCACGACCAGGTCGATGTGACGTGCATCCACAACGGAGAGAATGTTTATGGCTGGCTGGCCTACAATTACTTCTGTTTCGGAGTGCACATTGATGAGGTCGTTTGAGCGGGTCAGGTTATCCAGGTAGTTTTTTGCCTCTTCGAGCTGGGTATCTATAATGGTCTGCGTGGTTATTGGTTCAAGTGCCACGTAAGATACAAACTGGCTGGTGAGGTTCACGACCCGCAGTAACACGATCGTTCCACGTGAGGCATGTGCCAGACGTGCAGCGACAGGAAGCGCCTGCTCTGCACGAGTTGATCCATCTAGGGGAACAAGTATACGCTGAAACATACGATAGCGCTCCTTTCAATATGCTTGCTGTTTGTTTTTCTGCAAGGAGTAAGCATGAGAATGTAAATGGTGTTGTAAGCAGTACAAATCCATCATCTGCTGCTCGTAGAGAGTATATGTTTTCCATCTCACAGCTCCATCACAGGAGGTAGCATCTACCTCACGAATAGGTCACACAAGATTGCTTCTACACGAACAGGAGGGTTGTTGCAGTGCGTATGCCGTTCGCTGTGAGAAACTCGCCCATCGGCTCATTGTGTGGCCAGGAAGCTCCCCACACCGCTGCCACAAAACGATCAGCGAGGACCAGCTGTGCATCGTATCCACGAACAAGATAGGTACTTCCCTCTCTCCTCTCACGACGTTGTGAATCTTCATCATTCTTGTAACACCCTCTTCTTCGCAACCGCGCACCTATGCGGAACTCAAGCTCGCCGTCACCTGGTCCGTTGCGGTCGACACAGATATAGCGGAGACGATCATCAGGGTCGCAGAGAATGGGGAAGACGCAGCAAGGGCTGGTGTGTTCGACGGGTGCGACGTGATCGCGATGGCCACCCATGGATATTATGGGTTGCAGCGCTGGGCGATAGGAAGCGTCACCGAGCGTGTCCAGAGCCTCACAAAGCTGCCGCTCCTGATTGTTCGACCACCGGACATGATAGACAAGGGTAATCAGACGAGGGGCAGGGCAACGGTGGCAACAACAGTAGAGGGGTGAAGATCTGGGTAGTAGCGATATCTGGAAGGACAAATATGAGATGACGACCTCCGCCTTACAGGTCAATGACCTGGTCGTTTTAGCACGTGGGCATTTCCATCTTTTGCTTACAGCGCTGTCCAACAGGGCATATCACGTTGTAGGGCCAACAATTCGTGATAAAGCCATTGTGTACGATACGCTGACTTCTGTCGTTGACCTGCCGATTGGCTATACGGACGAACAGGATGGCCGGACCTATCGCCTCAAGAAGCGTGCCGACAACGCATTGTTCGGCTATGCCGTTGGCCCGCACTCATGGAAAAAATTGCTTCATCCGCCCGCCATTCGTTTATGGCAAGCCAGGCGCGAGGAGCGTGGTTTTTCAGGTTATTCCTGAGAAACAGGACCCTCCAAAATACGCGTTTCTTGGCGTTCGCTCGTGTGAACTCGATGCCATCGAAATTCAGGACAGCGTGTTCATGCAAGGTGATTATACAGACCCAATCTATCAGTCGCGGGTGAAGAGCCTGCTCTATCGCAATCTGGAGCATCCGTGCTGGAATGATGTGCATTGCCTCATCAGGAATCTGACTTTGCGTTCTTCAAGAAACACCCCCTCTGGGGCATCCTTGCGTTTTCAACCATCCCGCCGCCTCACCAATTTCTCCTCGCTGAAAAGACAGGAAGCCTCTATAATGCGTTTCAAGAGTCAGATTCCTGCTGAGGCAATCTGGGGGAAAATGTCTGTCATTTCGGCAACGATGTCTCGTACAGGGCATGTGCAAAGGAGGCTATCGTGAGAGAAGGAATGAGTCTGCAAACCAGGCGTGAATTACTTCAGCACATGCTACCGCAGTATCGCCAGGCATCGACGGTCCAAGGCGATGCACCCATGAGTTCGCAGAATCTTCCACATGGGAGGTTGCGAACGTGGATGCTACGCACCTGCGGTCTGCAACAGCGGGTCCCAATGCAGATACGACAGGATTGCTTCAGAACCGGGAATGCGCTGGAGGTTTTCGGGAGGGACTTCACGGATCTCCAGCATGCGCTGGACGACCAGCGGCTGATCTGCAAAGGATAGCGGAGGCGTTTTGCGTGCGCGCGAGCGAAAATGAAGCACCATCACATCGTTGGGATCGGCCTCTCGTAACCGTTTGAGCCATTTTTTCATCCAATCCACCGAACGACCCAGATAGGCTGCCAGCTCTCGTTGCGCCCAGTCAGGATGGTGCTCGGCAAGCCAGCGCAACGTCGCTCGCTCCACGCTCAATTGGGCTTCTGCTGCCATGACATCACGTCCTTTCTCAAAAGGAAGCTCTCTCCAGTAAGCAGATGGAGAGCTTCACAGACAAGACAGGTACAATCTAGCAGCTTGATCGCTTCATGGGCGATGAAAGATGCTTGCTTGCTGGGGGACGATGTCGCGTGAAGAAGGCTGTGCTGATCTTGGTGAACCATACGCATGGCGCACGTAGCCAGTACAGGCATCACCAATCATATCTGGAGTGTTTTGGAATTGTTAAGGTACAAGGTGGCACCTACGCCTTGGGTTGAAACCAAACGTCCAGGACGGCCTCGCAAGCGACCATTGCCTGATCCAAACGTGCCCAAGCGGCCACGAGGACGCCCTCGTAAAATCCGTTGAGCACTTTCACCGTTTAATGTGGCTGTACCAGATTTTTTAATATTCGCAATTTGATGGTATAGTAGTTGTAAGTAGATAGAAAGGTAGTATGTCAAGTGCTGTGTACAATCTCGGCGTCTGGTTGTGTGGTTGATGAAGTGGGCATGGTGAGTTTGTTGAAATGCAAACTCCGAATGACCGCGTAAAAGGCACGATGTCTCTGACATCCTCAGCAGAGCACTGTTGCATTCCTCGTCAATTGAGAAAGGGCAGGCACACATGGGCATTGCAACGATGATCGGCGCATCGATCAAACGGCGTGAAGACCCCCGTCTGATTACGGGGCAGGCAACATATGTTGATGATATCAAACTGATTAGGATGCTCCATATGACCGTTCTCCGCAGTCCGTATGGACATGCACGCATCACGAGCATCAAGACGGAGGCGGCACGCAACCATCCCGGTGTCGTAGCCGTCTACACTGCCGAGGACCTCAAAGGTAAGGTTGGTAATATGTCGGTGGGCGTGCTTCTTCCTCCCCACATCGAGAAAGGCATGGGGCGGCGTGGACCACTGACTGAGGGCAAGGTGCGCTTCTATGGCGATCCAGTTGCCGTCGTTATCGCGCAAGACCCCTATATCGCCCACGATGCTCTCGAGCTGATCGATGTTGACTACGAGCCACTCCCCGCAGCTATTGATGTTGAGCAGGCGATGCAGCCTGGCGCACCTGTGCTCTATGAGGAATTCGGCACCAATCTGGCCTTCTCTCAGCATCCACCTACCGATGAGATAGACAAGGTCTTCGCGCAGACCGTCGCTGAGGGGGGTATCGTCGTGAAGGCTCGCCTGGTCAATCAGCGCCTCATTCCTGCCCCAATGGAGACACGCGGCGTGGTGGCCGAGTTCCGCAAGGCCGATAAGACACTGACGATGTGGAGTTCGACACAGTTGCCACACGTGCTCCGCAACTATCTGGCCGAGCAATTGGGGCTCCTCCAGTACCAGCTGCGCGTGATTGCTCCCGAAGTGGGGGGTGGCTTTGGCTGCAAACAAGATATTTATCCCGAAGAAGCTCTGGTTGCCTTTGCTGCCATGCAAACGGGCCATCCGGTAAAATGGATTGAGGGCCGCAACGAGAGTTTCATGTCCACCATTCACGGGCGTGGCCAGGTCGACTACATCGAGGTCGCTGCCACGAGGGATGGCAAGGTGACGGGGCTGAAGGTCCACGTCATTTCCGACCTCGGTTCCTATCTCCAATTCTTCACCGATATCATCGCCCTGGCCCTCACACTGCCCATGGTCGATGGCTGTTATGACATTCCCCATACGTATACCGCTCTCGATCTCGTCTTTACCAACAAAACGCCCACCGATGCGTATCGCGGTGCTGGTCGTCCAGAGGCGACGTATTTGATAGAGCATGCGATGAACCTTGTAGCCCGCGAACTGGGCAAAGATCCGGCAGAGGTACGCTTAACCAATTTCATCAAACCGGGGTCGTTCCCACACAGGCTCTCAGCCGGTCCCACCTATGACAGCGGCGCATATGCCACCGCTCTCGAAAAGGCCATGGCACTAGTTGACTACGAGCACTTGCGGACCGAGCAAGCCCAGAGACGTGCGGAAGGCAAACTGATGGGTATTGGCCTCTGCACCTATGTGGAAATTTGTGGTCTTGGTCCCAAAGGCTCCACTCCTTTCGGGGCCTTTGAGAGCGCACGTGTTCGCGTCGAGCAGACAGGGACCGTCATGGTATACACGGGCATCTCTCCTCATGGACAGGGCTCAGAGACGACCTTTGCGCAAATTGTCGCCGATGAGTACGGTATCCCGATAGAAAAAGTCGTGATCTTGCATGGCGACACCGACTCCACCCCCGAAGGCCGTGGCACCTATGCGAGCCGCTCAACGGCCGTCGGTGGGCCAGCTCTCTTCACCGCTCTGCAAAGGCTCAAGGAGAAGATGAAGAGTATTGCCGCCGGTCTCCTGGAGGCCAGTGCCGCAGATGTCACGCTGGAAGAGGGGAAATTCTTCGTCACCGGCTCGCCACAAAAATCGGTCGCGTTCGACGAGGTTGCACTGACCGCCAATACCTCAAACTTGCTCGCCAAAGGTATCGAACCTGGACTGGAGACAACGGCCTTCTTTGAGGCGGAAAATTTCACCTTCCCTTTCGGTACACATATCTGCACGGTGGAGATCGACAAAGACACCGGCGAAGTGGAGATCACCCGCTACGTCGCGGTAGACGACTGTGGCCGCCAGCTCAATCCCATGATCGTCGCCGGTCAGGTTCACGGTGGCATTGCGCAAGGCATCGGTCAAGCGCTCTACGAGGGTGTCATCTACGGAGAGGATGGGCAATTGCTCACAGCATCCTTCATGGATTACACGCTGCCGCTCTCCTCAGCACTGCCAGTCTTCGAGCTTGATCATACGATGACGCCAACGACCGTCAACCCACTGGGTGTGAAGGGAGTTGGTGAGGCGGGTACGATTGGCTCGACTCCTGCAGTGGCCGCTGCTGTGGCAGATGCGCTGGGTGTAGCACACGTTGAGATGCCATTCAGGCCCGAAAAACTGTGGAAGATTATTCACCAGCAGCACCGACAGCCAGGAAAATTAGAAACGACAAGTAGGGCCAGCCTTTATGCTGCCTATGGCTGGGGCGAGACACACTTTTTTCAATGCAATGTGAACGCTATTCGTGCTGCTTTTCTTCCAGAGGCTGTAAAACAGCGTTTGGAGAGCAAGTTGCGAGGGGGATATGAAAGGACATAGAACATGGATGAACTCGTTTATACCTCGGCGACATCACTAGCGCAAGCTATTCGTGATAAGCGGGTTTCCTCGCAAGAAGTAGTAGAAGCCCATATCCATCGTATCGAAGCTGTTAATCCACAACTTAACGCAGTTGTGCAGTTGACTGCTGACACTGCTCTTATACAGGCCAGACAGGCCGATGATGCCCTAGCTCGTGGGGAGATCAAAGGGCCACTGCACGGCGTGCCAATCACCATCAAAGACTCGTTCGATACCGAGGGTGTAATCTCCACAGCAGGCACCAAAGGCCGCGCATCCTATGTCCCGCAACAGAATGCTACCGCTGTAGCACGTATGCGTGCGGCAGGAGCGATCTTACTGGGGAAGACCAACCTTCCAGAGCTATCTCTGGCGTATGAGTCCGACAATCTGATCTATGGGCGAACGAGCAATCCCTACGATCTCTCACGCACGCCAGGGGGTAGTAGTGGTGGAGAATCCGCCATTATCGCAGCAGGCGGATCGCCACTGGGTTTGGGTACTGATGGGTTTGGTAGCATCCGCCTACCCGCCCATTTCTGCGGCATTGCGGGTCTTAAGCCAACGTCAGGGCGCATACCTTTCACAGGCCTTCTGCCTTCTGCCTTTGGTGCATCCGCTAGATTACGCCATGTTGGTCCCATGGCCAGGTATGTGGAAGATCTGATCTTAACGCTCCCGATCCTGGCTGGAATAGATTGGCGCGATCCTGCAACCGTTCCCATGCCGCTTGATGATCACAGGAAAGTCGAACTCAAAAGCCTGCGTGTAGCGTTCTACACTGATAATGGCATTATGACCCCTACACACGAAACCACCGGGATCGTACGAACCGCAGTCCATGCCCTTGCCGATGGCGGTACATTGGTGGAGGAGGCGCGTCCCGCTGGCATTGAACAAAGCTATGAGATCTTTCGTGATCTCTTCGCCGCTGATGGCGGCGCAGGCGTACAGAGGCTACTGCAGATGGCGGCAACGACAGACATTCATCCTTTTGTGCAACAGTTTGGAGAGATTCTGCGCCCCTATGCAATGACAAGTGCTGAATTCAGCGGCCTTCTTGTGCGCTGGGACATGTTCCGCAGCACTCTACTCGCATTCCTCGAGAAATACGATGTGATCATTTGCCCTGTGTGCGCAACACCAGCGTGGCCCCATAGCTCTACCATTACCGAAGAGCAGTTCTTTGCCGGCAGTTACTCAATTACCTACAATCTGACAGGGTGGCCCGGAGTGGCTGTGCGGGGTGGCACGTCGCCAGAAGGGTTGCCCATTGGAATACAGGTAGTAGCGAGACCCTGGCGCGAAGATGTCGCGCTGGCAGTTGCGCAACACCTCGAGACTGTTTTAGGTGGTTGGCAGCGTCCTAACTTGTAGGAGCTATAGCTAGCTCTTGATTTTCTACGCGAATATGTGTTAGTATGGAAG
>JACZCU010087785.1_pt1 | contig 10153 bp, 12 predicted proteins | sample 8641851 | NCBI WGS metagenome assembly JACZCU01 (sample SAMN15324605, study PRJNA640507) | soil metagenome | isolation source: monocropping sugarcane control | place: China: Luxin town, Laibin City, Guangxi Province | collected 2019-07-25 | depth 10cm m | reverse complement strand
CGGACCATCCCGGTTTGATGAAATCTCAGCGTGTGCGGTAGTGCGTTCGATTCCCGGCACAGCATGCGGCAGTGGGCTAGCCAGCCGAACATGCGCTCAACGCCGAACTCCCTTAAAACACAAGGCCACCAGTACCGACAACCCTCGGTAGTGAGCCGGTTACACCGCGCTCTCTCAAGCGGAATCCACCCGATCGGGTGCTCCCCTCGCGTTCGATGCTGTCTAGCGTCGTGCCTCAAGCCGACGGGTGTCTCTGCCGTCCCTGCCGGCGCTCCCGATTCCACAGACGCCCGGAGGCAAACCTCATGAGGAGAAGGCTCAGTACCGTACTGGGAGTAGCAGGGGCCCTCCTGCTGACCAGCGTCGCGACCGCGTGCGGCGGAAGCTCGCTCGGCAACAGCTCTCAGGCGTCCGACAGCGGCAAGGTGAAGGTCGGCGTGCTCGTCTCGCTCTCCGGCGTCTACGCCTCGGTCGGTAAGGACATGAAGAACGGCTTTGACCTCTACCTCGCGGAGCATGACAACAAGCTCGGCGGTCGGACGGTCGACCTCGACGTGGTCGACGAGGGCTCAGAGCCGCAGAGCGGCGTCGCTGGTGCCACCAGGCTTGCCCAGCAGGACGGCGTGGACGTCGTCGCCGGGATCGTGTCCGGCCCGACCGCGAGCGCCAGCCGTGACATCTTCGACGCCGCCAAGGTGCCGGTGCTGATGGGTAACACCGGTTCCGTCGCGCTCGGCAAGAATCTCAAGTCTGACTGGATCTGGCGCGCGTCGTACGACAACGGTGACCCCGGCCGCCTGCTCGGCAAGGAGCTTGCCGCCGACAAGTCCGTCGGTGACGTGTTCCTGATCGGCGCCGACTACTCCGGTGGCCACGAGACGCTCGACGGTTTCAAGGAGACCTTCCCGAAGGACCGGATCGCCGGCGAGCTGTACACGCCGTTCGGCAAGACCTCGGACTACTCGCCGTACCTGGCGAAGATCCGGGAGTCCGGTGCGAAGAACGTCTTTTGCTTCTACGCCGGCGGTGAGGCCATCGAGTTCACCAAGCAGTTCCACCAGTTCGGCCTGGACAAGTCCGTGAAGCTCTACAGCGCCGGGTTCCTCACCGAGGGCACCGCTCTCGACGCCGAGGGCGACGCAGCCTTGGGCGTGATGAACGCCAGCCGCTACAACTGGGACGTCGACAACCCCGAGAACAAGAAGTTCGTCGCGGCGTACCAGGCGAAGTTCAACCGCCTGCCGACCGTCTTTGCGGCCAACATGTACGACATCGGCATCCTGCTCGACGAGGCGATCAAGTCGATCGACGGCCCAGTCACGCACGACAACCTGCGAACGGCCATCAACGAGCTGGGCGGCGTGAACGGTGTCCGCGGCACGTTGGAGTTCGACGACACCAACACGATCAAGCAGCCCTTCTACCTGGTGAAGGTGGAGAAGACCGCCGAGGGACTGCGCAACGTGACGGTCAAGGACCTCGGCCGCTCCTGAGCGGACCGAAAGGGCGGGACAGCTGATGGACTGGTTCGTCGACAACGCCGGCGTGCTGCTGAACGGCGTCGCCATGGGGCTACTGCTGTTCATGATGGCCGCCGGACTGACGATCATCTTCGGGCTGCTGGACGTGTTGAACCTGGCACACGGGGCGTTCTTCCTGACCGGTGCCTACCTCGGCTACCGCATCGCCGGTGAGGCGACGGCCACCTGGGGCAGCTTCTTGCTGGCGGTAGTGGTGGCCGTCGTCCTCGGCGCGGTCATGGGTGTGGCGCTCATGCACATCACCGCGCCCCTGGTGGCCCGCGGCCACATGGACCAGGCGTTGCTGACCCTGGGTCTCGCCCTGGTCATCAGCGAGCTGCTACTGCTGATGTTCGGCAAGGACGACCACTCGGTGGCCGCGCCGGCAGGGCTGGCTCACTCGACGTCGGTGCTCGGTAACGCCTACCCGGTCTACCGCCTCGCGGTGATCGTCGTGGGCGCCCTGATCGCCGCGGGCGTCTGGTACCTGCTTGAGCGGACTCCGGCCGGCGCCGTGGTACGGGCCACCGTCGCCGACCGCGAGATGGTCGAGGCGATCGGCATCGACGTCCGCAAGGTAATGGTGATGACCTTCGCTGCTGCGACGGCCCTCGCAGTCCTCGGCGGAGTGCTGGCCGGTCCGGTGAAGGGCGCCACCGCTGGACTGGGAGACGAGATCCTGTTGCTGGCACTCGTCGTGATCGTCATCGGTGGGCTCGGCTCGGTGCTCGGCACCTTGCTGGGCGCACTGATCATCGGTCTGGTGCAGAACGTCGGCGTCATGCTCGCGCCGCAATTCGCGTCGTTCACGATGTTCGCGGCGATGGTGCTGGTGCTGGCCTTCCGGCCTCAAGGCCTGATCCCGTCCGCGGCGGCGGTGTCCCGGTGACCGCCGCTCTGCGCGCCCGGCTGCTGCCAGCTACCGTCGCGGTGGTCCTGGTCGCCCTGGCGCTGCTACCGATGATCGGGGCCAGCGTCTACACCGTGGTCGTGCTGACCAGCGTGCTGTCCTATGCGCTGCTGGCGATGTCAATCAGCCTCGTCGCCGGGCACGCCGGACTGCTGACCCTTGCCCATGCGGCGTACGCCGGCGTCGCCAGCTACGCAGTGGCGCTGCTCTCGCGCAGCGTGACCAGCGACGCGCTCTTCCAGTTGGTAGCGGCGGTGGCCGTCGGCGCCGGTGTAGCCGCGCTGTCCGGGTGGATCGCGGTACGCGCCTCGAAGGTCTACTTCCTGATGCTGTCGCTGGCGATCGGTGAGCTACTGCACGTGCTCGCGCTGCAGTGGCGCGACGTCACCCACGGCAGCGACGGCCTGTCTGCCGCCCGACCCTTCACGCTGTTCGGCTCCGAACCCGTGGTGTTGAGCGGCTACGTCTACTGGCTGGCCTTCGCGGTCTTCGTGGTCTTCGGCGGCATCGTGCTCGCCGTCGTCCGGTCTCCGTTCGGCGCTGCGCTCCGCGGTATCCGCGACAACGAGCCGCGGATGCGCAGCCTCGGATACCCGACGTCCTGGTACAAGTACACCGCCTGGGTACTGTCCGGTGCTGTCGCCGGTGCCTCCGGGTGGATCGCCGTGGCCCAGCTGCCGCGGTTCGTCGCCCCGGGCGCCCTGTCCTTCTACGTCGCCGGCCTGCTCCTGCTCGCGGTCGTCATCGGCGGCCTCGAGTCCATGTGGGGTGCCTGTCTGGGCGCTGCGGCCGTCGCCCTGATGACGAACGTGGTGAGCCAGGATCTCGGCGGCCACGGTCCGTTGGTGCTCGGCACCCTCTTCCTGATCGCTGTCTACGTCCTCCCACGCGGCCTTGCCGGCATCGGCAAGGGCCGCCGCGGACGGCCCGACGCGATCGTGCCCGACGCGATCGTGCCCGACGACGAGGACGGCCCGGCGCCCACCGACGCGGGCGTCGACCAGTCGCCTAGGACGGTGAAGGCATGAGCGATCGCAAGTCACCCGCCCTCGCCATCTCGGCTCTGACCAAGAGCTACGGCTCCGTGGTCGCCGTTGACGACGTCACGTTGGAGATCGCCGATGGCGAGCGGCTTGCGGTGATCGGGCCGAACGGCGCCGGCAAATCGACGCTGTTCGCGCTCGTCGCCGGTACCCTGCGCCCGACGGCCGGGGTGGTCTCGCTCTTCGGCGAAAACGTGACACGGCTTCGCGACCACCAGCGCGCCCGCCGTGGGTTGGTGAAGACGTTCCAGCACTCGAGCGTCTTCACGGCGATGACGCTCCTCGACAACGTGCTGCTCAGCACCCAGCGCACGCATGGTCGCGCAAGCCGTCCCTTCGGCCGCAGCACACGGGCGGCGGTCGAGGCTGCCCGCCGGTCGCTCGAGCAGGTGGGCCTGGCCGACCGCGCCAGCGTCCTCGCCGGCTCGCTGTCGCACGGCGAGCGCCGTCAGTTGGAGGTGGCCCTCGCCCTCGGCGTGGACCCCAGGGTGCTGATGCTCGACGAACCCACTGCCGGCATGTCCGCAGCGGAGACGGAGCGGTTGGTGCAGCTGATCTCCGGACTTCCCCGCGAGATTACGGTGCTGATCATCGAACACGACCTCGACGTGGTGTTCTCGGTGGCCGACCGCGTCACTGTGATGCACCTTGGCGCGGTGATCGAGAACGGTACACCGGACCAGGTTCGTGCCTCGGAGCTGGTGCAGCAGACCTACCTCGGTGCCACATCCGATTCTGCAGATCTGATGCGGGGAGGACTGCTATGAGCCTGCTGGTCTTAAAGGACGTCGCCGGCGGGTATCCCGGAACCCGGGTCCTCGATGGCGTCGACCTGACCGTCGACAAGGGTGGCGTGCTGGTGCTGCTCGGACGCAACGGTGTCGGCAAGACGACGCTCGTGCACACCCTTATGGGGATGCTTCGCGGCACCGGGTCGATCAGCTTCGACGGCAAGCAGCTGCTCGGTCTGCCCACGCACGCCGTTGCCCGCAGCGGTCTGGCACTGGTGCCGCAGGGTCGCCGTGTGTTCGCACCGCTCACCGTCGACGAGAACCTGCGGATCGCCGCCGCGCATGCCCGCAAGGGGCGGTGGACGCCGGAGGAGATCTACCGACTTTTCCCGCGACTGAAGGAACGCCGCCGCAACTGGGCCGGGCAGCTCTCCGGTGGGGAGCAGGAGATGCTGAGCATCGGCCGCGCGCTGGTCACGAACCCACGCCTGCTCATCATGGACGAGCCCTCCGACGGCCTCGCGCCGTCGATCATCAACCTCGTCGGTGACGTCATCGGGTCGCTCGCGGCTGAAGGTGTGACGGTGATGCTCGTCGAGCAGAACCTCGCACTCGCCCTCCGGGTCGCGGACCAGATCGCCGTGATGAGCAAGGGTCGGGTGACGTTCAACGGACGGCCGGACGACCTAAGGCAGGATGCCGCCCGGGTGCGCGACCTGCTGGGGGTGGGCTGACGTGCAGCAGGAGCGACCGGTCGTGGCTGACGCCAACAAGCAGGCGTACGTGGACGACATGGTGCGACGCCGCGGGTACGTTCTGCCCTACCACAAAGCGATGGCGGAGGCCGATCTGCCGGTGCTCAAGGCAGCAGACGACCTGGTGTCCGCGGCGTACCTCTCGCAGCGCACGTTGGACCACGGGACCAAGGAGCTGCTGTTCGTCCTCAGCCTCACCGTCCTCAAGGCCGAGCGGCACCACATCGCCAGCCATATCCGTACTGCCCTGCGCATCGGCGTCAGCCCGCAGGAGATCCTCGAGGCCATCGAGATCGCGCTGCCAGAGGCCGGCGTTGTGGCCTTCCAGCACGGCTTTGACGTGTGGCGCGAGGTGGTGGGTGTGGCCGGCGTCGAACCCAGCGCCGGCGTCCTTCCTGCGGACTGAGGGGTGAATTGACCCGAGAGGGGGACGATCCACCGCAATGTTCCGACCTAGCCTCAGGACACCTGACAACAGCTTGAGCTCTGGTTCGCCCGAGAAGACGGAGGAACGAAGTGACCGGCGATGCCCTGACGATCCGCAAGGTGTTCTCCCAGATCGAGGAGATCCGACTCGCGGCCGGCGCCCATGACGACGGTCCGCCGCTACGTAAGGTCGCCGTATGCGCCGTCGTGACGAACCCGTACGCCGGACAGGGCTACGTCCAGAACCTCAACGCCCTCGTCGAGGCGTCGCAGGAGATCGGCACCATGATTGGCACCGAGGCGGCGCGCCTGCTGAGTGCCCCGGTGGCGAGCTACGGCAAGGGCGGTCTCGTCGGCACCGCCGGCGAGCAGGAGCACGTAAACGCTGCTCTTACCTCGGTCTTCGGAAATGCCTTCCGGGACGCCATCGGCGGTGGTGAGGCGTGGATCACCTCGGTCACTAAGCCGGGGACGCCCGGGGTGGTCATCGACGTGCCGCTCGCCTACAAAGACGAGATCTGGGTGCGGAGCCACTACGACGCCCTCGAGGTCCGGATCCCCGACGCCCCGCTGCCCGACGAGCTGGTAATCATCGCCGCCGTCGCCAACCGCGGTCGGATCAATTCACGCATCGGTGGCATGAGCGTGGACGAGGCGAAGGCGAAGGGCGAGCAGTGAGCACACTCGCGGTCACCAACGCCGGCACGGTGCTCTCCGGTGACTTCGAGTCACCCGTCATCGCCGACGTCGACACCGTCATCGCCGAGGACGGTGTCATCACCGCCGTGGGCTGGCGGGGGGACCTCGCGGACCAAATCGAGGCCGCCGACGTGCTCGTCGACGCGCAGGGCAGCACGCTCGCACCGGGGCTGATCGACTCGCACTGCCACGTGGTGCTCGGTGACTACACGCCCCGACAGAAGACGGTCGACTTCCTCGCCAGCTACGTCCACGGCGGCATCACCAGCGTGGTCTCACCGGGGGAGATCCACGCTCAGGGACGCCCGCACAGCGCCGTTGGCGTCAAGGCGCTAGCGATCGCCGCGAAGACCTGCTTCGACAACTTCCGCCCCGGTGGCATGCGGGTCCACGCGGGAGCGGTCGTGCTCGAGCCGGCGCTCACCGAGAAGGACTTTGCCGACCTGCAGGACGCGGGTGTCCACCTCGCCAAGTTCGGCTTCGGCCTCTATGAGGATCCTTCCGACGGTGTCGAACAGGTGCGCTGGGCGCAGCAGCACGGCATCACCGTGATGTGCCACTCGGGGGGCGCCAGCATCCCGGGGAGCAAGCCGATCCCCCCGGAGCACCTGCCCAAGCCCGCGCCCGACGTCTGCGGCCACGTGAACGGCGGGCCGACGTCGCTCGACCGGGCCGGCGTCGACGTGATCATCGAGCAGACGGAGATGGCGCTTCAGCTCGTCCAGGCGGGCAACCTGAAGTCCTCGGTCCGGATCCTGCGCAAGGCGCACGAGGAGGGTCGCTTCCACCGGATCGTGATCGGGTCGGACACCCCGACGGGCACCGGTGTGATGCCGCTCGGCGTGATCAAGACCGTCGCCGAGCTGTCGTCGTTCAGTGGGGTCGATCCGGCGCAGATCTGGGCGGCCGCTTCCGGGAATAACGCCCGCACATGGGACCTGCCCTCTGGCTTCGTCCGGGAGGGGGCCGCCGCAGATTTCGTGGTCATGGATGCCCCGTGGGGCTCGACTGCGGACGACGCGCTCGGCGCCTTGGCGATCGGCGACATCCCGGGCATCAGTGCCGTGGTCACCGACGGCGTCGTCCGGGGCCTGCTAAGCCGCAACACCCCGCGTGCGGCCCGGCTGGCCACCACCCGGCCGGAAATGACCCACCTGGCGGGCGGCCACTGACCCCGCCACCGACCACCAACACGAGGAGTTGGACAAACGATGAAGGTGATCGTCGACCTCGACGCATGCCAGGGCTACGCCTGCTGCATGATGGAGGCGCCCGAAGTGTTCGACCTCGACGAGGACGCCGGCAAGGTGCTCCTCCTGCAGGACAACCCGCCCGAGGGTCTGCGCACCAAGACCGAGGCCGCTGTCCGTGCCTGTCCTGCCAAGGCCCTCAAGCTTGAGGACTGAGGACGGGGGCATGGACAGGGTGGTCGTCGTCGGGGCGTCCCTCGCCGCGGTGCACGCGGTCGAGGCGCTCCGCGAGCACGGGTACGCTGGCGACATTGCGCTCGTCGGCGCCGAGGACGTGCTCCCGTACGACCGCCCACCGCTGTCTAAGGAGGCCCTGCGCGAAGGCGTCGAACCCGACAAGTTGCTATTGCGCGAACCGGGCTGGTACGACAGCCACGGCGTCACACTGCACTTGGGTCGGGCGGCCGTCGGCCTCGATACCCGTGACCGCGCCGTCGTTCTGGAGGACAGTGACCGCATCCCCTATGACGGAGTGGTACTTGCGACCGGTTCGCGGGCGCGCACGGTGAGCTGTGGACCCGCGGGAGTCCAGCGGGCAGTGCCGTCGCTCCGGTCGCTCGAGGACGCGGTCGTGCTGCGGCAGGAGCTGCTCAAGGCGAAGAGCCTGGTCGTCATCGGGGCTGGCTTCATCGGGCTCGAGGTGGCGGCGACGGCCCGTGAGATGGGCCTGGAGGTCACCGTGGTCGAACTCGCGCCCGTGCCCTTGACGCGCGTCCTCGGCGACGAGGTCGGCCACTGGTTCCGGCACTACCACGCAGCGCGCGGCGTGGACGTCCGGTGCGGAGTCGTCGTCGACGAGATCGAGGAGAGTACCGGCAACAGCAAGGTACGGCTGCGCGACGGGACGGTGCTGCCCGCCGACCTCGTCGTCGCCGGCGTTGGCGCGGAGCCAGCCACGGACTGGCTGGCCGGCAGCGGGCTCGACCTGGGCGACGGAGTGCGGTGCGACGAGGCCCTGCGCAGCACAGTGCCCGATGTGGTCGCCGCCGGTGACGTGGCCACCTGGTACAACCCGCTCTTCGATGAGACCATGCGCGTGGAGCAGTGGAACAATGCGGTCACCCAGGGGCGGCACGCCGCCAGCACCCTGCTCGGCGGAGGCGACGCCTTCGCCGTGGTGCCCTACTTCTGGTCCGACCAGTTCGAGGCCAGGATGCGCTTCGTCGGCCGCTCTAACGCCGCCAGCGACGTGCGTGTCGTCGAGAGCAGCGACCGGCGCCTCGTCGCGCTCTTCGGGCGCGACGGCAAGATCCGCGGTGCGCTCTGCGTCAACGCCCCGCGGCAGCTCGCGCTCTACCGGAAGGCGATCGAAGACCAGGTCCCCTGGGGCGATGTGGACTGACGTTCACGGCCCATGCCCGTGCGACGATCAGCGCAGCGACCTCGTCGTCACGCTCATCGAGCCGCCCGGCGACGTGGTCGAGCGCATCGGAGCGGGCGTACGCCGGCGCGCACGCCAAAGTCCTCAAGTACGGTCCGGGCGGCGGTCATCGCCCGCGCGACCCGGTCGGCGGAGGGAACGGCGAACCTGCCGACGAAGTGCCGTCGTACGGGTGGTTGACGTCGGCGGCCTGGGCGTCCTCCTCGGGCTGGTCGGCGACCCACAGGGGTCGGACGTCGGACATGGTGTACTCCTCAGATGGCGGGCCTGCGGAGCGGTCGTGACCCGCGGACCGGGGGGAGGGCATGCTCGCGGGGATGAATTGACCCTTAGGGGTACTGCGGCGCCCTCCTTCGCGCTCATACGGTCCAGGTCGAGGCAGGACTGCCCCGGCACCGACCAGGACACAGATCGGAGGTGTGACGGTTGTTCGAGCTGCAGCAGATGTTGTGGGACATCCGCAAGGACATCGCGCTCGCGGCCAGGTTCCAGAAGGAGCCCGACGCCGTCCTCGACGGCTACGGCATCGAGGGGGTCGAGCGCGAGGCCATGCGCAGACTCGACTTCAAGACGCTCTACGAGCGGGGCGCGAACCCGTACCTGCTGTACTTCTGCGCACTGCAGATCGGCGTCGACCGCGCCGAGTACTACGCCCGTATCCGCGGAGAGGTGTGACCATGCCGCCCAGCACCGCCACAAGCACCGGCCGCCTCGTCGGAGTTTTCGCCACGTCGCACTCGCCGGGCATCACCGGCTTCCCCGAACGCGCCGAGCCCGGTCAGCGCAAGGCCGTCGAGGACGCGTTCGCGGACGTGCGGGACCGCATCGCCGCGCTCGAGCCGGATGCGCTCCTCGTGGTTTCGGTCGAGCACTTCACGAACTTCTTCCTTGCCAACCTGCCGGCCTTCGCCGTCTGCACCGCCGACAGCTACCTCGGCCCAGTGACGGCGGAGATGAGCCAGTTCCTCAACGTCCACCAGCACCAGTACCGCGGCGCCGGGCCGCTCGGTCGTCACGTCTACGGGTTCGCGCTGGAGTCGGAGTTCGACCCGAGTCTCGTCGAGGGCGGGATGGCGTTCGACGAGAACTTCTGCGTGCCCCTCAAGCACCTCGACCCCGAGTCCCGGTACCCGCTGGTGCCGATCATCGTCAACGGCGTGAACCCGCCGTGGCCCACCGCGCGTCGTTGCTACGACTTCGGCCGAATGGTGCGCGCCGCGGTCGAGGCGCAGAACGAGTACCAGCGGGTGGTCCTGGTGGGCACCGGCGGCCTCTCCCACTGGGTAGGCATGCCGGAGTCCGGAACGATCAACGAGGACTTCGACCGAGACTTCCTGGCGCGTCTCGAGGCGGGCGACCCCGAGCGGTTGACCGCCTACAGCCGGGACGAGATCGATCTCGCCGGGAACGGAGCCCACGAGATCAGGACATGGCTCGT
>JACZCU010149371.1_pt1 | contig 10162 bp, 8 predicted proteins | sample 8641851 | NCBI WGS metagenome assembly JACZCU01 (sample SAMN15324605, study PRJNA640507) | soil metagenome | isolation source: monocropping sugarcane control | place: China: Luxin town, Laibin City, Guangxi Province | collected 2019-07-25 | depth 10cm m | reverse complement strand
TTTCATCTTTGAAGTAGTAGTATTGAAAATAGTGGCTTGGCAACGAGTCCATGCGGCAGGCCAATTCGACCAGGCGCTTCTCCTCGCGCGGTATGCTCGCATCAGAGCACAAACGCTCGTATGCATCGTGCAGCATGGGCATAAAATCTTGCCCATCATAGAGGTGGCGCACAGTCCAGGAACCATGATTCAGACCCAGTGAAACAGCATCCAGCTTATCGGGATCAAGGCCAATCAGCTCGGCAAATTCGCGCTTAGTCATAATCGGCCCCTCACAAAATGAAATGGTGGGGATATACGTGTGATGGGTAATGGCTTCTGAGACAATATTCACGGGATTAGTATAGTTGAAGAGTCGCGCACGCGGACAAACTGCTTCCATGTCTGCAATAATACTTTGCGTGACATGAATCGAGCGCAGGGCCATAAAGAAGCCGCCTGGTCCCTGGGTCTCCTGGCCGATCACATTGTGCTTGAGGGGAATACTTTCATCAAGATAGCGTGCTTCGAAGCCGCCAGCGCGAAAACTGGTCAGAACTGCATCACATCCTTGCAGACCTTCGCGGCGATTAGTAGTTGCCGTCACAGTGATGTCCAGGCCCCGAGCGCGTGCCATTTTTTGGGCAATGGTCTGAACGATGCGCAAATGTTCTTCATCAAGATCGATCAGTACAACCTCTGAACCATTGAAATTTTCGCCCTGGTGAATAAAAGAAGCCATAGTACCGGCAGCGCGGGTACTGCCGCCGCCAATATATGCCAATCTGATACGAGCCATGTTAAATGCCTTTCCTTTTTTATAGGCTATAAGCTGGGTGTAGTCGAAGTAGTAGATGTATGAGCAGAAGTGCTCTGTGTCTCTTCTCCATCGCCATCGCCGTACAGGAAACAGTGCGTCCAGTGCCCTCCACCCAGATCTGAACGCCTGGGGAAACGCTGGCTACACACAGGCATAGCATGTGGGCAGCGTGGATGGAAGCGACACCCGCCTGGTGGGTTGATCAGGCTGGGGATCTCTCCACGCGCTGGGACGGTTGGAGCACTTTCACCCGTGTCTTGTAGATGCATGCGATCAGGATCGGGTGCAGCAGATATCAGTAGTTGAGTGTAGGGATGTTTGGGACGCTGAATGACTTCATCGCTTGGCCCTCCCTCAACAGTTTGCCCGGCGTACATAACAAGCGTGTTTTCGGCGAAATAGCGCGCGCTGGCAATATCATGGGTGATAAAGAGCAGAGCAAGGTGCTCTTCATCTTTCAGACGCAATAAGAGATTGAGTATATCCAAGCGGATGGAAACATCCAGCATGGAGACCGGTTCATCCGCCAGCAGCACCTCGGGGCGTGCAGCTAGGGCACGCGCAATAGCAACACGCTGTCGTTGTCCACCGCTCAGCTGGTGGGGATACTTCTGGATGAACTGTTCAGCAGGACTCAAACTTACGCGGTTCAGCAAGGCCAAAATTTGTTCCTGCTCTTCGGCAGAGTTATGTGCATGCCCATGCAGGCGCAGCGGACGGCTCAGATGATAGCGCACATTATGTATCGGATTGAGCGAAGAGAAAGGGTCCTGGAAAACGATCTGCACATGTCGGCGATAGGAGCGCAGGTCCCTTTTGCTGCGCACGTGGATGGGTTTGCCTCGAAAGAGCAGATCACCCGCTGTCGGTTCATAGAGGCGCGCTAACATACGTGCCATCGTAGTTTTGCCGCTGCCGCTTTCGCCAACAAGGGCCAGGGCGCGCCCGGGGTAGAGGGCCAGTGATGTGTCCTCTACAGCATGCACTGCCAACCCCTTGCTAAACAGTTTGAGCTGGCGCAAGGGGAAGTATTTGCGAAAATGCACCGCTTCCAGGATAGGTTGTTCCGTCCCATTTGCTAGCGTATTGTCAACAGTTTGCCCAGGTAATGAAGCAGCTGAAAAGTCCATTCCCATATTTTCGGCGCTCATCGTAGATTCCTTCCTTCCTGTATCGCCTCATAGCTGGCTTCGTACTTTGCCGCAAAATCATCGTTGGAAGGTGGCCCCTCCGTACTAAATGCAGGATCATAAAGATGGCAGGCCACAAGCTGTCCCGGCGTCTCTGGTGTCGAGGGAAGCAGGCGTGGCAAGTTCCTATTACAGGGGTCAAAGGCGCAAGGGCAGCGCGGATGAAAGGCACAGCCCGATGGTACTGCTCGTAGGTCAGGTGGGAAACCGGGGATGCCTGTCATCCTGTGGCGAGGTCCATGTAGCGTAGGAAAGGAATTTAAGAGCCCATAGCTATAGGGATGACGAGGGTGGCTGTGCAATTCACTGCTTGTAGCCATCTCTACAACACGGCCTGCGTACATGATAGCAACCTTGTCCGCCATTTCCAGTAGCAGCGAGAGATCGTGCGTAATAAAGATCACCGAAAAACCAAATTCATTGCGCAAACCAATAATCTTCGCCAGAATTTCGCGCTGTACCACAACATCCAGAGCAGTTGTTGGCTCATCAAGGATAATCAACTCTGGCGCGAGGGCCATGGCAATAGCAATAATCGCACGTTGGCGCATGCCGCCACTCAGTTCATGTGGATAGCTGCGGATGCGGTCGGGCGCAATGCCGACGAGACGCAGTAGTTCAATGGCCCGTGCACGCCGCGCGTCTTTACTCATAGTTGGGCGATGCGTACGCAGCACATCAGTAATTTGTGTGCCAATATCCAACACCGGGTTAAGAGCGTTCATGGCGCTCTGAAAGACAATAGATAATTCGTTCCAGCGAAAAGCCCGTAGTTGGTTAGAAGTGAGTTGTAGGATATCCATAGCTTGCGGAGAAGCAGCCGCCTGCCTGTCGGCAAAAGATGAAGATTTTTGCGCGCGCGATCTTCTTTGCATGGTTGTACTATCTAGCAAGCTAGAGCTAGCCTGTGGGTAATAGAGTATCTGCCCACCCGTGATAGCAGCAGGTGGACGTAAGAGACGTGTAATGGCATAGGCCAGGGTGGATTTGCCACTACCACTCTCGCCTGCTATACCTAGAATCTGACCACGCTCAAGGGTAATATTCACATCCGTCAAAGCATGCACAGTCCCACTGGCAGCATAATAAACTACATTCAGGTTATTGACCTCTAACAGTTTAGAGGTACTGCTTATATGTTTCGCTTCAGTAGAAACAACAGTCATACTTTTGCTACCTTTCCAGCTTTTTTGAACTTCGCCAGTTTCGGCTTGCCTTCATTACGCAAGCGCGGATTGGCGATCTCATCAATACCAAAGTTGATAAAGGCGAGTCCCGCTCCCAGTAGGGAGATACACACGCCAGGAGGCAGGAACCACCACCACGCCCCTAGTAAGAGAGCATCATTATTACCCGCCCAGTAGAACATTGTCCCCCAGCTGACGGTGGTGACATCACCCAAACCGAGAAACTCCAGTCCCGTCTCAGCTAGGATAGCATAGATCACAGTGCCTAGGAGCTCCGCTGCTACAATAGCTATTTCATTAGGGAAAATTTCATAAAAGATGATACGCCAGGAGGTTTCCCCACTGGCTCTGGAGGCCTCCACAAAATCGCGACTACGCATGGAAAGTGTTTGTGCCCGTAAGACACGCGCGCCCCAGGACCAACCCGTGAGAACCGTGACAAAGCCTATCGTCAGAGGACCCTTGTAGGCTACGAAGGTAGCCAGGACAATGGCCAGGGGCAGTCCAGGGAGTACCAAAAAGATATTGGTAAATAAGGAGAGAACTTCGTCGATCCAGCCACCAAAGTAGCCACCAGCAAGGCCAACGATGACAGAGATAATAGTAGCCACTACCCCGGTCACAAAACCAAAGACAACCGAAACGCGGGTGCCCACAACCACCTGCAGAAAAATATCCTGCCCGGTCTGAGTTGTACCCAGCCAGTGCGCAGACGACGGAGGCTGCAATATATCAGGACCAAGGGCATTGGCATCCTGGGGGAAAATTATTGGCCCAAAGATAGCGACCAGCACGAAGAAGGCCAAAATCCAGAGGCCAACACTCACTTTGCGGTTAATAGTAAGCAAGCGCCAGAAATCGCGCAAACGCTGCAGTTGGAAAGAAGATATGTCCGTCTGCAAAGAAGGTATACTCATACCCACTAACTCCTTTCCAGGCGCACGCGAGGATCGAGTGCAACATAGAGCAGGTCAGCCAAAAAGTTCGCGGCTAGCACAGCGATAGCAATAATAAGGAAGATACCTTGGAGCAATGCATAGTCGAGGTTCGTGACAGCTTCCAGCAGAGCATAGCCAATACCTGGGTAGGAAAAAACAATTTCAGTCAACAAGGCACCACTTACGACAAAGCCCAGTGAGAGAGCAAAGCTGGTGATATTGGGCAGAATGGCATTGCGAGCAGCATAGACAAGCATAATACGTCGGGATGAAAGTCCTTTTGCCTCAGCCATCAGTACATAATCTTCCGAGAGTGTCGTAATCATAGCGTTGCGCATACCAAGCAGCCAACCGGCGATAGAACTGATGACAATTGTAAATGCCGGCAAGATTCCATGTTGGATAGCGCTCAAGATGAAATCTGGAGTCAAACCTGGCACAGTATTATCGGTATCGTAACCGCCATTAATCGGAAACCAGTTGAGCAGGAAACCAAGCATGTAGAGCAAAATGAGCGCCAGCCAGAAGTAGGGTATAGCAGAAAGGAAAGTAAAGAGTGGTGAGAGAATCGCATCGAAACGAGAGCCACGACGCCAGGCCACAATCACGCCAAGCAGTGTACCCAGGACAAAGCTGATGACCAGCGCAATGCCCACGAGCATGAGCGTCCAGGGAAGTTCCTGAGCGATAACCTCAGAAACGGGAGTAGGGAAATAGGTAATTGAGACGCCCAGGTTGCCGTGGAGCAGGTTATTAAGGTATTGCAGATATTGCGACCACAAAGGATCATGATTAATGCCAAATAATATTTCTAGTGCATGCTGCGCCTGTGGGGTGAGTCTTCCATGCAGCCGGGCCATGAGCGTTTGAGCAGGATTGCCTGGGGACAGGCGTGGAATAAGAAAGTTAAGCGTTGCTGAAGCCCAGAGGGCCACCAGGTAAAAGCCGATGCGACGGAGCAGATGGCGCATCATGATCCCCCTTCCAGAGGTTTTTTTTATAGCAATCTCAGATAGAAAGCGCACCCACAAAGTGTAGGCACCCTGAAGGAGAAAGTTGTTGCTACCCCCTGGGATAACAACAACTTCTCCCCAGAGAACTTAACGCGGTTACCCGACCGGGTGCAGGTGCAGCAGCACTATTTCACAATCAGGCGCATTGAGGTTCGATGGTACCGCATATGGGTTAGACGCATCTGGCCAACCTGTAAAGTGGGTGGTAGTATACTCATTCCAGTACGGTTCGTTGGTAAGCGGGATGCTGGGTAGCTGCTCAACCATAATCTTTTGCAGGCCAATAATGGCGTTTTTCTGCACGGTAGGGTCGGTTGAAGTGGCAAATTGATCCAAGAGTTTGTCGGTCGTAGGATCGCTCCAGCGCTCCATGTTTGAGTTGGCCTGTTTACCGATAGGTGCCGTATTTGTACTTCTCAAGAGGCCGTCGTAGATGTAGTAGGGTGATGGGCCAGGATTCGTCCACAACATAGATGCGCTGTAGTTCCCCATCTGCAAGGCGTTGTACCAGGCATCCTGAGACATAGTGTTGACGGTGACGTTTATACCGACAGCTTTAAGGTCACTAGCCATGATCTGGCAATCAGTAATCCAGTCGGTCCAACCCTCGACAACGTTGATCGTAAAGGAAAGCTTTTTGCCGTTCTTGTCGGCAAAGATGCCATCAGAGCCCCTGGTAAAGCCGGCGCTCTGCAACAACTGGATCGATTTGTTGGGGTCCAAGGTAAAGCTGGTATTGGCATAGTCAGGCGAGAGATAGCTCTTGTTTTCTGGTAGTACCAACCCGGTAGGACTGGCAACAGGCTCATAGCCGCTCTCACCGATGTGATAGAGCTTATCGCGATCGATGGCATAGCTAATGGCCTGGCGCACAGGCAGCAGATTAAAGGGGTATTTGGCGGTGTTGAGATAGAGCAAGACCATGTCACTGGAAGGGAACCAGTAGTGATTATGCACCGGGTCACGGCTAACAAAGGTCTGCTGCAGGTTAGGGACGAAGAGGCCAGCCCAGTCAACCTTGCCACGATCGAGCGCCAGTTCTGCACTTGTATTTGAGTTGTAGGCCGGGAAATTCAGTTGATTGACCTCAGGCTTGCCGGGCTGCCAGAAGTTTGAGTTCTTGGCCAGGGTGTAGAGCTGAGGTGTGAATGTCTTCAAAGTATATGGCCCCGTACCAATCGGATTTGGATCGGCGTAATTACTCGCGTCACCTTTCACCTGAGACCACTTGTGCTTGGAGAGGATATAGGTCTGTCCACCCACATACCAGAGTAAGGGACTGAAAGATGTATTCAAAGTTACCACTATAGTGCTTGCGTCGGTTGCAGTCACGCTTTTGAGAGACTGCCAGATGCCGTTTGTATCCATAGCGGGATACGTCTTAAGGAGATTGAAGGTAAATACGACATCGTCACTTGTCAAGGGTTGACCGTCCGACCATTTCACACCTGACCGCAGGTGAAAGGTTTCTACCGTAGCATCAGTCGAGACCGAGTAGCTCGAAGCCAGCCAGGGTTTGATAGTGCCATCCAGGCGATTAAAGAAGAGCAGAGTTTCATAGATCATGCCTTGTGCCCCGATATTGTAATTGGGGTTATAGGGATTAAAGATCCTGGTGAAGTCGCCATTTGTGTTTCCCACAATTGTAAGTGGGCTCTGCTTCTTGGGCGCGTTGGTCTGAGCACCCCCTCCACAGGCAGATAAGACGACAACAAGAATCATGAGACACGAGAGGAGGAGCATGCCCAGGTTTGTCTTCCTCATAGATAGGGGATGAAGTATCATCGATAACCTCCTAACACTGGATGAGTGGATCAACCGTTGATCCATGAGAACAATCCGGATCTACTAATACATATGAGCGCGCTCGTAGACTCATTTCAGATGAGCGAACGAGACTGAGAATTGGATGCTCCGCATTATGCACTATAAAAACATCCTGCCTCTCATAGCAACCTACAAATTTGCCGTATTTGACGATGTTGGAAGCGAAATATGATAGTCAGCACCACAAGACGCACGTACTACAAGGTTAGTAGGAAGTTGAATACGTACTGGCTGAACATTTGCTGGGCTCACCTCCTCTGAGCCTTTTTTAAAGACTCCATCTACTCTAGTAAAAGACTGGCTGCTACTCCCAAGCCCTGGTTTGTCAAGCATAGATAAGAGCAGTTCGATGCCGCGCTGGCCCATCTCAAGATAGGGTTGTCGAACAGTCGTGAGCGGGGGACGAGTATGCACCGAAGGAGCATCATCGTCAAAGCTTACGAGAGCAATATCCTGTGGAATAGAGAGGCCAAACTCCTCGGCAGCCGCGAGTACACCGTATGCCATCTGGTCGGCGGACGAGAAAATGGCAGTGGGACGTTTTTCAAGAGGAAGTTCAAAGAGTTGGATGGCACAGGCGCGTCCGCTGGGTGGTAGAAAATCACCGGTCAATACCAGCGTGGGGTCTGGAGCAATGCTCGCTTCAAGCAGCGCGCGGCGATAGCCCTCGTAACGATCATGTGAAACGAGGTATTCGGACGGCCCCTGGATATGGGCAATACGTCGATGACCCAACCTGATCAGGTGTTTCACAGCTTCATACGCACCGGTCACATTATCTGCTCCAACCCAGGGAGTAGTTTGTACCTGCTGGTCATCGATAATCACGACTGGGAAACCCTGTGTGTAGAGGCGTGTCAGGTGCTGCGATACCTGCTCGGGATAGATGGCAAGGAGACCAGCAGTAAGTTGTGCTGCCAGCAAGCGGTTAATAACTTCGCTGCGATCTCTGGCGAGGTCTTCATCGTTGATACTATAGAGGACCAGTTCGTAAGGGGTCTGCTTGATAACTTCAACAATACCCCGTGTGAGATCAGGAATAAGTGGCCAGCTCCAGGCGGGAATAAGCATGCCAATGAGGCGACTCCGTCCACCTGCCAGACCAGATGCCGTCATGCTCGGGACAAAGTTTTGCTCCTCAATGACACGCAATACGCGCTCACGCGTTCGGGGGTCTACATCTGATTTGTGATTTAAGACACGGGAGACAGTAGTCTTAGATACGCCAGCCAAACGGGCGATGTCATCAATGGTGGGTTTTCTTGACATATACCTCCCTTGCGCGCTTTGGCATCTCGCATCCTTGAAAGCGGTTGCGGAAGCGGTTGCGGAAGCGGTTCCGCATACTTAAGAATAAGTATAGAGATAGAAGAGGTAAAAGTCAAGGGATTTTCATAATAAAAAAAGATTCTGCCGAAATTGTATACCTTGCTTACTCCATGGTATACAATTTCGGCAGAATCTTTTTTTCTATCCTACGGGTCTCAACACCGGTATTTCGCGCCTGATATCAAAGCGCAGGTGTTTGTGGGCCAGGCGAATAGCGTCTTCCACTTCGGCAGGTGTATCTGCACGAGCAAAGATAAAGCCCAGATAGCTAGCCCCTTCTGGCAATGGTACTAACGTGTGGTTGAGTTTGGCGGTAATTTCAACGCCAGTAATATGGCGAACTGAGTGGGCTTCTGCAACTCCATGTACAGCTTTGAGCATGCCAGCAGCTGGAATGGGTATCATCATGACACCGGCAGCATGCTCTTCACGTTCAATTGAGGTAATTTCCTGACCGATGGCGTGGCGCAGAATCAGTTCTTCCAGGCACATACCGGAGCCGAACTCAAGGACAGTTGAGCAGAGTCCACCAATAGAACGTCCGGCAATTTCCAGCATCCATGGTCCGCGCTCGTTGACCCGCAGTTCGGCGTGAACCGGTCCTTCGCGCAACTCAAGAGAGGCAGCGGCGATTGTGACACAGCCAGCAATGTCTGACTGTATGCTGGTAGGCAGGCGTGATGGAGTAGTATAGATAGTCTCCTCAAAAAATGGACCATCCAGGGGATCTGGCTTGTCAAAAAGAGTCAATACCTTGAGTTGACCGTGAGTAAGTATACCTTCCAGGGCAACTTCAAAGCCAGGAATGAAATCTTCTATCAGGAGCGAGTCATCTGGCGTACAGCCTTCAGAGAGAAGAAGACGACGTGTACGCTTGAAGGCAGCTACAAATTCGCCAGGTGTATCGGCCCGTATCACTCCCCGGCTACCAGAGAGGCGAAGAGGCTTGACCACGCAAGGATAGTTTACCTGAGTAGCTACTTCCACGGGATCAGCGCTGAGCAAGTAGGGGTGGTAGACGGGGCAAGGAGCTTCACCTTTTGACATCAGAGAGCGCATTAGGAGTTTATCACGAGCTGCTTCCGCCGCACATGGTGAGTTATGTGGCAGTTCCAGAGCGGCACTGGCCAGGGCTGCCAATTCACTTGCAGCATCGTCAACAGAGAGAATGGCATCGATAGGATGTTCCTGCGCGTACTCAACAATAGTGTGTTTGGATGCCTGCGGATTAGCAAAATCGACACCCAACGGGACATGCCAGTATTCGGACAAGCTCTCCGGCAGGTCAATACCTACTACAACCTCAAGATCCAGCCGCTTAGCAGCCGCTAAAAATGCTCCGGCACGATAGGTAGCTGGAGACATGAGCAGAACTACCCGTTTCTTTGTATGTTCAATTTCAGAAATCATGACTATTCTTCTTTATCTTGTTTGACTTCCACAACAAAGCCCTTGGATTTTAAAGCGGCAGCCAGGCCGAAGAGTCGCTCGTCACCATGCGCGGTCCAGAGCAGTTCAGAGCCCTCCCACTGGCAATCATACCAGCCTCCCCACTTCATATGCTGTATCCTACCCAGGTAATGCCAGTCCTTGACGGCCGGACGGCGATTGGTGAAGCCATAACCAGAGCCTTCTACACTTGCAAAATCTTTACTGCGAAATATGACTTTCATAGCATACTATAGCTTCTATGCGTCCTTCCAATTGCTAGAAACGCCAAACGTGCCGTTTCACTAGATTTTACCATAGTTGTGTACCAGCACGATAGTCTGTTTAATACTGTGACTGCATAGGTATCCTCCCTCTATGGGGTGGGTGTGGGGCTTGCAAAGCTCACAGCCCCCCCATAGGGGGAGGGTACTTTCATCCATTCAGCTTG
>JACZCU010070364.1_pt1 | contig 10162 bp, 8 predicted proteins | sample 8641851 | NCBI WGS metagenome assembly JACZCU01 (sample SAMN15324605, study PRJNA640507) | soil metagenome | isolation source: monocropping sugarcane control | place: China: Luxin town, Laibin City, Guangxi Province | collected 2019-07-25 | depth 10cm m | reverse complement strand
CGGCCGCACAGCTCGCAGCAAAACACCTTATTCTTGACGGTTGGGTCGTCAAAGAAAGAGCAGACTAGTCCCTCTGTTTCTTGAGTAAATCTAGAGCATTTTGCTCGATATCCAGAACGTGTTTTTATCATTTTTGCCCTATACTCCATCGTGGGAGAGAAACGACTCCTGGCAAGAGGAGAATACATGTCGGTCTCTTGTTTGTTGTCCTTTCCCACAGGCATTTTTCTGGCGAAGAAGGAAGGTCGCGCTTGTATGAGTACTATTGAACATGCGTTGCCCGTTGAGGCACACAAATCGTTCCCCTGGCAGCGGTACCTGCTTGATAGTGTCCTGGCATTAGCAGGAGCGATGCTGGTCACAGGAGTCATCTACCTGTTCCAGCTCTACCCGCGCATTCCCAACATCTCGATCGTGTATCTGCTCGTAGTGCTTGCGCTGGCAAGCACACGCGGTCGCTATCCTGCTATCCTTGCCTCGCTCGTGGCCTTTCTCTCCTTCGATTACTTCCTCGTACCCCCGTTGTATGTCTTTACCATCAACCGTGTGGAAGAATGGATTGCGCTCTTTGTCTTCCTGGTCACCGCCATCCTGACCAGCCAACTGGCCGCGGCTCTACGTGAGCGCGCAGAACAAGCCTCGCGCCGGGAACGTGAGACGCATATCCTCTACGACCTGGTGCGTGTGACCAACCATGAGGGAGAGCCGGAGCGCCAACTCCACACGATTGCACAGGTGGTCGTTGATGTGCTGTCCTCCTGGGGCGTGCATGACTGCGCCATTCTGCAGCCGGATGCAGCGGGAGTTCTGCAGGTGCGGGCAAGCGCCTATCAGCCTGTGGAGCAAATCACCCTCTCATCTGATGAGAAAGCCATCGCGGCCTGGGTGATGAAGCACGGTCGCATTATGGGTCTCTACGACGATGATCTCCTCGCCCCTGCAACATCTGCCGGGTTCCTGCAGCGCGTCCTCGTGCAGAGTACCGCCGCGGGACGGGTAGTACGCCGGTCGCTGCGCCTCATCCCACTCAAGCTGGGGCAGAAGGTGGTTGGGGTGCTGCGTCTGCGGGTGCTGGATGATCCGCGCAGGTTGATGCGCGAGGAAGGCCTGGAGGAGGAGCATATCCAATCCAAGACTCCAACGTCTTTCTTCTGGACGTTCCTCGATCAAGTGACTACGCTAATCGAGCGTGTGCGCTTACAACGGGAAAACCTGCGTATGGAGGTGCTGCAGCGCACTGATACCCTGCGTGCTGCACTGCTCTCTTCTGTTTCTCACGACCTGCGTACGCCCTTGACCGCGATTAAAGCTGCTGCCAGTTCGCTCTTACAAGTGGATGTCGAGTGGGACGAGGAGGCACGGCACGGCTTTGCGCTTTCCATTGAACGCGAGGCAGATCGCCTGAACCGCCTGGTAGGGAACCTGCTCGACATGTCACGCATCGAGGAGGGCGCACTCAAACCGGAGAAAGAGGAATATTCCCTCACGGCGCTCATTTCCGACGTAGTAGGGCGTCTCGAGCCGCTCTTGAAGGAGCGCATTGTCCACACCTACCTGCCCGATGACCTGCTCCTGGTCGAACTGGACTATCTACAGATGGACCAGGTTCTCACTAACCTCCTCGAGAACGCTGTGCGCTATACGCCCAGGGAGTCGCCTATCGACGTGAGCGCGCAGCTTCAGGGTGAGCAGGTGGTCATCAGTATTGCTGATCGCGGTCCCGGCATTCCTCCGGCTGACCTTGAGCGAGTGTTCGATAAGTTCTACCGCGTCATGCATGGGCAGCACTCGGTGGGCTATCCGATGGGCTCAGGACTGGGGTTAGCCGTCTGCAAGGGCCTGGTCGAGGCGCATGGTGGGCGGATCTGGGCAGAACTGCGTGATGGTGGAGGGTTGATTGTCTTTGTGGTGTTGCCTCTCGGCGAGCGAGAAAACGAAAAAGGGAGAAGTGAACTATGAGTAAGCGAGGTGCCTCAATCCTGGTAGTAGATGACGAACGGGAAATCGTGCGGGCCTTAAAACGCAGTCTCAGCGCCCATGGCTTTATGGTGCTCACTGCCGGCAGCGGTGAAGAGGCCGTCGAGGTAGTTGCAAGGCAGCATCCCGACCTGTTGTTGCTCGATCTCCTACTGCCCGGGATGAGTGGGCTGGAGGTATGCCGCCAGGTGCGAAAGACGTCAAATGTGCCTATTATCGTGCTCTCGGTGAAAGACGCCGAACGCGACAAGGTCGAAGCGCTCGACCTGGGAGCAGACGACTACGTCGCCAAGCCCTTCGGCATGGACGAGGTGCTGGCCCGTGTGCGTGTCGCTCTTCGTCGCGTTGCCCAGGCACCAAGCGGCACCGAGCCGCGGTTTCAAGCCGGGCCGCTCTCCGTTGATTTCGCACTGCGGCGGGTACAGGTACATGGGCGAGAGGTTGGTTTGACGCCCACCGAGTACGACCTGCTCAAAGTCTTCATCACCCACCGCGGCAAGCTTCTCACACGGCAGATGCTGCTGAAAGAGGTCTGGGGAAACGAGGCGCATGGCAGGATGCACAGCCTCCACGTGTATGTCGCCCAGTTGCGCCAAAAAATCGAACCGGACCCCGAGCGACCGCGTTTCATCCTCACCATCCCCGGTGTCGGGTATCGCTTTGTTGACGAGGTTGAACCGGGTGAGGAGAGAGCCAATACCGGCATCTTGAGTACATCTTGAGCATCCTGGAAGACGTCTGGAGAACATCCAGAACAACCTTGCGGTTATCCAGAACGCACATTTACTGATCCCGGATTACACTAGAAATGAGAATGAAGAAGCGGTGTAACGGTATCCGCGCCGCCGCGTTCGCTTCGTTCTCTGGAGGTATGATTTCGATGAAGTCACCACGTTGGCTCTTGCCCTTTACACACGGGGTGGACATGCGAGCTATCGACACGGTAGTTCGCCTGGCGGAGGGTGAGGGGGCCACGCTCGTTGCGGTATCACTGATCGCTGAGCAACCCGAGCGGAGGTCTCAGGGGGTGCGTCTTGAGTACATCCAGCAGTCTAAAGACTTTCTGGAGGCGGTCAAATTCAAGGCCGCCAGGTACCAGGTTACGATCGAACGCTACGAAGCTTTTACTAGCAATGTGCTAGGGAGTATCACGCTGCTGACGTATGATCAGCACTGTGACAGTATTGTCCTGGTGATGTCTGGAGAGAAAGACACGTTGCTGGCCACCGGCGAGAAAAAGCGCTTACTCAAGGCTCCTCCTTCATCACTCGTGCTCATTCGTCTGCCCATGCAGGCAGAATGGAAACGGCACATACGCACCCGGTTCGTGTCCTGGCTTCACCGGCTTAGGGAACGGCAGGACGACATCGACCAGGGACAAGTTAACGCCGACGTAGGGGAGCCATCCTGGATCAGGGTGAAAGAGCATCACCAGGGATAAAGCCATTATAGTGAAGAAAGGAGGCGACCGGTATGCCGGGAGCTCGAATCTTACTAGTCGAAGATGATGAAATCCTGCGCGACCTGCTGGCACGCAATCTCAAGGTGCGCGAGCATGAGGTGAGCATCGCAGAAGATGCTCGAACGGCGCTGGCATTCCTGTGTGCTAATCCCTTTGATCTCATCATCCTGGATATTAATCTGCCCGATCAGACCGGCTGGGAGATACTGCGCACCGCTCAGCGGGAAGGCTGGCTGCACCTCCAGAACATCGATGGTGACGGCCAGAAGTTGCCCGTCGTAGTCCTGTCTGCCGTCCGGGTGAGTCTAAGCCGCCTTGCTGAGTTTCGCCCGCTGGCGTACCTCCCCAAGCCGTTTCCAATGGATGCGCTCCTGCGCCTGGCCGCAGAGGCCGCCCGGCGGAGGGAGATGGGCTCGTCTGGGCAGGGAGAGAGGAATCAGAATTCGCCAATGGTGATGTGACACACTGCTCCCCCATGCTGATGAAGCCGCTCTAGAAGGGGTTGTGTTGTTTTGGACGCGTTGTTAGCGTGCAAAGAAGGTTTAGATAGAAGGAGTATGATGCAGGTATGAATGATAGAAATGAGAGAGATACTGCGGGTTTTGAGAACCTACCGCCCAAAGAGGAAGGAGAAACTGCATGCTTGATCTGATTGTCGTGGTTGTGACCATTGCATCGTTTATCGTGCTCATTGCCTTTACCGAAGCCTGTGAGCAACTCTAGTCAAGGAGGCGCGATGAATTCACCGCTTGAATACATTCTGGTGGGCATTGTCACGCTGGCGGTCATCGTCTACCTGGTGCTCGCACTGCTGATGCCCGAGAAATTTTAGTCTTGCTTTATGAGTAGTGTAATCCATGAATAATTATGAAGTGAGGGAAAACCTATGCCTGTAACACTCAATAGTGTCCTGCAGGTGCTGATCTTTCTGGCTCTGATACTGCTGATCACCAAGCCGATCGGCCTGTACATGACGAAGGTCTTTGCGGGGGAACGCACGTGGCTCTCCCCGGTGTTCGTCCCCGTCGAACGATTCTTTTACCGCCTGTGCGGGGTCAATCCGGAGGAAGAGCAGAAGTGGTGGAGTTACGTCATCGCCATGCTGGTCTTCAGCATGGCCGGCATGCTGCTCTTATATCTGCTGGAGCGCACCCAGCAGTTGCACGGTTCACTCTTCAACCCACAAGGTCTTGGTCCGGTTGAGCCACAACTCGCATTCAATACCGCTGCCAGCTTCACCACCAATACCAACTGGCAGAATTACGCCGGCGAGCAAACCATGAGCTACCTGACCCAGATGGCTGGTCTCGCCTTTCACAACTTCGTTTCCGCCGCCACCGGTATCGTGCTGGCGGTAGCGCTGGTGCGCGGGCTGGCCCGCCGCAGCGCGCAGCATCTGGGCAACTTCTGGGTGGACCTGACTCGCTGCGTTCTCTACATTTTGTTGCCTATTTCGATCGTGGGGGCGCTTGTCCTGGTCTCGCAAGGGGTCATCCAGAACTTCAACCCCTACACGGTGGCGCACACCCTGGATGGAACGACGCAGCTGATCCCCCAGGGGCCGGTCGCTTCCCAGGAGATCATCAAAGAAATGGGGACAAATGGCGGCGGTTTCTTCAATACCAACTCCGCTCATCCCTTTGAGAATCCCAACATGGTCACGGAGTTGGTTGAGTTACTTGCCATCTTCTCCATCGGGGCAGGCTTGTTCTACATGTTCGGCAAGATGGTTGGCGATACCCGCCAGGGCTGGGTGCTGTGGGCAGCCTCGGCTATTGTCTTCCTGATCGGCATCGCGGTAGCCCTGCCAGCAGAACAGGCTGGCAATCCCCTGCTCACCAACGTTGGCGTGAACCAGGCGGGTACCGCCACGCAGGCGGGTGGCAATATGGAAGGCAAGGATGTGCGCTTCGGCATCACGCAGTCGGTGCTCTGGGCTGTGACCACCACCGATACCTCGTGTGGTGCGGTCAACAGCTTTCATGATAGCTATACGCCGATTGGTGGCCTGATACCGCTCACCAACATCGCGCTGGGCGAGATCATCTTCGGGGGGGTCGGCTCGGGACTCTACGGCATGCTCATGTTCGCCATCATCGCGGTCTTTATCGCGGGCCTGATGGTAGGGCGCACCCCGGAGTACCTGGGCAAAAAGATCGAGCGCAAGGAGATCATGATGGCGGCCCTTGCTCTCTTGATCCTGCCGGCCTCGATCCTGGGTTTTTCGGCGGTGGCCAGTGTGATTCCTCAGGGGGTCTCTTCTATTCTCAACTCGGGTCCGCATGGGCTCTCGGAGATCCTGTACCTTTACACCTCCTCCAACGGCAACAATGGGTCGGCCTTTGCCGGGATCGCTGGCAACACGCCCTTTTACAACTGGACTGGGGGCTTAGCGATGCTGATTGGCCGCTTTGCCTTCCTCATCCCCATTATGGCTTTTGGCGGCTCGCTCGTCAAGAAGCGGGTTGTACCAGCCGGACTGGGCACCTTTCCCACTACGGGGCCACTGTTCGTGGGACTGCTCATCGGAGTGATCCTCATCGTGGGGGCGCTCACCTACTTCCCGGCGTATGCACTGGGACCGATCGTCGAACAACTGTTGATGCAGGTAGGGAGGACTTTCTAAGATGCAAATCAATACCAATACACCAACAGATACCTTAGAGACCAAACAATGGAAGACGCGCCGCAAAGGTGACATTTCGATCTGGGACCGCAAGATCATCCGCGGCGCGATCCCAGCCTCGTTCCAGAAACTGGACCCACGCGTGCAGGTCAAGAACCCGGTGATGTTCGTGGTGGAGATCGGCAGTGTGATTACCACCATCGAGTTCGTGCGGTTGCTCTTTACACAACCAACGGCGAGCTTCACTCGCAGTCAGCTCACCGCCGAGACGATCTTCGTGCTAGCAGTGGCCGTCTGGTTGTGGTTCACCGTCGTCTTCGCCAACTTCGCCGAGGCGATGGCCGAGGGACGCGGCAAAGCACAGGCCGATACCCTGCGTCGTGCACGCACGACCACGATGGCAAAGCGCCTGGCTAGCCCCGATCGCACAGGCAAAGTCCAGGAAGTTGCCGCACCCGAACTACGCAAGGGCGACCTGGTGCTGGTCGAAGCTGGAGACGTGATTCCCGGCGATGGTGACGTGGTAGAGGGCGTCGCCTCGGTGGACGAGTCGGCGATCACGGGAGAGTCGGCCCCCGTCATTCGCGAAAGCGGCGGCGACCGCAGCGCGGTAACCGGGGGAACGCGCGTGCTCTCGGACTGGATCGTGGTCAAGGTCAGCGCCAACCCCGGCGAGACTTTTTTGGATCGTATGATTTCCCTGGTGGAGGGAGCGAAACGGCAGAGGACGCCCAATGAGATTGCGCTCAACATCCTGATCGCCAGCCTCACCCTCATCTTTGTATTCGTCGTGGTCTCGCTGGAACCTTTTGCCATCTACTCGGGCAACCCTGTCTCGGTCACGACCCTGATCGCGCTGCTGGTGTGCCTGATCCCGACGACCATCGGCGGCTTGCTCTCGGCGATTGGCATCGCGGGCATGGACCGGCTGGTGCAGCGCAACGTGCTGGCCATGAGTGGGCGTGCGGTTGAGGCGGCGGGCGATGTGGATGTGCTCCTCCTCGACAAGACCGGCACGATTACGCTGGGCAATCGGCAGGCGACCCGTTTTGCGCCACTGCACGGTGTGGACGAGCGGGAATTAGCCCACGCGGCGATGCTCTCCAGCCTCTCAGATGAGACGCCGGAGGGGCGCTCGATTGTGGCTCTGGCAAAGGAACGTTACGGCTTTGCGGACGCGGTGGATCCTTCAGCAACCTTCATTCCCTTCTCTGCCACGACGCGCATGAGTGGGGTGGACCTGAATGGAGCGCATGCTGGCGATGGGGCCGCACCAGTGCATACCGTACGCAAAGGAGCGTCAGACGCCATTGCCGCCTATGTCACGGAGCACGGGGGAACAAGCAGCGACGAACTGAAAGTGCTTGTCAATGGCATTGCCAGTGCAGGTAGTACGCCGCTGGTGGTGGCGGAGACACAAACGGGCTCCAATGGTGAAAGGGAGCACGCGCGCGTGCTGGGGGTAATCGAGCTCAAGGATATCGTCAAGGGAGGCATGCGCGAGCGCTTCAACGAACTGCGGCACATGGGCATTCGCACAATTATGATCACCGGCGACAACCCGCTGACCGCCGCGGCTATCTCCAAGGAATCCGGAGTCGATGACTTCCTGGCACAAGCAACGCCGGAGGCCAAGATGAAGCTCATTCGCGAGCAGCAGGGTGGTGGTAAGCTGGTGGCGATGACGGGCGACGGCACCAACGATGCACCCGCCCTGGCCCAGGCGGATGTGGGCGTGGCCATGAACACCGGCACACAGGCCGCCAAAGAGGCAGCCAACATGGTGGACCTTGATTCCAACCCGACCAAGCTGATCGAGGTAGTCGAGGTGGGCAAGCAACTGTTGATCACACGTGGGTCTTTGACCACGTTCAGTATCGCCAACGATGTGGCCAAGTACTTTGCGATCATTCCGGCGGCGTTCGCGGTCACCTATCCGCAGTTGAACGCCCTCAACGTCATGCAGTTAGCCACGCCCCATAGTGCAGTGCTCTCGGCGGTGATCTTCAACGCGCTGATCATCATCGCGCTGATCCCGCTGGCCTTGCGCGGGGTCAAGTACCGCCCCATCGGCGCGGGGCCATTGCTACGCCGGAACTTGCTGATCTATGGCATTGGTGGCATCATTATCCCGTTCATCGGCATTAAAGCCATTGATATAGTACTGCAGGTGCTGCACCTGACGCTGTGAGGAAAAGGAGGAAAGGGTGGATGCCACCAGGATGCGTAAGCGTGGCGCCACCCACTCCACAACAGAAGGATACGTGAGATGAACATGATACTCAACAAATATATTCGCCCGGCGGTAGTAATCACCCTGCTCTTGACGGTGCTCACCGGGCTGATCTATCCTGGAATCGTCACGGTACTGGCCCAGCTCATTTTCCCGTCCCAGGCCAACGGCAGCCTGGTCACAGTCAACGGCAAGGTGGTCGGCTCCGACCTGATTGGCCAGTACTGGACGTCGGCACGCTACTTCCATGGTCGGCCCTCCGCAGCCCTCTCAAACGATGGCAGCAAGGTCCAGCCATATAATGCGGGGTTCTCGTCGGCCTCGAACCTGGGACCGACGAATGCGACGCTGATCAAGACTGTACAGCAGCGTATTACCCAACTCAAGAAAGAGAATCCCAACGCACCTGCCGGTCCGGTGCCGGTGGACCTGGTGACGACCTCGGGCTCAGGGCTGGACCCTGACATCACAATCGCGGCGGCACTCTACCAGGTGCCGCGCGTGGCAAGCGAGCGCGGCTTGAGCGAGAGCAGGGTCCACCAGTTGGTGATGGATAATGTACATGGGCGATTCCTGTGGATCTTTGGCGAGCCCTATATCAATATACTGGAGTTGAACCTGGCGCTGGACACGCTGAAATAATTCCGTTCCGCACTCCTCAGCGCAAGCCTTACAGTTGGATGACTGCGAAGCGATAACTGCGTAGCAGTGTTTCCAACCGTCTAAGACCTAGATACGCAGCAGCGTAGGAGTGCGGAAGAAGAGGGAGAATCACGATGGCCGAGCAACCGCCCGACGAACCGAGGCCACGCGAAGAAGGACGCCCCGACCCTGAGGAGCTTCTACGCCGCTACAACCTGCGCGACCGCGACCTGGAGGCTCCACCCTCCACCAAACCGACCGCGAGGACAGGCATGCAAGCCGCGCCTGGGACCAGAGGTTACGCGCAGCGGCGCGGGCGGCTGCGCGTCTACCTGGGCGCAGTGGCCGGAGCAGGGAAGACATATGCCATGCTTAACGAAGGGCACCGCCGCGAAAGCCGGGGCACCGACGTTGTAGTCGGCTACGTGGAAACGCATGGACGTTCCCAGACACAGGCACAGCTGGGGGACTTGGAGGTGATGCCGCGCAAGAAAGTCACCTACCGGGGAGTGACCCTCGAAGAGATGGATCCCGAGGCCATCATCGCGCGGCATCCTAAAGTAGCGCTGATCGATGAACTGGCCCACACCAACGTGCCCGGCTCGAAGCATCCCAAACGCTATCAGGATGTCGAAGAGATCCTCGATGCCGGCATCAATGTGGTCACGACCCTCAATATCCAGCACCTGGAGAGTCTGAACGACCTGGTGGCGAGTATTACGGGAGTGCGCGTGCGTGAGACGCTGCCCGACTGGATCCTCGATCAAGCCGAAGAGGTAGAGTTGATCGATATCTCCCCGCATGCACTGCGCCAACGCATGAAGCACGGCAATATTTATCCACGCGAGCGCGTCGATTCAGCGCTCGATAATTTCTTCCGTGAGGGGAACCTGACGGCGCTACGGGAACTGGCCCTGCGGCGTACAGCGGAGAAGACGGAAGAACAACTACAGGAATACATGACCGAACATGGGATCAGCCAGTTGTGGCCTGCCAGTGAACGCGTGCTGGTGGGCTTCGATGCCCGCCCGCACACGCGCCAGGTCATCCGCGATGCCTGGCGGTTGGCCCACGGCCTGCACGCTGACCTGATCGCGGTCTCGATACAGCCGGAGGGCTACCTCGCCTTCATGAGCAAGCTCATCGGGTGGTTGAAGTACGGCAGAGAGGCGAAGCAAAAAAAGGAAGCAGCGCAGCGCCGCCTGGAGGAGCACGCTGTGCT
>JACZCU010116736.1_pt1 | contig 10168 bp, 11 predicted proteins | sample 8641851 | NCBI WGS metagenome assembly JACZCU01 (sample SAMN15324605, study PRJNA640507) | soil metagenome | isolation source: monocropping sugarcane control | place: China: Luxin town, Laibin City, Guangxi Province | collected 2019-07-25 | depth 10cm m | reverse complement strand
GCGAAAGCGGGCGTTGTGCTGATACGCCTCCACGACCGCCTCCTGCGCCAGATCCTCGGCACGGGGCGCATTGCGCACGATGCCGTAGCCGATGCTGACGACCCGCGGGAGATATTTCGCGACGAGATAGTCGTACGCCGCTGCATCTCCCTTCTGCACGCGCTCGATGGCGCGAGCTTCCCGCGGATCGTCATTGCTCACCACCACACCTTACTGCTCGAAGCGCTCCTGCATGCGTGCAGCGTGTTTGTCGATGATCGTCGCGAGCTTCGTGCGCTGCTCCGGCGTGAGCACGTTCAGCGCCTTCGACGTCGCATTCAGCACGTTCGTCTTTAGCGCTTTCTCCGCGTTCGCCTGCGCGTCGATCTTCGCCTGCGCGCCCGCGAGATCGTTCGGATTCGCGACCAGCGTCTTCACGATGTCGTGAATGCCGCCGCGCACGGACTCGCGATACGGCGCGTTCTGTTCGCGCAGATCCTGCACGATGGCTTTGATCTGGTCGACCTGCGTGTCACTGAGATCGAGCTCGTCTTTCACATGCGACAAGCGCCCGAGCATGAATCCCTCGGCGAAATCATGTCCGCGTCCGTGGCCAAAGCCGTGACCGCCGAAACGGCGTCCCATCGGACCGCCGAACATCATCGGCGCAACGGCCAGTGCACCCAGTGCCACCACGACGAGAGCGGCGAGTGCGATGCGTTTCTTCATGGCTTGCTTCTCCTTCGCATTGCATTACGAGCGTCGTGTGATTGCGTTGAACGCCAATGCAGTCCTTATAATCCGTCGCGGCTTGCGCGTCCTTCTCCTGGCGTTTACGGGTTTCCTCTCCGCGACCACACTGGCGCAGCAGACGCTGGTGTGTCCGCCCACCACGTCCGGCGCGTCGTGCGACACGTTTCACTACCACGTCGCGATGTACAGTCCGGACAAGAAGAACTTCGCGGAGATCACCGGCGCGAATCAATTCGCGACGCAGGCTTCGTGCGAGCGCGCGCGTGATGCGCAGCTCGCCGCGAATGCGAAAGTCGTCGATTTCTTTCGCACGGTGAAGAAGCAACCGTACGAGGCCGATCGCTTCGGCCCGTGTCATTGCGATCGCACGATCGATCGCGGATCGCCGACGTATCTCGATGCCGCGCAACGCTCGATGCAATTGCGCAATGCGGAAGAGATTCGACTGCGCGTACGCGAGCGCCTGCTCGATGAAAAGCTTCCGACCGATTCGGAGGTCGTACGTTCTCTCAATGCCGACCTTCCCTCGACGCCACTCCTCGGCGCGCCGAAATTCGTCCCGCTGCCGCCGTCGGTGCCGGTGCAGGTCGTGACGTCCGCGGAAGATCTCGCGGCGACGAAGACGATCGATGCGCCGAAGCCGACCGTCGTCGCGGCGAATTTGCCGCTCGCGGAGATCGGCAATGTTCCGGCGCAGATCGCGGCCGATCCTCCGGTGCGCGAGGAAGTCGTGAATCCGGAAACGAGTGTCGAGCCGCCGAGCGATGAAGATCTGCTTTCCGCGCAGGAAACGGCGGAGCGCTTCATCGGCTACGAAACGCAGCGCATCGACAACATTCTCAAAGCATCGAGCGCGATCGCCGATGAAACCGTGAAGGCGAAGATTTTCGAAGCGTGCATGCAGCGCATTCAGTTGCTCTCGAATCTGCGTCTGCTCATCGAAGGCTCGGGGATGAAGAGCAAACTCACCGCGGCTGCACGCGATGCGCAAACGGAACCTCAGCGACTCGAATTGACCGGTCGTTTGTTCGGCGATGCCGCTGCGAAACATTGGGCGCCGAGTGATGCCGCGGGTGTGATCTTCCCGATCGAAAATGAGATCGCGGCCGCGCCGGAGCGCGTGCTGCGTGATACCGCGGGGCAGTTCACGATCGCGCAGAAGAAGCGCGCGTTGTACTCGCTGCTCGTGCAAACGCAGCCGACCGAAGAGCAGCGTCTGTGGCTCTCGACGATCGTGGAGGGATTCCTGCGATGACGCGAACACTGCTCGTGCTGTTGTTCGCGGCGATGCTCAACGCGCAGGAAGCGCCAGCGTCGGCGGAGCCGCCGGCACAACCTCCCGCGCCCGCGCCGCAAGCGCCGGCGAAAGATGAAGAGTTCACGAAGGCCGCGTTCTTCGGCCATCGCTTCGCGGAGCTCGGCGAGTACGCATCGGCATACGAGCAGTTCGAGAAGGCGAATGCGATCAAGCCGGATGATCCGGCGGTGCTTTACAACATGGCCGTCGTGCTCGCGCGCGCGGGGCGTTACTCCGATGCGCAGGTGAAGGCCGATCGTTACGTGCAGCTTTTTCCTGAAGGTGCGGAGCGCGCGAATGTGGCGAAGCTGCAGCTCGAGCTCGAGTTTCAGCGGGAGTTGCAGAAGAAGCGGCAAGCCGATCAGGAGTACGCCGATCTCTTCAATCGCGCGAAGTTCGTCTATTCGCGCGGCGAGCTCGCGGAAGCGCTGCGGTTGTTCAAGCTTGCGGAGCAGCAGCGCGCGAACGATCCCGCGGTCGTCTACAACGAGGCGATCATTCTCGAGAAGCAGGCCGATTACGTTGGCGCGATCGAGCGCTTCCGCCGTTACTCCGAGCTCGAAAGCGATCCCGAGAAAAAAGCGAGCATCGACGAGCGCGTCTTCACGCTGCAGCACGAAGTCGACGACATGGCCACGAAGATCGTCTGCTCGTTCTGCGGACACAAACTCCCCGCGGGCGCGACGTGGTGCGAGCGCTGCTGGCATGGTCCGTATCTCGTGAATTCGGCAGTGTGGAACTCGCGCTCGTGCGCGAGCGGCGCATCGGCCACGCGCGCGACGTACTTCTCGGACGCGCGTTTCAACCGCAACGACATCCTTCCGTGTACGTTCAACGGACCTTCATTGCGCGAAGCATTGCGCTACACGCCCGCGCGGCAGCGCGAGATCCGCAATGCGCGGCGCGCGGAAGGGTGGACGTACGACGGCGAGCTGCTCACCGGCTTCACTGATAAAGCCGGCAATCAAATCAAGTACGAGCAGGGACCGGATTACCTGCAGCGCGTCACATCGACGAGCGGTGGCGAGATTCTCTCGTACGACGCGCATGTGCTCACGCCCGGCGTGTGGCTCCTCGATCGCGAAGATCTCATCCTCGAAGGGCAGCGCTACTCAACGCGCTACACGTTCGATGCGAACGGCCGCATCGCGCAGCAACTCGTCGAGTATCAGAATCACAATGCGTGCAATCACCTCATCTCGATGAGCGCCGATTACGTGTACGGCGGCGATCAGTTGATGAACGTGAATCTCACCGGCGGCTATCGCGGCTTCGTTGCGGAAGGCGCGCCCGATACATCGTGGAACGCGAGTGTGATGTTCGCGTACGACGAGCAGAAGCGGCTCGCGCGCGAAGAGCTGAGCGTGACGAAGTTCGACAAGATGTACACGCAGAAAGCGATCGGCGCGCTGCGCGACGACATCAACAAGCTCTACGTCGGCGGCATGAAAGTGAAGAAGCCGCTCGATACCGTGCAGCGCGTTGGGGATCTCTGCGGCACGCAGGGGAGCGCGTTGCTGTCGAATCCGATCGACCTGCGGCCGTTCTATGCGATGTCTCCGAATCTCGCGATCGCGCTGCAGAACGGCGTCACGAAAGCGGTCGTGACATTCACCTATCCCTGAAAATTGCATACGCTTTCGCGCATGCGCGCGACTGCATTGCTTCTCACTTCGCTGCTCGTCTTCGCCGCCTGCCAGGCCAATCACAGCAACTCGCGTCTCGAGAACACGCCGCGACACGATGAATGGGTCGACGTCACGCACGACGGCCGCACGGTGCGCGCGTACGTCGTCTATCCCGAGCGCGCGACGAAAGGTCCGGCCATCGTCGTGATTCATGAGAATCGCGGACTCACCGACTGGGTGCGCACGGTTGCGGATCGACTCGCGGAGAACGGCTACATCGCGATTGCGCCCGATCTCCTTTCCGGCACCGCGCCGAATGGTGGCGGCACGAAGGATTACGCATCGGAAGATGCGGCGCGCGAAGGGATCGGCAAGTTGCCGCGGCCGCAGGTGCTGGCGGATTTGCGCGCGGTGGTCGATTACGCGAAGAAGATTCCGAGTGCGAACGGCAACGTGTCGGTCGGCGGATTCTGCTGGGGCGGATCGCAGACGTGGCTCGCCGCGAACGAGATTCCGGGACTCAGCGCGGCGTATGTGTTCTACGGAACGGGTCCGCAGGATGCGAGCGGTGCCGCGAACATCACCGCGCCGGTGTACGGCTTTTACGGCGGCGCCGATGCGCGCGTGAACGCGACGATTCCGAAATCGGAAGAGTTGATGAAGGCCGCGGGGAAACGCTTCGAGCCGGTGATTTACGAAGGCGCGGGCCACGCGTTCATGCGTGCGGGCGAAGCGTCGGATGCGAGCGATCCGAATCGCAAAGCGATGGAAGATGCGTGGAAGCGGTGGGAAGGTTTGTTGAAGTGAGTGGAGCGGCTACCGGAACTTCACGCAATACGGATCCTCTTCATCGCACTCCGCGAGCTCGAACTGAATCGTCGTGTGTGCGATGCGGTATTCGCGCGCGAGCATCGCGTTCACGTCGTCGAGCACGCGTGTCGTGTTGCGCAGCGGAACATCGCCGACCATCAGATGCGCGCTGAGAGCCGGTCGTGATGGCCCCAGCGCCCATATGTGTAAGTGATGAACGCCGTGAATGCCGTCGATGTCGCCGAGGCGGCGAATGACGTCGTCGGGATCGATGCCGGAGGGCGTGCCTTCGAGCAGCAGATTCACCGACTCGCGCAGCACGCCGTAGCTGCTCCAGAGAATCAACACGCCGATGAAGATTGAGACGATCGCGTCCCACTGCGTTGCGCCGGTGATGCGAATCAACATCGCCGCGACGATGATGCCGAACGATGAAACCGCGTCGCCGATCATGTGTACGAACGCGCCGCGAATGTTCACGTCATCGCGGCTCTCACGATGCAGCGACCACGCGGTGAGCGCGTTCACGAGCAATGCGGCCGTGGCGGTAACGAACATCGCGCGCTGATCGATCGCATGCGGCGTGCGCAATCGCTCGTACGCTTCGCGAAACACGAACAGCGTGAACGTCACGAGCATCGCCGCGTTGATGAACGCCGCGAGAATCCCGGCGCGCTGATAGCCGAATGATTTCTCCGGCGTGGCCGCGCGGCGCGCGAGAATCACCGCGGCGAGCGCGATGAGCAATGCCACCGCGTCCGTGAGGTTGTGCAGCGCGTCGCCGATCAGCGCGAGCGAGCCGGCCCAGATGCCGATCGCGATCTCCGCGACGACGACGAGCAGATTCGCCGTCGTCGCGATCGTCAGCTTGCGCGAGAGCGTGTGCGAGTGCGCGTGATGAGGATGCGCGTGCGCCATCGCACAGAGTCTACTTCCGCGTCGACTTCTCGACCTTCTTCGACTTCGCCGCGACCTGCTCCGCCATCGCGCCGCGCTGCTCCTTCAGCTTCGCTGCAACGTCAGCATCGGCCGTCGCGATGATCTGCGCCGCGAGAATGCCCGCGTTGCGCGCGCCGCCGATGGCGACGCTCGCGACCGGGATTCCCGGAGGCATCTGCACGATCGCGTACAACGCATCGACGCCGTTCAGTGCGCCACTCGCGAGCGGCACGCCGATGACCGGTTTCGTCGTGAACGACGCCACGACGCCCGGCAGATGCGCGGCCATGCCCGCGCCGGCGATGAAGCACGCCGCGCCGTTTGCTTCGGCGTCGGTGATCGCGTTCTTCGCGCGCTCGGGGCTGCGATGCGCGGACGCGACGAGAAATTCGTATGGCACGCCGAGCTCGTCGAGCGCTGCCGCTGCACCGGACATGACTTCCGCATCGGAGTCACTGCCCATCAGGATGAGAACCCACGGTTTGTTGTTCGCCATGCGGCGCGGATCTTAGTACGGCTTCCGCGCGATCCATTCGAACATCAGCGGACTCGCAACCCACTGCACATCGGCTCGCTGTTTCGCCTCTTCGAGCTCGCGATCGAGACGTGCGATTTCATCTTCGCTTGCGAGCTCATGCTTCGCGATCACCGGCCGCAACGATTGCAGCGCGATGCGTGGAATGTCGTAGCCGGTGGCCGCCGGATAGTGCACGGCGTACGCGCGATGACTCTCGATGCGAAATCCCGCGTCTTCGAGAAACGTGCGTCCGTTGCGCGCGAACGTTGGATTCGCGCCGCGCGCGCGTGCAGCGCCGATCACCAGTTCCCACACGCGCGTCATCGCGGGAACATGCGGCTCGGACGATGGTGCGTGATTCGGAAGATCCGAGGCTTCGTGCGCGATGAACACGCCGCCGGGTTTCAGCAACTCGAAGATGTGTCGCACGGTGCGTGATGGATCGGCCTGATGCAGAAGCATCAGACGCGAGTACGCGAGATCCGCGGGCTCGAGCTCGATGTCATGCACGTCCGCGTGGACGAGGCGCACGTGCGGAATCGAGAGCAGGCTGCGCGCTTTCTGCAGCGCGGCTTCACTCGCATCGACGCCGATGACGACACCGCGTTCGCCGACGACATGCGCAAGTGCTGCGAGTGCGCCGAGAGGACCGCATCCGAGGTCGAGCGCGATGGAGCCTTCGGTGATGCCGGCGCGACGACACGCATCGAGAACGCAGTGCTCCTCATGCGATGCGAGCTGGATGAGACGGCGATGCTCCGCGTCCGTCGAGCCGAGTGAGTAGGTCGACGACACTCAGCCCTGCGAGCCCGCGCGTGCTTCGAGCGCGCGATATCCAATGTCGCGGCGATAGCGCGCGCCTTCGAAGCGAACCTTCGGCGCGGCCTCGTACGCTTTCGCGAGCGCTTCGCTCAGAGTTGCGGCGCGCGCGCAAACGCTCACGACGCGGCCTGCCTGATTCACGAACTTGCCGGCTTTCTTCACGACGCCCGCGTGGAACACTGCGACCGAGTCGTCATCGATCGGATCGAACGCGACTTCCTGTCCTTTCGGATGATCGTCGGGATAGCCATCGACCGCGATGACGATGCACGCCGCGGCTTCCTTGCGAAAGTTCAGCGTCTTGAAATCGCCGAGGTTGCCGCGCGCGACGCGAAGACAGACATCGGCGAGATCGTCATCGAGCCGCAGCATCTGCACCTGCGTTTCGGGATCGCCGAAGCGGCAGTTGTATTCGAGCACTTTCGGTCCGTTCGGCGTGAGCATGAGGCCCGCGTACAAAACGCCCGTGTACGGACGTCCTTCCGTCGCCATCCCCTGAACGGTGGGGATCATGATGGACTTCATGATGTCCGCGGCGGTCTCGCCACTCAGCACGACCGCGGGCGAGTGCGCGCCCATGCCGCCGGTGTTCGGTCCTTCATCGCCGTCGAATGCTTTCTTGTAATCCTTCGCCGGCGCGAGCGGGAGCGACTTCTTCCCGTCGGTGATGACCATGAACGAGACTTCCTCGCCGGTGAGAAATTCTTCGACGAGGATGCGCGCCGCGGCGTTGCCGAATCGTTTGTCATCGAACACTTCGCGCAGAAACTCTTCGGCTTCCGCTTTGTTCTGTGCGATGACCACGCCTTTGCCCGCGGCGAGGCCATCGACCTTCAGCACGGCGGGGAATCCGATCTCTTTGAGCGCGGCCTTGCCTTCATCGATCGAGTTGACGGTGAAGGAGTTGGCGGTCGGAATGCCGTACTTCTTCATGAACTCTTTGGAGAAGACTTTCGAGCCTTCGAGCTCCGCGGCGAGACGTGTGGGGCCGAAGATGGGGAGTCCGCGTTTCTGAAACTCGTCGACGATGCCGAGGGTGAGAGGGAGCTCGGGGCCGACGATGGTGAGATCCATCTTCAGTTTTTCCGCGAAATCCGCGAGCTCGATGATGTCCGCGACGCCGATCTGCACGCAATCCGCGACCTGCGCGATCCCGGCGTTTCCGGGCGCGGCGTAAATCTCACGGACCAGCGGAGATTGTTTGAGCTTCCAGCAGAGGGCGTGCTCGCGCGCACCCTGACCGACCACGAGGACTCGCATCGGAGGGAATTGTAACCGGGAGCGGTAGTCGGTGTTCGGGAGAGGGTTCTTTTTGGAGCTGGTAGTCGGTAGTCGGTAGTCGGTTGTCGGGAGACCGCCACCCGTCCCCGGCTCCGCTTCTAACTCGTGGGCGGGTGGTGGCCTCCCGACTCCCCGCTCCCCACTCCCGACTACTGACTACCGACTACCGCCTCGGGAAGCAGCCCGGTCCCCTAGACGTTTCCCAAACGTCCCTCGTACAAAGGGCAATGTCCGCGGAACTCCGTCTGATGATTTCGACGACACCCATGGTCGAGCCCGACGATCGCCAGCTCGTGCAGACGATCCGTGGGGGCGACACGGACGCGTTCGAAACGCTCGTCCGCCGGAAGACTTCCAAGGTCTACGCCCTCTGCTACCGGATCATCGGCAACGCCGAAGACGCAAAAGACATCTCCCAGCTCGTGTTCCTGAAGCTGTGGGAGAACCTCGAGAAGTACGACCCGCAGTTCGCTTTCGACACCTGGCTCTATCGCATGGTCACGAACGTCGCCATCGATTTCATGCGCAACAAACAGTCGCGCGAGAACGCGGTGAACTCGAATCTCCGCCTGGTGAAGACGTCTGCCGATGCGGAGCAGGGCGTGGTCGTGCAGCGGAAGGAAGTCGAGACTGTTTTCAACGAGATCGCGAATGTGTTGTCTCCGAAGCAGAAGACGATCTTCGTGATGAATCAGATGGAAGATCTCCCCTCCGCCGAAATCGCGAAGATCCTCGGCTGTCGCGAATCGACGGTTCGCAATCATCTGTTCAACGCGCGCAAGCTCATGCAGGCGCAGCTCGCGAAGCGCTATCCCGAATACGCGCAGCTCTGGAGGGAAAAATGATTTCGTGTGATTCCTTCCGCGCGCGCTTTCACGCGAACACCGAGGACGCATCGCTGCTCGAGCATCTTCGCGCGTGCGATCGTTGTCTCGATCACGCTGTCTCGATCGATCCCGATGTGATGTTCCGCGCCATCGGCGGCGACGAGCTTCTGCCTCCGGGCGGGCTCGATGCGTTCGTCGGCGAAGTGATGCAGCAGGTGCGCGTGCGCGAGGCCGAGACGAAGCTCGAGCCGCGCAATGTCGTGAGCTGGTCGCGCCGTCTCGCTGTTGCGGCGACGATCGCCGCGGGCATCAGCGGAACGCTGTTGTTCTCGCGCGGCACGAACACGCCCGCGCCCGAATTGATGCAACCGATCGCACGTGCGCACATCAGCGCGCCCGTGCGTCTGACGACGAAACCGGTCGTCGAATCGTATGAATCTCAGAATGCGACGATCGTCGAAGTGCCCACCGAATCATCGGATGACGTGAAAATCGTCATGATCTTCGACGAGAATCTCCCGGCGGATTTATGAAGCGACTTGTGGTCCTGTTGATGTGCCTTCTGTTCGTGTCTGCGAACGCGTTTGCGGACGCGGACGCCGCGGACGTGGGTAAGAGCCTCACGGTGCGGACGTTTCAGTTCAAGCACAAGCAGGCGGATAAAGCGGCGGCGTTGATCAAGCCGTTCATGAGCGTGGAGGGATCGATCTCGATTCAGCCGAACGCGAATGCACTGGTGGTCACGGATGCGCCGGAGAACCTGAAGAAGATTGCGTCGGCGATCGCGCAGTTCGATACGCCGCCGCAGCAGTTCCGTCTCGCGATTCGTCTGGTCGCGGCGGAGCGCGTGGCCGAGGACAAGGCGCGCGTGGATCGGTCGCTCGAGGATGTGTCGGCGAAGCTTTCGCTGCTGCGCTACAACCTTCTCGAAGCAGTCGGCGCGGCCGAAGTTCTCGGCAAGGAAGGCGATCCGGGCGTCGTCGATCTCGGCACGTATCGCGCGAACTTCGCGTTTGGTGAATACGATCCCGCCAGCGATTCGCTGAAGCTCAGCGACTTTCGTCTGGCGCGTCTCGATGGCGATCAGCTCGCGCCGATGATGAAGACGACGCTGAACTTGAAGCTCGGACAGACAGTGATTCTCGGCGCCACGAAGCAGCCCGGCAGTCAGCGCGCGCTGATGCTCGTGGTGTCCGCAAAACGGTAGGGTTTTCGCAACGGCGTGGAAGCGCCGAGATTCTCCTCACTTCTCGCGATGGGCGCGGCGTACAACCTCACCCGTGTACGCCGCGCCCTTTCGGGCCGGGCCGGTGGG
>JACZCU010094263.1_pt1 | contig 10168 bp, 9 predicted proteins | sample 8641851 | NCBI WGS metagenome assembly JACZCU01 (sample SAMN15324605, study PRJNA640507) | soil metagenome | isolation source: monocropping sugarcane control | place: China: Luxin town, Laibin City, Guangxi Province | collected 2019-07-25 | depth 10cm m | reverse complement strand
ATGCACCGGAACCTGTGCACCTCGAGCCGCCGCCGACGCTGGAGATGGCGGTTGAGCCACTTCCACCTCCAGCCCCCATCGTGACTCCCGCGCCTCCGCCGATCGCGCCGCCTCGTCCGACGACCGAGCAGTGGGGCTTCGATGAGGCGCAGATCGAGGCAGCACGCCGCGCCGCCGTCCCGATTTCGAGCCGCCAGAACGAACCGACACCACCGCCGATGAGGGACGTCGTGAAGAAAGCATCGAAACCCGACCGCTGGCTCTTGCTCATCATCTTCGCCGTCGTCCTCGTCGGCCTCGGCATCGCCGCACCGTACGCCTGGAACTGGTGGGAAGCGCGGAATGCGCCGCCCGCACCGGTGGTGGTCAAGCGCAAGCCGCGGCCGCACCCCGTACCCAGTGTGGCGCCGGCGCCCTCGCCCGCGCAGACCGCGACAACAACGACGATGGCGACTGAAACGACGGCGACCGTTCCACCTGAGCCCGCGCCCGCCCCGGCTGTGAAGATCACTCCGACTCCCGCACCTGCCACCGCGAGCACCACGCACCTCGAGCGCAACGCCGCGGGCGTCCCGACGATGACCAATACCGGCACCGCCGCCCCGCTCCCGAAGGTGAGCGTTAAGGCGGACGCGATCCGCTCGCACTACGATGAGATGGCGCAGACATTCGCGACGCAGGCGACCGGCAACTACACCGTGCAGTTCGAGCTCGTCTGCCAGACCTCCTCGGTGACGAAGGCGGTGGAGGCGGGCGGCACAAACGTCTGGTTCATCCCCATCTCGTACAAGGGGCAGGGGTGCTACCGCGTGTTCTGGGGGCACTACGCGACGAAGGCGGAGGCGCAGAAGGGGCTGGAGCAGATTCCCGCCGCGCTGCGCTCGGAGTCGAAGCCGGCGGTCGTCAGCGTCCCGAAGAAGTAGCCGGCCGTGTGGCTCATCGACGGCAGCAATGTCCTCGGCGCCATGCGCGCCGACCGCCACGCCGTCGAGTCGAAACGGGAGCTGGCCCGGCTCGTCGCGTCGTTCTCGCGCGCGAAGCGGACGAAGGTGACGCTCTTCTTCGACGGCCCGGAGCCGCCGAACTTCGCCCGGCACCTCGGCAGCGCGACGATCGTCTTCACCGGGAAGCGGAAGGCCGACGAGGTGATCGTGGAGCAGGCGCAGGCAGCGCGCGATGCGCATGTCGTCACCTCCGATCGCGAGCTCGCCGCGCGCGTTGGGGGCAGACGCGTTGAAGTGCTGGACGCTCCGCAGTTCCTTCGCGAGCTGGAGGCAGCCGAGGTCGAGCCGGGCGCGACGCCGGCCGAGGATTGGATGAGCTACTTTTCCGATCCGAAAAACCGGAAGAAATTTTAATGTCGGCGTGCCGACATCGTTTGTAATTGCTGAATCGGCAGCCATTTAACAGAAGACATTTTCGTGTCGCCCGCTCTGTTACTCTTCCCGTGTGGAGCGGCTCGGGGATCGCCGCGTGAGCGGAGGAAAGTCCGAACTCCCACGGGCAGCAGGCTGGTTAACGGCCAGGCGCGGTGACGCGACGGAAAGTGCAACAGAGAAGAGACCGCCGATCGCGGCGCCCGGGCAACCGGACGTCGAGGAGGCAAGGGTGAAACGGTGCGGTAAGAGCGCACCGCGGACCGCGTGAGCGGGACGGCATGGCAAACCCCCTGCGGAGCAAGACCAAATAGGGAGGCAGTGGAACCGCCCGTTTCCGTATAAGCCTCCGGGTAGGTTGCTCGACCACCGCGGCAACGCGAGTGGCAGACGAATGATCCCCGCCGTACCGTGCGGAAGCATGGGGCGGAACAGAATTCGGCTTACGAGCCGCTCCACATTTTCAGTTGCATAGCCGCAAAGCGACATAGCGACAGAGTGGCTATGCCGCTATGCTCCTATGCCGCTATGAAGCTCCCCAAAGCCATCAATCGCAGTTCCCACCTCGCCGTGCTCGCGATCTCTTCCCCTTCCGAGTTGGAGAGAATCGAAGACGCGAAGCGGAAGCTCGAAGCGCGCGGGCTGCGGATCACGCTGGCGGAGAACATCGCGCGTCAAGGGTCGCATACGTATCTCGCGGGGACGGATGACGAGCGGCTCGAGATCGCGAATCGTTTTCTGCGCGATCCGCAGTTCGACGGGTTCCTCTTCGCTCGCGGCGGTTACGGCGCGATGCGGATACTCGACCGGATCGACTACGACGCCATCGCGGCGAATCCGCGGCCGGTCATCGGCTTCTCCGACCTGACGGCGCTCCATCAGGCGATGGCGGTCCGCGCCGGCGTCGCCTCCTTCCACGGGCCGATGGTGAATCTCGACTTCCATGATGGGCTCTCGGCCGCGAACGAGGAGTGGTTCTGGTCGCTGCTCGCGGGAGTCGCTCCGCTGACGTTCCGTTTCACGGAACCTCAAGTAGTCCTTCAAGGTGTCGCCGAGGGTCCGCTCTTCGGCGGATGCCTCTCGTTGACCGAAGCGCTCACCGGCACGCCGTACGACTTCTGGATCGACGGCGGCATCTGGTTCTGGGAAGAGGTCGAAGAGCGTCCGTATCGCATCGACCGAATGTTGACCACCCTCAGGCTGTCCGGTAGACTCGAACGCATCCGTGGTGTGGTCATCGGGAAGCTGAAAAACTGCGGCAGCGAGGCCGAGATCGATCTCCTGCTACGCGAGTTCTTCGCCCCTCTCTCGATTCCTGTTGTGCGCGACTTTCCCTTCGGTCATTATGGAGATAATCTCCTGATGCCGATCGGAGCTCTCGTTCGTCTCAGCACACAGGACCACTCGTTCACGGTCATGGAGCCGGCGGTCGCGTGATGAGCGGAACGATGAGGCAGACGGACAAATGAAGGCGGTCTTCAAGACGACCGGCGGAAAGGATCCGGTGAAAGAAGGAACCGCCGTTTACCAGACGGGCGACCTGGTCTTCTCCCAGGGAGACCTCGGCACGGAGATGTTCATCATCCTCGACGGCGAGGTCGAGATCGTCAAACACATCAACGACGAGTCGCACGTCCTCTCCCACCTCGAGAAGGGCGACTTCTTTGGCGAGATGGCGCTCCTCGAGTCGGCGCCCCGCACCGCGGACGCCGTCGCGAGGTCGGAGGTGAAGGTCCTCGTCATCAACGGCTCGCAGTTCGACGAGATGCTCCGGAAGAACCCGGAGATCGCCGTCCGCATCATCCGCAAGTATTCGAAGCGGCTCCGCGAGGCGAACGCGCTGCTCGAACGGCTCGTCGGCCGTCCGGTCGACGACGACCATCACTCCCTCGACGCCACCAACATCGCCCCGCCGCCGAAGGCGAAGCAGCACCGGATCGTCGACCTGGCGACCGGAACGGCGTTCTTCCTCTCGTCCGGCGATGAGACCACCATCGGCCGCGCCGACCCGGTCACCGGCATCCTTCCCGACGTCGATCTCACCGCGGTCGACACCAATCGCTCCGTCTCCCGCCGTCACGCGAAGATCATCCGCACCGGCAACGACTACCACGTCCTCGAAGAGGTCGGCACGGTGAACGGGACGTACGTGAACGACCAGCGGATTCCGACCGGCGTTCCGGTGACGATCCACAACGGCGACATGGTGAAGATCGGGCTCGTCGCGATGAAGGCAGTCTTCGAGTAGTAGAACTTCGCTGCCGCACGCACCTCCTGTTGCACAATCGAAGCGTGACTCTCGCGCCCGACACCGCGGTGCAATTCCTCAAAGGCGTTGGCGAGGGGCGCGCGCGGGCGCTCGCGGCGTACGGGATCGAGACCGTCCGCGATCTCCTCTGGTTCTTTCCGTATCGCTACGAAGACCGGCGGCATCCGACGCGGATCGCCGAGGTTGGTCGACACCTCGACGAGCCGGTGCTGCTGCGCGGAAAAGTGATCTCGGCGAAGTCGCACGTGTCGCCGCGGCGCCGCATGAAAATCTTCGAAGCGGTGCTCGAGGACGGCAGCGGCGCGGTCAAGCTGATCTGGTTCAACCAGCCATACCTCAGCGATCAGATCGACCGCGGCGATCGCCTGTCGGTGTACGGCATCCCGAGGCGTGGGACGCTCGGGCCGTTGCAGATCGAGTCGCCCGACTGGGAGAAGTTCGAAGGCGACGAGGACGAGCAGGGGGCCATCGTCCCGATCTATTCAAAGGTCACGAACGTCCCTCCTCGGGCGCTCCGGAAGATCATCGCGACGGCCGTCGAGCAGGCGCTCCCGCAGCTCGACGATCCGATGCCGGACGACGTGCGCGCCACCCTCGGCGTGATCCCGCTGCGCGACGCGCTCGCGAAGCTTCATCAGCCGGAGGAGCTGGCCGAAGACTTCCTGGCGCAGCGCTCGCCGGCGCACCTGCGGATCATCCTGCAGGAGTTCTTCAGCTTCCAGCTCGCGCTGCGCGTCCGCCGCGCGACGGAGGAGACGAAGGCGAAGGAGCGAAAGATCGTCGTCGACGACGCGCTCCGCGCCGAGGTGAAGAAGATCCTGCCGTTCCGCCTGACGGGAGCGCAGAAGCGCGTCGTGCGGGAGATCGCCGACGACCTGCAGTCGACGCGGCCGATGTACCGCCTGCTGCAGGGCGACGTCGGGAGCGGCAAGACGATCGTGGCGCTGATCGCGGCGATGATCGCGATCCGCAACGGGCACCAGGTGGCGCTGCTGGCGCCGACCGAGATCCTCGCCGAGCAGCACGCGCAGCGGATTCGTCAACTAGTTGACCACTCCGTCGTGATGGCGAAGGCGACCGGCTCGATGACGGCAGGCGAGCGGCGCACGCTCATCGCGGGACTCCGCGACGGGTACATCCAGCTCGTCGTCGGCACGCACGCGCTGCTCGAGGAGAAGATCAAGTTCCAGTCGCTCGGTCTCGCGATCGTCGACGAACAGCATCGCTTCGGCGTCGAGCAGCGGCAGAAGTTGTTCGCGAAAGGCGAGACGCCGGACATCCTCGTGATGACCGCGACGCCGATCCCCCGTTCGCTGGCGCTCGCGATGTACGGCGACCTGGAGCTCTCCGTCATCGACGAGTTGCCGCCGGGACGCCAGCGCGTCCGCACGGAGGTGCGCACGGGCGCGCAGCTCGACCGCGTGTATGCGTTCATCGATCGCGAGATCGAGGCGGGGGCTCAGGCGTACGTCGTCTATCCGATCATCGAAGAGTCGGAAAAGACGAGTCTCAAGCCGTTGACGATCGGATTCGAGTCGACGCGGCAGCGGTTCCCGAAGCGCCGGATCGCCATGCTGCACGGGCGAATGTCTTCGGCCGACAAGGACGAAGTGATGCAGCGCTTCAAGCGCGGCGAGATCGACATCCTCGTCTCGACGACGGTGATCGAGGTCGGCATCGACGTGCCGAACGCGTCGATCATGCTCATCCTCGACGCCGATCGCTTCGGCCTGTCGCAACTGCATCAGCTCCGCGGGCGCGTCGGACGCGGCGAGCGGAAGTCGTACTGCATCCTGCTGCACGAGGAGAAGGCGCCCGCCGAGGCACAGGAGCGGCTGAAGGCGTTCGGCGAGACGAAGGACGGATTCGAAGTGGCGGAGCGCGATCTCCAACTCCGCGGTCCCGGCGAGTTCCTCGGCACGCGGCAGTCAGGCGTGCCGCGCTTTCGCTTCGGAAACATCGTCCGCGATCACGCGCTGATGGACCGCGCGCGCGACGTCGCCATCGAGTTGCTCGACCGCGACGGAGCCGAACGTGCAACCGGCGTTGTGCAACGCCTCATCGGGACGCACGTCGCAGCCACGAGCCGCGACTAACTTTGCTACACTCGCGCGCCACAAAAACGAACCCGGAAGTCTCGATTGAATTCATCTCCACAATACGTCCTCAGCGGTCTCCGTCCGACCGGACGCGTGCACCTTGGCAACTACTTCGGCGCGGTCAAGAACTGGATCGACCTCCAGGACCGCTACACCTGCTACTACTTCGTGGCCGACTGGCACGCTCTGACGTCGGATTACGCCGATCCATCGAATGTCCATCAGGCGACGTTCGACGCGGTAGCGGACTGGCTTGCGGCCGGGATGGACCCGCAGAAGTGCACGATCTTCCTTCAGTCGGAGGTGAAGGAGCACGCGGAGCTGCATCTGCTGCTCTCGATGGTGACGCCGCTGCCGTGGCTCGAGCGGGTCCCGACGTTCAAGGACCAGCAGGCGCAGATCGAGGACAAGGACCTCAACACCTACGGCTTCCTCGGCTACCCGCTGCTGCAGACGGCCGACATCATCGTCTATCGGGCGAACTACGTTCCGGTCGGTGAAGACCAGGCGTCGCACCTCGAGCTGTCGCGCGAGATCGTCCGGCGCTTCAACAACTTCTACGGCGACGTTTTCCCCGAGCCGCAGCCGCTCTTCACGGCGACGCCGAAGGTGCCGGGACTCGACGGCCGCAAGATGTCGAAGTCGTACGGCAACACGATCGGCCTCACCGCGAGCGCGGACGAGATCCGCGCGGCGATCGCGAACATGTTCACCGACCCGCAGCGCCTGCGCCGGAAGGACCCCGGCCGCCCCGACGTCTGCAACCTCTTCCAGTTCCACAAGCTCTTCTCGGACGAGGAGACGGTGCGGCGCGTCGACCACGAGTGCCGCAGCGCTCTGATCGGCTGCGTCGACGACAAGAAGCTGCTGACCGAGATCATGATCGAGAAGCTCGCGCCGATCCGCGCGCGGCGTGAGGCGATCGACCGCGATCCGTCGATCGTCTGGGACGCGCTGCGGGAAGGGAATCGCAAAGCCCGCGAGCGCGCCGAGGAGACGATGGAGCGCGTCCGGAAAGCGGTGAAGATCGATTACCCCGAGCTGCGCGGATGACCACGATGGCTGAAGAACTAGAAGAGTCGAACGGCTACAAGGTCACGCTGCCGTCGTTCCAGGGGCCCCTCGATCTCCTGCTGCACCTGCTCAAGAAGAACGAGATCGACATCTACGACATCCCGATCGCGCTGATCACGCGCCAGTACAACGAATACCTCGAGGCGATGGAGCAGCTCGACCTCGAAGTCGCGGCCGACTTCATCTACATGGCCGCGTTGCTGATCAACATCAAGTCGAAGATGCTCCTCCCGCGCGACGAGACGGACGAGACGGCCGAGGATCCGCGCAAGGAGCTCGTCGACCGACTGCTCGAATACCAGCGCTTCAAGGCCGTGGCGGAGACGTTCGCGGAGCTCGACGTCGTGCGCATGGGGATGTGGCAGCGTCCGCCGACGAAGCTGCCGGGAACGGACGCGTCGGAGATCGACATGAGCGAGGTGTCGCTCTTCGACCTCATCGACGCGTTCCGCACGGCGCTCAATCGCTACAAGGAAGCGCACCCGCAGGCGATCGAGCTGCAGCGGACGGTGCACAAGGTCTCGGAGAAGATGTCCGAGATCTATGACAAGGTGAATGAGCGCGCGGAAGTCCGGCTCGGATGGTTCCTCGAGGGCCGCGGCCGCGACGAACTGATCGCGCTCTTTCTCGCCACGCTGGAGCTGGTGCGCCTCGGCGGCGTCTCGCTCAAACAGAGCGACACGTTCGGCGAGATCGTGATGTCGAAGACCGAAAACCAGATCGACACGGCGCAGTTCGCGCTGTTCGACGCCTGAAAAGAGACTGAATGGATCCGAAGGAACTACGCAGCGCCCTCGAGGCAATCCTCTTCGTCGCGACCGAGCCGGTCAAACCGAGCGATCTCGCCGAGGCGCTGGATGAGAAAGAAGCGGACGTCACGGCGCAACTCGACGCGCTGAAGAAGGTGCTCGACGAGAACGTCGGAGGATTCACGCTGGAGCAAACCGCCGGCGGATGGCGCCTCGCGACGCGCGCGGAGCACGACTCGGTGCTCAAGAAGTACTTCGCCAAGAAAGGGGAGAACCGCCTGTCGCTCGCGGCGCTCGAGACGCTCGCGATCACGGCGTACCGGCAGCCGGTGACGGCGCCGGAGATCTCCGACATCCGCGGCGTGAACTCGACGGGCGTGATTCGCACGCTGCTCGAGCGGCGGATGATCCGCGTCGCGGGACGAAAGAACGTCGTCGGCGCGCCGTTCCTCTATCGCACGACGAAAGACTTCCTCGTGCACTTCGGCCTGAACGACATCCGCGATCTGCCGCGGCTCGAAGAGTTCGGCGACTTGATCGGCGAGGCGATGAGCGACGACCTCGTCGCCGCGATCAGCAGCGCCGAACCGACGCCTGCATCGGAAGTGCAGGAGATCAGCGCGGAGGACACCGAGCGCGTCGAAGCGGAAGCACTCGCAGAATTGGAGAGCGCAGAAGAGTTAGAATCGTCGCGCGGCAGCGAACAGCGAGAGTGATGCAACTGGAGCGACTGCAGAAAATCATCGCGCACGCCGGTTTCGCGTCGCGGCGCGAAGCGGAGGCGATGATTCGGGAAGGGCGCGTGACGGTGAACGGACGTGTCGTCACCGAGCTCGGCTCCAGGGCGTACGCCGGCCGCGATCACATCAAGGTCGACGGCAAGCTGATCACGCGCGCCGAACCGCATCGCTACATCCTCCTGTACAAGCCGAAGGAAGTGATGACCACGGTCGAAGACCCGCAGGGCCGCAAGACCGTCATCGACCTCGTGCGCGGCGTGCGCGAGCGGATCTATCCCGTCGGCCGTCTCGACTTTCACTCAGAAGGATTGATCGTGCTCACGAACGACGGCGACCTGGCGTTCAAGGTCTCGCATCCGCGGCACGGCTCGGTGAAGACGTATCACGTCAAGGTACGCGGCATTCCGGAGCCGCGAATGGTCGAGAAACTGCAGCGCGGCATCACCATCGACGGGAAGCGCACGCTCCCGTGCGAGATCGCGCAGATGAAGACGACCGGCCGCAACGTCGACGAGGGCAACAGCTGGTTCGAGGTGAAGCTCCGCGAAGGGCGGACACAGCAGATCCGCAAGATGTTCCAGGCGGTCGGCCATCCGGTGACGAAGCTGCGCCGCGTCGCGATCGGACCGATCTCCGATCCGAAGCTGACGCCGGGCGACTGGCGCGAGCTGACCAAGCAGGAAGTGAAACTGCTCGCGACGCACATGGAGCCGAAGGAGGCGCCGAAGCCGCGGCGTACCACGAGGCCCGCGCGCGCGAAGGCCCCGGCGAAGAAGAAGCCGGCGGCGAAGGCTGCGTCGTCGAAGCGGCGGACGCCCGCCGGCAAGTCGCCGCGAACGCGAGCGGCACGCGGCCGCTGAGACATGTCGACGCTGATCGTCGCCATCGACGGCCCATCGGGCGTCGGAAAGACGACGACGAGCAAACTCGTCGCGCACGCGCTTCACATCCCGCACATCGACACCGGCGCAATGTACCGCGCCATCGGACTCGCCGCGCTCCGCGCCGGCATCGACACGCACGATGAGGAGAAGCTGACCGAGCTTGCGTCGCGCGTCCGGATCGACTTCGTTCCGGGCGAGAAGGCGCGCACGCTCCTCGACGGCGAGGATGTGACGTCGCTCATCCGGACGCCCGAGGTGAGCATGGCGGCGAGCGATGTGTCGACGGTGCCGGGCGTGCGGCGGGTGCTCGTGCGCCTCCAGCAAGAGCTCGGGCGCCGCAGTGGCGGCGTGCTCGAGGGGCGCGACATCGGGACGAAGGTGTTTCCGGAAACGCCGCACAAGTTCTTCCTCACCGCGCGCCCCGAGGTTCGCGCGGACAGGCGATTCCGCGAGCTGCAGCAGAAGGGAACGCCCGTCACGATGGAGCAGGTACTTGCCGAGACAGGCCAGCGCGACCAGCAGGACTCCACGCGCGCCGACTCGCCCCTCTCGTACGACGCGACGTACACCGTCATCGACACCTCGGACCTCACGATCGATGAGGTCGTTCTACGGATTGTGGGAAACGTCATGAATCAGACGGGCGAAACCGCTCTTTCTTGACGCCTCTCCACCTCGCCGCTAAACTAACATTTCGGCTACTATCAACAACTTAGCGTTGTTTCGGCAGTTGCCGAGCTGCCCGAGTTTTCTTGGAGGTTCCCCAGACCGATGCCGTCCAGTGACGAACCGAAAAAAGCAAATCCGTCGAGCCGCCAGACGGAGACGGGGAACAACCTCGAAGGGCTCGGGATGGACGAACTGCTCAGCCTTTACGACAAGTCCACCCTCACCGAAGGGGAGATCGTCACCGGCAAGGTGCTGAAGGTGACGCCGAGCGACGTCGGCGTCGACGGCGGCGCCGAGGCGGGGGGGCT
>JACZCU010202563.1_pt1 | contig 10178 bp, 9 predicted proteins | sample 8641851 | NCBI WGS metagenome assembly JACZCU01 (sample SAMN15324605, study PRJNA640507) | soil metagenome | isolation source: monocropping sugarcane control | place: China: Luxin town, Laibin City, Guangxi Province | collected 2019-07-25 | depth 10cm m | reverse complement strand
GCGAACGTTTCATGGCGGCCACCGGCTGGAACGTTCGACCCACGCGTCGTTCGTTCCGGTCAATGTTTTCCGAGGTCGTACGCACCTCGGGCCTCCACGGTAGGAAGGAGCCTCGCTCGACAACCCGCAACGGCCAGGAACGTTTGCATCTACCGATGCGGTGTTCCCAACCGGTTCGCCGCTGTAGTTGGTCTGTGAGAGCACCAACTACGGCGAAGGACGGTAGCAGACGTTACGCGGGGTTGCAACGCACAATTTTGGTGAGTGCGCCGGGGCAGTCAACGACTGGCGATTACGAGCGGAATCGCGAGCCCGGGCTCCCTCCGTGGCCAAATTCCGGCCTGAGCGGCAAGGTCCCGAGCCGTCGCGCCGGATCAGCAACTACTTGCTCGGACTCGCGGCACGTGCGGCGAAGCTCGCGGCACGTGCGGCGAACCTCGCGGTAAGTGCGGCGAGGCTCGCGGTAAGTGCGGCGAAGCTCGCGGCAAGTGCGGCGAGCCTCGCGGTAAGTGCGGCGAAGCTCGCGGCAAGTGCGGCGAAGCTCGCGGCAAGTGCGGCGAACCTCGCGGTAAGTGCGGCGAAGCTCGCGGCAAGTGCGGCGAAGGTCCCTACCCCTCCAGCCGCGCGTTCATCGTGATCTCCGTGTTCAGCAGCCGCGAGATCGGGCAGCCCTTCTTTGCGTTGCCGGCCGCCTCCTGGAAACCGGCTTCCGTGGCGCCGGGGACGCTGGCGGTGACTTCGAGGTGGACGTTCCACCAACGAGACGGAGTTCTTCCGCGAGCCGGAGCAGTTCGCCTTTCTCGAGAAGAACGTCATTCCGCGCTGGCTGGAAGCCGCCGAATCCGGGAAACGAGAACGCCGCGTGCGCGTCTGGAGCGCCGGCTGCTCCACCGGCGAGGAGCCGTACTCGGTCGCCATGCTGCTGCATTCGACCCTGCCGGGATGGCGGATCGAGATCCTCGGCACCGACCTCTCGACGCGCGTCCTCGACGCGGCCGAGCGCGCTGTCTGGCCGGAGGAGCGCCTCGCGAGGATCCCGCTCACCTACCGCCGCTCGTACATTCTCCGTGGCACCGTCTCCGACACGCTGCGGCAACTCGTCCGATTCCGGCAGTTCAACCTCATCGAAGCGTCGTACGACATCCTCGGTTCGTTCGACCTCGTCCTCTGCCGGAACGTCCTCATCTACTTTGATCCCGAGCTTCGCCGCGCGGTCATCGATCGCCTCGTCGACCGATGCAACGTCGGCGGGTACTTCTTCCTCGGCCACGCCGAAGCGCTCAACCGCCCGTCGCCGCGGCTGACGCTCCTCAAACCGACCATCTGGACGAGGACGTCGTGAGCCGGCCGCTGCACGTTCTCGTCGTCGACGACTCCGCGGTTGTCCGGCAGACCATCACGTCGATCCTCGGCCGCGAAGGTTTCGAAGTGACGACCGCCGCCGATCCGATCATCGCCGAGGACCGCCTCGGCAACATCGATCCCGACGTCATGCTCCTCGACCTCGAGATGCCGCGGATGGACGGCCTCTCGTTCCTCCGCAAGATCATGGCGGAGCGTCCCATGCCGGTCGTCATCTGCTCCGCGCTCGCCGCACGCGGGACGGAAAACGCCGTCCGCGCGCTCGAGGAAGGAGCGATCGACATCGTCGCCAAGCCGCAATACGCCGTCCGCGACTTCCTCAACGAATCGGCCGTCATGCTCACCGACACCATCCGCGCCGCCGCCTCCGCGCGATTATCTTTGACACGTAGGACGGGCTTTAGCCCGTCCAGGCGGGCTGAAGCCCGCCCTACGTCATACGACACGTCCACTCCCCATTGTGTCGTCGCCATCGGCGCGTCGACGGGCGGCACCGATGCTCTACGAAACATCCTCAGCGAAGTGGAAACAGCCCCGCCGATCGTCGTCGTGCAGCACATGCCGGCGAAGTTCACCGCGGTCTTCGCGCGCTCGCTCGACGCATCCTCACGGCTCGAAGTCCGTGAAGCGTCTGACGGCGACGTGCTCGCCAGCGGACGAGTCCTGATCGCCCCGGGCGACCGGCACATGCGCATCACGCGTCACCTCGATGGCTACCGCGCATCGCTCGCGGACGGCCCGCTGGTGTCGCGCCATCGTCCCAGCGTCGACGTCCTCTTCCGCTCCGTCGCCACCGCCGCGCGTCACAACGCGCTCGGCGTGATCCTCACCGGGATGGGGGCCGACGGTGCCGATGGCCTCATGGCGATGCGGCTCGCCGGCGCGCCGACCATCGCGCAGGACGAGGAGAGCTGCGTCGTTTTCGGGATGCCGAAAGAAGCAATCCGCAGAGGTGCTGCCGAGTCAGTGCTTCCGCTTTCTGCAATGGCCGCGGCCATTCAGTCGCGCCATTCGAGAGGAGTCGTACATGAAGTTCAGCGTTAAGACCAGGTTCCTCATCGCCCTCGTCATCGTCGTGGTCGCCGTCGGCGTCGTCGCCGCGATCGGCTGGCGCGTCAGCTCGGGCCAGTGGCGCGACGCGCACGCGATCTATGCCGGCCGGCTGCAAGCCGCCGTCACCCTCGCGAAGCAGAACGCGACGTCCGTAGCCGTTCAGAAGCAGCTCGACCTGCAGCGCGACGCCGCCGAGCAGCAGTTCGCTGCGATCGAGGAGAAGACCGCGAAGACGAACCTCCTTCTGATCTCGCTCACGTTCCTCACGATGCTGTTCGGCGCCGCCGTCACGATCTCCGGCGGACGGATCGTCAGCCGCGCGATCTCCGAGGCGCGATCGGCGGCGAGCGGACTCCTCGCGGCGGCGGCGCAAGTCGCATCGACCGCCGAGGCGCTCTCGCAGGGGACGAGCGAACAGGCGGCGTCCGTCGAGTCGACCACGTCGTCGCTGACGGAGATGTCGGCCTCGATCGCCCAGAACGCCGAGAACAGCCAGCACGCCGGCGAGATGGTGGTCGCCGGAGCAAGAGACGCCGAGGACGGCGGGCAGGCGGTCGCGAAGACGGTCGCCGCGATGAAAGAGATCGCCGAGAAGATCACGATCGTCGAAGAGATCGCCTACCAGACGAACATGCTCGCGCTGAACGCCGCCATCGAAGCGGCGCGCGCGGGCGAGCATGGCCGCGGGTTCGGAGTCGTCGCCGCTGAGGTGCGCAGGCTCGCCGAGCGGAGCGAGACGGCGGCGAAGGAGATCAGCGCGCTCGCCGGGTCGAGCGTGGAGGTCGCGGAGCGCTCCGGCATCCTCATCGCCGCGCTCATTCCGTCGATTCGGAAGACGTCGGACCTGGTGCAGGAAGTCGCCGCCGCGTCGACCGAGCAGTCGCTCGGCGTCGCGCAGATCTCGCAGGCGATGTCGACCGTCGATCACGTGACGCAGAAGAACGCCTCGGCTGCCGAGGAGCTCGCGTCGACCGCGGAGGAGATGTCGGCGCAGTCGGAGGCGCTCCACGACCTCCTCGCCACCATCGACGACCTCGGCACCCGCTCGAAACGAAAACTCGTCTTCGGCGGAGCCAGAGGGAGTTTCATCCCGGCGAGCGCGTGAGATCGAGCACGACCGCTTCGAGCCCGTCGACGACGCGCACCATCGCGTCGTAGTCGAGCGTATGCGGCAGGTCGGAGGCGTTGTGGTAGTGCGGATTGCGGAAGAGGGCCGTGTCGGTGACCATCAGCGCCGGCACGCCGATCCGCCAGAACGACCACTGGTCCGACCAGCCGACCTGCGGGATCAGCTCCGGAAGGATGCCGGCCTCCGACGGTACGGTGGCGCGCTGGCGGAACGCCTTCACGCAGCGGCGGACGAGCGTCGCTGAAGTGAGGTTCCCGACGAACGCGATGAAGTCGCCGCGCTTCGGATAGATCGCGGAAAGCAGCGGCGGATAGTACTGCTCGGTGCCGTAGTAGCCGAGCATCTCGAGACTCAGCATCGCCTCGATCGGTTCCTCGCGGTGCGCCTCCGCGTATTGATGACTCCCCATCTGCTCGGTCATGAAGTGCGGTGGCTCTTCGTTGACGAACGCCACGAAGCGGATCGTCCGCTCCGGCTTCGCGTGCTGCATCCGATTCGCGAGCTCGACCAGCGCCGCCACCCCGCTCGCATTGTCATCCGCGCCAGGCGAGCCGTCGACCGAGTCGTAGTGCGCACCGATCACGACGACCTCGCGGCCGCCTGCAATCTCGCACACCACATTGCCAAAGCGATCGATCGCCCCACCGGGCATCGCCGCCGCGATCTCGTTGGCGGCGCGCTCCAGGCTTCCCGGCTCGTACACATTGCGCGGCGAGCGCGCCAGCGACTCCACCGTGCGGCGCATCGCGTCGCGCGCCGCGAGCTGCTCGCGCGTGAGCGGAGGCGGCGTTCCGCGCCTCGACCGCCCGAAGATCCGGCCGAAGATCACTTCTTCGTCGACGACGCCGTGGCGATCAACCCGATCCCGGCTGCGATGGCAGCAACGCCCGCGACCATCATCGTCCGGTTCTTCGCCACGTTCTTCCGCGCCTTTTTGTCGATCTTCTCGACCGCCTTCAGGATCCGCGGCCGCTTCATCAGCGTCTCGATCGCCCACACCATCAACGGCGGCACGACCTGCTTGATGATGTCGGCGGCGTGTGGTCTGTGTGCCATACGCGCAATGTATCAGACGGTCAGTGTCGGGTGGAGCGGCGCCGGAGCGGCGGCCATCCGTTGCTGTTGAACGCGCTGCGCGGGACGACACTCCACTTCGGGGCCCCTCCCGGCAGAGAGAAGGCGGCGACCGCCAGGGGAAACACGATTTCCGCGTCGCCGGAGCGGTACGAATGCTGTGGCGTCGTCGTGATGATCGTTCCGTCGAATACCAAAAACGCCGCAGGAGGAAACTCGGCAACGTCGTCGACGACGTAGTCGCCGATCGTCTCCCCCGTCTCGATCGAGACGATCAGAATCCGGTACGCGCCGGTGATGAACGTGGAAGCTTCCTCAACGAACAAATACTGGCCGTCGACGGACGGCGCCGAGGCAGTGGCCTTGTTCGAAATGGTGATGTCCGGAAGCGCCTGTCCCGTCGCCGTGACCGTCCGCTTCAGCGTCACCTGACCGAAGGGTCCGGTCGCCGTTGCCGTCACGCTGCCGGCGTGCCATGGCTGGGGAGCCGACGTTCCGTAATGCTGGAGCCACGCTGGAGTCTCAGAGACCAGACCTCCATCAGCCGACTTGATCGTTCCGCTGGCCGGATCGATACGTGCCACTCCTGCGTACTGGTGCGGAGGCACATCGCTTTCGAAGATGTAAACGACGTCGTTGAAGTACCACGACACCACGAAGTCACTTCCATCCGGCTGCGCCGTCACGATGAACGAGCTGTATACGGGCGACGCCGGCAGCGGGATGTTCGCCTGGCTGATCGCGATTCCGTTCCGGGCGTCGAGAAACACGACCGTCAGAGCTCCTGCCGACGACTGTTCGGCCACGCCCGCGAGATACGAATCGCTCCCGCCGATCGGCACGGCGGCGCTCCGGCTGGCCCACAGTGATGCTCCCGTCGTGAGATCGATCGCCTGAATCATCGAGCCGGTCCGCGGCATGTAGGCGGCGCCACGCACCGGGTCGACGAAGGTGCTGTTGTTGAGCAGATAGACGGACGAGCTCTGCGCAACCGCGACACCCGCGACCCAAAGAGTGAGCACAGCGGCGAAGAGACGTGACATGTGCCTTGTCATCGACAGCAATACGGACGACGGATGCAATGTGTCACACTCCCTCGATGCTGAGCATGCTCCTGGTCACCACGATCTCCATCAAAGCGGCGCGCGTCATCGACGGCCGCGGGCACATGACGCCGAATGCGGCCGTCGTCGTCGAGGGAGACAAAATCGTTCGCATCGACCCGAACCCGGCGCACGCCGACTACGACCTCGGCGACCGCACGCTCATGCCCGGCGGCGTCGACACGCACGTCCACATCCACTGGCACTTCGGCCCCGACGGCAAGTCGCATCCCGACAACAGCGACCACTCCGAGCCGGAGGACCTCTACACGCGCTACGCCTACGAAAACGCGTGGGCGACGCTGCAGGGCGGCATCACGACCGTGCAGTCGCTCGGCTCCGAGGTCGACAAAACGATTCGCGATCTGATCGCGCGCGGCGTCTTCCCCGGCCCGCGCATCCTCACCGCGTACCAGCCGATCTTCAACAACAAGCTCACACCTGACCAGATGCGCGCCGCCGTCGACAAGCTCGCGGCCGACGGCGCCGACGTCGTCAAAGTCTTCGCGTCCGAGAGCATCCGCACCGGCGGCGGCCCGACGATGTCGCAGGAACAGATGAACGCCATCTGCGACGAAGCGAAGAAGCACAACCTCCGCGTCGTCGTTCACGCGCACGGGCCGGAGAGCGTCCGCCGCGCGGTGCTGGCGGGAGCGTCGTCGATCGAGCACGGCGTCCTGATCGGCCAGCCGGAGCTCGACCTGATGGCGGAGCATGGGACGTACTTCGACCCGCAGCTCGACCTCATCTTCCGCAACTACTTCGAGAACAAGTCGCGCTACCTCGGCACGCCCGGCTACACCGAAGAGGGCTTCGCCGCGATGCACGCCGCCGGCCCGAAGGTGCTCCACGTCTTCCAGCTCGGCCTCCAGACGCCGAAGCTGAAGATCGTCTTCGGCACCGACGCCGTCGCCGGCGCGCACGGCCGCAACTTCCAGGAGCTCGAATACCGCGTCCGCGCCGGCGGCCAGAATCCGATGGACGCGATCACCTCCGCCACCTCACTCTCCGCCGAATCGCTCCGCCTCGGCGACACCGTCGGCACCATCGCCCCCGGCTACCAAGCCGACCTGATCGCCGTCGACGGCAACCCACTCACCGACATCGGCGCGCTGGAGCACGTGGTTTTCGTGATGAGGGCCGGCAGGGTGTACAAGAACGTTCAGTGAGGTCTCACATGGAAAAAGTGAAAGTCGGTGTCCTCGGTTCCGGCGACGTCGGAAAAGTGCTCGCGGGCGGGTTCCTGAAGCTTGGTCATGAGGTGAAGATCGGCTCGCGCAGCCCGGAGAAGCTGAGCGAGTGGGAGGCCGGAGCTGGCGAGGGCGCGTCGACCGGCACGTTCGCCGACGCCGCGAAGTTCGGCGACATCATCGTGCTGGCGACCCTCGGCGAAGGAGCGCAGAGCGCGATCGAGATGGCGGGCGCCGCCAACTTCGACGGCAAGGTGGTCATCGACGCCACCAACCCGCTCGACTTCTCGACCGGCGCCCCCCAGCTGTCCATCGGCTTCAACGACTCCCTCGGCGAGCGCGTGCAGCGCTGGCTCCCGAAAGCGCGCATCGTGAAGGCGTTCAACACCGTCGGCAACCCCCACATGATCCACCCCGACTTCCCCGGCGGCCCGCCGACCATGTTCATCGCCGGCAACGACCCCGACGCCAAGGAGCTCGTTACCCAGGTCTGCGAAGCGTGGGGCTGGGAAGTCGCCGACCTCGGCGGCATCGAAGCCTCGCGCTACCTCGAGCCGATGTGCATGGCGTGGGTCGTCTACGGCATCCGCACCGGCCAGTGGAACCACGCGTTCAAGATGCTGAGAAAGTAGTTGCCGGTTGTCGGTTGTCGGTTCTCGGTTGTCAGAAAACTGACAACTGACAACCGACAACCCGACCTGACATCCGTCATACCACTCGCCCAAAACAAGCCCCATCGTAGAGATGTCATGCGCTACCTCCCGCTCGCCCTCTCCGCACTCGTCCTCGCGGCGCACTTCTTCCGCGCCGGAAACTTCGGGTTCGTCGCGTTCGTGGTCATCGTGCCGTTCCTGCTGCTCACCAAAACCCGTTGGTCGGTGATCGCGGTCCAGGCGCTCCTGGCGCTCGCGGCGGCGGAGTGGATCCGAACGGCGATGGCGATCGCGCGCGAACGGGCGGCGCTCGGCGCGCCCAGCACCCGGATGTTCGTCATCCTCGGCAGCGTCGCGCTCTTCACCCTCCTCTCGGCGATCCCCCTGCGACGGAGCGTCGCAACGTAGGACGGGCTTCAGCCCGTCCCTCCCCGGCGCAGACAGGAATGTCTGCGCTCCAAGAATTCGCGACGTGGAGCGCAGACATTCTTGTCTGCGCTTCCCGGCGGGCTGAAGCCCGCCCTACGTGCGACGGAGCGTCTCACCCAGAGCACAGGCCTGATCTCTGCGGGCGACGCACACAGATTCGTTACACGAAAAGCGTTCTCGGGCGTTATGCTCTCGACGCCCGGGCGCTTCCAGCGCCTTTCATTGCGCCGACGCGCCCTCGTCAAAGGAATGTCAGAAGGCAGCGAACTTGCAGCCGCGACCGCAACTTAGTCGCAGCTAGCAACCATTCGAATCGAGGGTAGGCATGCGCAAAGTCGTCCGTTTTCTCCTCGTTTTCACCTTCACTCTCGCCCTGATGCCGGTCGCCCAGGCGCAGTACTTCGGGCGGAACAAGGTGCAGTGGCAGAAGTTCCACTTCAAGGTCCTCCAGACCCAGCACTTCGACATCTATTACTACGATGAAGAAGCGGACGTCGTGAACGACATCGGCCGCATGGCCGAGCGGTGGTACGCGCGCCTTTCGACCACCTTCAACCACACGTTCACCCGCAAGCCGATCGTCCTCTACGCCAACGCCGCCGACTTCCAGCAGACCACCACCACCGGCGAGATCATCGGCGAGGGCACCGGCGGCTTCACCGACGAGTTCATGAACCGCGTCGTCCTCCCGCTCACCGGCGACTACGCGGAGAACGACCACGTCCTCGGCCACGAAATCGTCCACGTCTTCCAGTACGACATCGCCTCCTCGCAGAACACCAGCCGCCGCCGTTTCAGCCTCGAACAGCTCCCGCTGTGGCTCGTCGAAGGAATGGCGGAGTACTTCTCGAAGGGCCGCATCGACCCGCTCACTTCGATGTGGGTCCGCGACGCCACCGAGCACAACCGCCTCCCCGACCTCCGCAAGCTGACGACCGACCCGCGCTACTTCCCCTACCGCTACGGTGAAGCGCTCCTCGCCTACATCGGCGGGCGGTTCGGCGACGAGGCGGTGGTCCGCTACTTCCTCGCGGCAGGCCTCGTCGGCATCGAGCCGGCGTTCGAGCGCACCCTCGGCCTCTCCGCGAAGCAGGTCTTCTCCGACTGGCAGGAGGCGTCGCGTGAGCTGTACAACCCGATCATCGCCGTCCGCCCCTCACGCCTCGGCGCGCCGCTCCTCGGCAAGCTGAACACGAAGGCCGACCTCAACCTCGGCCCCGCCATCAGCCCCGACGGCAACTACGTCGCGTTCCTCTCGACGCGCGACCTCTTCGACATCGACCTCTTCCTCGCCGACGCGCACAGCGGGAAAGTGCTGCGCCGTCTCGTCTCCGCGACGACGGACGCGCACATGGACGCGCTCAGCTTCATCGACTCGGCCGGCACCTGGTCGCCCGACTCGCAGCACCTCGCCATCGTCACGTTCGAGAAGGGCGACAACTACCTCGCCATCGTCGACATCAACTCGCGGCGCGTCGACCAGATTCGCGTTCCCGGCATCGACGCCATCAACACCATCGCCTGGTCGCCCACCGGCAACGTCATCGCGCTCTCCGGCCAGAAGACCGGCGTCACCGACCTGTTCCTCTACAACCTCGACACGAAGCAGGTCCGCCAGCTCACCGACGACAAATTCGCCGACATGCAGCCAGCGTGGTCGCCCGACGGGAAGCAGCTCGCGTTCGTCACCGACCGCGGCGCGGGCGCCGATCCGGCCATGCTGCACTTCAGCGACATGACCATCGCCACGATCGACCTCGACGGCGGCGTGGTTCACCTCCTCCCGCTCTTCTCCAACACGCGGCACATCTCGCCGCAGTACTCGCCCGACGGCCGTTCGCTCTACTTCGTGGCGAATCCCGAAGGCATCCCCGACGTCTACCGCTACACGTTCGCCAGCAACACCATCGAGAAGATCACGAACGTGCAGACCGGCGTGGCCGGCATCACCGAGATGTCGCCGGCCCTCTCCGTCTCGCAGAAAACCGGCCAGATCGCGTTCTCGCTCTACGAGGACGACGACTACAACATCTACTCCCTCCCGCCGTCCCCGCAGGGGGCGCAAGTTGCTGCGACGCAGTCGCCGGCGGCGAACGAGGTGCCGCGTGCCGCCGTCCTGCCACCGCTGCGCGCCACCGGCTCCGAGATCACGGCGTACCTCAACAAGCCATCCGAGGGGCTGCTG
>JACZCU010144507.1_pt1 | contig 10180 bp, 10 predicted proteins | sample 8641851 | NCBI WGS metagenome assembly JACZCU01 (sample SAMN15324605, study PRJNA640507) | soil metagenome | isolation source: monocropping sugarcane control | place: China: Luxin town, Laibin City, Guangxi Province | collected 2019-07-25 | depth 10cm m | reverse complement strand
GCCTCGTTTGCCGGGAGGCGGGCCGCTCCGCGCCCCCGGGGGGTGGGCTGGTAGACCAAGGCCTCGGGCCTCGGGCCCCGGGCCCCGGCGTCTTCCTCCTGAGGCCCAAGGCCTGAGGCCTGAGGCCCGCTCTCGTCACTCATTCGAAGCCTCCACCACCTCGCTCCCGATCACCATCGCGCGGAAGTTGTTCCATCCGGTCTTGATCACTTGACCGATGTGGACGACGAAGAAGACGACGTAGCCGACGGTCAGCCAGAAGTGGAAGAAGCGCGCCATTGGGTAGCCGCCGAACAGCGACGTCAGTACGTGGAACTGCGTCGGTTTGTAGATCGCGATGCCGGTGAGCAGCGACCCGAGTCCCATCAGCACGATCAACGTATACGCGATCTGCTGCGCGCCGTTGTACTTCCCCTGCGGCGGCGCCTCGCGGCGCAGGTGGAGGTCGTGCAGCGTCACCTGGATCGCGGCCACGAACGAGCGGCGATTCGGCACTAGCTCGCGCCACTCACCGGAAAAAAGCGTGTACGCGACGTACAGCACGCCGTTGATCGCGAACAGCCACATGAAGAAGAAGTGGTACGCCATCCCCTCGGCCAGCCGGTAGCTGACGTGCAGCTTGTCCCACGCGTGCGGCGGGAGGTTCATCATCCAGAAGGTGTGCTTCCGGAAGCCGACCCGGTAGACAGCGTTCGCCCAGTAGATCAGCGTGCCGCTCCAGATCATCAACGCCAGGAGCGGAAAGTTGATCCAGTGGAACCACCGGATCGCCAGGGGATGCTTTTTGACGAGGCGCTTCAACGGGACGTCGAGAATGATACGCCCGTCAACGTGGGACGGGCTTAAGCCCGTCTTACGTTACGCCGGCATTCTCAACGGATCGCGGCGGCGGTCGCTCGGCTTCTCGTCGTCCTCGAAGAAGTCGTCGACGTCGTTGTCGGTGACGACCGGTTCCTCTTCCTCGTCGAGGATCTCCACATCCTGTTCTCGTTCAGTTTGACGCCTGCTCATGCCTCATCCGATTGCGAAACATCTGCCGGAACGTCGCCCGGCGGAAAGCCGAAGCTCATCCGTACCGCCGCGTACTCCGGATGCACCTGCCCGTTCCGGTCACGAATGATGAGCGGCGGCTCGATGAACCCTCCCCTCGCGCGCACCGTCACCGGCATGTCCTCGGTCCGCGCGGCCGCAAACAACGCGATCAGAGGCGGCTCTCCCTCTTTGAAGACGACGTCACGCCTGCGGATGAGCGTCAGACCCGAGTCGCGGAGAGCATCGTTCACACGAGCGTCGGCCGCCGGAAAGACGAAAGCGAAGAGCCCGCCGGGAGCGAGGATGCGCGATGCCGTTCGCGCGTAGTCCGCCACGTTCCCGCGCACCTCGATGCGAGCCGGAATGGCCTGCGGATGATTCGCTCCGGTGGCGGTCCCCTCGGGAAAGTAGGGCGGCGATCCGGTGACGAGGTCGAATCGCTCGGTTGTCTCGAAGTTTCGCAAATCGGAGTGAACGAGTGTGAAGCGGTCCTCGAGCCCGTTGTAAGCGACGCTCTTTCGTGCGAGACGGATCGACATCTCCTGCGCCTCGACCGTCACGAATCGCGCGCCGGGAAGCCGCCATGCCGCGATGATGGCGACCGACCCGATTCCTGAGCCGAGGTCGCACGCGCGATCGACCCGCGGCGCCCACTGCGTCCCGTACCACGCCGTCAGAACGTCGTCGGTCGAGTAGCGGTGTCCCTTCTCGTACTGGAAGATCCGGAACTCGCCGCAGATGAAATCAAGCGTCTCACCCAGCTCCGGCGCAATTCCTCCCGGAGGAACTGGGCCGGGGCGCCGGTAACCTCTATAGAAACTCATCGTATAAGCTTCTGCAGCCCACTTTTGTTCTAGCAAACCACAAATCTGTCCAGGAGGAGTCATGCGACACATCCGCCGCAGCACGCCTGCGCTTGCCGTCTGCCTGCTGCTCGCCGCGTCGTCGCTCTTCGCGCAGGACCTCGCTTCGTTCGAGAAGCGGACCACGCTGAAGAAGCTCGACAACGGCCTGACGTTGATCGTCATGGAGCGCCCCGAGGCGCCCGTCTTCTCGTACGCCACCGTCGTGAACGTCGGCTCGGCGCGCGAGGTGCCGGGGATCACCGGCCTCGCGCACATGTTCGAGCACATGGCGTTCAAGGGGTCCGAGAACGTCGGCAGCACGAACTACCCCGAAGAGAAAATCGCATTACAAAAGGTCGAGGAAACCTACGCCGCGTACGACGCGGAGCGGCGCAAGGAGACCGGCTCCGATCCGGCCAAGGTCGCGGAGCTCGAGAAGGCATGGAAAGACGCCATCGCGGCGGCGAACAAGTACGTCGTGCCGGAGGAGTTCTCGCGGATCGTCGATCGCGCGGGCGCCGTCGGCGTGAACGCGTTCACACAGTCGGACGAGACGGTCTACTTCTACTCGCTGCCGTCGAATCGCGTCGAGCTGTGGGCGTACCTCGAGTCCGAACGCTTCCTCCACCCGGTCTTCCGCGAGTTCTACAAAGAACGCGACGTCGTCTTCGAAGAGCGCCGCATGCGGACGGAGAGCAGCCCGTTCGGCCGCGTCATCGAACAGTTCCTCGCGGCGGCATTCACGGCACACCCCTACGGCTTCCCGACCGTCGGCTGGCCCTCGGACCTCAAGAGCTTCAGCGCCACGGACGCGGTCAACTTCTTCCACAAGTACTACGTGCCGTCCAACATGGTGATCGCCGTCGTCGGCGACGTGAAGACGGCCGAGGTGATGCCGCTGCTCGAGAAATACTTCGGCCGCCTGCCGAAGGCGCCGGCGCCGGAGCCGTTGCGGACCGTCGAGCCGGAACAGAGGGCGGAGCGGACGGTCGTGCTGCACGAGAAGTCGCAGCCGATCTACCTCGAGGGGTACCACCGGCCGTCGGCGACCAGTCCCGATGACCCGGTCTACGACGTCATCGAGATGCTGCTGTCGTCGGGCCGTACCTCGCGCCTCTACCGCTCGCTCGTGCGCGACAAGAAGATCGCCGCGCAGGCACAGGGCTTCAACGGCTTCCCCGGCAACAAGTACCCGAGCCTCTTCACCTTCATCGCGATCACGACTCCGGGACACACGCCGGCCGACGTGACCGCGGCGATCGCGGAGGAGCTGGACCGGCTCAAGAACGAAGACGTCTCGCCGGAGGAGCTGGCGTCGGTGAAGACGCGCGTGAAGGCAGGCCTGCTCCGCAGCCTCGACAGCAACTCCGGCCTCGCGCTGCAGCTCGCGCAGACGCAGACGCTCTACGGCGACTGGCGTGAGCTCTTCCGCTCGGTCGACAAGATCGACAAGGTGACGGCGGCCGACGTCCGCCGCGTCGCCAACGCCACGTTCAACGTGAACAACCGCACGATCGCATACGTCGACAACTCGCCGGCGAAGACGGCCTCGGTGACCACGCCGAAGGGAGAGTCGAAATGAAGACGCTGAAGAGACACGGACTCGCGGCGGCGACGCTCCTTCTGGCGCTCGCCTCCCCCGCATTCACGCAGGTCACGAAGTACACGGAGATCAAGACGCCGCCGCTCCGCTCGTTCACGGTCGAACAGCCGAAGCGCATCGTACTCGGCAACGGGATGATCGTTTTTCTGCAGGAAGACCACGAGCTGCCTCTGATCCGCGGCTCGGCTCTGATCCGCGGCGGCGAGCGCGACGTGCCGGCCGCCAAGGCAGGCCTCGCGAACATCTACGGCCAGGCGTGGCGCACCGGCGGCACGGAGGCGAAGACGGGCGATCAGCTCGACGACTTCCTCGAGGCACGCGCCGCGCGCATCGAGACGGGCGGCGGCGAGGACTCGACCCGCATCTCGTTCGACGTGCTGAAGGGCGACTTCGACACCGTCTTCCCGATGTTCGTGGAGCTGATGCAGAAGCCGGCGTTCCGCCAGGACAAGATCGACCTAGCGAAGACGCAGGCGCGCACCGCGATCTCCCGCCGCAACGACGATCCGGGCCAGATCCTCGGACGCGAGATGCGCAAGCTCGGCTACGGCGAAGACTCGCCGTACGGGCGCAATTCGGAATACGCGACCATCGGATCGATCACGCGCGATGACCTCGTCGCGTTCCACGACCGCTTCGTCGTACCGAACAACATCATCATCGGCATCGTCGGCGACTTCGACTCGGCCGCGATGGAGAAGAAGCTCCGCGACGCGTTCGGCTCCTGGAAGCGCGGCAACGGCGCGCCGGCATCGATTCCGGCCGCGGGCACTCCGGCGAAACCGGGCGTCTACTACGTCGCGAAGGACGACGTGACGCAGTCGAGCATCTCGGTCGTCGAGCCGGCCACGCTGCTCCGCAAGGACCCCGACTCATACGCCGCGGCAGTCCTCAACGAAATCCTCAGCGGCGGCTTCTCCGGCCGGCTCATGTCGCACATCCGTTCCGAGGCCGGCCTCGCGTACGGCGTCGGCGGCGGCATCGCGCCGGGATGGGACCGTCCGATGCTCTTCACGGTGCAGATGTCGACCAAGAGCCCGACGACCGTTCAGTCGATCGGGATGGTGAAGAAGGAGATCAACGACCTTCAGACGACGCCGTTCACGGCCGATGAACTGCAGCACGCGAAGGACACGATCCTGAACGCGTTCGTCTTCACGATGGACTCCAAGGCGAAGGTCCTCAACCAGCGCGTGCTCCTGGAGTTCTACGGCTATCCCGCCGACTACTGGCAGAAGTACCAGCACGGCATCGAGGCGGTCACCGCCGACGATGTCGCGCGCGTCGCGAAGAAGTACATCCATCCCGACCAGCTCGCGGTGCTCGTGGTCGGCAACGAGAAGGACTTCGACAAGCCTCTGGCCACGGTCGGCAGCGTCACGCCGATCGACGTCACGATTCCGGACGGTTCGCCGAAGCCGCCGGCAGCCGCAGCATCAACGACCGCGGCTCCTGCCGGCGACGCGACCGCGATCGTCAAGAAGGTGCAGGATTTCGTCGGCGGCAAAGCGGCACTCGACAAGGTGCAGGCGACGAAGATCGTCCGCTCGCTGACGCAGAAGACTCCGGCCGGCGACATGGACATCGAGATGGAGCAGACCATCCAGTATCCCGACTCGATCTACCAGGTCGTGAAGACGCCGATGGGCGAGATGACGAGCGTGATCACGCCGTCCGTCGCGTTCATGAATACGCCGATGGGCATGCAGGACATGCCCGCCTCGGCGCGCGCCGAAGCGAAGTTCGATCTGCTCACGGTCCTGAAGGCGGCGGACAAGTACACGTTCGCCACCGCGGGCAGCGAGAAGGTCGGCGATGTGAATGCTACGGTCGTCACGGCATCGCGCGACGGTGCCACCACCAAGTGGTACGTCGATCCGGCGACCGGCCGGCTCCTTCGCACGGTCCGCAATACGCCGCGCGGCGAAGTCGTCGCCGAATACGGCGACTGGAAGCCGTTCTCCGGCCTCAATCTCCCGACTTCGCTGACACTCACGGCCAACGGTGAGAAGCAGGCATCGGCGACGGTGAAGACGGTCGAGGTGAATCCGACCGTCGATCCGAAGATCTTCCAGAAGCCCGAAGTGAAGTAACTGTGTAGGGGCCGGCTCTCAGCCGGCCCTAACCTACCCGCCCGTCTTCGCCTGGACCTCTTTCACCAGCCGCACGAGGACCATCGTCATCTCGTGGATCGAATGAATCACGCCGACCTCGAACGCGGTCGGCGGCTCGCCGGCCGAGCACGCGCAGTAGTTGCACGGCGCGCCGCGGCCGCCGTCGTGGTTCTCGAGCGGATGTCCGCAAGCGCATGAGTCTTTCGCGAGTTGCATATAACGAATTTTAGAGCGATTCCGCGATCCGGCGGGCGATCAGCTCGTAGCCCTCGTCGTTCGGGTGGAAGTTGTCGAGCGAGAGGCGCGCGCGGTGCGAGAAGAGGTCGGACGTCTCGACGATCGTGACGTTCGTGTCCGTCGCGAAGCGGTCGAACTCCATCGAGCTCCACTTGCTCACGAGCACGCTGAGCAGGTTTCCGAACGGCGCGTTCACGAACGGGTTGTAGAGGCCCACGATGAAGATGCGCGCGCGCGGATTCGCCGCCCGCACCTTCTTGACGATGCGGTCGAGCGAGTCGAGCGTCGAGTCCATCACCTTCTCGGCGTTCTTGAGCGGCGACCGGCGCAGCCCCTCCGGCCCGCCCCACAGATCGTTGCCCCCGATCGAGATGATCACAACGTTCGACTGGGCGATCAGCGTCTGCACGCTCCGGCTCTCGAGTTGCGCCTCGAGGTCCGGCGTCCGCGCACCGTTCACGGCGAGATTGACCGCCGGCTGCACCGGGACGTGGTTCTTCTTCAGGTCATCGACGAGCCGTCCGCCGATGCCGAGGCCGGTGTCGTCGCCCTGGCCGCGCGCGAGCGAGTCGCCGAGGACGATCGGCGCGATCTTCGCCGTCGGCGCGGTCGCCGTGATCGGGCCGCGAACCGGCGCGACCGGCTCTCCGATGTCGCCGCGGAGGAACGAGTAGAATCCGGCCCCGAAGATGGCGGTCGCGAAGAGCGCGGTAGCGAGCGGCAGATACCAGAGGAAAAAGCGGCGCATCGCGCCAAGTTTATGAGCGAATCGACCCTGCTCGCGCGCGATCTGCGAAAAGTCATCGGCCCGAAGACGATCGTCGACGGTGTTTCGCTCGACATTCCGGCCGGTGAGGTCTTCGGCTTTCTCGGCCCGAACGGTGCCGGAAAGACGACGACGATCCGCATGCTGGTCGGCCTCATCAAGCCGACCGGCGGCACGATCACCATCTGCGGCTACGACCTCCACCGCGACTTCGAGGACGCGATGCGCCAGATCGGCTGCATCGTCGAGACGCCCGACCTCTACCGCTTCATGAACGGCCGCGAAAACCTGGAGCACTTCGCGCGGATGCTCGGCGTCGGGCAAAACGAGATCGACCGCGTCGCGGAGCTGGTCGGCCTGGCGCACCGGCTCGACCAGCGCGTCGGCACGTACTCGCTCGGCATGCGGCAGCGCCTCGGCATCGCGCAGGCGCTCCTCGGCCATCCGAAGCTGCTGATCCTCGACGAGCCGGCCAACGGTCTCGACCCGGCCGGCATCCGCGAGATCCGCGAGCTCCTCCGGTCGCTGGCGGCCGAGGGGATGAGCGTCTTCGTCTCGTCGCACCTGCTCGCCGAGGTGCAGTTGATGTGCGACCGGGTGGCGATCATTCACAAGGGACGCGTGCTGAAAGAGGGGCCGGTGCACGACCTGCTCGCGACCAACCAGACGCTCGAAGAGATGTTCATCGACATCACCGGCGGGGAGACGGTCGACTGATGATGATGATTTCGCTCATTCGCAACGAGATGCTGAAGCTGATCCGGCGGAAGCGGCTCTACATCGTCATGGGCATCCTCGCCGCGATCATCGGCATCGTTTCGTACGGGCAGTACCGGCACCTCAAGAACCTGCCGCACCGCAACTGGCGCGCCGAGATCCAGCAGCGCCTCGCCAACTACAACAACAACCTCCGCCGCTCGCCGTCCGACGCGCCGTGGGCGCGCTCGATGCGCGCCGAGGTCCACCGGCTGCAGTTCTATCTCGACCACGACATCGACCCGAACCAGCCGACCTCGCCGATGTTCGTGCGCGGCTTCGCGAATGCCGCCGGCTTCCTCCTCCTCCCGCTGCTCGTCGCGGTCCTCGGCAGCGACATCGTGTCGGCGGAGCATGCCGAGGGGACGGACAAACTGCTGCTGACGCGTCCGGTGCGGCGGTGGAAGATCCTGACGTCGAAGCTGATCACGCTCTGGATCTTCACGACCATCACGTTGCTCACCGGCGGGATCCTCGCGTACCTCATCTCGGCGCCGTTCCTGACGCGCATCGGCTGGAACGCGCCGACGTTCAACGGCTTCGGCACCGGCGCGACGAACTTCGACCCGAGCGCCGTGCGGCAGCTCCCGCTCTGGAAGGACGCGCTGATCGCGTACGGCCTGGAGTGGTACGCGCTGCTGACCGTCGCGGCGATCGCGCTGCTGCTTTCGGTGATCTTCCGCTCCAGCGCCGGCGCGATCGGAACGATGCTGGCGTCGCTCATCGCCGGCACGATCCTGACCCGGCTGACGCCCGACTGGACGTCGGCGAAGTACCTCTTCGTCAGCGCGCTTCCGCTCGCCGACTACTACACCGGCGAGCCGCCGCCGTACGATGGGATGTCGATGATCTTCTGCATCACTCTCCTCGGCGCGTGGGCTCTCGCCGCCATCGTGACCGCCTACGCCCTTTTCACGAATCGGGATGTGTTCGGATGATGAAGCAAATGCAAAATGCAGAATGCAAAATGCAAAATGGGAAGTCGAGACGCGCTCTCTTCGCGATATTCATTTTGCATTCTGCATTCTGCATTTTGCATTGCAGCCGTGAGGCTGCCGTCCCGCCTCCCGCACCGGCGCGGGAGACGATCGAGATCGCGTACGTCGGTGCGCCGGAGCTGAACGTGCACGCAAAGGCGGACGACGCGTCGCCCGTCGTCACGAAGTTCCTGAACGGCGAGTCGGTCTCCGTGCTCGCGAAGAAGGGCGACTGGGTCGAGGTGCGGACGGCCGACGGCAGCGGCTGGGCGCACGGCGCCGACCTCACGAACGCAGCCGGAGCGAAGGCGGAGGAGGAAAACCCGACGCCGAAGTTCAGCAAGGCGCCGTCGCCCGTCTCGCAGCCCGGCGCACACGGCACGGTCTACATCGAAGCGGCCGTGAACACCGACGGCGACGTGACTCACACGCAGCTCATCAGCAACACCACCGGCTCCGCCGCTCTCGCAGCGCAGAACGAAGCGGCACTGAAGCAGGCGAAGTTCTATCCGATCGTGCAGAAGGGCCAGAAGAAGGATTTCCTCTACTACTACCGTGTCGACTACTAGGGAGCATGTAGGCGCCTTTGCGCTCTACGCGCTTCTCGCCGTCGCGCTGACGTGGCCGCTCGCCACTCACCTCAACACCTACGTCGCCGACCGCGGCGACCCGCTGCTGAACTGCTGGATCATCGACTGGGGCTGCTACGCGCTGACGCATTCGCCGCTCCATCTCTACGACGCGCCGGTCTTCCATCCGGCGAAGTTCCCGCTGGCGTTCAGCGAGAACATGGTCGGGATCGACCTCGCGGTGCTGCCGTTCCACGTCGCCGGCGCGGCTCCGCTCGTCGTCTACAACCTCGCGATGCTCCTCGGCTTCGCGTTCAGCGGCTACGGCGCCTGGGTGCTCGCGGGGATGATCACCGGAAACTCCGTCGCCGCATTCGCCGGCGGGATCTTCGCCGCGTTCGTCTCGTTCAAATTCGACCACCTCTCGCACGTGCAAGTCGTCTGGACCGGGTGGCTGCCGCTGATGCTCGCCGCCCTCCTCGCCTACTGGCGCCACGCGGACACGAAGCACGCCCTGCTCCTCGGCGGCGCATTCGTGATGAACGGCCTCACGAACATTTACTGGCTCGCGTTCGGCGCGACGTCCATCGGCATCACGATCGCGTTTCTCTTCATCGTCACCGGCAGACGCGACGCGATCTTCTGGCGCCGTCTCATCGTGACCCTCGCCGTCTCGTGCGCCGTGCTGCTGCCGTTCCTGATCCCGTACGAGGTCGTCTCGAAGATGTACCACCTCTGGCGGAGATCGTCGGAATCGCTCGCCGGCTCCGCGACGCCGTACGACTTCTTCATGCCGTCGGAACGGAGCCTCCTCTACGGTGCGATCGCGAAGGGCCGCTCGCACGTGGAGCGGCATCTGTTCCTCGGGGTGATACCGGTACTTCTCGCCGCATTCTCACTCGGCCGCCGGAAACACGCTGTGCACAGTGCACAGTGCACTGTGCACAGTGGTCAGAAGCATCGCATCCTCGACGTCTCCATCGTCCTCCTCCTCATCGCGGCCGCGATCCTGGCCACCCGTCACGGCGCCGACGTCCCGATCACGCTGGCGCTCGTCCTTGCGGTCATCCGCTTCGCGCCGAACATTCGCGACTTCGTGAGCCGTTCGCGATTCAACGTGGAGGAGTGGTCGGCCGCGCTCTGGATCGCGATCGGCCTCGCCGGCGCGTTCGGCGAGCACGCGTTCCTGCATCCCGTGCTCTTCCGTCTGTTGCCGATCTTCCGCGCCACACGGACGCCGGCGCGTTGGGTCGTCATCCTCCACACCGGCCTCGCCGTCCG
>JACZCU010065195.1_pt1 | contig 10189 bp, 6 predicted proteins | sample 8641851 | NCBI WGS metagenome assembly JACZCU01 (sample SAMN15324605, study PRJNA640507) | soil metagenome | isolation source: monocropping sugarcane control | place: China: Luxin town, Laibin City, Guangxi Province | collected 2019-07-25 | depth 10cm m | reverse complement strand
TCAAGGCAAGCCTTCGCGCCCTGAACGTCGGGCCACCCCCTTTGCTCGTCTCAAGGAGGGGGCTCGGGTGTGGCGGTCCGATGTCTGGACAAAATTTCCCAACAGAGTCATGAATGAGCGGGGCTTTCTGGCTCGGTCCTTGTAATCAAATCATGAGACTATGCTGTCTCTTTTGGGAAGGCTGAACGCTGCTTAGTGGCCGCGAGCGGCATGGTCACAGGCGGAATGTCGGCGACATCGACCCAGCGCCGCTCCTGCGCAGATTGCAGAACGGCATCGATCACAGCCTGGCAGCGCATGCCGTCGTAGAACGTCGGGATATCACTGCTACCTGCCACGATAGCCTGGATGAAGGCAAAATCCTCGTCGTAACGGAATGCCGTGGTGGGTTCGCCCGCGCTGGGATCACGAGACGAGCCCGGGTAGACCAGAAAATCACGCGGAACGGGAACGGTCTCTAAAATGCCTCCCGGACGCCCAAGGGTTATTTCGTGTGGACGATGCAGGTGGTAGATCAGTGTTCCTTCGGTCCCGTAGACCTCAAACTCGTCGAGGCTCTGTCCACCTCTTTCACGCCCTTTCGCCACCTTGCTCAAATTAAAAGAGGCGACGGTGCCTTGCTCGACTCCGACGCCTTCCGCAAATTCGGCAGTAATGAGGGCAAAATCCTCTACATCGGCCGCTGATGGCGTGCCGTCATGCTCAGGACGCTGCGGGACAAAGGTGCGGGTCAATCCCATCACACGAGCGATAGGGCCGATTAAATCCTGGCAGAGATCTATGCGATGGGCTCCCATATCTCCGACCTCGCCTGACCCGGCTAGCGCGCGCTTCTGTCGCCAACCCAGGGAGGTCTCAGAGATGTCCATTAGGCGAGCGATACGCAGGTGACGCGGCAGGCCGATAGTTCCCTGGCCTAAGAGATGCTTGAGATAGCGCATGGCGGGTACGAAACGATAGGTAAAGGCGGTCATATGCTGTACACCAGCTTGTTCGGCAGCCTCATACATCTGCCTTGTTTCGGCGTAGGTCATGCCGAGTTGCTTTTCAACCAGCACATGCTTACCGGCAGCGATAGCAGTAAGAGCAGTAGGACCATGCATGATCGTAGGCGTGGCGATGACAACAGCATCAACGGCTGGATGGCGCAGCAAGTCGTGGTAATCTATAAAAGTGTGCGCCACGTCGTATTTCGAGGCCATCTGCTGCAGCATATCAGGATTAACGTCACATAATGCCACAATTTCCGCTTGCGGACAGAGTTGTAATCCCGGCAAATGCACGTAGCGGCTGACACCACCGATACCGATCACGCCGACACCAACTCTTGATTCACGCATGGCTTGCCCCTTTCGCTGTTACGCTCATCGTTGGCCTGATAGCTTTGCTGAGATACGCTCACTTCCGCTTTTGGAGGTGCAGATGCTAAGACATAAAGTGGTTTCTCAACTCGATCTCGTAGTGATATTTGAAGGCTTTGTCGTACCAGGACGAGCAGCGCGATGTCCAGTGCCTCCCCTCGCGACCATGCGCCCAACTCGCAAAAATATGAACCGCGTTCTGTCGCATTTACTGCCTTGACAGGCTATAGGGTACAACATATACTTCAAGGATACTATGTGAATCTGTCCTTGTCAAATACGTCATGGCATTATGTATTGCAGTTCGAGGATGCTATCCGTCCTGTTCTCGTTGCGGGCTATGCCCACAAGTTGACAATCTCCACATAAATCAGGCTAGAGGGAGCGCTTATGAAAATTAGCGCATTAGAATTGTTTCTGGTACCGCCGCGCTGGCTCTTTCTCAAGCTTTCGACCGATAGCGGTATCAGCGGATGGGGAGAACCGATCCTAGAAGGGCATGCTGAGGTGGTCGCTTCCGCGGTACGAGCAGCCAGCGAGTATCTTATTGGACAGGATCCCACCAAAATCGAGGATATATGGCAAGTGCTGTACCGTGGCCGCTTCTACCGTGGAGGGCCGGTACTGATGAGCGCAATGGCCGGTATCGACCAGGCCCTGTGGGACGTGAAGGGGAAGCTCTACGGCGCGCCGATCCATGAGTTTCTTGGCGGGCGCGTACGCGACAAGATACGTGTGTATGCCTGGATTGGTGGTGATAGTCCATCGGAGGTCGCTCCGGCTGCACGTAGGCGCATGGAGGAAGGATTTACGGCGCTCAAGATGAATGCTTCAAGCCAGATGCATTACATCGATTCGTTTGCTAAGGTGGATGAAGTACTGGCGCGAGTTGGCGCGGTACGCGAGGCGACCGGGAAGGCTTTCGATATCGCTATTGACTTCCATGGACGCATACACAAAAGTATGGCGAAGGTGCTTGCAAAAGAACTGGAGGTATTTCACCCGTTTTTCCTGGAGGAACCAGTGCTGCCTGAGCATAATGAGGCATTGCATGAGATCACACGACACACGACGATTCCGATAGCCACTGGGGAACGGCTCTATTCACGTTGGGATTTCAAACAATTGTTGCACGACGGCTACGTAGACATCATCCAGCCAGACGTTTCGCATGCTGGGGGTATCTCCGAAGTGCGAAAGATTGCGACGATGGCCGAGGCATACGATGTGGCGATTGCGCCACATTGCCCGCTTGGCCCTATCGCGCTGGCATCGTGCCTCCAGATCGACGCATGCACGCACAACGCGCTTATACAAGAGCAGAGCCTGAACATTCACTACAATGTGCAAAGTGATCTGCTGGACTACCTGGTGGATCCGTCAGTGTTCGCGTACCAGGATGGCTATGTTGCAGTGCTGCGTGAACCGGGATTGGGCCTTACTATCAACGAAGAGGCGGTACGGCGCGCCGCATCCCAGGGACATGCCTGGCGCAATCCCGTCTGGCGCACTGATGACGGCTCGGTCGCGGAGTGGTAATCCACTTTCGTACTGAATTCAGAAGCTGTCAACATGCTTGAGCAAGGCTGAGAGCTTTGCTCAAGCATGTTGACGAATGTAAAATACCTATAGTAACTATTCAGGTCTCCTCGCCACCGCAGGTGGCTTCCTATATGTGATGGCTGTGAGCTATGCGGCTACAGCCGCATAGCTCACAGCCATCACACCAAAAACGTGCGAAGCGCTGCAGGCGCTGAGGAGTCGAAAACAGAGAGGAACCTGAATAGTCACTACCCATAATAGTGTTTTTACAACGTTGTAAGTACAGGTTTCTCAACGGCGCAAAGAAAGAGGAGGAGAACGTATGAATCAAGCAGAACATGCCTTGACCGTAAAAAATAAATTGGGGGAAGGTCCTGTATGGAATGCAGAAGAGCAGGCATTGTACTGGGTTGATATTGAAAATAACAGCTTTTACCGGTTTTATCCAACAACAGGCAAGTATGAAACCTTCGATGTGGGTGTACCGATAGGCGTTTTAGCCTTACGGGCTGCGGGTGGCCTGGTCATGGCAACAAAAAATGGTTTTGCTTTTTGGGATCCTCAAACGCAAGGACTTCACTTTATAGCAAACCCTGAGGCAGATAAACCGCATACACGCTTTAACGATGGGGCAGTCGACTCCAAGGGTCGTTTCTGGGCAGGCACAATGTGCGGACTTCCTGAGATATGTAGTGATCCTGAAGGTAGTCTTTACCGCCTTGATCCCGATGGTTCCATTTCCATAATGGAAACGGGAATTTTTATCGCCAACGGTATTGGTTGGAGTCCCGATAACAAAATTATGTATTTCACCGACACACCTCGTCATGTGATCTATGCCTATGATTATGATCTTGCAACAGGTGCAATCGAAAATCGTCGTCCCTTCATTTCCACCCCTGATGAAATTGGTGCTCCAGATGGCCTAACAGTTGATAGTGAAGGCTGTATCTGGAGTGCTCGCTGGGACGGTTGGAAGGTTACTCGCTATGACCCCACGGGAAAAGTAGAGCGAGAGATCCAATTGTCAGTACAATGTCCTACCAGTTGTACCTTTGGCGGTGCGGACCTGGATGAACTTTATATTACCTCTGCCTGGACTGCCTTGAATGAGGAACAGAAGCAGAACCAACCTTTAGCTGGCGACCTCTTTCGGCTAAAAACGAATATTAAGGGACTGGAAAGACCAAAGTTTGCCGGATAAAGGCTCGTAACTATTCAGACCCTTTCTTTGTGTGGCTTGCATCCTCGGCGCCTCCAGCGCCTCACACGCATGTGTCGTGCTGCGACGTGTGCAGCCGGGAGGCTGCACACGTCGCAGCACGACACAAATATTTGAGCCACCGGAAGTGGCGAGTAGTCAGGCACCTGAATTGACGGTCATGTAAGGGCTCCACCACCCAGCATGAAAACGACCGTTTTCAGAAGAGTTATTTATCCGTCATATTCAAGCGCGTATTGTATAAAGCCGTTACTGCTTTCTCCAGGACGAAGCTCCAGAAGATGAGCCATCTCTTTTAGACCTTGATTATGCAAATTGATTGCATCAGTTGAGCAGGTTTGGTTTTCAAGACAAAAGAAAGGGCCATCTTCTTCAGGCGCGAGTGTATATATAACTGCATGCGTAAATTCCTTGGAGGTCAATATACGCAGTCTCATTGCTTGTTTTCGATATTCAATGACAGCACTCTCGTTTTTACGCAAGCCGGTATAGACATGATCTAGCTTGAGATTGGCAACCGGCACAGGCTCGCGCAGATCAAACATGGCATACATGATTCCTCTTATATCAAGAAGCCTACCTGTCGGCAGTAACTCATCATCTGCTTCCATGACGTAATCGGCCGGAATACTGACCAATGTATCACCCTTACCCGGGAGTATTGAAAAATACGGGTGTAAAGCAAAGCCAAACGGCATATCTTGCGAACCGTTATTCTGAACGTTATAGGTAACGGTCACGCCACTTTTTGTAAGTGTGTAGTTTAATGAAAGCCGACTATCAAAAGGATATCCCTGGTAGAAAGGACTCTCAGGAGTTATATCAATATATGTTTTGATGCTGACAGAATCCTGCCCGGAAACAGGCATATCATATTGCCATTGCCTGTCAAAAACGAGGCCATGAATCAAAACGTCATTCCCACGTGGTCGCTTCAATCCCGCCAGTGAGTAGGCCTGGCTCTGATATACATATCTTTTATCTTTCAGCCTGTTGGGCAGCGGCCAGAGCACAAAATTACCCGTAAAATCTTTCTGCTTGAGCAAATTCGGTTCACAGTAGATGATATCTTGCTCTCCAACGCTGAAGCGAAACATATTGCTGCCTAAATCAGGGGCAATACAGACCATGATATTTCGCGTTGGATTTTCCCTATCTTCGTACGAAAGCGAAATAACTGTTGAATCTAATTGCTGGTCAAATTCTACTTGTGCAGTATATGGGCTAGTGTTTGCGGCCTCACGTTCTGTTGATGAATCGTTTACACCTTCAGTAGTCAATTGCTTACTTCCCTTTCAATCTGCAGGTCCGGATGAACTGATGAGCTAGTGTTGTCAAAGCCGCCCGGTCTTTCTTTTATACCACTTCTTTGCTTGCCAGACTACTCCCTACATTTGAATATATTTAGGATATTATATCGAAACTATTCAGATCTCCTCTTGGCTTGCCTCATCAGCTCCTGCGGCCCTTCGCATGGATGGTGGAGTGCTGCGGGGGTATGCAGTCACGGGCTGCATACCCCCGCAGCACTCCACCATAAGGAAACCACCGGAGGTGGCGGCACGACTTTAATAGTTATATTATATTCTCGAAGTGAAGAGAGTTGCGTGACGATAAAAGCATTTCTGCATGATAAAAAAAATTGCTTCTTTGTTGCATTTTTTGTGATTCTCGTGTAATATGATGAGGATATTTTTAGCTTTAGAAAGAGAGGAAGCTGACCATAGACGAGGTCAGCTTCCTCATCCTCATCAAGGAGATCAGTTTTTGATGCCTGCACTGTTTAACGATCAGGAGTCCGTCCCGCCACCAAGAACAGGAGCTTTCCATGAGTGCTGATCCAAAACATCTTGGTAAATATGAACTCCAGGAGCGCCTGGGGCAGGGAGGAATGGCTGAAGTCTGGAAAGCCTATGATCCTCAGTTGAAGCGCTATGTCGCTATTAAATTTTTACATGCAAAGCTCGGCTCCGATCCTGATTTCATGAACCGTTTTGTACGTGAAGGCCAGGCCATTGCCTCACTGCGCCATCCCAATATCGTGCAGGTGTATGATTTCCATATGTCTTCTCCAGAGGCCGATGGTCCCCTGGCCTACATGATAATGGATTATATTGTAGGGCAAACGTTGGCAGATTATATGCGGAACACCTCAGCCCGACGGAACTTTCTATCTGCAAGCGAGTTCGTGCAGTTATTCACCCCCATCAGTCTCGCCGTTGACTATGCTCATCGCCATGGCATCATTCATCGCGATATCAAGCCGGCCAATATTCTGCTTGATTCACGCAATACGCTGTACAATCCGATGGGCGAACCTATTCTTACTGACTTCGGGATCGTCAAGATGCTGGGTGCATCCACACTCACCTCGGCTGGTATGTCTCTGGGCACTCCGCTCTACATCTCGCCGGAACAGATACAAGGGCTTCAACCCACCGAGCAGAGTGATATTTACTCCCTAGGTATAATGCTCTACGAAATGTATGTAGGTCTGCCACCATTTCGAGGCGATTCTCCTTACACGATCATGATGCAGCATTTACAGGCCCCACCACCACAACCGAGCCTTGTTCGACAGGGCATTCCAGATGCGTTAGACGACGTCATCTCCCGCTGTCTTGCCAAGGACCCGCAGGCACGCTTCCCGAGCGCATCATCCCTGACAGCAGCTCTTGCCAAAGCACTCGATGTGCCGGTCCCCGAGCCAATCAGTCGCTCCGTCTCCCTGCTCAATTCGAGCCAGGGAGGGCCTCTCGACGTCTCGTCGCAAGATCGGACGATTCTCGCTAGTGCAAACACTCCCTCCAAAGACTCGTCACCTGGCCTATCAACAATTCGCGCTGAGGCTAGCGCTTCTTCCCTGGCTTCATCACCAGAACTGCCAACGATTCTTACTGACGTGAATACTCCTCCAGGCACGAGATACGCAACACCGACTCGCTCCACTCCTATCACACCGCTGCCACCCATAGCGGCGCCAGCGGATCCTAATGTTGCACCTTTACCCGTATCGACACCTCCTCGCCCAGCAAATCGCCAGCGCAAGGGGCTCATTGCCATTATTGCCGCAGTACTGTTAGTGCTGATTATCGGCTCTGGCCTGGGTGTATTCCTTTTATCACGTTCCACAGGCAGCACATTGGGAAGTGCGAATATCGTAGGACATGCAACTTTTTTCAGCAGCCGGCAACTCAATAATCAGGGCCAACCAGGCTACAACGATGGCATACAAGTTCAGCTTCAGAATGTTCCAAATCCTTCCTCCGGCAATAGCTACTATGCCTGGTTACAAAACGACCAGACCGAGGCTGAGTCGATCTATCTTGGCACATTGAGTGTCAATCACGGCGTAGCAACTCTGTCCTACACCGACAATCAGCACCGCAACTTGCTCGGGATGATAAACACCTTTCTGGTTACTGAGGAGAGCGCTAGCGTAGTCCCAAATACTCCTTCTATCGACAAGGGCCAGTGGCGCTACTATGCAACGCTTCCTCAAATACGTTCTCCTAAGGATAACTTCAGTTACCTCGATCACGTCCGTCACCTGCTGTCCAGTGACCCGGCTCTTGAGCTACTGCAACTCCATAGAGGGATAAATTTCTGGTTCCTGAACAATATAGAGGAGCTACAGAAACAAACAGTTGAAGTAAGAGACCATGGAAACCTACACAAGGTGCGCCAGTACCTTGCTAATATTCTGTATTACCTGGATGGAAGATGTGCGCCTCAGGATCTGATAAATGCGCCAGATAGTAAGGTACCAGAGAACGATACGATTGCTCATGATACTAAGGTTGGGCTGCTGGATTGCCCGCTGGCACCAAAGCCTCCGGGCTACATTACACACATTGGCAATCATCTCAGCGGGATAGCCCAGGCGCCTGGCGCACCTGCGGATCAAGTGCAGCGTGCGATTCAAATTAATAGGAATCTCAATAACATCAAGGTATGGCTGCAGAAGGTGCGCGCAGATGCCCTGCAACTGGCAGGCATGGGCGATGCACAACTAAGTCACACCCAGGCGCTGCGTAACGATATGGCAGTGCAGGCAGAGTACATTGTAAGTGGCGGCATTGATCCGGCTACCCAATCCTCTGTACCGAGCGCCGCGCAGATATCCAGCACTATTGAGCTATTAGCGAACTTCGATGTGATGCCGTTCAAAGCTTAAGGGTTGTTGAAACATGTGTTTAGTTAGCTCAAGGCGCTCTGAGAGCGCCTTGAGCTAACTAAACACATGTCCTCTTCTTTCGACCGTTATGCTCGTCTCACTACCTGGCCCGGTGTCGCTCCAGTATGTTGTCCGTTCCTCACCACACGCGTTCCGTTCACCCACACCTCGCGGATGCCCGTCGAGAGTTGGTGCGCGTCTTCAAATGTCGCCCGGTCCGAAATGGTTTCAGCATCCAGGAGTAATACATCGGCGTAGTAGCCAGGGAGGAGGAGGCCGCGGTCGCGCAAACCGAGGCGTGCTGTAACAGCTCCACTCATCTTGCGAATGGCCTCCTCCAGTGTGAGCAGCCTCTCCTGGCGGACGTACTTGGCCAGCACGCGTGGGTAGGTCCCATACTCGCGTGGATGCGTTGGTCCCAGTTCCTTTGCCCAGGCCGGATCCACGCCACCCGCGTCCGTTGAGATCTTCACCCATGGTTGGCGCAACACTAGCGCGACGTTCGCTTCGTCCATGCTAAAGTAGATAGTGAAGATGCGCTGCCGTTCAGCCAGGAGCAGGTCGATCACGGCGTCGAGCCAGTGCTGCCCGCGCATAGTTGCGATCTCTGAAAGTCGCTTGCCTGCGTATTGCAGGTCTTCGGGCTGCTCGAATCCGACGGGCATCACACCTTCCGGCCCAATACCATGCGCCAGCGCCTCCCACTCGCCGGATGATGCGAGCACCTCGGCACGGATGCGTTCTCGTACTGACGGATCAGCCAGCGTCTCGAAAAACGTGCCGCCCTGGGCTATCCAGGGTGGGAGCACGGAGTCTAGCCCGGTCCCAGATGCAGCGTAAGGGTACATATCGGCAGTCACGTCCACACCAGCATCGCGAGCTGCCTGAATACGCGCAATAGCCTGGGGCATTTTATGCCAGTTATGCTTACCTGCCGCCTTCAGATGATAGATCTCGACAGGCAACTGCGCCTGCTGGCCTATCTCCACTGCCTCGTCAATGGCCTCCAGCAGGCGATCTCCTTCCGAACGCATATGGGTGATATAGATACCCCCGTATCGGCCTGCTACCTTTGCCACCTCGATCAGTTCCTCGGTAGAGGTATACGTATCAGGCGGGTAGATAAGAGCGTAGGCGACGCCGAATGCTCCATCCTCCATCGCCTCAGCCATCACGCGCTGCATCGTCTCCAGTTCGTCGGCTGTAGGTGTACCCATCTCCAGCCCCTTGGCGTACTCCCGCAGCGTTCCACCGCCCAGGAATGAGCCGATATTGGGTGAGACGCCCCGTTCGACCATAGCCTCTAGCCAGTCGCGGAAGCGCGTCCAGCTTTTTGCGCGCTCGGGCCAGTCGCCGATGAGCGCTCGTTGCTTCTGTGGCAAGTTCAGGAAGGCATCCTTGATGCGCCCGCCTGCTGGTGCTGGGGTCCATCCTTCGCCCATGATTTCTGTCGTGACCCCTTGTGTGATCTTGGAGAGCGCGCGCGGATCGTGCATCAGCGGAAGAAGCGAATGGCTGAGGATGTCAATGAAGCCGGGGCAGACCACCATCCCCGCCGCGTCAACTACCTCGTGCGACGCCTCTACCGGAATACGATTGGGAGGCGCGATCTCCAGCACGCGATCGCCACGGATGGCCACATCTCCGTAGAACCAAGGGTTGCCAGTTCCATCAACGACCTTCGAGCCACGGATCAGAACGTCAATCTTGCCTGTCGTCACGTTTTCACTCCTCACTATTGTGTCTTACAGTTGTGAATTTCCTTCGTCTTCTCTTCTTTTTTAACCCGACGCGCACGTTTTTTCGCCGGCTTCTGCGGCAAAGAGTTTTTGGTGTTGCAGGAGGCAGCGCCAGCCGCGGGCGACCACGCTGCCGGGAACACCAAGC
>JACZCU010332094.1_pt1 | contig 10204 bp, 8 predicted proteins | sample 8641851 | NCBI WGS metagenome assembly JACZCU01 (sample SAMN15324605, study PRJNA640507) | soil metagenome | isolation source: monocropping sugarcane control | place: China: Luxin town, Laibin City, Guangxi Province | collected 2019-07-25 | depth 10cm m | reverse complement strand
TTGTGTTGGTGGAGTGACGGCAAAGCCGTCACTCCACCAACACAAAAAAGCTGTTCGATTAGGCTGAAGACGCCCTTAGAGCGTCTTCACCCTAATCGAATATGGGTTTCAAAATCGGAATAACTCATGATGGGGTAGCTGGCTCTGGTTAGATAAGAAGAGCAGCAGACGCTAGTGAGCCAGCATTTCTTGATAGACCTTGTATGTCTGTTGCGCGATACGCTCTTGCGTATAATTCTCCAGCACGCGTCGGCGTCCTTGTTTGGCGAGGCGTGTATAAAGTTGTGGGTCATCGAGGAGTTTTTGTACGCAGGCAACCAGTTCTAGCACATTCCCTTCTTCGAAAACCAGCCCGGCATCGCCGATGACATGGGGGATCTCGCCTGAGCGAGAGCCAATTACAGGCGTCTCACAGGCCATGGCTTCTGGCAGCACGCGTCCAAACTGTTCTATCCAGTTAGGACGGGTCAGCGATGGCAGCACGAATGCGTCCAGTAGTTGCATCTCTCTTGGTACCTCATAGGTCGGGACGCCCGGTTTGAAAATAACACGATCGGTGACGCCCAGGCGTGTTGCTTGCTCCTCCAATGTGTTCCGCATTGGCCCATGACCAACGAAGACAGCGCGGCAATAGTCTGGTAGATAGGTCAAGGCTTCGATCATCAGCGGCAAGCCCTTTTCTTCTTTGAGACGACCGATGAAACCTATGTTGAAGGGCGCATCAGCGGCACGTGATGAGCGGACTTCTGTGCGGCGATAAATCTCGGTATCGAAGCCGAATTGCGGGATCACGTGGATCGAGCCTGTGTACCTCTTGCGTTTCAAGACATCGGCAGCCGCGCGGTTCCCCGCTAGTGCCGTTGCAGCATGTCGATAATTGTATAACTCCATCTGGCGAAAAGGTGGTGGGTAGTTGCGGTAGAGGTTCTGCCAGGTAAAGAAGAGCGCCTTAGCCTTATGTTTCTGAGCAAGCCACATGGCTTGAAAGGTAGCGAAATTGTATGGCTCCTCGTCGATATGCACCACGTCCGGGCGCACCTCGCGCATAATCTTGCCCAGTTGGGGATAATAGTGCAGGTGGAAATTGCCATTCAGGGCCATCGGTGTCACGATCATCTGGTAGCCTGTAGTATAGAGACGTTCAAGCACCTGCTTGCTATCATCGTCACTCTGCCAGTAGGGAGGGGTAACCAGGGTTAGTTCAACGCCAGGACATTTTGCCAGTTCTTCCAGCTTGCGCTGCGATGTTCCTGCTACCAGGGCCTTTGAGATCATTAATACGCGCATATATATTTCTTACTGCCTTTTTTTCTGCCTTCTACTATTATTTGCAACGCTGACACACTCCAGGAGGTATCTTGCTCACTGATTATAGAGAGTTCTTTCCCATAGAGCAAATAGCTTAGGAAGGTTGGACCCTATTGCAGGGCAGGGGCAAGCCCTGCCCCTACTATACACGAGCTTGCCAAGCCGTTTCATATATAGTAGGGGCGCTCACATGATGTTAGCCAGCCAGGGTGAGACCACGTATAGTGTAGCCTCACCCTGGTATTAAATCAAACGCCGAGCGCTACAATGACCAGCCTGGCAGCTTCCAGGGCGGAGTACTGCTGCTGGCCCGTGATTAAATTGCCATCACGCACAGCGAACGGCTTGAAGCGGCTTTGCACAATAAAGTTAGTGTTGGGAATCTTGCGTTCTGGCACCAGGTCGATCGACACCATTGCCCAGGAACTCGGATATTTTTCACGTGCGTCCTTCACCAAAGCATTTAAGCGCCATATGGGACTTGGGACAGGAGCATACCGCCGCGCGGCACGGGGCCTTATGAGGCGGCGCACCGAAGCAAAAGACAAATGAGGCTATTGCTGCATGGGCGGCATCTGCTCAGGATACTGGGCCTGGGGCTGCTCATACTGCTGGTAGTCGGGAGGCTGAGATTGCGGTGGGTATTGATAGGGTTGCCCACCTTCTTGATATGTCTCTGGTGGCGGTTGATATCCCTGTTGGTAGGGCTGGTATGGTTGTTGTGCCTCCGGGGGAGGTTGATATGGCTGCTGTGGTTGTTGCGGCTGCTGATAGCCTGTGAACCATGCGCTCAGTATCCCCAAACGCAATAGCCAGAACACAATTGAGCCGAGGGCGAGTAAGAAGATACCCATGACTAACCATGCCCAGATATGGGTGGAGAAAAAGAGTATGAGCAACAGAACAAAGAGCAGGCCAAATATTCCGCCTCCTGGTCTTCTATACCTGTATCTATAGGCACGCCGCGCATTTCTACGGGCGTAATGTGCGGCTCTGCGCGCATTGCGTGCAGCTCTACGAGCGTCTCTTGGATCTCCGTACCACATACTGTGCTCCTCGTCTTGAAGTCTGTTATACGTCTATGTCAAGGCCTTCTATCGTTCCTATGGGGATCCCCTCTTTGCCTGGCTCCTCAGCGCCTGCGGCGCTTCGCAAGTCTATGTGATGGTGGCGAGTAGTGCAGCCAGCGGCTGCACTGCTCGCCACCATCACACAGACAGAGACAGAACAGAGCCACCTCAGTTAGCGATGAGGTCAGGATAATTGCCTTCTGCTTTAGTATACAATATCATCAATGCTTGATAGCCTCCTAAAAATCGCGATTTTTCAGGAGGCTATCGATAATATGCTGAGGCCGATAGCTCTACTATTTTCTTGCCAGTGCCTCTTCATAAACGGCCAACGTCTCGGTCGCTGTCTTGCGCCAGTTGAATTGGGCGGCGCGTTGGAGCGAGCGCGCTCGTAAGTCGTTTGCCAGGGCACTGTCGCTGAGGACGCTGCGCATGGCCTCAACCAGCGACGAGGTATCAGCGGGGTCGACGCTGATGGCGGCATCGCCTACCACTTCCGGCAGCGATGTGCGGTTTGAGCAGACGACGGGCGCGCCACAACTCATAGCTTCTAAGGGGTCCAGTCCAAATCCTTCATAGAGCGAGGGGAAGACAAAGAGGCTGGCTCCACTATAGACGGCAGGCTTGTCCTCGTCTTCAACAAAGCGGTATATGATGCGGTCGGAAACGCCTAGTTCGTCGGCTACGGGTCGTGGATCGGGGAATAACGGTCCCTTTTGCTTAGTGGGATTGCCAGAGATAAACAACTGCAGGTCGGGCTGGTCCAGTTGTTTGTAGAGATGGGCAAAGGCGCGCACCAGTTGGGGAACGTTTTTGCGCTGGTCGAGTCCGCCAAGATAGAAGATATAGCGCTCACCTATACCATAGCGCGCACGTACTTTGGCCAGCGTCTCGGGGTCAGTGATCGGGATATACTCGTCGCCTGCTGCCTCATAGGTGACGCGAATGCGCTCGGCGGGGAGGTGTAAGGCGTCTATCATATCCTGCTTGGCGTGCTGAGAGACGGTAATAATCAGCGTAGCCTTGTGGGCTGCTTGCGCGACCAGGCGCATATAGGCCTCGACTTTCTTCCCGGCGCGGTAGGCTGGCAGGCGTAAGGGAATGACATCATGAATAGTCACGACGGTGGGAGTGCGTGGAAAGAGTGGGGGTGCGAAGTAGGGCACGTGTAGAAGGTCAACGTTCGCCTTGCGTGCCGCCGTTGGGCAGGTGAACTGCTCCCATGTCAGCTTGGCAATATTTTCAATGCGTTGGGCCGGGGCCGGGACCGGATGTACCTGGTAGGGGAAGGGCAACTCCTGCTGCCTTGCGAGCGGCCGGGCGCCTAGTAAGAGGTAATCGTTTTGCTGATCTACCTCCTTCAGTTCTTTTAGCAGGTGTAGAAGATATTGCCCGCTGCCAGAGGCTGGCGTCTGTAAGAAGAGGGCATTGATGCCAATGTTCATAAGGCGGATACCTCGTGAGAAAAATCGGTCACTCCATCATGGAGCTGCTGGTAGACGGAGAGCATTTTGCGCGCGGACTCGGCCCAGGTAAATTGTTTCACGCGCTCGTAGCCTTTCTGGCGCAGTTCTTCATGCAAGGCTTTGTCCTCCAGGATGCGCGTGATGGCGCGCGCGAGTTCGCCGCTATTGTGCGGGTCAACCAGCAGTGCCGCGTTACCGACGACCTCAGGCAAGGAGGATGTGTTTGAGGTGATGACAGGTACGCCGCAAGCCATGGCTTCTATAGGTGGCACTCCGAAGCCCTCGGCGAACGAGGGAAAAGCAAATACATCGGCCAGGCTATAGAGCGTTACCAGTTCGTGATCTGTGACGCGTCCCAGGAAGCGCACCTTTTTCTCAAGTTTAAGCTCCTCAACCAACTGCTGCGTCTCTTCATAGAGCCAGCCTTTGCCGCCTGCCAGCGCCAGCATAGCGGGACCGCCTTTTTTCTTTTGGGCCTGGTAGAAGGCTTTGATCAGCCCGATGTGATTTTTACGCGGTTCGAGCGTGCCAACACCTAGCACCAGCGGGTGTTTCAGCCCATATTTATTCGTCGTTGCTCCCAATAAGACAGGATCGCTGATGCGGCGAAAATACGGACTCACACCATTAGGAATAACGGTGAGCTTTTCGCGTGGTGTCTGAAAGTGGTCGATCAGGGTGCGGCTGACCTCCCGTGAGACAGTGCATACTACGTCGGCGGCCGCTACAGCTTCAGGCACGACCTTTTTAAGATATGCTGCCAGCTCGGGCATGGCATATTCAGGATGGTCCAGGAAAGCAAGATCGTGCACTGTAACAACCTTGCGCAGCTTTTTACCTATGGGCGGCAAGGCGAAATCCGGGCCATGGTAGATATCAACCTGTCCGGAGAAATAGTTTGCGTAGAGCGGCAGACGCCAGCGATACCAGATAATATTCAGGTAGCGGTCAGGAATAAAAACACTGCGTCCCCGTACGTTTTCCGCAGCAGGAAAGGGACGATCGCGCGTGGGGCGTCCGCTGGTGAGCAGGGTATATTGATTGCTGGTATCCTGTGCCAGCATGGCATCGACCAATCTGCGTACATAGTTGCCTATGCCTGCTCTCTGACGTATGGCCGCTGTATAGTCAATAGCGATATGCATGAAATACGTTGGTGCTCCTAGCCTGGAGGCCAGCTAAACTTGCGACCTCCCAGCAGGTGAAAGTGCAAATGCAAGACGCTCTGCCCTGCATCCGGACCGACATTGGTAACAATACGATAGCCCCGTTCAGCCAGTCCTAGCTTATTGGCAAGTCTGGTGGCGACAGCAAATAGTAGCGTCAGGATGGGACCGTCCTCGGCGGTCAGGTCAGCTATAGAGGAAATGTGGCGCCGGGGGATCAGTAAGATATGCTGGGGAGCTTGTGGGTTGATATCCTCGAAGGCCACCACATCTTCATCCTGGTACACGATCTTACTCGGTATCTGACCTTCTGCAATTTTGCAGAACAGGCAGTTATCCATAGACACTCCTCATCTTTTTGTGATGAAGTACTTCTGGAGGAAGCAGTGATTTGTGGCTTTGCCACAAATCACTGCTTCCTCCAGAAGTACTTCAAGAACTTTTTATTCTGCCTTATCGGTATCGGTATTGGTTGTAGCAGCCGCTGCTACCTCGATTGTATCATCAACTTTATGGAAGGTTGTGTCTGTCTCGATAGAGGAAATTTCGCCTTGCGGCTCTTTTTCCTCTTGCGCTTCGGCCTCCGTCGCCTTTTCATGAGGTTTAGCCGACGGCAGCCCGTGTAGTGCCGGGTCGTTGAACTGGGGCAACTTCATTTCCTGGCGGATAACTTTAATAGCCTGGTAGACAAGGCTGGGCTTAAGCGAGAGCTGTTCTGCAATCTGCTTATGCACACCAATGGTCGGTACAGGGAGAAGTGGCTCATAAGCAGCTTTGATCTTCTCAAGCTCTTCGCTGCCACCCTGATAGGTTTGTGTCTCCCACCAACTGGGTATATGCATCTTCTCACGGTACTCTTTAACAATCTTCTTGACGGCAGTTTTGGGTATGCTCAGCTCTTTGGAGATCTGGGTGCGAATGCCATCGAACTCAGCAGGTACCGCCAGTTCGGCATAGCGTGCCTCAACCTGGGCGATTTGCTCCGCTGTGGGAATAAAAGGTTTAGGAGGCGGAATTTTTTCGCGCTTTGGCTTGGGCGGCGCCTGTGGTTTGGGTGTTTTAGTTTTTTGCGCGCCGGGCTTGCCACCACGCTGTTGATCAGGACGCCCTTCGCCAGGGCCGCCCGGGCGTGGTCCGCGATTAGGACCTCCGGTCATCGGCTGCCTTGGTCGTGGCTCTGCCGTATCAGGTATGCCCATACCACCGCTGACACGATAGGGCGTGGGACTGCGATAGCCACCATAGTTCCCCGAGCTCCGGTCGTCACGGTAACCACCTGGACCCCGGTTATCACGAGAGCCGCCTGATGCGCGCTCGTCGCGATAATTGCCGGGTCTGCGCTCGTCGCGATAGCCCCCCTGTCCCCGGTTGTCATGTGGTGCGGGGAAAGAAGGTAGTTTTGGACGTGGCTGATCTGGCTGCGCTACCTTGACGTCATTTTGTGAGTCCAACCAATGGCTTGAGCCGCTGGAAGCAGGTTTAGGTTTAGGTGGAGGCGGCGGTACTGGCCGATTTGCACCCTGTCCCTGGGCCATATCTGTGGGAGGTGCTGACCTGGCCGTCAACTTTTCTTTTCTGGCCTTTTGCAGGCAATCGGGGCAAGTTACTTCTTTAGCATTAGCCGACTGAAACCACTTGCCGCACGTATTGCAACGCATTTTTATCTTACTCATGTGCAATTTCCCCTGTACCACTAGAAAATGATCTAACTTGCGTGCGTCGGAATGCACTTTCTAGTATAACAGGTTTATGCATTGAGTCAAATGTTTTTGAAGATGAGAGTAAGCTAAAACGCCTCGTCTTGTTCTTCTTTAAAGAAGCGTTCTACGTCCTTGATGCTGGAGGTTCGGCGTGCTGGGGGCAGCGCATTGAGGACCAGTTTACCATAGCCTTTGGTGTGGAGGCGTGTATCGAGAATGGCCATGACACCACGATCATCACGCGTGCGTAGGAGGCGACCAAGTCCCTGTTTAAGGCGCAGGACCGCCTGCGGCAGGACATAGATGCCGAACCAATTTTCGCCAGCGGCCTTCATTTGCGCTACACGGGCTTCGTGAACGGGATCATCGGGCGGGTCAAAGGGCAGCTTGTCGATGACAACCAGTGAGAGGGCCTCACCCGCGATATCGACGCCTTCCCAGAAACTCTTTAAGCCAAAGAGGATGGCGCCCTTTTCTTCGCGAAAACGGCGCGTTAGCTCAATACGCGACATATCGCCCTGGCGCAGCAGAGGATAGTCCAGGTGGGGCAACATCAGCTCATAGGCCTGGTCGAGCATGCGTTTACTGGAGAAAAGCAGGAAGGCTCGCCCCTCCGATTTTTTGACCAGGCTATACATTTCACGCGCAATGGCCAGCGTATAGTCCTCAGAGCCGGGACCGTATACGGGAGCGGGAAGGTGGCGCGGCAGGTAGAGCAGGGCCTTGCTCTCGTAATCAAAGGTTAAGGGCAGAATGCGTTCAATGACCTCGGGATTTTCAATGGGATCGAGGCCAATGCGGCGGCGGAAGTAGGCGAAATTTGGGCCTTTTTCCTCGGTCCGGGCGGTGTTCATGCCTATTGTCGCCAGGGTGGCCGAGGTACAGATCACGTTACACTTATCGAACAGGCGCTCTTTTAACCACGCTGTGATATCCAACGGAGCGGCTGATACCTGTAGCTGGAAGCCGCCGCGAGCGCCCAAACCGCCCACACGCTCAACATAGTAGACAAACTTACCGGGCTGATCGGCGGCAAAGACGATGCGCATATGCTCGGCCAGGTTCTGCGTGCGTTTGAGTAGTTTGTCATAGAGCTGGCTCTCTTTATCGGGCAGATCTTTGGGGCGTTGCTTGCGCAAGGAGTCCGCCAAGTCGGCGATGGCTGTTGCCAGCTTCAGGCCCTCTTCCAGGGGTGCCTGGAGATTGGCGCGGCCTTTGTAGCCGGGATCGGCTACCTGTTGTAGACGCTGCCAGGTAAGACCCAACTGCCGGTTGGCTTCGTCTTGCAGGCTCAACTGGCTGTGATTCTTCAGCAAATGCTGAGCCAGCAATGTCGTAACCGAATTGGGACTGATAGTAATGGTGAAGGCGCGCGTGGCCTCCTCTTCTAAGTGATGGGCCTCGTCCAGCACAATCACATCGCGTTCGGGCAACAGGAAGCCATCCATGGCAGCATCCAGCAGCAGCAAGGTGTGGTTGACGACGATGACTTGGGAACGCTCCGCCTTGAGGCGCATCTTGTGGACATAGCAATCTCCGAAGTAGTTGCATTTACCCCAGGCGCACTGATCGCTATCGGCGCAAACTTTGCTGCGAATATCGCTCGGGAGTTGAAAGTCGAGCGTTTCAAAGTCACCTGCGAAACGCGTATCAGGATCATTGGTGATATCGACCAGGCGCATGAAGTCGCGGTTCTTGGCATAGAACTGCATGCCGGTGCGCTCGTTCTCCAGGCGGTCAATACACAGGTAGTTGCCCATACCCTTGACGAGGGCGGCCTCGAAGTGCTTGATATGCTGCTGCACAAAGGGGATATCTTTGTAGAAGAGCTGCTCCTGCAGCGCCTTGTTGGCGGTACTGATGATAGCGACCTTGCCGGAGCGCACAATGGGTAGGAGGTAGGCGATCGACTTCCCGGTGCCTGTCGAAGCTTCTACGATGGCATGGTCGTTTTGTGTCAGCGCCCGTGCTACCAGTGCCGCCATCTCGATTTGTGCGGGTCGCTCTTCGTAGCCGGGGAGACTCTGCGAGAGAATACCGCCCTGGCAGAGGTCACTGACAACAGCATCATGCGGGGGAGACGCTCCGTTGCGAGCAGGTGCAGGTGTAGGGTCCCAATCTATCGCGTCCACGGACAGGGGGAACATAGTTCTCGCGCTCGCTGCTGTCTTTTTATCACCATTGCTGGCAAGTGCTGGCGCCGATGGTGCGGATGCAAGCAATGGCGCCTCTATATCACTAAAGTCATCTGTAGGCGTGCTATTGCTTGCGCCCATTGTTGCTTTTTCAGCGTTAGCAATAACAGATGCGGGTATAGAGGGAATGGGTGCAACTGAGCGCGCTCCCATACCGGTTCCGGCCCCGGCAGGCTTTGTTGTAAGATTGACAGACAAGCCCATCAGTGCTCGTAAATAGCTATCTGAAAAGGCCTGGACATGCTGGAAGCGTTCGGTGGGTTCGTACGCGAGTGCCTTCAGCAGGACGCTTTCAAGGACAGGTGAAATATCCTTGTTCAGGCTGCTGGGAGGCGGGAAAGGTTTATGTTCTTGCTGTAGTAATAGCTGGGCGCGGTCTAAAGCTGCGTAGGGGCGGCGTCCGCAGAGCCATTCATAGACCATAACTGCCAGGGCGTACTGGTCGCTGGCGGCGTTGAGCGTCCCCCGCAGTTGTTCCGGGGCCATATAGGGCAGGGCTTGCGCGGCCATCTCCTGCGCCAGCGCAGTAGTTATAGCCGGTAAAGGCAGGCAGAAATCTGTCAATAAGATATCATTGTTAGCAGCGACAAGCAGGTTGCCGGGATGCAGGTTGCCATGAAAAATGTTGGAGACATGCGCGTACTTGAGCGCGTCGGCAAGCGGCGAGAGCCTGCGCTTCACTTCATCGGTGAGCAGCACTGATCCAGGCTCGGTGCGCTGGCGCAGGGTTGTGCCAGGAACGTACTGCATGGCGAGGTAGCCCTGTTCTTCTGCCCGGTCTGGTGTGCGCGTGAGACCATAATTCTGGATTTCGATGATGTTGCGATGCTTGAGCTTTTTCAGTTGTTTGGCGCGTGCCAGGAAAGCTTCTTTGTCCTCTGGCGTAGCAAGGGGAGCATGCAATAGTTTAATGATGACATCTTTTTTGCGCTGTTTGCACAGATAAAGGCTATGAGTAGAACTCGTGCTGAGCAAGCTGGTGGGAATGTACGAACCGATCTGCTGTAGTTCTACCTCTGCTTCTGCCATAATACCTTGTCTCCCCCTATGGATAAGAACGAATGTTTTGCATGGCAAGTATAGCACAGAGAGGAACGTTTTTGATAGAGTTATGGTTAAATTCGAGGCTATCCCGTTTGCATTAATTCCTGGGATGAACGGTTGTGTTTCCTTGACAATGCCCGGAGCAATACCGTACACTCGCTTACAGAAAGAGTTTACCTGGTACTGTCAAGTAAGAGGAAGAGGGGTGTGGTTCATTTTTTTGCAAGTTGGGGGAGATGGCAGAGGCAAGCTCTG
>JACZCU010138915.1_pt1 | contig 10206 bp, 9 predicted proteins | sample 8641851 | NCBI WGS metagenome assembly JACZCU01 (sample SAMN15324605, study PRJNA640507) | soil metagenome | isolation source: monocropping sugarcane control | place: China: Luxin town, Laibin City, Guangxi Province | collected 2019-07-25 | depth 10cm m | reverse complement strand
GGCTCCAGTACGAGACGGCGAGCAGGAAATCGGCGACGTCCATCGACGCGAACCTCGGCGCGAGATCCGACGGGGCGACGGTGCCGACGATCTTGCCCGTTTCGTCGAGCACCGGCAGCCGCCGCACCTGCTTCTCCTTCATGCGGTCGATGGCGATCTGCACGTCTTCGTTGGCGCCGACCGTAAAGACCGGCTCAGACATCACTTCGCGGACCGGAATGTCGGCCGGCGTCTTGCCTTTTGCGATCGTGCGGGACGCGATGTCGCGGTCGGTGACGATCCCGGCCAGCCGTCCCGAGGAGACGACCGGGACGACGCCGCAGTCGTGCTCCGCCATCATCTGCGCCACGCGCCCGAGGCTGTCGCCCGGCTTGCAGCAGATCGGCGAACTGGTCATCACTTCCTTGACGAGCATGAGTTTCTCCTTCCGAGCCATCGTCGGTCCGGAGGCCGGAGGGTGCAACGGAACAGGGCACCCGGTGCGTGTGTTCGGGGTCACGATGAACCTGTTCAGCGCACTGCTGCTCACCGCGTCGATCGCACTTCCGCCGGTGCCGTTCGTGCCGTGGCCGGTCGACAAGCCGGCGCGTGAGTTCCTCACGAACTTCAACGCAGGGCAGCTCGACCTCGCCGCAAAGGACTTCAATACCGAGTTGCGCGCGACCACGACGATCGCGGTGCTGAAGAAGGTGAAAGAGGAGCTCGACGCGACGGCGGGCGCGTTCAAGGAGATCACCGAAACCCACCACACCAAGGACGCCGGCTTCAGGAACGTCATCTTCCTCTGCGCGTACGAAAAGGGGCCGGTCAAGGTGGGGGTGACGTTCGACCACTACGACCGCGTGGGCGCCATCTCGGTGACCCGGATCGTCCCCGACAAGGTGGACGCGGGCTTTGAAGCGACCGCGCGGCAGTTCGTCGACGACTTCACGGCGAGGCGCTTCGAGATCGCGGGGAAAGCGTTCGACGGCAACATGCAGCGGCAACTGACGCCGGCCAAGCTCGCGGAGCTGAGTCAGGACGTCTCACGCCGCTACGGCACGTTCAAGTCGGTCACCAAAGTCTCCCAGCGGCCGCAGAAGGCGTATCAGGTGATCGATCTGACGGCCGACTTCGACCGCGCTCCCGCGGCGTTCAGCGTCGTCTTCGACGGCGCGGGCCGCATCGCCGGTGTGCACATCGAACCGGCCGCGCCGTAACCTGGATCACTGGCGCTCCCGGCCGGTCGGACGTACATTTCTCTCGGTTCACGAACCAAGAATCGAGGAGGAAGGAATGAATTCACGGTGGAGCATCGTCCGCTTGATGCTCATTTGTCTTGTGGTGGTCCCGGGTGCGGCGCTGTTTGCCTCCGACAAGTCGGGTAAGCCGTCGGTCGGTGTTGCAGAGTTCAAGAACGAGACGTCGGCCGGCTGGTGGTATGGCGGCGTGGGGAACGATCTCGCCAGCATGCTCACGAACGAGTTGGCCTCGACCGAGAAGTTCCGGATGGTCGAGCGCGCGAAGCTCGGCCCCGTGCTCGAAGAGCAGGATCTCGGCTCATCCGGCCGCGTCAGCTCGAAGACGGCGGCGAAGGTCGGCAAGCTCACGGGCGCCAAGTACCTGGTCATGGGGACTGTCTCGGCGTATGAGGAGCACTCCTCGGGCGGCGGCGGCGGCCTCAGCTTCCACGGCATCGGTGTCGGCGGGAAGAAGGAAGACGCCTACATCGCGATCGACGTCCGCGTCGTCGACACGACGACCGGCGAGGTCGAGTTCACGCGCACCGTCGAGGCGAAATCGACCAACTACGGCATGGGCCTCAGCGTCTACCGCGGCGGCGTCGGCGGCAATTTCGGCAAGTACGAGAACACCCCCGCCGGCAAGGCGATCCGCGCCTGCCTCGTCGAGATCAGCGATTACCTGAGCTGCGTCATGGTCGACAAGGACCAGTGCCTCGACGAGTACAAGGCGAAGGAAAAGTCGCGCCGCGACCGCGACAAGAAGGCGATCAAGATCGAGTAGCTCGTGTGTAGGGGCCGGCTCTCAGCCGGCCCCGGTGCGGCTAAGAGCCGCACCCTACAGGGGAAATGCGGTTCACGCGCACCGCGTTCCCCTGCTATCTTTCGTCACACATGCGCGTCGCCTTCGTAAAGCCGCCGGTCGGCGGCATCCTCGGCCTCGAAATGCTCACGTTCGTCGAGCCCCTCGGCCCGATCTGCGTGGCGGCCTGCCTCGAGGCGGAAGGGCACACCTGCGCGGTGTTCGACCTCCGCATCGAGGGCGAAGAGCAGGGGCTCGAGAGCTGCCGCAAGTTCGCGCCCGACGTCGTGGGCCTGCAGTGCAACTTTACGACGGAGCGCAACCGGACCATCCGCCTGGCGCGGAGGATCAAGAGCGAGCTCCCGGACGTCCGCATCGTCATCGGCGGCCACGACGCCTCGCGCGATCCGCAGTGGTTCGCGCAGGACGGCATCGACATCGTCGCGATCGGCGACGGTGAAGAGGTCATGGCACCGCTCGTCGACGCGCTCCAGCGCGGGAGCGATCTCGCGAAGGTCGACGGCATCTACTTCCCGAAAGGGAATGGTGACTGGATCAAGACGCTCGAAGCGAACGCGCGTCCGAATCTCGACGCTTACCCGCTTCCGGCGCGGCACCTGATCAAGCACTACGCCGACCACTACTACATCAACTTCCGTAAGCCGCTGGCGCTGATGGAAACGGCGCGCGGCTGCCCGTTCAAGTGCAATTTCTGCTCGGTCTGGAAGTTCCACGAGAGCACGTTCCGCGAGAAGTCGCCGGAGCGCGTCGTCCAGGAGCTCCAGCAGATCGAGGCGCCGAACATCTTCATCACCGACGACATCTTCTGGATGAACGTGAAGCGCGGCGAGGAGATGGCGAAGCAGATCAAGGCCGCCGGCATCAAGAAGTACTTCACCGTCCAGACGCGCACCGACATCATCGTCAAGTTCCCGCACCTCATCGAGATGTGGAAGGACTGCGGCAGCCTCGCGATCTTCCTCGGCCTCGAGGCGGTCACCGACGAAGGTCTCGCCGCGGTCAACAAGAAGAACAAGGCGTCGAACAACGTCCAGGCGATCGAGCTGCTCAAGGACATGGGCGTCGGCTTCACGCCGAACTTCATCGTCGATCCGGCGTGGGACCGCGACGATTTCTCGCGCCTGCGCGAGTGGATCGACCAGATGGGGGCGTACAACAGCGGCTTCTCGATCCTGACGCCGCTCCCCGGCACCGATCTGTGGGACACGGCGAGCCGGCAGGTGACGACGCATCGGTGGGAGATGTACGACATCGTCCACACGGTTCTCCCGACAAAGCTGCCGATCGAGGAGTTCTACGAGGAGTACTCGGGGCTGTGGCGCCACGCGCTGAACGTCCGGTACCGCTACAAGGGAAAGATGAAGACCTACATCCAGCTCGGCGCCGCGCTCGCGACGCGCAAAGTGACGTTGAGCGCCGTGAAGAAGGGGATGAACATTGCGAAGGTGTTCAGCCGCCCCGAGACGTTCCTCAAAGCACACAAGGACGTTAACGCTTCTTGAGTCCCTGTAACCGGCTCTTCGCCTGCTGGTTGTCAGGGGCGATCTTGAGGGCGTCCTCGTAGCAGGTCTGCGCGCGGGAGGCGAGGCCCTCCATCCGATAGAGGTCGCCGAGGGAGATCATCGCCTCGACGTGATTCGGATCGGCGGAGAGCGCCTTCTGATAGCTCACCGCGGCGTCGCGGCGCCACTTCGGATTCCGCTCCTGGCATGACGCGAGGAGGAACCAGGCATCCGCCATCTCCGGCGCGAACTCGACCGCCTGTTTGAGGAGCACGATCGCGCCGTAGTAGTCGCCGCCGACCGTCAGCTCGCGCGCGCGGTTGAAGTTGTGTTGCGCGATCGAGCGCTGCGTCAGCTTCTGTTGGATCGAACCGTCGCCGGACGTTGGGCGGCGCGCCGCCGGCTGCGCCATCATCCTGTCGTACTCGGCGCGCTGGGTCGGGTCCTTCAGCACGTTCACGGCGTCGTCGATGCGCCGGTGGATCGTCATCACGGCGTCGCGCACGATCGGCGGATACGTCGCCGGGTCGTACTGTTTTTTCAACGCCTCGGCGGCGGAGAGGATTTGCGTCCGCGTCGCGGCGCGCGGGACGTCGAGCACCCGGTAGTGATCCATCGACGCCATCTGGCGCGAGAGGCCGACGGCGCGGAGCGATCGGTGATCCGACGATCCGATGGCGGCGAGCAGCTCGAGGTCGCGCTGCATGTCGTCGTAGTCGGGCGCTACCGCCGCGGGACGCGCCGCGGCGAGATCGACGACCTTGAAGACGCCGAGGGCGAGAAGGCCGATGACCACCTTGGCGGCGCCGACCGAATCGGGCGCCGCCCGTTTCAGGAATGCCTCGATCGTGGTCGGCTCCGTCAGCGACGACGCGATGTTTCGCTCCGCGTCCGAGAGCGCGATTTGGTCGATGCTGAAACGGCTGTCCCGCGCCGGCTCGATCTCGCGTTTCAGGTCGCCGAGGGAGCGCCGGAGGAGGAGCCCGTTCGTGATCGCGCGGACGCCTTCCAGGATCAGCGACGCCGTCGACTGGAGGAAGACGCGCCGCTCGGGATCGATCGCATCCTCGTCGCTGAAAACCGCCGTCCCGTCGTCGAGCGAGAAGAACGGGATGAAGAGCGCCGCCAGCCATTCTCGAAGGAGCGTTTGACGAGCGGAGAGGTCGAGCGTACCTGTTTCATGAAAACGGGCCACCGCATTGATCGGATCGTCGCCGGAGATGTCGGCCGCGCGCTCCCGCGTGATCGCGCCGCGCCGCAAGAGGAACTGCGCCAGCGTGTCTTCCTGCGCAGGCGGGATGATGAGGACGAGCTCTCCCTGCGACCAGAACAGAACGTTGCGCTGGGACGAACGTATGACGGTCAGGGAACCACTTCTGCGATTTTGCAGAATGTCGCCCGCGATCACGGCGAACGGTGTGATCTCAATCCGCTCCAGACTCACGCACTTATGCTCAGGGCCGTTTGCTTTTAACACACTTCGGTGTCAGAGGAGGGGAGGTGGCATGAAATGGGCTCGACATGCAGTTACGCCTGTGAAATGCGGCACCTTTCCGGGCGCAATTCGAGTGCTACGATGAACAAAATGAAGAACCTGCTTCTCCTGGCGGCTGCGGCCATGCTGGTCGCGAGTGCTGCGCAAGCCCAGGAGTTTCACAACGAGCCTTCCCTTTTCATCGAGGCGAAGCTGGCTGCCTCCGATGGGCACTTCGACGAAGCGCTCAGCCTGATGGACAAAGTCGTCGCCGCGAATCCCAATGACCCGACGGTGCTGTTCGAACGCGCGTCGATGCTGGTCGACGCGGGCAAGATGGACAAGGGCGAAGCCGAGCTCCGCAAGGTCGTCTCGATCAAGCCCGACTTCTACGACGCGCAGCGCCTCCTCGGCCGCATGCTGCTCGACCGCGCGGGCAACGATCAGGCGAAGATCAACGACGCGCTGGAGCACCTCCGCGCCGCGTTCAAGATCTACCCCGACGATCTGCCGACCGGAATGGCGATCACGCAGATCTACCTCTCGACCGGCCGTCCGGCCGAGGCCGAGAAGATCCTCGCCACCATGCTCGAGCGCGCTCCCGATCAGCGCGCGCTCAACTTCACGTACGCGCAGGTGCTGACGAAGCTGGGACGCGGCGACGAGTCGAAGCAGTATCTCGAGCGCGCCGTCGAGATCGACCCGACCTTCGGTCCCGCGATCATGCAGCTCGTCGACATCTATCAGAAAGAGAACGACTGGACGAAGGCGGCCGAGCTGTTGCAGCCGCTCATCGCCGAGGATCCTCTGAACCTCGACCTGCAGCGGCAGCAGGGGTTCTTCTACCTTCGCGCCGGCAACGCCGAGAAGGCGCGCGCGCTGTTCAAGCAGATCTCCGACGCCGATCCGAAAGATGCGCGCGCCAAGTTCTACCTCGCCGAGGCGCTCAGCGATCTCGAGCAGTTCGACGAGGCGCAGAAGATTTATCGCTCACTCCTGGAGCAGACGCCGGAAGACACCGACGTGCTCGCGAGCTTCGGCCTGGCGCAGGTCGCACAGCGGAAGCTCGACGAGGCGTCGAAGACGTTCCACACGCTCCTGAACGTCAAGGACCTTCCGGACAACCTGAAGGTGCTCGCGAACACGCAGCTCGCGTACATCGAGCTGCTGCGCAACAACTACGGTGCGGCGCTGGAGATGGTTCGCCCCCTTCTGACGTACAACGACAAACCGAACCCGCAGGCGATCAACATCGGCCTCGAGGCGCTCCGCAAGGAGAAGAAGTACAACGAGGCGGTCGCGTTCCTGCAGCCGCTGGTCGACCAGTACGCGTCCGACCCGTTCGTGAACGCGCGCTACGTCGAGATGCTCGCGCGCGCCGGCGAGGCGCAGAAGGCGCAGCAGGCCGCCGCGACGCAGGCGAAGTTCGGTCCGAAGAACACCATCGCGAGCGCCGAAGCGCTGATGCAGGCGGACGATTACAAGGACGCCGTCGAGCTCGTGAAGGACGCCATGAAGTCGAGGCCGGACGACCTCGACCTCCAGTTCGCACTCGGCTCGGCGTATGAGCGCGGGGGCAACAAGAAGGACGCCGAGAACGTCTTCCTCGGCATCCTGAAGGCGCATCCCGACAACGCGCAGACGCTCAATTACCTCGGCTACATGTGGGCCGAGACCGGCGTGAACCTCGACCGCGCCGCGGAGATGATCAACAAGGCCGTCGCCGCCGAGCCCCGCAACGGTGCGTTCGTCGACTCCCTCGGCTGGGTCTACTTCCAGAAGGGCAACCTCGATCTCGCCGAGAAGTACCTCAGCGACGCGGCAAGCCTGCTGCCTCGCGACGCCACGGTCCACGAGCACCTCGGCGACGTCTTCGCCAAGCGCGGCGACTACACCAAGGCACTGGACCTCTACCGCGCCGCGCTCAAGCTCGAGCCGGAGCCGAAGGACGAGGCGAAGCTGAAGTCGAAGATCGCCGAGCTCGAGAAGCAGTCGCAGAGTGCGCAGCGGCGTTAGTTTTCTCATCGCGTTTCTCGTGCTCGGATGCGCCTCCACGCGCTCCGTGCACGAGGCGCCGTTCGTGGCGGGGACGCCGCTCGACCAGGTGCATGCCGTCCGCGAGTTGATGCGCGTGCGGGCCACGCACGGCGAGCGGACCGAGTCGTTCAAGGCGCAACTGCTCGTCGAGCCGAAAGCGAATCGCGTCGAGCTCACCGCGTACACGCCGCTCGGCACCTCGGCGATGGCGCTGTACGCCGAGGGAGACCGCGTCACGTTCTTGAACCACATCGCGCAGACGCAGTGGAGCGGGAGAGCGTCGGACGTCGCGATCTTCGGCGGCGTGGAGCCGGCCGAATGGGCCACGAAGATCGTGAGCGGGCAGACGACCATCACCCGCGGCGCCGACAGCGTCGAGATCACGCCGCTGCAGATCGTCTCGACCGACGCGTCGCCGCAGCCGCCGTCGATCCCGCGCGAGTACCGCTGCTGCGTGGCGCCGGCGCTGTGATTCAGGTTCCGTCGCACGCCAAGATCAACTGGTCGCTGCGCGTGACCGGCAAGCGCCCCGACGGTTTTCACGATCTGGAGACCGTCTTCCAGCTCATCTCGCTGCACGACACCCTCACCTTCAGGGAATCGGACCGCCTCGTCGTCACGTGCGACGACCGCACCATTCCGACCGACGAGCGCAACCTCGTCGTCAAAGCGGCGCGCGCGCTCGGCATCGAGCGAGTGGCGATTCACATCGAGAAGCGGATTCCGTCGGGTGGAGGATTGGGCGGCGGGTCGTCGAACGCGGCGGCGACGCTCACGACGCTGTCGAAGATCTTCGGCCTCCAGCAGCCGCTCGAGGCGATCGCGCTGGAGCTCGGATCGGACGTCCCGTTCTTCCTCGTCGGCGGAACGGCGTACGCGACGGGACGCGGCGAGGTGATCACGCCGATGGCCGATGCGCCGAAGGTCCCGCTGCTGCTCGTTCTGCCGAGGCAGCGCGTCTCGACGGCGGAAGCGTTCCGGTCGCTGAGGCGCTTCTCGCCGCCGCTCGGCATGGACGCGTACGGCGACAGGGCGAACTTCACAAACGACTTCGAAGAGCCGGTGTTCGCGCGCTTCCCGCAACTGCGCGCGTGGAAAGAGAAGCTCTACCAGCTCGGCGCCACGTGGGCGGCGATGAGCGGCTCCGGCTCGACGATCGTCGGCGCGTTTCCGGACGTCAGCTCGCGCGACGCCGCAAGGTCCGTTTTTCCGGACGTGAGAACCGAGACGGCCGCGGTGCTTGGCGGAGCGACTCGAGCCTAGTCTCGATGGCGTGCCACGCGCGCGTGATCGCCTTCTTGTCGTGGCGCATGTTGTAGGCGTAGTTCGCGCCGAAGAAGATGGCGTTGATCTCGAACGCGATCTGCGCCGCGTCGACGTCGTCCGGGAAGTGGCCCTCGTCGATCGCGAGCCGGACCGACTTCTCGATCGCGCCGACCCACTCGTCCATCGTCGTCTGGATCGCGTCGCGGACCGGGCCGCTCCGGCTATCGAACTCGAACGACGCCGCCGCGAAGAAGCAGCCGCCGGAGAAGACGTTCCGGGCGATGTAGTCGAGCCACGAGCGGCAGATGGCGACGAGGCGCGGGTAGCCGCGCTCCGCTTCGAGCGCCGGCTTGAAGACCTCCGACAGGAACCGCAGCCGCGCGATCTCGATCGTCGCGAGCTGCAGCTCTTCCTTCGAGCCGAAGTGCGCGAAGAGGCCGCTCTTCGACATCTGCAGCTCCTCGGCGAGCCGGCCGATGGTCAGCCCTTCGAGCCCTTCGGCCGACGCGAGGTCGGCGGCGCGTTCCAGGATCGCGCTCCGCGTCTTGAGGCCCTTCATGCGTAGTTGTGCAGCGCCTTCACGAGCGTCGACTGCTTCTCGAGAAACGCCGGACTCCAGGTTGCGGGGCGGCGGCGCACCGGGTCGAGCATCGTGACCGTCCGCTCGCCGCGAGCGTGCGCAACGCGGCCGTCTGCGCTCGAGCAGGTGAAGCCGTAGGTGCAGGTGGTGGCGTCGATCGAGTCGAGCCAGACGTCGATGCGCAGCTCGCCCGCCGCCGTGACCGGATCGAGAAACTCGATCTGCAGGTCGCGGACGACGTTCACCTCCGTCGCCGTTCGCGTGTGGAACGTGTCGACCGCCGTCTCGATGTGCGAGACGAGGCGCTCGCTCGTGAGACGGCCGTCAGCGCTCAGCTCGTCGAGGAAGACCGGGCTGAGGAAGACGAAGCGGGGGGTAAGGCCATCGTCGAGGAGAGTGTCGAACATGTCATGCTCCTTGTTTCCATGTGCAAAATAGCACGAACGTTCGTTTATTGCAACCTGCTCGCTCTGTCGCTGATGGCGCAGACGCCGGCTGCCCACTGGCGCACGATCACCACGCCGCATTTCCGCGTCCATTACCCGCGCGAATACGAGGCGTGGACGCAGCGCGCGGTGGCGCACCTCGAGTCGATCCGCGACGCGGTGGCGAAAGAGACTGGCTACTCGGCGAAGCAGCGGACCGACGTCCTGGTCATGAATCCATATGCCGAGTCGAACGGCGAGACGCTGCCGCTGCTCGACACCCCGCGCATCGTGCTCTTCACCGAGCCGCCGGCCCCGGAAGACCCTGTGGGCGAGTACGGCGACTGGACCGACCTCCTGATCACGCACGAGATGACGCACCTCGAGCACCTGCTGCGCCCCTCGCGCAACCCCGAACTGCGCCTCATCGAGCAACTGCTGCTTCCGGTCAGCCCGATCGGCCTGTCGGCTCCGCGCTGGGTGACCGAGGGGTACGCAACGGTCATCGAAGGGCGGCTCACCGGCAGCGGCCGTCCGAGCAGCACGCTGCGCGCCGTGATCCTGCGCAAATGGGCGCAGAGCGGCCGGCTCCCGACGTACGCCCAACTGGAGGCGAATCAGTCGTACCTCGGCATGTCGATGGCGTACCTCGTCGGCTCCGCGTATCTCGAATGGCTCGAGGGGCGGAGCGGGCCGGGGAGCCTGCGGAAGCTGTGGCTTCGGGAGACGGCGCGCCAGCGGCGCTCGTTCGATCAGGCATTCGAAGGCGTGTTCGGCGACTCGCCCGAGCGGCTGTACGGGAGATTCACCGCGGAGCTGACTGAGCGCGCGATGGCCCTCGATCGCGACGCGGTCGAAGGAACGTTGTGGCAGGAGACG
>JACZCU010278154.1_pt1 | contig 10208 bp, 13 predicted proteins | sample 8641851 | NCBI WGS metagenome assembly JACZCU01 (sample SAMN15324605, study PRJNA640507) | soil metagenome | isolation source: monocropping sugarcane control | place: China: Luxin town, Laibin City, Guangxi Province | collected 2019-07-25 | depth 10cm m | reverse complement strand
TCGTAGACGCCGATGTCCTCGCCCATGATGAGGACGCTCGGGTCACGGTCCATCTCTTCCATCATCGCGTCGCGGATCGCGTCGCGGTAGCTCTTTTCGCTCATTCGGTTTTCGCCATCACGTCGTCGTAGAGCTCTTCGGGCGCCGGGACATCGCTCTCTTCGGCGAACTTCACCGCGTCGGCCACGCGCGCGGCCGCCTCGTCCTCGAACTTCTGCACGTCGGCGTCGGTGAGGCCGCAGATCTCGCCGAGCCGGTTGCGGAGGATGCCGATCGGATCGCGGTGCTTGTGCTGCTCCACTTCATCCTTCGAGCGGTACGGCTGCAGGATGTCTGCCGCGCCGTGGCCGGAGAAGCGGTACGTGACCGTCTCGATGCAGTACGGCCTGCCGGTCTCGCGCACCTGCTGCACCACGCGATCGGCGACGCCGCGGACGGCGAAGACGTCCTGGCCGTCGACCTTCTCGGTGGGGATGTTGTACGCGCGGACGCGCGCGGAGAGATCGGTGAGCGCGGAGTGCCGCTCGACCGAGGTGCCCATCGCGTAGCCGTTGTTCTCGATGATGAAGATGATCGGACACATCCCCTGCTTGCCCCAGAGGCCGGCCATGTTCATCGCCTCGTGGAACGAGCCGATGTTCATCGCGCCGTCGCCGAAGTAGCAGACGCAGACGCGCTGCGTGTCGTTGTAGCGGAGCGCGTACGCGGCGCCGGTGGCGAGCGTCAGGTGTCCGCCGACGATGCCGTATCCGCCGTAGAAGCCGTGCTCGACGTCGAACAGGTGCATCGAGCCGCCCTTCCCTTTCGACAGGCCGGTGCGCTTGCCGAACAGCTCGGCCATGATCCGGTTCGGATCGGAGCCGAGCACCAGGGTGTGGGCGTGGTCACGGTAGCCGGTGAAGACGATGTCGTCTTTCTGCAGCGACGTGAGGATGCCGGAAGCGACCGCTTCCTGGCCGATGTATACGTGAAGGTATCCACCGATCTTGCCTTTGCGGAACTCGCGCTCGGTCGCCTCTTCGAAACGGCGGATGAAGATCATCTGCCGCAGAATCTCGGTCCACTCGGGCGCGCAGGCGGGATCGATGGTCGCGGTTTGTTGGTCTTTGACCTCAGCCATGAATCTAAAAAGAGCCGTGCATACGGCGGGCCGGGATTCTAATCCAACACGTGATGAAGGAAGTGGGAAAACGCGTTCTCACGTCCCACCAACCATGAGGGGGAACCGAGCATGCCAACTGTAGATATCGTCAAGGTGCCCAGTGGTACTAAGGTAACGTTCAAGACGGTCAAGCCCGGAGCAGTCGTCTCGACATATTCCACGACGCTGTTCCGACGCGTCGGTGGCGGCGAGCCTGTTCCGGTCGAAAAATGGCCACCGTCGAAAACCGAGGGGTCGGGTGGAACCTTCGTGATGGATCTTCCGACAGCGCACGACTCGTACGTTATTCGGATGACTGTCGTCGGTACCGGTGAAGGAAGCATGCAGGAGACCCTTTCGTACGAACCACCTCCACCGGCCGGTGATAACTATTCGACTCCTGTGATCAACGGCACGAACGACAGCGACTGGATCTTCTTCAAGTTTGAGGCTGGGCAATGAGAGCAACGTTGCTTGTCGTAGGCCTTCTCTCCACTGTTGCTGTCTTTGGTCAGACCTCGTCCGACGCGCCATGCGATCCGACGACCACTGCGAAGCCTTGCACTCTCGGCGAAACAGTCACGCACTTCCGCTCAGCGGATCTTGCGACGATGGTGAAGGCTGACGTGACGAATACCAACAAACCGACTACTCCACCCGACGCATTCGCCGCGCGGGTTCACAACTCCTACGAGGATTACCTGAACCTTCTCAGCTTCGCAATCAACGATGTGAAAGAGTCTAGTGACGGCAAAGCGCTGGTGATTCGCTTCAACCCTCTTCGTGAAGGAACCCACCTATTCGGTGCGACGTTGACTGCTACCAAACCTGGCGTAAGCGCCGCGGTTAGCGCCGCACTGCCGGACGCGAACCGCGACACCATCGTCGCAGCGTTGAATCAAAAGCTACGAGATACGGACGATCTGACATGGGCTGGCTCGTACTCCTATGCCACGGCGGATTGCCGGCTCGTATCGATGACGAAGCCCTGCTGGGGACGCGAGCCTGATGCCTATCGCGAGGTCCTCTCACTGGTAGTGCTGGCAAATGCGCCGTCGACGAACTTGCTGGATCTCGCCGAGAGAATCGCTGCCCTTATGCCGAATAAACCTGAGAGCTTGTTCAAATTGACCGTTCCGGCTGAAAACCGGGAGAAGGTAAACGCACTCGTTCAACAGCTCGTTGCCGAAGAAAAGGCGGGCGCGGCTCGTTCAGCGACGTTTTACAAGCAATCGCACCTCGACCTTCTCCCGACGCTGATCGACAACCAACCGCAGATCAGCGGCACATACACCTATCACACGCCTGGCAGGGTTGCCGGACCGATCGACAGGGCGCTATCTGTTGAGATTCACTTCGGCGACACTAACGTGAACTCAATCAGAAAGGCATGCGCCACCGACGCAAACGTGGCCGATTGCTTCCAACGGCAACTGGTTAGTCTAGCTCAGAGTGGCTTAAACCCGAACAAGTTCGTCTTCACCGCCACGCGCACGTGGGCAGGCGGTTTTCATCTCTCCAGTGCCGACGACGCAGCCATCACTACACCGATCGCGCTCGACAAGACCTCGGACTGGCACGTGAAGGCGCAGGCAGGCCGCGATCTGCAGCAACAGGGAAGCACGAAAGCAATGCGAGCGGATCTCTCCTTCGAGGGAACCCGCACTGAAAAAGGTTCGATCCGAAATACGAATCGGTGGGTGGGAATCGCCACCCTATCGATTCCGCTCGGCGACACTGTCACTCTTCCAATCTCTTTGACGTGGGCGAACAAGGCGGAGTTCCTCGGCGACACGAATGACAGGTTCGGTGCACACTTCGGCATCAGCTATCGCCTGCCGAGCCTTGCGGGGTCAAAGTAGCCCTAAACCTCGTCGAGGTTCATCCCCTTCGCCAGGTAAATCGTGGCGATGACGGCGAGCATGGCGCCGTTCAACGTGAGCGCCAGCGAAAGCGACCAGCGCTGCGCGATGAAGCCGGCGAGGAGGTTCCCGAGCGGCATGCCGCCTCGGAAGGCGAGCATGAAGATCGACATCACGCGGCCTCGCATGGCGTCGCCCGTCGCGAGCTGCACGAGCGAGCTGTAAAGAGAGACGACGCCGACGACGCAAGCGCCGGCGAAGAAACCGAACACCATGCTGGCCGCGAGGTTTCGGGAGAGTCCGAACGCGATCAGGAGGATCGCGAAAGCGAGCTGCATCAGGAGCGCGATCTTCCCCTTGCGTCTCGCGTAGCCGGTCGCGGCGACGAAGACCGCTCCGATCACGGAGCCGACGCCGTACACCGACTGCAGGAGCGAGAGACCGCGCGCATCGAGCAGAAACTGCTTCGCCACCACCGGCAGCATCGTGAAAAGCGGCACGCCGAAGAACGTTCCGGCAAAGGAGAGGAACGTCAGTGTCAGCAGCGTCCGATGGTGGATGACGAACGCGAATCCGTCTCGCATCTCGTCCATGACGCCGCGTTTCGGCCCCGACGAGACCTCCGGGATCTTGATGACGAGGTACGCGACGATCACGGCGAGGAAGGACAAGCCGTTGATGAAGAAGCACGACGCGCCGCCCCACAGCGCAAACACGACGCCGCCGAGGGCCGGGCCGATGACCCGCGCGAGGTTGAACTGCATCGAGTTCATCGCGACGGCGTTCGGAACGTCCTCGCGCCGGACCAGCAACGGCAGCAGCGACGCATAGGCAGGCCCGCTGAACGACTGCGCCGTCCCCGTCAGGAACGACATCAGGAGGATGTGCCAGATCTTCACGCTCTTCGTGAAGATCAGGAGCGCCAGGATGAACGCGAGGATCATCTGCACCCACTGCGAGATGAGCATCACCTTGCGGCGCGAGAAGCGGTCCGCGATGACGCCGCCGAACAGCGAGAACAGCAGCATCGGCCCGGTGGAAAGAAAGCCGTCGAGCCCGAGGAGGAGCGCCGAGTTGGTCATCGTATAGACCAACCACCCTTGCGCCAGCGCCTGCATGAACGTGCCGCAGGTGGAGGTGAAGGCGCCGATCCACAGGAGGCGGAAATCGGGGTAGCGGAGGGCGCTGAACGTTCGGGCGAACGGGCCCATAGCGGCACGCGCGGCGCGGGCTTCCGACTCGATGGTCTGCTCGTCCGGCAGCGACGCGCTCATGTGACGGCGGTAAGGGTAATCGAACTTCAGCGACGGATCTGCAACCGAGTCGTGCCGGTTGAGTGAGCGTGGCAGATCGCGATGGCGAGCGCGTCGGAGGCGTCGGCCGACATCACCAGGTTGAGACATCCTGGTAAGAGCCGCCGCACCATCACCGCCACCTGCTCTTTCTCCGCCCCGCCGAAGCCGACGATGGCGCTTTTCACCGACCGCGGCGAGTACTCGAAGAGCTCGACTCCCGCGCGTTCGGCGACGAGCAGGACGACCCCTCGGGCGTGCGCGAGCTGGATCAGGCTCTTGACGTTCTGCCCCGCGAACGGCGTCTCGACCGCGATCGCCTGCGGCGCATGCTGCTCGATGACCCGCGCCAGCTCGTCATGGATCTTTCGCAGCCGCTCCGGCAACTCCGCCCCGCGCCGCGTCCCGATCGAGCCCTGCGCGACGAGACCCAGCCGCCCCCGTTCGTAGTCGACCACGCCGAAACCGGTCGTGACCGAGCCGGGGTCGATGGCGAGGATCCCCACGCGCTGATTTTACTGTCCACAGTGCACTGTGCACACTGCACAGGTCACTTCCAGAAGCGGATTTCGTAGATCGGGCGTCCCTCTTCGCGGTATTTCGCCTCATAGTTCGTCCGCGGCGAATCTTCAGGCTGTGGAATGCGGCGTTCGGCGCGGAAGGCGGTTTCGATGAGCGGGGCGGCGGCTTCGAAGTAGTCGCGATGGTCGGTGACGTAGATGCCGCTGCCGCCGTCCACGAGCACTCTCCGGAACTGTTCGAGCGCCTCGGGCCGGATGATCCGGCGTTTCTGTTCGCGCTTCCGCGGCCACGGGTCGGGGAAGTAGATGTGGATCTCGCGGATCGACGCGTCCGGCAGCATGTCGCGGACGACGAGGAATGCGTCGTGGTTGATCAGCCGCACGTTCGTGAGGTGCCGCTTCGCGACGCGCTCGTTGATGACGCGGTGGTAGTGCAGCGATTTCTCGATCCCGATGAAGTTGACGTCCGGCTGCTCCATCGCCGACAGGATGAGGAACCGCCCCTTCCCCGAGCCGATCTCCAGCACGACCGGCTTCTCGTTGCCGAACACCTTCGCCAGATCGAGCCGGACGAATCCCGTCTCGCGCGGATTGATCGCGATGTCAGACATGCACGATCACGCTGCAACAGGTCAGTGCACCCTCTGCCTTCGCCAGCTCGTCCATCGCGAGGTCGCTCGGGTAGATGACGGCGTCGCCGATGCGCAGCGCGTTCGCCTGCTCCGCCTCGATCAGCTCGAAGCCGGCGAAGTGCTTCGGATCGATCCAGTTGGTGTTGATCAGCAGCGTTCGATCGGCGACGTCGGTCACGGCGCTCTTCAGGTGGAGGCACTTCGTGACCGGCACCGTCACGACCTTCGAGAAGTGGCGCAGCTGGCGGATCCCCTCCTCGTTCGTCCGCGCCGAAAGACCGACGTAGAGCGTGTCGCCGAGGCGGAGGACGTCGCCGCCGTCGACCGTGCCCGGATCTTCGATGTACGCCAGCTCGCGGTACGGCTTCAGCGCCTCCGCCATCGAACGCGTCTCGCCGCGCCGCGACTCCGCGCCGGGACGGGTGATGATCGCGATCTCGTCGAGCACGACCGCCGTGTCTTCGACAAACACGGAGTCCGGCATATCGGGCTCCGGCGCGATGCGCTGCACGCGGCAGCCGAGGCGTTCGAGGGCCCGTTCGTACCCGTCATGCTGCGCGACCGCACGATCGACGTCGATCGGGACGCGTTCGAGATGCGACAACTCGCAGTGGACGATGCTCGGCGGCACCGCCCGCGTGAGCGCGATGAACATCGCTAGAGTTTATCGTCGCGCATCGCGCCGGCCGGTTGGAACAACTCGATCGGATTTCCGTCGGGGTCGAGCGCCTGGATCTGCTTTCCTCCCGGTCCGGACTCGATCTCGTTGCGGAACTGCACGCCGGCGCTTCGCAGCTCGCCGGCGAGCTTCTCGAGATCGGGCACGCGAAGCACCACGCGGTTCCAGCCGCCCGGCTCCTGCGTTTCTCCGTTCGGCAGCCGGCGCGACCCCGAGGCGCCCGGGCCGCTCAGCAGAATCCGCAGGGGCCCGAGCGTGACGCTCGCGAACGCCGGCAACTGCTGGTGCTCGACCTGGAATCCGAGACGGGCGCGGTAGAACGCCACCGCGCGGCTGACATCCTTCGTCTGATGACGAACGCCATGGAATTCGCTCATGCCTGGCTCCTCGCAAACCTGACCGGCACTGCCGAAATCGCGCCGATGATCGCCGCCACCGCGATCGCGGTCAACGAGTCGCTCAACGTAGGTTTGACAGTCATCAGAAACACGATCCCCACCGTCAGCGCCGACCGCAGGCTGAGCGAAAGCGTCAGCAACCGCGGAGTCCTCATCGTCAAACCGGCCGCGATGATGACGACGAGTGTGGCGAGGGTGATTTCGATCCAGACCGCGTGATGCCACGCCGCGCGTGCCATGAAGAATCCGGACAACAGCACGACGACCATCGACGCGATGCCGATGCCCCGCGCTCGCCGCAGACCGGCCCACTCGAGAGCGAGGGCGACGAAGAACCCGATCGCGCTTAGGACGTGAAGGAACAGTGCAATGGAATAGCTGGTCACGAACGACTCCTTTCGGCCAGATGACGATTGACCGAAGAGCGATTGGGTGACGAAGCGGTGACAGCGTCACGTTTCGCCCGGCGCGATCGTCATGTGGTCAGCCATGAGTGCAGATGTCTTCAGCGCCGACCGGCCGCTACTGTTCTCGATCGCCTACCGCATGCTCGGCAGCGCGTCCGACGCCGACGACGTCCTACAGGACGCCTGGCTGCGCTACACCGGCGCGGATCGCACGGACGTGCGCTCGCCGCTCGCGTTCGCAACGACGATCGTGACGCGGCTCTGTCTCGACCGGCTGAAATCGGCCCGCGCCACCCGCGAGGAGTCCGCCGGCGAGTGGCTGCCGGAACCGGTGCTGACGTCCGAATTCGAGGGTCCGGACGGCGTCCTGCAGCGCGCGGAGTCGGTGACGCTTGCGTTTCTCGTCCTGCTCGAGACGTTGCCGGCCGAGGATCGCGCCGTCTTTCTGCTCAAGGAGATCCTCGGCTACGACCACACCGAAATCTCGCAGATCCTCGGCATTGAAACCGACGCGTCACGTCAGCTCCTCCACCGCGCAAAAGCGAAGATCGCGGCGGGCCGCCGGCGTGTGACAGGGACCCCTGAGTCGCGGCGGACAATGGCGGAGCGCTTTGCCCGCGCACTCGCTTCCGGCGATGCTTCGGAGCTGACTGCCTTGTTGGCGGCCGACGCGGGAATGTGGATGGACGGCGGGCGCAAGCGAGTCGCCTCACGCCGCGCAGTCATCGGCCGGGAAGCGGTCGTCGACATTCTCACCACCATTCGCCGCAACGCCGAAAAGTCGGGCGTGGTCTTCAGCGACGTGTCGGTGACCATCGAGAGCTTGAACTTCGAGCCGGCGCTCGTCGTCCGCATGAATGGACGACTCGAGTCGGTGATGGTGATCGAGACCGATGGCGAGGTCATCTCCGGCATCCGCGCCATTCGGAACCCCGACAAGCTGGTGCGGCTGGAACGCCGGATGGCGTCGGACCACTAACGCGCTACGCGATGCCGCGCGCCTGATCGCGATCGTCGGCGGCGCCGATGCAGATGCGGACGGCGCGGAGAAGGCGGCTCGGGATCACCGGCTTGGCGAGTGCGTCGCGGACGTCGGGGAAAAGGCGGCGGATCTCGGAGACGTCGACGCCGGTCACGACGATCGTGTTCGCCAGCGTCTGCGGCTGGGTGCACGCGAGGTGCTCCATGATATCCATTCCGCTGATCTTCGGCAGCACGAGGTCGAGGATGACGACGTCATAGGACTGACGCGAGAGATATCCGACCGCCGTCTCGCCGTCGGCAGCCCAGTCGACGTCGATCCCGCTGGAGGCGATCAGATCGACCAGCGCGTGACGCGTTGCCGCATCATCTTCGACGACGAGAGCCTTTCGACGCATATACGTAACTGTTTATAGCAGCAAACTCACAGCCACGGCAAGGACGGCAGTACGTCAGAGTAAAAACTTTGCAGCCAAAGTAACGGCTGTTTCGATGTTCTCAGCTTCAGTTACGCCGGAGCTCGCGCGCGGTTTCAAGGAGTGGTCACCATCCGGCAACCATTCGATGTGAATCCGCTTCGAAAGCTCGTAACTCTTTACGTCCTCAGGGCTTCCGAACGGATCGCGCTCGCCCTGGAGGATCAGTGTACGCGTCTTCAGTGCCTTCAGATGCGCCGTCCGCGTCTTCGTCGGCTGCCCCGGCGGGTGGAACGGATAGCCGAAACAGACGAGCGCGGCGACTTTCAGCTCGTCGGCGATCAGGCTCGCCATCCGGCCGCCCATCGACTTCCCGCCGATCGCCAGCTCCTTCGGGTCCCCATGCGCCGCAACCGCCTCGCGCCAGGCGTCGAGCAGCACCGGCTCGCGGTCGGGCGCGCCGCGCTTCCCGCCCTTCCGCCGCGCCGCCATGTAGGGGAACTCGAAGCGGACCACGCGGATCCCATGCTCCGCCAGTCCGCGCGCCACGCGCGTCATCCACGGCGTGTCCATCGCGCCCCCCGCGCCATGCGCGAAGAGGAACGTGCGCTTCGCTGACTTCGGCCCGTCAGTCAGAAAATCCATGCGTGAGACGCGCAGCATACAATCGCACCATGCTCCAAAAGTTGATCGCGATCACGCTGCTCGTCGTGTCGGCCGCCGGCCACGCCGCCCCGAAACCGGTCGCCCCGCCGACGATGGCCCACTCCTCCGCCCTCTTCCTGGCCGGCCTCGCGAATGACGGGAAGCGGACCGTCACCTACCGCGCCATGGCGCGCAACACCCACTTCTTCCTCGAAGAGCCTGCCGGGGTGACGGTGTACGTCTACGACGGCACGGGCTACACGAAGCAGGCGTTCCTTCGCGGTGTGAAGCTGGAGCGGGCCGTAAAGAAATACTCGAAGTAGTCGGCACAACTTGCGCACGTCTCGCCACCCGCATGGCGAGCATCATTTCTCCCACCCAGACCGGCTGGCGCCGCGACGTCGATCCGCCGGAAGCGAAGAGCACGCCCGAGTGGCTGGACACCAACGGCATCGGCGGCAACGCGTCAGGGACCATCGGCGGCGCCTGCACGCGCCGCTTCCACGGCATCCCCATCGCCGCCCTCCCCATCCCGCACGGCCGCACGATGATGTTCAACCACCTCGAGGAGTGCATCACCATCGACGGCCGCGAGCTGCGCCTGTCTGCGGACGAGCACGCGCGCGGACGGGCCATCTGGTATCCCGACGACGACTTCTTCGAAGAATTCGTCCTCGAAGAAGGCCTCCCGATCTGGCGCTGGTCGAAGGGGGGCATCCGGCTCGAGAAGCGGCTCGTGATGCCGCACCTGCAGAACACGACGCATGTCGTCTACCAGCTCCTCGATGGCCCCGAGAACGTCACGCTGACGCTGCGCCCGGCGATGCACTTCCGCCACCACGAAGGTCTCGTCACGCGGACCGACCATCCGCACTGGAAGGTGTCGCGCGGCGAAGACGGCATCGAGATCCACGAGAATCCCGATTTCCCCCCGCTCCGCCTCCAGCTCCTCGGCCGCAACGCGCAGCTCCACAGCGACGAGCGCGAGATCGAGCACGTGCTCTACCGCATCGAGAAGAGCCGCGGCTACGACAACGAAGGGCCGCTCTGGAGTCCCGGCACGATCACGATCGACCTGCCGCGCGGCGAGAACGCCGGCTTCATCGCGTCGACCGAGCGGTGGGAGATCGCGAAGGCGCTGAGCGTCGAAGAGGCGTTCGACGCGGAGCGGGCGCGCCGCAATCGCCTGCTGGGGATCGCCGGCGACGTCGGGCGCGACAACTTCTCCGGACAG
>JACZCU010078663.1_pt1 | contig 10214 bp, 12 predicted proteins | sample 8641851 | NCBI WGS metagenome assembly JACZCU01 (sample SAMN15324605, study PRJNA640507) | soil metagenome | isolation source: monocropping sugarcane control | place: China: Luxin town, Laibin City, Guangxi Province | collected 2019-07-25 | depth 10cm m | reverse complement strand
CTCAACAGGATAAGTTTGGCAATCTGCTGCTGATACGGACTGTTTGCCGGAGCATTATCGAACGCCGCAAGTAATGCATCAGGATCTATCTGCAGTGGTAGTGGTTCTGTGCCACCTTCATACCTCTGTCTTAGGGCAGCTTGTAAACTGCCGACAACGAGCTGTTCCTGGGCAGATAATGGTCGAATGTCCGCCGGTGTAGCAATAGATTCTGTGTGATTTTCGTTACGTCCAAGCATGAACTCTCCCCTTAGATATATTCTGATAACAACTCTGAAAACAACAATGATCAATCATAGTACGATTTTTCACAGTGTCAAGATACTTTTTATGCTACTCAGGGTAGTAGGAAATTAGCACATATTCTCGGCACTGTCATTCAGCTCCAAAATCGTCACTATTTGGGTGATGCTCAGCATATGAGTATAAAAACTTGACGGAAATTAAGTACTGCAGTAATATTTAACCAAATGGTTGAATATACTTTGTCACTCGATTCTATTTTCAGTTCGCTGGCTGACCCGACTCGGCGGGATATATTACAGCGCGTCTCTCTCCAGGCACTTACAGTGAGTGACGTTGCCAAAGTGTATGACATGACGCTGGCGGCAATTTCCAAGCATCTTAAGGTATTGGAGCGTGCCCAGCTGATCCGCAAAGAACGGCGCGGCAAACAGCAATTTGTGATTGCATCACCGATCGCGGTGCAGAACGCGGCGGAATATCTACGTGGCTACGAAGCGCTCTGGAGCGAGCGGTTTGATAGATTGGATCAATTATTAAAGGAGGATATATAATGCAAAAAATCACGCCAAACTTATGGTTTGATCATAATGCCGAAGAGGCCGCCAACTTTTATATTTCGGTATTCAAGAAAGACGCCCGCATAGTGAATACCAGCCGCTACACTGAAGCCGGCTTTGATGTCCACCACATGCCGGCCGGAACGGCCATGACGGTTGAATTCGAACTGTTCGGCCAGCGATTCCTGGGACTCAATGGCGGGCCAGTTTTCACCTTCAACGAAGCTGTGTCATTTATCGTAGAGTGTGATTCCCAAGAAGAGATTGACAATTACTGGACGCAGCTGTCGGCTCATCCCGAGGCCGAGCAATGTGGCTGGCTAAAGGATAAATACGGTCTGAGCTGGCAGATCGTGCCGAAAAATATGGATGACTATCTGACCGGGCCGAACGCCGACAAGGTTATGGAGGCATTCCTGAAGATGAAAAAAATTGATATGGCCGCGCTTCAGAAAGTATGGGAAGGATAAGGAGTTACATTATGGCAAACAAAACCACGATTACTGCAACTCCTGGCGGACAGGAGGTGACTATAGAGCGGGTGTTCGATGCGCCAGTTGCCAAAGTCTGGCGGGCATACACGGAGCCGGAACTCTACATCCAATGGATGGGTCCGCATGGCCTCGTGGGTAAGATAGACGCCTGGGAAATGAAACCGGGCGGTAAATACGGCTATACACACACGGACGACAAGGGCAATTCCTTTTCATTTGTTGGCTATCGGCATGAGGTAAAACCGATGGAGAGTATCGTGGAGACGTTCGAATGGCTCGGCGCGCCCGGGCATATTTCACTCAACTCGGCCAAATTCGAAGACATGGGAGACAAGACAAAAGTTGTCGCTACGGCCGTGTTCCAGACGCCCGAGGACCGTGACGGCATGATCCAAAGCGGCATGGAGCGCGGCATAGTCGAAGGCCAGGAGCGTCTCGATACCCTGCTTGCGAAATTATAACAGCCATACGCATTTAGGCAGGTTACCGTGCGTGCGGTCGTGGGAGTCACGCGTTCTTTTTGGGGGGATTTCGAGCAAAAGACGAACGTATGACACGATGGCTGATTTCTGACCAGAGTACACTGGCGCTTGAAACAGATCCCGAAACGGCCAAACGCATGAACGAACTGCCTAAAGTCGTCTTTTCCCGTAATCTCAAGAAGTTGCGTGGAAAAATAGCCGCCTGGGATCAAATGATGTGGGCGACGAAGTACTGGTGCTGAAGCAAGCACCGGGTAACAATGTTGCCGTGTTCGGCAGCAGTAATCTCTGTCTCAGCCTGCTGAAAGAAAATTTACTCGACGAGCTGCGATTATGATCAACCTGGTTGTTATCGGAAAAGGAACGCCACTGTTTACTGGGATTACACACCGTGCAGCATTCGCCATGACGGGTACGCGCGAATTCAAATCCGGCAATGTCTTGCTGACGTATGCCGCAAAGTAGTGCTCTTATTGCTCGATGAAAGTTAAGGCGTGGCCCGTCTTGCCAGCGCGGCCAGCGCGACCGATGCGGTGAACGTAGTCGTTGTATGATTGAGGTGTTGAGTAATTGATGACGTGCGTGATGTCGCTGACGTCGATACCGCGCGCCGCGACGTCGGTTGCAACGAGGACTGATATCTCGTTGGCTTTGAAGCGGTTCAGGGCGCGCTGGCGCTGGCCTTGGGTTTTGCCGCCGTGGATAGCGTCAGCTTGGAAGCCGCGGGCTTGCAATTCTTTGCTGAGTCGTTCGACGCTGCGCTGCGTGTCGTCAAAGACGAGCGCTTTTGGAACCCGTAGCAGCAGGTCGTGAAGTTTGTCCATTTTCTCAGTTTTGCCATTGAAAACAACAATGTTTTGCTCAACCGTGTCGGTTGTCTCGCCGGTTTTGACAGAGATAGTGATCGGGTCACGTGAGAATTCTTTGACGAGTCCGTCAACACGTGAATCGAGTGTAGCCGAGAAAAAGAACGACTGTCGTTCGGTTGCGACTTTGCCTAGGATGTAGCGCATATCATTCACGAAACCCATGTCAAGCATGCGGTCGACTTCGTCAAGCACGACGACATTGAAGTACGTAAGATCGAGCGTGCCACGTTCGATATGGTCTTTGATACGTCCGGGCGTACCGATAACGATAGACGGATGGTTTCTCAGTGCTCGAAGTTGTGTGCCCATCGACGAACCACCAATCAGTAATGCGCCAACTAAACCGCTGCCTTTTGCGATTGCGCGGAATTCATCTTCTATCTGTGCGGCGAGTTCGCGCGTTGGCGCAACGATCAGGGCGCGCGAGCGCCGATCGGTAATTAGTTTTTGCAAGACGGGAATACCGAAGGCGATTGTCTTGCCGGTACCGGTGTTTGCGATGCCGATAATATCTTGACCGGACAGGCCGAGCGGGATGGCTTTGTCCTGGATTGGTGATGGTGTCACGATGCCTTTTGCCGTGATATTGGCCTGCAACATGTCATTGATTTGAAAATCCTGAAACATGTGAAGCGGCGTATACACCACTTCACTCGCAGACGTTGCTGGCTTCACGAAACGTGACGGATGGATGTTTTCTTTTGTGCGTCCGGCTTTGCGCGGACGAGGCGAGAATGAACGGCCGCGCTGATGTGAAGGGCGGCGTGTGTGAGAACTATAGAGCATAAAAAAGGATCTCCTTTAGGGTTACTTATTCGATTGTCGGTAATGAAATCGAGTAAATAATTACCTTCGAGCGACCCGCGTTCATTAAAACAACTACTGCAATAGTAACATAGTTCTTATTCTTACACAAATCCAAATGCAATCAATAAGGGCACGTCTTGGTAATGGTCTGGGATTGAACAGGTTGTGAATCGGCAACCAGTGCGTGTGTTTCCCAGTAGGTTTTGCTCGATGACGTTTCATGCTCATCGCCAGGAAACGGCGGGAAGTACGGCCCGATCCAAGTGTCGGTGATCATATAGGTGTCGTTGTCTCGCCGGTTTAGAATAATAGTCAGCATGGAGCTGGGCGAAAGCGGACGGTTTTTCACAAAACGGGAAAAGACGGTCGATTTGATTGGCCGGGCATAGAAAACGCTATCCTTAGCACCTGTCGCGACAATATTACTATTACCAATTGTGCGACCGATATCACTTTCTATACAGTACGTTGTATCTGTTAAATCAGTTACGAGCAGTACTGCTTTGATCAGTGAGACGACGTGCGGTTGACGGCTGATGAACCGGCCGGCGGGCGAAGAGATAAGATTGACGTGCACAGGGCGGCCATTTTTGGATTCAGCGAGCAAAAAGTCGTAGATGATACTTACCTATATATCAGTATACGCGCTGCGGGCGGCATTGACTAATTAACAGGGACGGATTAGGGCGCATTCGGCGACTATGCTATGCTTATGGTGCGCAAGTAGTTACTTGTAATCTCTCCGTCGTTATATGTAGCCCTAAAAGCTGATTATCACCCTGCGGTTAGAAGTTACGTCGGGCGATAACAACTAACCTTAGAAAGGGTTACAAAACCATGGCAATGAAACTATACGTGGGCGGGCTCGCCTATAGCGTGACTGACCAGGAGCTCCAGGCATTATTCGCAGAACAAGGCGAAGTGGTGAGCGCAACAGTCATCAAAGACCGCGATAGCGGCCAGTCAAAAGGCTTCGGCTTTGTTGAGATGGCTGATATCAAAGAAGGCCAAAAAGCTATCGAAACCATGAATGGTAAAGAAGTCAGCGGCCGGGCGATCATTGTGAACCAGGCGCGTCCGCAGGAAAAGCGCAATGATTTCCGCGGCGGCGGCAACTTCCGTCGTTCATACTAAGCGTTACAGCTTGAAGTTAGATCCCGGCAGTTCTTGCCGGGATATTTCTTGTGCGTTTACTTGGATTTTTGATGCCAGAGTTTCGATGGCCACCAGATAGCCCGTCCTATGTCGTAACAGACAGCCGGCACGAGCAGCGAACGCACGATAATCGTATCAAGCAGTACGCCGAATGCGACGATAAAGGCGATTTGCAGTAAAAACAGGATAGGGATGACGCCAAGCGCGGCAAAGGTGGCCGCCAGCACAACGCCTGCCGATGTAATAACGCTGCCTGTAACGCTGAGTCCGCGCAATATGCCGGCTTTTGTGCCCAGTTTTGCCGATTCTTCACGCACCCGTGTCATCAGGAAGATGTTGTAATCGACGCCAAGCGCGACCAGGAAAATGAAAGCGAACAGCGGTATTGCGGCGTCAGAACCTGCAAAGTGAAACACATAGTTGAACAGTAATGCCGAGATGCCGATGGTAGCCGTGAAGCTGAGGATTACACTGCCGATCAATAATACCGGGGCGAGTATCGAGCGTAAAAGAAGCATGAGAATGAGCAGAATAACTGCCAGTACCAGCGGAATGATCCGTTTCAGGTCGGACTGTGCGGCAGTATTGCTGTCAAGTTCTATTGCTGACAGACCACCAACCAATGCGTGCGGATCAGCAACTGGTAGCCGTGTACGCAGGGTCTCCACAACTTGCCTTGCTGCAACCGAGTCTGCCGGAACCCCTAAGGTCACGCTAATCATAACGTTGCCGTCTACAATAACGGGCTGCGTTTGGGCAGATTGTGCGGCCCCTGCTTGTACAAAAGGAATCACTGCCTGAACATCAGGTGTAGACTTTGCGGCCGCAATAACCGAAGAAAGCTTTGAGGCGTCCGCTATGATAACGGCTGGGCTGCCGGTACCGGCCGGGAAATGGCGTGCGAGGGCTTTTTGTCCGTCAACGGCGTTTGATGTACCGAGAATAGCATCGGTTTGCGACACGCCGTCGGCTTTAAACTGCGGTACTGCAATTGCGACAGAAACGAGTAACAGCAGACACGCAAACCACGTCGCCCGTGGCCGGTGCGCGATAAACTGAGGCACTTTGTGCCATAGGCCCTTTCGGTCTTCGATGCCCGTTTGAAGGTTCGCGAGCTGTTCGGCGCTGCCTTCGAAGAACTTTGGCCGAAACGGCCAGAACGCGGCTCGGCCGAGCAATAATAACAGCGCCGGCAAGAGCGTCATGGCCGCAAGGTAGGAAAATGCAATGGCGATTGCAGCGATAGGGCCTAAATCTTTGTTGGAGTTAAGGTTCGAGAAGATAAGGCAAAGTACGCCGGCAACAACAGTCGCAGCCGATGCGGAAATCGGCTCGATCGATGCCCTCAGCGCATGCTGCATAGCCATGAGTTTTTTATCGTGGTGCTCGAGTGCTTCGCGGTAGCGGGCAATGATAAGCAGCGAATAATCAGTAGCGGCGCCAATGGCTAGAATCGATAGAATGCCCTGGCTCTGACCGTTCAGTTTGAGCAGACCGGATGTGACAGTGTGATACACCACAAAACCGGCCGCGCTCAAGCCGAACATGGCGGTCAATAGCACCATAAAAGGCAGAACGATTGAGCGATACACGACGAGCAGAATAACGAACACAGCGATCAAGGCGACATAAATCAATATCCCGTCGATGCCGCTGAATGCGCTAAACAGATCTGCCGCGATACCGGCCGGTCCGGTGACATATCCCTTGGAACTATTTGGAATATTTGCGGCAACAACACTCCTGAGGCCTGTTATAGAGTCGTGTATTTTTCCGGCGCTTGTTAGCTGCACGATATACTCAGCGGCTTTGCCGTCGGCAGACGGGATTGGCCCGACAGCGCCTTCAGGCCCTTGGGCGACACCCGATACATGCGCGAGTTTAGGTGTGAGACTTGTCAGACTGCCCAGATCAGACTGCGAAAACCGCTCGTTTGATTCAACTAGCACGACAGCCGGCAGCTTCGGATTTTGGACAAATTTGGCCTGCAGGTTCTGGACTTTCGTAGAGTCCGCGTCCGCGGGCAGAAATGCCGCCTGGTCATTACTGGCGATCCCGGAAAGTTTCCCGAATTTCGGGCCGCCAACCCCTCCGACCACGAGCCAGATAAGTACGATAGCAATGGGGATAAATGTACGCACCGCGTTTGAGCGATTAAAAATCTCATGCATACTTATACGATACGCCCGTCGGGCGCAATTGTCTTCCACGGACTTCAGGGTCGCTACAGGAAAATCTGTGAATATCATAGACGTCTCATTGTTAGAATAGAGTCATACCATGAAGCAACTGATCATCGGTCTCGGGGTTCTCGGCATGTTTATTATGTACAGCCTGTGGGTGCGGCATGAGCAGCCGACGCTTGCCAAGCCCTCATCCCTTGCCGCCGCTAACACTGCTACAACACATAGCTCGAGCCAGCCCAATACATCGTCGAACGCGGCTAGTCAGGGGACGATGTCGCCATACAAAGATGGCACGTACACTGGTAGCGCGGCTGATGCCTACTATGGCACTGTCGATGTCTCGGTGGCGATAGCGGGCGGAGAGATCACCGACGTTACCTTTCTGCAATATCCCGATTCTCACGACACGTCGGTAATGATTAACCAGCAGGCGATGCCATACCTGAAGCAGGAGGCGATTCAGGCACAGAGTGCTCATGTGCAGATTGTATCGGGAGCAACGTTCACGTCCGAGGCATTCATCCAATCACTTTCATCAGCACTGATGCAAGCCAAAGCCTGAATGATATGAAACAGACGCAGATTATTATGGGAATGCCCATTACCGTCCAAGTCGTTAATGCGACGACCGATGCGGATATCCTGGCGGTTTTCGATTATTTTAATGGCGTCGATAGTCGCTATAGTACCTACAAGCCGGACAGCGAGATATCACGGATTAATAACGGCCTGGCGAGAGACAAATGGAGCGCGGAAATGAAGCGGGTGCTTGATTTGTGCGAACAGACCAGGCTCGCGACGAACGGTTACTTTGATATTGACCATGACGGCTTGCTCGATCCTTCCGGGCTGGTAAAAGGCTGGGCGATTCACAATGCCGCAACGCTCCTGCTGCGGCGCGGCGTCAAGGACTTTTTTATCGAAGCTGGCGGCGATGTGCAGGTGCACGGCCGCAGTCCTGAAGGCGAAGTCTGGAAAATAGGCATCCGTAATCCGTTTAGTTTTGATGAAATTATCAAAGTCGTGGCCTTGCGGGGCGAAGGTATGGCGACTTCCGGGACGTATATTCGTGGCGCGCACATCTATAATCCTCACGAAGCGTTTCGTGAGATTGACGATATCGTGAGCTTGAGCGTTATCGGGCCGAATATTTATGAAGCGGACCGGTTTGCCACGGCGGCGTTTGCTATGGGCGCTCGGGGCATTGCCTTCATAGAATCCCAGCCGGCGCTCGAGGGCTATATGGTAGATAAGAACAAAGTCGCGACATATACAAGTGGATTTGAGAGATATGTTGTCCAGAATGCTTAAATACATCGATTCGATTATCGACAATCTGACCATGTATCGTTTGCTGCGGTACTACTTATCGGGGCTATTGATCGTTGCCTTCGGGTTGGGAGTCACGGGGGTGCTATCATATAGCCCGCTCGATTTGCTGGCCGACACGCTCATTGCATTGACGGCGTGTTGGACGATCAACAAGGTGTTGGGCTTTATCTTTCAGGCGCCGGTCAGCAGCGACTCATCAATCATTACGGCATTTATACTGGCGCTGATCATTACTCCCCGTTTCGATACGACGACGATTGCATTTCTGCTGGCGGCGTCCGGGTTGGCAATGGCCTCAAAGTACATTTTGACCATACGCCGCAAGCATATATTTAATCCCGCCGCGATTGCTGTAGTACTCACCGGGTTTGGCGGTCACCAACTGGCGAGCTGGTGGATCGGCTCGACCGTTATGATGCCGTTCGTTATCATTGGCGGACTACTTATCGTTCGGAAGGTGCGCCGCGGAAAAATGGTTGCCAGCTTTTTGCTCACGACGACAGTTGCCACGGCGTTATTCACATTCCTGAGCGGCTCGGACGTACTTGTTGGGTTGAAGCACATGGTTCTGAGCTCGGCTGTTTTGTTCCTCGGTTTCGTCATGCTGACCGAGCCGATGACGTCTCCGCCGACGAAAGGCAAACAAGTCTGGTACGGAGCGCTCGTCGGCCTGTTGCTTCCGCCGCAGGTGCATATCTTTAATCTGTACTCCACTCCTGAGCTAGCGCTCGCTGCCGGCAATATTTTTTCGTACCTTGTCAGCCCGAAAACACGTTTGTTTCCCGTCTTGAAACAAAAAGTGACCGTGAGCGCAAACACTATGGATTTCGTATTCTCGCCCGGCCAAGAGGTTCGTTACTCGCCCGGCCAATACATGGAATGGACGTTGCCGCATACTAAACCTGATTCACGCGGTAACCGCCGTTATTTCACGCTCGCATCGTCGCCGACCGAACCTGAGCTGCGCGTTGGCGTCAAATTTTATGATACAGGCAGCAGCTTCAAGCGTGCCCTAGGAGACATGCCGGTGGGCGCACAGCTCGCTGCCGGCCAGATCGCCGGAGATTTCGTACTGCCGAAGGATCCGGATGTTAAGCTGGCATTTATAGCCGGTGGAATTGGCATCACGCCGTTTCGCAGCATGATCAAATATCTGACCGATACTGCCGATACGCGATCGGTGACACTCCTGTATGGCGCACGGACGCGCGGTGATATTGCCTATCGGAATATATTTGAAGATGCGCGCCGGAAAATCAGGCTGAAGACAGTGTATGTTATTAGCGGTGAGACAGCCGCCCGGGCCGAGCAGTTTACGCGGTACGGCACGACGATTACTGCCGATATGATCAAAACTGAAATACCGGATTACCTGGAGCGAACATTCTATCTGTCCGGTACGCACCCAATGGTTGAGTCAATGCACCATGTGCTCGCGGAGCTCGGCGTCCACCGCTCACGCATAAAAACCGACTTTTTCCCTGGCTATGCTTAGCTTTTTTGCTCGGCCAGCCACGTCATGATGACGAGCGCGACGATCCAGTTCGGAACGATTATGGGTATGGCGTGCATGTAATCCGGAGTGTTAGCAAGCGCATAGGCAAGTATGCCGACAACGTATGCAGTGTACGGTACATAGGTGAGCCAGCCTTGCCAACTATTTGGCAGGTAGCTGCCGCGCACTTTGATGAACCAGGCTTGGGATCGTTTTTTCTTGTGTGTCATAGTTGTATCGTATCATAACCATATAAGATTATTTAGGACGAGGAAATCGGTGCTCAAGGGACAACCAGCGAGTAAACGACTCCAGCGGCGGAAGCACCGGATACTTTCAGTCTCGAAGAACGGGCTGTGATGCTTGTTGTTGCGTGGTCGCTATCAGCAGAACCGGGATCTTTGGAGCACCTTCTCTTTCTTTGCTGGCGGCACCCTGCCGGGCGTATAGATCAGTAAACCGCAACAGCTATAAAACCGCCGGTCTGTACGTGTTGTTTGGCTTACGCGATGTGCTGCTCGGCTTGTGATTAGCTGACGCAGGACGGCCTTTCAGGCCGGACTGGCGGGGCAAGAAGATACCCCGAGCGTT
>JACZCU010021281.1_pt1 | contig 10236 bp, 10 predicted proteins | sample 8641851 | NCBI WGS metagenome assembly JACZCU01 (sample SAMN15324605, study PRJNA640507) | soil metagenome | isolation source: monocropping sugarcane control | place: China: Luxin town, Laibin City, Guangxi Province | collected 2019-07-25 | depth 10cm m | reverse complement strand
CTTCTCGACCGCGCGGATCAGGCCGAGGTTGCCCTCCTGGATCAGGTCGAGGAGCGGCACGCCCGCCTTCGTGTAGTTGCGCGTGATCGACATCACGAGCCGCAGGTTGCACTCGATCAGGCGCCGCTTCGCGACCTCGTCGCCGAGATCCTTGCGCCGCGCGAGCTCGCGCTCCTCGGACGCGGTCAGCAGCCGGCCGTCGCCGATCTGCCGCACGTAGAGCTTCAGCGGGTCGGCCGTCTGGAGGCGCTCGTCCTCGCTGAGGGCAGCGTTCGCGGGCTCGTCATCGTCATCGTCGTCCTCTTCGGCGTCGACGAGGTCGAGGACGGCATCGGGCTCGCTGTCGAACGCCGCGTCGGGAAGCGGATGCTCCACATATCCCCTATCGGCGGGAGGAAGCGCGAGCTTGAGATGTAAAGAATGCGTCGGTTCACGCAACTTTTCGGAACCGGCGTCCGTCTCCATTCATAGGATCGAGTTATGTGCGGTATAGCGGGCTACAGCGTTCACCCCGGGTCGTCCCTCGACCGGACGCTGGCTGCCCAGGCGCTCCTCGCCGCGATCGCCGAGCGGGGCGCCGACGCCGTCGGGTACGCCTACCGCAGCCCCGAAGACACCTACGCCACCGTCGTGAAGCAACGCACGCCGGCGTCGCAGCTCCTCGAGCGGATCGCCGTCCCGGCCGAGGCGTCGCAGCTGCTCGTGCACGTGCGCGACTACACGAAGGGCCATCCGTCGATCAACGCCAACAACCATCCGGTGCGCCACGGCCCGGTGGTCGGCATCCACAACGGGATCATCACGAACGACGACGAGCTCCTTGCCCCCCACGCCTGCGCGCGGGCCGAGGCGAAGATGACCGTCGACTCCGAGGCGATCTTCGCCTTAGCCGCGCACTCGCGAAACGAGCCGCGCGCGCTCGAGCGTCTTCGCGGCGCCCTCGCGACGGGCTGGCTCGACGAGCGCGAGCCGGGCGTCGTCTTCGTCGCGCGCGGCAGCGGTCGCCCTCTCTGGCTCGGCGAAGGTCGCGGCGGCGTCTTCTTCGCGTCGACGAAGCTCGCACTTGACACGGTCGAGCATTACTGCCGGCTGAAGCTGCGCAAGCGCGAGGTGAAGGAGGGCTCGTGGTTCGCGATCGCCCGGGGCGAGGTCGTCCGGCGCGAGCGCTTCCGGCCGGACCTCGCCTATGTCGAGCCGGACCCGCTGCCTGCGGTGCGCGCGCCCGGTGAGCGCGAGTTCTGCATGAAGCGGCTTGCGACGCTGGCCGCGATCTAGGGCTTCTCAGCCGACCGAGCCGTCGGCGGCGACGGGCATGCCCTCGTCGACGAGTCGTTCGCGGACGAGGTACTGGAACGTCCCCCACGCCCCGCGGCGCGCCTCGAACAGGCGGTAGACCTGCCACTCGGTGAGCAGCGTGTCGTCGCGACGACGCGCGTCCTGCCAGTCGCCGAACTTCGGCAGGCGACCGAGCGCCCTGGCAAGCGCGGCGCCCTGCGAGATCGCCCGCTCGAGCTTCTCCTCGCCGACGGCCACGTCGAACCCCGCCTCGCGGAGCGCCGTCGACAGCGAGCCGAACGTGTGCCAGTAGAGCGACGCCGACGGCATCGTCCCGCGCCGTGAGCGGATGTCCTGCGCGGTCGGTGTCCGGCCGAGCTCCTCGCCGAGCCGCCGCAGCTGCGCGACGAGCTCCTCACGCGTCGCGAACCGCCGGGGCATCAGGCCGGCCGCGCGCTTGGCCGCGTTCCACGTCCCGAAGTGCTCGATCACCGTCTGCGGGTGCATCCCCGCCTCCGGATCGGCGGCGAACTCCTTCATCGTCGGTGAGCGGCCGAGCCGCACGGCCGAGGCCTGCAAGGCGGCAAGGATCTGCTCGTCCGAGTAGCGCCGCCTGATGCCCGCCCGGAACTCGGCGAGCGCCGCCGGGTCGATGTTCGCGACCGCCCGATAGGGCTTCCGGGCCATCCAAGAATGGTAGATCACGCTGAATAAAGCACAAGTAGAGCCTAGTCCGTTACCGTCTGCCTGGTGCGCGCGCTCCTCCCCCTCGTCCGCGCTGCCGGGACGCTCTCCCGCGCCGCCGGGCGCGGCGGCGGAACCACCTTGCCCGGGAAGCTGCTCTGGAAGCTCGACCCGGCTGCGATCGACCAGCTCGCCTCACAGCTGCCGCAGGGCTCGGTCGCCGTCTCGGCGACAAACGGCAAGACGACGTCGACCGCGATGGTCGCGGAGATCCTGCGGCCACGCGTGCGCGTCGCGCACAACGACTCCGGTGCGAACCTCGTCTCGGGCGTCGCCTCTGCCCTCCTCGCCGCGCGCGACGCGCAGCTCGGGCTCTTCGAGGTCGACGAGGGCGCGCTACCGGAGGTGACCCGGCGTGTGCGGCCGAAGGCGCTTCTCCTCGGCAACCTGTTCCGTGACCAGCTCGACCGGTACGGCGAGCTGGAGCTCGTCGCGGCGCGCTGGCGCGACGCGGTCGCAGCCCTCCCCCATGCGCAGCTCGTCGTGAACGGCGACGACCCGCAGGTCGGCGCGCTCGCTCGACCCGGCGGCCGGGTGTTCGGGGTCGACGACCCGAGCGTCGCGCGTCCCGCGCTGCAGCACGCGGCGGACTCGAAGTACTGCCTCCGCTGCGGCACCGCGTACGACTACGCCGCGGCGTATGTCGGTCACCTCGGCGACTACCGGTGTCCGAACTGCGGCCACGCGCGTCCGCCGCTCGACGTCACCGCACGCGACATCGAGCTGCGTGGGCTCGACGGCGCCGCGTTTGCACTCGCTGCTCCGGAAGGCGAGACGCGCATCGAGCTCCGCCTGCCCGGCCTCTACAACGTCTACAACGCGCTCGGTGCGGCCTCGCTCGCGCTCGCGCTCGGCAGCTCGCTCGACGACGTTCGCGAGGGACTCGCACGCTTCTCGGCCGCGTTCGGCCGCTTCGAGCGGATCGCGATCGGCGGGCGGCGGGTGCTGATGCTCCTGACCAAGAACCCGGCCGGCGCGAACGAGGCGATCCGCACACTCGTCGAGGGTGCCGCGCCGAGCGTCGCAGTGATCGCCCTGAACGACGCGATCGCCGACGGCCGTGACGTGTCCTGGATCTGGGACGTCGATTTCGAGCCGCTGCTCGCCGGGCTCGACCGGCTCGTCGCCACCGGGTCGCGTGCGGCCGAGCTCGCGCTGCGGTTCGCCTACGGCGGGCTCGATCGCGACCGGATCGAAGTGGTGCCCTCGCTCGATGCGGCTCTCGACCGCGGGCTCGAGCTCACAGCCGAGGACGGCGAGCTGACGATCCTGCCGACCTACACCGCCATGCTGGCGCTGCGCCGCACGCTGGCCGAGCGAGGCCACGTGACGAACTACTGGGAGAGAGCCGCATGAGCGTCGGCTCGACGGAGCTCATCCAGGAGCGGGGGCGGCGGCGTGTGCGCCGCCGGAGCGGGAAATGAAGGTCCGCGTCGGCCACCTGTACCCGGACTACCTGAACATCTATGCCGATCGCGGCAACATCGCCGTGCTGTCGGCTCGCGCGCGTGCGCGCGGCCACGAGCTCGACGTGCGCGCGATCGGCATGCGCGACCCCGTTCCCGGCGACGAGATCGACCTCTTCTACATCGGTGGCGGCCAGGACCGCGAGCAGGAGCTCGTCGCGCACGACCTCGCTGCGAAGAGCGAACCGCTCCGGGACGCGGTCGAGCGAGGCGCCGCCTTCCTCGCCGTCTGCGGCGGCTACCAGCTGCTCGGCCGGTTCTACCGGGACGTCGCAGGCACGGAGCTGCCCGGCATCGGGCTGCTGCCGCTCCACACGATCGCCGGCGACCGCCGGATGATCGGCGACGTGCTGCTCGAGTGCGCGTGGGCCGGCGAGACGCTCGCCGGGTTCGAGAACCACGCGGGCCGCACGATTCTCGATGGGGACGCGGAGCCACTCGGCCGGGTCGTCTCGGGCTTCGGCAACGACGGTCGCTCCGGTTTCGAGGGCTGCCGCCACAGGCGCGCGTACGGCACGTACCTGCACGGCCCGCTGCTGCCGCGCAACCCCTGGTTCGCCGACCGCCTGCTCGAAGAAGCGCTCGCCCATGCCGGCGTCGAGGAACGGTTTGCATCACTCGACGACGGGCTGGAGCGCGAGGCGCACGCGGTCGCCGCCGGTCGGGCGCGGACCCGCGGCGGCCGGCGCTGAGGAGACGCGTGGTCGTCCGTCGGCCCGCGACGCGACTCGACCCGGTCGTCCTCGCGATCGTCGCGGCCGCCGCCGTCGCGCGCCTCGTGCGCCTCGACCTGATGGAGTTCAAGTTCGACGAGGCGGAGGCTTGCCGGCTCGCCCTGCACGTCCTCGGCTACTCGGAGCCCGGCGTCGGCAGGTTCTTCCCGACCGAGGGCCTGAAGGCGAGCGTTGCGGTCCCCAACCCGCCGCTCTTCGTCTACCTGGTCGCGATCCCGCTCGCGATCGTTCGATCGCCTCTCGCGGTCGCCGCGGCGATTGCGGCCGCGAACGTCGTCGCGGTCTGGCTATGCGTCCTCGTCGGGACGAGGATCTACTCGCGTTTTGTCGGCGTCGCCGCGGCTGCGCTGTACGCGGCCGCTCCGTGGAGCGTCGTCTTCTCCCGCAAGATCTGGGCGCAGGACCTCCTCCCCATCGTCACCGGGCTCTTCCTGCTCGAGCTCCACGCGCTCGTCGTCGAGCGCCGTCGACGCGCTCCCGCGACGCTCGTCCTGCTCTCGGCGGCCGCGACGCAGCTGCATTTCTCTGCATTGATCCTCGTGCCCGTCGCGATCGCGGCGTTGATCCTGGCGCGAGACGCGGTGGATCCGCGTCCGCTCGCGCTCGGCCTCGCCGGCGCCGTCGTCCTCTACCTGCCGTTCCTGATCGGGCACGGCGGATCGATTCTCCACGGCCACGCGCATTCCGCCTCGACGCCGCCCGACGCCGTCCACAGGCTCGTAAACACGATCCATCTCACCGAGGCGGTCGCCTCGGCCGATCAGCTCGACCACCTCGTCGACTGGTCGACGCGTCTTGCCGAGCCGATCGGTCTCGCACTCGGTGCCGCTGCGTTCATCGGGCTCGCGCTCGCGTGTCGAGGCCGCGGAGGGGACCCGAGAACGCGGCTTCGCGCGCTCCTGCTCGCGTGGTACGTGCTGCCCGCCGCGACGCTCACCGTGATCCCTGCCACGGCCTACATCCACTACTTCATCGTCCTCTTTCCGCTTCCGTTCCTCGGAGTCGCTGCGGCGCTCGAGGGGCTTCGGCGGCGAGCCCGAACAGTGCCGTTCGCGCTGGTCTGCCTCGCCGTTGCGTATTTCGCGTTCGTCGACGTGCGGCTCTTCGAGCGCGTACGAGACCACGACGGCTCGTCGGCGGACTACGGTGTCGCCTATCGCTCGAAGAACGCCCTGGTGGAGAACGTGCGTCGCTCAGCACCGGGCGCCACCCTGTCGTTCACCGCGTCAGGCATCGGAGCCGGCAGCGAGTACACGCTCCTCGCGTGGCTGCACGATCTCGACGAGCATGGGCCGGTCCGCCGTTACGCGGTCGTCGAGCGTCCTCCGGCCGGCGCCCACGGACTTCGCTCGGGCCCGCTCGTCGCGGTTGCCCGCTAGCGCGCCCAGAGCGCGCCGAGGTACACCGCCGGGTCGCCCGGCTGCCAGCGCTCGAGGAACCGCTTGATTGGCGGGTGGACGACGATCTCGTCCAGCTCGTCGTTCGAGAAGAGGCGGGCGCCCTTCACCGAGGCGTCGTGCGTCTCGACGTCCGACAGCGAACGGTGGGAGAGGTCGGCCGAGAAGATGATGTGGACGACGTGCTTGCGCGACGGGACCATCGTCTTCGGCGCGATCGAGTCGACGATGGCCACCGGCCCCTCGAACTGCACGTCCGCCTCGATACCGAGCTCCTCGCGCAGCTCGCGCCGAAGAGCTTCCATCAGCGTCTCCCCTCCGTCGACGCCGCCGCCCGGCAGCAGCCAGTACTCCTTGCCCGGCTTCTCCTGGCGGCACAGCAGCACGCGCCCCTGCCAGCGAAGGATCGAGCTGACGCGAATGCGCGGCTCCATCAGCCCGACGACCCGAAACCGTCGGCGCCGCGCTCGCTCGCCGGCAGCTCGTCGACCTCGACGAGCTCAACGGGCGGCACCTGCAGGATCACGAGCTGGGCGATTCGCATCCCGGGCTCGACCACGAACGGCCGCGCCTCGTCGTGGTTCACGAGGTTGACGAGCAGCTCGCCGCGGTACCCGGAGTCGACGAGGCCCGGCGTGTTGACGATCGAGATGCCGTGCTTCGCCGCCAGGCCAGAACGCGGCTGCACGTACCCCGCGTACCCGTCGGGGATCGCGACCGCAAGCCCGGTGGGCACGAGCGCGCGAGCGCCTGGCGCGAGCTCGACCCGCTCACAGGCTGCGAGATCCATGCCGGCATCGCCGTGGTATGCGCGCGCCGGGACGACGGCACTCTCGCGAACCTTCTTGATCTCGAGCCTGACCGTCACGCGCTCTCGCGGTGCGAGCGCGATTCTCCGATGAGAAACGGCGCGAAGCGCGGCAGCTCACGGCGCGGCAGGCGCGCGATCACGAGCACACCGTGCTCCGTGTCCTCGCGTCCTTCGATCGGCGTCCCGAGCGCGTACAGCTCGGCGAGTCGCGCGCCCTCCGAATAGGGAACGAGCAGACGGACGCGCTCCCAGCGATCTTCGAAGCGCCGGGCCAGCTCGGCCTTCAGCTCCTCGAGTCCTTCGCCGGTCAGCGCCGATACCTGCGGAGCGTCCGGGAACCGGTTCGTGAGCCGGCGCCGGCCGAGCGGATCGACGCGGTCGATCTTGTTCAGCACGATCACGACCGGCAGTTCCCCCGCTCCGATCTCGTGCAGCACGTCGCCGACCGCGTCCCGCTGGCGGTCCTGCTCGTCGTCGAGCGCCGACGCATCGACGACGTGAAGCACGACGTCCGCCACGAGCGTCTCTTCGAGCGTCGACGCGAAGCCTTCGACGAGGTGGTGCGGCAGCCGCCGGATGAAGCCGACGGTGTCGGTGACGAGGTAGCGGCGTCCGTCGAAGTCGAAGCCACGCGTCGTCGGATCGAGGGTGTGGAAGAGCTGGTCTTCCACCGACACGTCGGCCCCCGTCAGCGCGTTCAGCAGCGTCGATTTCCCGACGTTCGTGTACCCGGCCAGCGCGACGGTCGGTGTCTCGTTGCGCTGACGCTCGCGCCGCCTCGTCGCGCGCTGCTTCTCGAGCTCCTTGAGCCGGCGTCGCAGCAGCGTGATGCGGCGTCGGGCGGTCCGGCGGTCGCTCTCGAGCTGCGACTCACCCGGGCCGCGGGTGCCGACGCCGCCGCCGAGGCGCTCGAGGTGCTGCCACATGCCGCGCATGCGCGGGAGGTTGTACTCGAGCTGCGCGAGCTCGACCTGCAGCTTTCCCTCCGCCGAGGTTGCGTGCTGCGCGAAGATGTCGAGGATCAGCTGCGTCCGGTCGATTACGCGCGTGTCGAGCGTGTTCTCGAGGAAGCGCTGCTGCGACGGATCGAGCTCGTCGTCGACGAGGAGGCTCTCCGCGCCGGCCTCGCGAAAGCGTTGCTTCAGCTCTTCGAGCTTCCCTTTGCCGACGTAGGTCCGCTGCGCCGGCCGGGCGCGATGCTGCACGACCGCTCCGACCGGCTCGACCCCAGCCGTCCGGGCGAGCTCGCGCACCTCGGCCAGCTCATCGTCCGCGTCGAGCCCCTGGCCCAGCACGGCGAGAACGAAGCCGCGCTCGGCCTCCGGGCTAACTGGAATCATCGGCGGTAAGTATGGCACTGGCCGACCGCACCCTCGACCTCGTGAACATCCCGTCGGAATCCCGGAACGAGGCTGCGCTCTACGAGTACGTTCGTGGCTCGGTGCCGCTCGAGACGGCGTTCGACGACGGCGAATCGGTGCTCTTCACGAAGCGCGCGGGCAGACCGCTCGTGCTGCTTGCCGGCCACACGGACACGGTGCCCGCCCAGGGAAACCTGCCCGGCCGGATCGAGGACGGCGCCGTGATCGGGCTCGGTGCGAGTGACATGAAGGCCGGCCTGGCCGTGATGATCGAGCTTGCCCGCTGGGTGCACGACATCGACGCGGCCTACGACGTCGCGTTTCTCTTCTTCCCGCGCGAGGAGCTCGGCCCGGCAGAGAACCCGCTGCCCGGCGTGTTCGAGCGGACCGGCGTCGTCGACGAGGCGCGGCTCGTGATCTGCCTCGAGCCGACCGACAACACGCTGCAGCTTGGCTGCCTCGGCAACCTGAACGCGAACGTTGTGTTCGAGGGCCGTGCCGCGCACTCCGCGCGGCCGTGGCTCGGTGCGAACGCGATCGCGCTTGCGCTCGAGGGACTGCGCCCCGTGCTGGTGGGGGAGCCGCGGGACGTCGACATCGACGGGCTCGTCTTCCGCGAGGTGATGTCGGTGACGCAACTGAACGCCGGGATCGCCACGAACGTGATTCCGGCGCGCGCCGAGGCGAATGTCAACTTCCGCTACGCACCCGACCGAACGCCGGGCTCCGCCGAAGCGCGCATCCACGAGCTGTTCCCGAACGCGGAGATCACGTCGCACTCCCCGCCTGCGCATGTCGCGGCGGAGTCACCGCTCGTACAGGAGCTCCGTGCAGCGGGCTCGTTTGCCCTCGAGCCGAAGCAGGCCTGGACGAACGTCGCCGACTTCGCCGCCCGGGGGCTCGACGCCGTCAACCTCGGCCCGGGTGGCACGCGGTACGCGCACGCCGCCGACGAGCGCGTCGAGATTGCGGAGCTCGAGCGGACGTTCGATGCGCTTCGGCGATTCCTCGCCCCGGGTTGAACCCATGGCACGCTGGTTTCGTCCTGAGACAACCGTCGACGCGCCGGACGGCCGCACCTGGGAGGTGTACGTCAGCCGCTTCCGCGGTCCGCGGTGGCGCCCGTGGGACTACGAAGAACCGCCGTATGCCGGGAACGCCTCGGGCGGCTGGTTCCTGATCGACGCCGTTCAGTTCGTCGTCTACGGCGTCCTGCTGCCGGCAATGAGCCTAGTACTGCGCCTGCCGGCAGCCTTCGTCCGGTCACGCAGGTCGAGCACGTGGGTCGTCGAAGCTGTCTGCTGGTGGCCGCACGAACAACGATTTCAGTGGTGGGTCGATGCAGGCGATCGCGGTCGCGTGACAGACGAGGTCGCGAAGGGAATCGCCGAGGGGCGCTGGGCCCAACCCGCCGGAGCCGTGTTCAACGGCGAGGTGACTCGCTGACTTCTCTGTAGCGTCTCGGCATGCAGCTCTCCCCCGTCCTCGCCGAGCTCGCCCAGTACCCGTTTGCGCGACTCGACGACTGGAAGGCGGCCGCCACCGCGCGCGGCATCGACCTGATCGACTTCGGCATGGGCGACCCGCGCGAGCCGACCCCGGAGTTCATCCGCGAGGCGATGCTGGCGGCCGTCGAGCAGGTGTCGTCGTACCCGCGCGCAACCGGGCTGCCCGAGTTGCGCGCCGCGATCGCCGGCTGGATCGAGCGGCGGTTCGGGACGACGGTCGATCCGGCGAAGGAGGTCGTGCCGACACTCGGTTCGAAGGAGGCGATCTTCTCGTTCGCGCAGGTGGCGCTGGGCGAGAAGCGGCTCGTCGCGATACCCGAGCCCGCGTATCCGGTGTACGAGCGCGGCGCGCTGTTCGCGGGCGGCTCGGTCACCACGATCCCGCTCGCGGAGAGCGACGGATGGCTGCCCGATCTCGACGCCTTCGACGCGTGGGACGAGATCGCGCTCTTCTGGACCTGCTACCCATCGAACCCGACCGGAGCAGTCGCGCCGCTCTCCTTCTACGAGGAGCTCGCAGGGCGCGCGCGTGAGCACGGGTTCCTGCTGTGCTCGGACGAGGCGTACTCCGAGTTGTGGTTCGACGAACCACCGGTCTCGGCACTCGAGCTCGTCGACCGCACGAACGTCGTCGTCTTCAACACGCTCTCGAAGCGCTCGTCGATGACCGGTTATCGGTCCGGGTTCGTGTGCGCTCCGGCGGAGATCTGCGACGCGCTGCGCTCGTTCCGGCCGACGGTCGGCACCGCGCCACAGGAGTTCGTGCAGCGAGCGTCGATCGCCGCCTGGTCGGACGAGCGGCACGTTGGGGCGGTACGTGACGTGTACCGGCGCAAGCGCGAGGTGATGCTGCCGGCGCTCGAGGCGAAAGGGCTTCGACTCGCCGGCTCGGCCGCGACCTTCTACCTGTGGATGGACGTCGGCGGCCCGTCGATCCCGT